>Ga0114951_10000666_pt1 | contig 46191 bp, 39 predicted proteins | sample AM7aDNAmetaG_FD_88677 | JGI IMG/M metagenome (GOLD analysis project Ga0114951, IMG submission 88677) | Freshwater microbial communities from Finland to study Microbial Dark Matter (Phase II) - AM7a DNA metaG | ecosystem: Environmental > Aquatic > Freshwater > Lake | place: Finland: Lake Alinen...
CGTTGTGTCAGCCTACATTTCTTTGTACAGTCACCTGAAGCACGTGTTTGTGAGGTTGTTAAAGGATTATATACATCCGATGAAGTTTACAACAGGGTTTTGAAATTTGTAAAAATGGTCAATCGGCAGGCTATACCTGTTGAAGAGTCAGCAGGTCTGATCTCAATACGTTTGTACACTGCCCTTCTAAATGAAGCTTGTGAAGTACTTCTTGAAGGAGTAGCCTCCATGGTTGACATCGACTCGGTTTGGAAAGTTGGATTTGGGATGCGTTTTGGTCCTTTTGAATTGGCCGATATTTTAGGAATCGACAAAATAAACCGGTGGATGGAGAACCTTTATTCAGAATTCGGTGATCCAAGGTATATGGCCTCTCCGGTTATTAAAAAATTGAACAGGGCCAAAAGGTTTGGTGTGCATACCTGCGGTGGTTTTTATAAGTACGACCTGAACGGGAAAATTGTCGGTACCGGTCCCCTAAACAACGAGAGAATTTAAACACTGCAAAAAACTCAAAAATGAAAATATTGGTTATCAACTGCGGAAGTTCATCGATAAAGTATCAGTTTTATTCACTGGCCGACAACCGCGTCCTCGCTAAAGGAATCGTTGAAAAGATTGGAATGAAGGGATCTTTTCTTAAACATGAAAAGGAATCTGGACAAAAGGTCCTTTTTGAAGGGGAAATTCTCGATCACAAAATTGGGATAGAATACATACTTGGCGTTCTTTCAAGTGTCAAACATGGTTGTGTCGCCACGCTTCAGGATATCAATGCAGTGGGGCATCGCGTTGTTCATGGCGGAGAGGAATTCAGTGAGAGTGTTCTGCTTTCTGATGAAACAATTGCAGCACTTGAAAAATACAACGAGCTTGCACCTTTACATAATCCACCCAACTTAAAGGGGATTTATGCGATCAAGTCATTGATACCTGAAATTCCGCAGGTTGCGGTTTTTGATACTGCATTTCACCATACAATGCCCCAACATGCGTTTATGTATGCCATTCCATATGCCCTTTATAAAAAATATGGGATCAGACGGTACGGATTTCATGGTACAAGTCATCGTTATGTATCAAACAGGGCTTGTGAAATTTTGGAAGTAGATCCCAAAACAGTCAAGGTGATTACCTGCCATTTGGGGAATGGTGCATCGGCCTGTGCCGTAAAATATGGCGAATCGATCGATACTTCAATGGGTTTTACCCCTGTTGAAGGGTTGATCATGGGAACCCGTTCAGGGGATATTGATATGGGTGCAGTTACTTACATCATGGATAAAGAACGCATCGGTACAAAATCGACATCTATCCTTTTCAATAAACATAGTGGATTGTTGGGTATTACAGGTATCTCATTTGATATGCGGGAAATTACTACAGCTGCTGCGAATGGTGATGAACGGTGTCAGCTTGCAATAAAAATGTTAAATTACAGAATAAAGAAATACATTGGAGCTTATGCGGCAGCTATGGGTGGAGTTGATATTCTGGTTTTCACAGGAGGAGTAGGAGAAAATTCTGATATTACTCGCTTTGGAGTATGCGAGGATCTTGAATTCCTGGGAATTGATATTGATCAACAGCTTAATACAGGATTAAGGAGCAAGGAACAAGTGATCAGTAAAAAGGATTCGAGGGTGAAGGTTATAGTAGTCCCAACCAACGAAGAGTTGATGATCGCCATTGATACTCAAAATATTGTATATAAGTCGGTTGCCAATTCATAATTAAAATAGTACCAATGTCCGGTCGAAGTTTGCTTTCGCGGTATCATCCCGGGACTTATTCAGAAGAACAATTCCAGATAGACAAGCGGATATTAGGACATTCGGTTTTCGTTTCCACAATATTGGTAGTCGTTTTATGGTTGGTTAAACTTTTTGAAATTGAATTTGGTTTCGATCTTTCGATTTTTGGAATTCTTCCGCGTGAACTGATAGGTTTACGCGGAATTATTTTTTCTCCTCTGATACATAGTAATATTGAACATCTTACTGCGAATTCATTGCCATTTTTGGTCCTGAATTTTTCGTTGTTCTTCTTTTATCGGAAATCCGCATATGCGATTTTTATCTTAACGTACCTTTTCTCTGGTATTTTCGTCTGGATTGGTGGGCGGGAGGCCTTGCATATCGGCGCAAGTGGTGTCATTTATGGTCTTGCGGCATTCTTGTTTTTAAGTGGTGTTATCAGCCATAATATCAGATTATTAACTATTTCATTGATTGTCATTTTATTGTATGGCAGTATGTTTTGGGGAATTTTCCCCTTGAAACCGGAAATTTCATGGGAATCGCATTTATGGGGCGGTCTCTCCGGATTTGTTCTTGCATGGTTGTATCGCAAATCAGCTCCAATAGTTGAAGTTGAAAATGATGACATGACTGATGAAACGGAAGAAATGGAAGATCAGGAATTGGAAGTGGAAAACACGGAAACAGAAGAAAATTCCAATCCGGAGATTTAATAAAATCAGATTTTTGTTGTACTTTTGCCACTATATTTTAATAGCAACCAGTTCTGTAAAACATGATCAGTCGAAGGATTATCCGCACCAAGGTTCTGCAAATATTTTATGCGCATGTATCTTCCCCATCCAAAACAATGACTCAGTCTGAGTCGGAACTCCATTTCAGCATCCGTAAAACGTACGATTTGTACCATCTTTTGTTTTCCCTTCTTAATGAATTAAAAGATTTTTCAAAGGATCGGATCGAATCAAGAAGATTGAAAAATCTTCCTACAAAAGACGACCTTAACCCTAACCTTCGGTTTGTAAATAACCGGTTGATCAAACGGTTAGGCGTTGATAAGAGCCTTAACAGTTACTTGTCAAAGAATAAACTGAACTGGTCACATTATCCCGACCTAATCAAAGGAATTCATGCCGCCATGATCGATTCCGATCTGTACATCAGCTATATCAACTCCGAAACTGATGATTTTAAAAATGACCGTAGGTTTTGTGAGGATTTTTTTAGCGAAATCCTCGTCAACAGTGATTTGATGCTCAATGAACTGGAAGAACAAAGCATCTACTGGAATGACGACCTTGACTTTGCGATTTCGATGGTGATTAAAACGATTAAAAAGTTTAAAAACGAGGAAGATCAGAACGAATACCTGATGTCGCTTTATAAAGATGAAGAAGATCAGGAATTTACGACCAAATTGTTCAGAAAGGCAATTCTTAACAACCATGAAAACCGAAGAGTCATTGAGAACTATACCAAGAATTGGGACGTTGACCGGGTTGCCATCATGGATATCCTGATCATGGAACTTGCCCTGACTGAGTTGATGGAATTTCCTTCGATTCCGATCAAAGTGACCTTGAACGAATACATCGAATTGGCGAAATATTACAGTACAAACAGGAGCAGTACATTTATTAACGGGATACTTGACCGGATTACCAGAGATTTTCGTGAGAAAGGTAGGATCGTAAAAGCGGGACGCGGATTGGTTGAAGGATGAGGACAATATTTTACAATATATTGATATTCATATTTTTACTTAATTTTATTTCTTCATGTGGAAACCAAAATCCTGTTCAAAAAGTAAATAGCCCTGCTTTAATGAGTGTGAAAAAGATTCCGGGTGAGATTGCTTTTGAGAAGGAAATTCATAATTTTGGTACGTTAAAAGATGGAGAGGTTGTTGCCTATTCGTTTAAATTCCGCAATAAGGGTGGGTCTCCAGTTAAAATATTAAAGGCAGAACCATCTTGTGGATGTATAGAAGTTAAGTTTTCCGAAAACGAAGTATTACCAGGCGATTCTTCTTTTGTCACGGTCATTTTTAATACTTCGGGCGAATGGGGCAATCAATTGAAGGAGGCAAGAATCGAAACTTCCAATGGTAAAAGTTTGGAAATTCAGGTGGGCGCCTACATTGACAATAAACAGTTTAATAACCTTTTAAATAATTAAAAATGAGTTCTATTTTATTTATTATTGCCCAGGCGGCACCAGGAGGTTCTAATCCGACCTCCATGTTGATCATGATGGGCGCCATGATCGTTGTCTTTTATTTTTTTATGATCAGGCCACAAATGAAAAAGCAGAAAGAATTGACCAAATTCAGGTCTGCCCTTCAAAAAGGGGATAAAGTAGTCACTACTGGCGGAATCTATGGTAAAATCGATGAAATCAAAGACAATAATGTTATCATTCTCGAAGTTGCCCAGAATGTAAAACTTAAAGTTGACAAAAGTGTAGTGCTGAAAGATATGTCTGATGCACCAGTTGCTAAGTAATTGTCTTTAAACGGTTTATAATGAGTTTCGGAAGGCTGGGCAACCGGCCTTTCTATTTGACCTAAATGAAGTACCGTCATGTTTAATCGTATCGTTGAATACTTCAAATCAGAATTTGGTTCCTTTGCAAATGGAAAAGCGTTTGTCTTTTTGGTTTGCCTTGGGTTAGCGTCGTTCTTGTGGTTCCTCAATGCGCTCGAAAAACATTATACCGACCATATTTCCGTTCCCGTAAGGTACATCAATATTCCTAAAGATAAGGACCTTATTGGTAAATTGCCAGATAAATTCGAAATTACTGTTGATGCTTTTGGCTATACTTTATTGCAGCACAAATTAAGCCTTGCTTTCTCGCCTATCTTTCTTGATGTTAATGAACTAACCAATAATAATTTAGAAAGTAGATACATGTCGAAATTCACTATTTCGACCAATGGGCACAAAGAAGAATTCGCCAAACAGATTAGCAGTGAGATTGAGATCATCAACATAAGGCCCGACACAATCAATTTTTATGTCAGCAATGTGGTCGAAAAATTGGTTAAAGTCCATCCTGTTGTAAGCCTTGATTTTGACAAGGAATTTATTTTGCAGAAACCTCCTGTTGCAATTCCTGAACTGGTACTGGTCAGGGGACCAGAATTCATTTTGGATACTTTAAAATATATTTACACAAAACCTATCGTATTTAAAAAACTGTCTCATGATGTTGAGAAGAAGGCCGAACTTGTCTTTTTACCGGAACTTAGGTCTGAAGTCAATGAGATAAAGGTGCAGATAGGGGTAGAACAATTCACAGAAGCAAAATTCGAACTGCCCCTTGTGATCCTTAATCAGCCGGACTCATTGCTGATAAAGACCTTTCCATCAAAAATCAAAGTTACTTGCAGGGTGGGTTTAAGTCAATATAACAAATTGAACAATAGTAGTTTCCGGGCAATGACCGACTATTTGTCACATTCAATTGTCAACTCAAAATTGGCGGTTAAACTTGATAAAGTACCTGAAACTGTACTAACTGTTGACTATTTTCCCAAAGAGGTGGAATACATTATTGAGCGTAAATAATTTGGTTAATGAAAAAAGTCGGCATTACAGGTGGGATTGGTAGTGGAAAGTCAACGGTTTGCGAAATTTTCCATTTACTCGGTGTGCCGGTTTTCCATGCTGACGATGAAGCCAGATATCTGCAAAACAATGATTTAACAATCAGGGATCAATTTATCGGTCTTTTTGGTGCGGGTATTTATTTGTCAGACGGTAGCCTTGACAGGAAAAAGTTGGCAAGTTTGGTCTTCAATGACCCGGTATTACTTGATAAAGTGAATAAAATAATTCATCCATCTGTAAGACAGTGTTTTATTAATTGGACTCATGAATACATAAATGAACCATATGTTCTTTATGAAGCGGCAATTCTACTTGAAAGTGGATATACCAAAGATTTTGATTTAATTATTCTTATTTTGGCGGATGAAAATGTCAGAATCGAACGTGTGATCAAACGCGACAACATAAGTGAAGAGATGGTCAGGGATCGTATCAAAAATCAATTGACCGATAGTCAAAAAATTGAACTTGTCGGTTACATCATTGAAAACAACAATAGTCAATTATTAATCCCTCAGATCATTGATCTTGATAGGGCAATCAGAAATGATAATATACTCCACCATTCCAATCATTAATCCCATTTACACATAATTGAAATAAAACTTCTAAAATATCAATCCTGTAAGGGAAAAATCGTTACTTTTTTGTGATATTTGACGTTAATAATATTATCCAATCCATAATCTGTTTAAAATGTATAAAATTCAGACACTTAACAAGATAGACCAGGAAGGTCTTCAGGTATTTCCTACATCTGCCTATCAGATTGCCAATGAAATTGCTGATCCCGATGCAATTGTACTTCGAAGTTTCAGCATGCACGACATGGAGATTCCCTCATCAGTTAAAGCCATTGCGAGGGCAGGTGCCGGTGTGAACAATATTCCTCTTGCAAAATGTACTGAAAAAGGGATTGTCGTTTTCAATACACCAGGGGCAAATGCAAATGGTGTCAAGGAACTGGTAATTGCAGGCTTGCTACTTGCATCGCGTGATTTGATTGGTGGAGTTCAATGGGCCAAGACCCTTACTGCCGAAGGTGATAAAGTTCCAGCCCTTGTTGAAAAAGGCAAAGCCAACTTTGGAGGCACTGAAATCAAAGGCAAAACTTTGGCAGTTTTTGGATTAGGTGCTATTGGCGTATTGGTTGCCAATGCAGCCCAATCGTTGGGAATGAATGTAATAGGGTATGATCCATATATTTTGATTGAACATGCATGGAACCTTCACCATGATGTGGTTCGTGCCAGAAGTATCGAATCGATGTTGGCAAAAGCTGATTTCATAACGCTCCAAATTCCGTTGATGAATGAAACAAAAGGATTTATCAATGCTGAAAAGCTTAAGATGATGAAAGATGGTGTCAAGATCCTAAATTTTGCCCGTGGTGAATTGGTTGTGGATGTAGATGTTAAGGCCGCAATCGAATCAGGCAAAGTAGGTGCATATTTCACAGATTTTCCAAATGCGGAGCTTCTCAAAATGGAAAAAGTTGTCGCAATTCCGCACTTGGGTGCTTCGACCAATGAGTCGGAAGTCAATTGTGCGGTTATGGCTGCTGAACAGGTACGAAATTTCTTTGAAAATGGGAATATCCGTAATTCGGTTAATTTCCCCGCAGCTGAGATGGAGCGCAATTGTGGGGCAAGATTATTGATTACAAACAAGAATGTGCCCAATATTATCAGCCAGATTACCACAATCCTGGCTCAGGATGGGATCAACATAGACAATATGCTGAATAAAAACAAAGGGGATATCGCCTACAACATTATAGATACAAATGCAACTACGATTTCTGGAACTATCGTTGATCGTTTGGAGACAATCGAAGGGGTATTTATGGTTAGGGCGTTGCCAGCAAAATAATAAATAATCAACAAAGTTAATTAATCTTTAAAAGCATGAGTAATTCAGTAACCAACAAAGCGGCTGACAATATCCGCATTCTCTCAGCTGCAATGGTGGAAAAAGCCAATTCCGGGCATCCGGGTGGCGCAATGGGTGGAGCCGATTTTGTGAATATTCTGTTTACGGAATTTTTAAAATATGATCCAAGTGAGATGACTTGGCCGTTCCGTGACCGGTTTTTCCTTGATCCTGGACATATGTCCCCTATGCTCTATTCTGTTCTCGCCCTTGCCGGAAACTATACTATGGAAGACCTTAAAAACTTCCGTCAATGGGGGTCTGTAACTCCTGGTCATCCAGAAGTTGATCCGGAACGTGGAGTTGAAAACACTTCTGGTCCTCTTGGACAAGGACATGCAATGGCGGTAGGTGCTGCAATTGCAGAACGGTTTTTAGTGGCCAGATTTGGTGAATGGATGGCACACAAGACTTATACTTTCATCTCTGATGGAGGTGTTCAGGAAGAGATATCGCAGGGTGCAGGTCGCCTCGCCGGCTATCTGGGATTGAACAACCTGATCATGTTTTATGATTCAAATGATATTCAGCTATCTACAGAGACAAATGCTGTGACGGTTGAAGATACTGAAATGAAATACAAGGCTTGGGGTTGGAACGTCCAAACCATCGCTGGTAATGATGCAGATGCAATTCGAAGTGCAATTGCTACCGCTTTGTCAGAGAAAAGCAGGCCATCATTGATTATTGGTAAGACCATCATGGGCAAAGGTTCGGTTAAGGAAGATGGTGCCAATTTTGAACGCCAGTGCTCAACACACGGACAACCATTGACCCATGCAGGGGCTTCGTTCAAAAAAACAATTGCCAATTTGGGTGGCGATCCTCAAAATCCTTTTGTGATCTTCCCTGAAGTGGCCGAATTGTACGCCAAGCGCCGTGAAGAGTTAAAGGTTTGGGCCAACTCGAAGAACGATGAAGAAGATGCCTTGGCTGCTGCAAATCCTGAACTGGCTGCTAAACTTGATGCCTTTTTATCAGGTGATGCTCCTGAATTTGATTATTCAAAAATCGTCCAGAAGTCAGGTGCTGCTACCCGAAATGCCTCAGCAACTGTATTGGCTGCTTTTGCAAAAAATGTTGGCAACATGATTGTCTCCTCTGCAGATCTTTCCAATTCAGATAAGACCGACGGCTTCCTTAACAATACCAAAGCATTTAAAAATGGTGATTTTACCGGTGCTTTTCTTCAGGCTGGCGTTTGTGAACTGACGATGGCTTGTGTGATGAACGGCATTGCCCTTCACGGAGGCATCCATGCTGCTTGCGGGACATTCTTTGTTTTCTCCGATTACATGAAACCAGCCGTTCGTATGGCTGCGCTGATGGAACTTCCTGTTAAATACATTTGGACACACGATGCTTTCCGTGTTGGGGAGGATGGTCCAACCCATCAGCCTGTTGAACATGAGGCTCAAATCCGTTTAATGGAGCAGTTAAAGAACCATCATGGCGAAAATTCTGTTTTGGTATTGCGTCCGGCCGATGCGCAGGAGACCACTGTAGCCTGGCAACTTGCAATGGAAAATACATCCACTCCAACAGCATTGATCCTGTCAAGGCAAAATATCAAAGATTTACCTGCTACCGGTAGTCGCTATGAAGCTGCAAAACAAGCCGCAAAAGGTGCTTATACTGTCGAAGAATGTGAGAACCCAGCAGTAATCCTTGTGGCTTCAGGTTCTGAAGTTGCATCCTTGATCGAAGGCGCAATTTTGTTGCGTGAACGTGACGGGCTTGGTGTCCGGGTCGTTTCTGCCCCTTCAGAAGGACTTTTCCGTCAACAGGACAAAGCATATCAGGAGAGTGTACTTCCTTACCATGTTCCAAAATTTGGGTTAACAGCTGGTTTGCCAATAACTGTGCGTGGTTTGGTTGGCGATGCTGGTGCTGTTTGGGGATTGAGTTCGTTTGGTTTCTCGGCTCCTTATGATGTGCTAGACAAACAATTGGGCTTCACAGCTGAAAATATTTACAATCAGGTTAAGGCATTATTGGCCTGATACATTTATCGTTTTACAATAGAAAAACGGATGCCAACAGGTATCCGTTTTTTATATTAAAATAATGTTACATTTGTTTGGAGTAATACACTTGACAATGGACTCCTTCACTGTAAAAATTGCTGATCAACAATGGGAACTTGACGAAATATGTCAGTTGAACCATCAAACATTTTCGGAAGAAATACCCCAGCATGGAAAAACTTCAAATGGATTCCTTATTGACAAATTTCACTCTGAAAATCAATATGTTATTTGTATTTATCTGAATGAGATAGTTGGAATGGTTGCTTTAAGGGACAACAGGCCATTTTCTCTCGATTATAAATTATCCGACCTGGACAATTACCTGCCACTAAATAGTACAATATGTGAAATACGTTTGTTGATCATCAAGCCTAAATACCGCAACACCCATGTGTTCTTGTATCTTTTCAAAGAATTGTTCGATCAGTGCGTCAGGAAAAAATATGATTTGGTGGTGATATCTGGGATCCTGGCCCAACAGAAATTGTATAGGAGTCTTGGATTTGTCCCATTCGGTCCGTTGGTTGGGGGGGAAGTAAAATTCCAGCCAATGTATTCGATTCCTGAATTCTTCTTCAAGTCAAAGCATTACCTAAGAACATTAAAAAATAAATTAAATATTATCAATGCTTTACCCGGTCCTGTAACTGTTAAGAATAAAGTATTGGAGGAATTTTGCAAACTTTCTGAATCTCATCGCAGCAGCAATTTTCATGAAATTTACAAGAAAATATCACGTTCGTTGTGTAGGTTTGTTAACGCAAAGGAGGTACAGATTTTTACCGGATCAGCAACCCTGGCAAATGAAGTGATGTTGTCACATTTATATGCGTTAGGAGAAAAGGGATTAATTTTAAGCAATGGTGAGTTTGGCGATCGGATTGTTCATCAGGCAAGATGTCAAAAGATCAATTTTGTTGAGCATATTGTCCAACTGGGCGCGGAGTTTGAGATTGGTCACATTGAACAGCTTCTAAAAATAGATCCGGATATAAAATGGGTATTTGCTGTTCATTGTGAAACTTCCTCTGGAATTGTAAATGACATTCCCGGAATAATGGAAATATGCAATCGGCTAAATATTAAGATCTTGCTTGACTGTGTCAGTACATTTGGAATCATTCCCCTTAATTTGGAAAACGTTTATATGGTTTCGGCAAGTAGTGGCAAGGCTATCGGGTCCCATTCCGGATTATCGATGATATTCTTTAACTCCCTTCTTCACATTCCTGAAGATACAATTCCTCTTTACCTCGATATCTGGCATTACATAAGGAAGAATGGAATGCCTTTTACAATGAATTCAAATTCTTTATATGCTCTTGGAGCTGCAATTGATTCAATTGACATCGGTTTTAAGTACAAAGATGTTAAAGAAAAATCGTTGTGGTTAAGGAATCAGGTTATAGACTTGAACTACAATGTAATCTCATTGGAAAGCAATGCTTTACACCCCGGAATCATAACCATCAGGCTGCCACAGTCGATTAATTCTTTAGCATTTGGTAAATTTCTGGCCCTAAAAAATATATCAATCAGTTATGGAAGTGATTATTTATTAAAGCAGAACTTAATCCAGATCTGCCTGTTCTCCGAAATTGTTAAAGATGATTTACAGTACATTGTGAATATACTCAGGGAGGCGAAAATCTTTTTTGAAGGATAATTAATGATATATAGTTCTGGAATTATCAAGGCTGCTGGCAATTAGCGACTGGCGGCTGGCTGTCTTCAAATCAAACCTGCAATTGAATTTGAATATCTGAGGCCGTCAAAAATTGAATTCGATTTATGACGAATTTATTTGTCACAAAATTAAGGACAAAATCTAAATTCAGCGAGCTGCTAGCCGCCAGTTGCCAGCCGCCAGTTGCTCATTTCCTAAAAAGCCGCTTTAAGCCTCTCCTCAATCCGTTGTTTTACAAGGTTATTCAATTCATCAGAGTTTAAACCTTTTGGATCGATTACAGGTAAAAATTCGACAATGATTTTTGTCCTTTTCACCCGGTTCTTATCTGACTTGTCTCCATAATAAGCACCTGATATGGCAATTGGTACAATAGGAATCTCTAATTCCGTACTTAACAAGGCATACGTTTTCTTAAAGGTCCCCATTCCGCCACTCAGGGTTCTTGTCCCTTCCGGAAATATCATAATCTTCTTGCCTAACTTGACCACCTCAGCCATTTTTGTGATCGACTCCCTGATGTCTTTCGATAGGTCCGTCACAATAATATTCGTTCTTTTGGCCAGATTGCCACGGACAAAGCCTTTAACATGGCTATCCTTTGCAAAGGAGTAAGTATTCCTGAGCGTTTTTTTATCCAGATAGGAGAGGACCAGAAAACCATCCAGTTTGCTCTGATGATTGGGCGCAAAAAAGCAGGGGCCCTCCGGTATATTTTCAAATCCTTTGCCTTCAATCTTTATGAACAGGTTTGAAATGTGCCGAACTGACCTGACAATAAAACCATAAAGAAAGGAAGACTTTGGAAGTTTAACGGTAGCATCCTCCTTCAATTTACCTGTCCATGTACTATCTTCCTGTTTGTGAAAGAGTTTATTCATCGTGATGTGATCCGAAATATTCCGGATCGATGGAAACTTCAGTAACTGTTCTTCGCTGATCGAAACCCCGAATGTATTTTCGATGTAATGGATCAGGCTTAGTTTTCCCAAAGAGTCGAGCGCAATATCAAAAACCAGGTTATCTTCGGGCGAAATGTCCATATCTACCTGCGACTCTATGAATGATTTTACCGCACGGTATTCGGCTGTATCGGGATCCTTTGATTTGGCTTTTTCGCTCTCTGCCTCAGTAATCATCTCCTCAAGTTTGAACCTTTGAAGTTTGGAAAGCCTCGTACGAGGTAACTCTTTGTTAACAAGAGTAAACTGCATAATCCGCTTGTAAGAGCTCATTTCGGCATTGAACGGTGTGATCACCGATTCCCTGAAAAAATTTAGAATATCGGTTATATTATTGTCTGACAGGTATTTATAATCTGGGAAAATCACTGCATGAAGCATCTCTTTGTACATAAATACACCAGCTTCCTTGATGGCAGGGGAGGAGCCATCCAATTTCATTTCAACTTCCACCGGATTGATGTTCTTCCCGTTGGGCAACACAATTATCTCCTTTTTCCTGCCGGTTATGTAGAGAAAACCCCCTTTTTCGATCCGGCCAAGGTCACCGGTGTAAAGCCAGCCATCTTTGATCACATCTGCAGTCTCTTCTGGTCGGTTATAATAACCTTTCATGATACTTGGCCCTTTGGCAACGATTTCGCCATCTCTTATTTCGACAGTCAAACCAGGCAAGGCCTGCCCCGTAGAACCGATCTTGACATTTCCGGGTCGTGGAAAGGTAATCATGGGTGCTGCTTCGGTCATTCCAAATCCTTCAAGGATATCGAAACCAATGGCATAGAAGAATTTGCCAACTTCCTTGTTAAGGGCAGCACCACCGGCAATCATGAAAATAAGGTGGCCACCCAAACCTTTATGGATCTTTTTAAACAGTGTTTTACCAAGTTTCCTGCTTTTGGTCCGATAGACAAGCCCCAGAAAAGCTTTTGCGACAATGCTTTTATTTATTTTCGCCATCAGTCCCCTATACATTAATTCGTAAAGTCTTGGTACACCTATCATTACAGTAACCTGATTGTCAGCAAGGGTTTTCATCAGGTCAGGTGTCTGCATCGAAGGGGAAACGACAAGGGTACCACCTGCATAAAGCGGAACCATTAGGGATCCAACCAACGGAAAAACATGATGCAAGGGGAGGAGCACGAGCGTCTGACTTTCCGAATGAAAGATTTTGGCCTCGATGACTGCGTTCATGTTCTCGATGATATTGGTATAGGAAAGCATGACCCCTTTGGGACTTCCTGTCGTGCCGGATGTATAGATAATCACAGATACCGAATCGTTGTCTTCAGGACCGATCCAGGTACTTTCGGGCTGTTTCAGGATTGGTAGGTGGTCTTCAAAAATAATGACCCTGGGTTTAAACGATGTTTTTTTATCAACTTTCGAATAGGCTTCCTGCATTCCAACACTGATAAATAGGATTTCAGGTTGGCAATCATCGATAATATAGGCTACGTCATCTGCAGCAGCCATATAATCGATAGGTACGGCAATGCTTTTGCTTTGAAGTGCGGCATAAAAGGCATAAATCCATTCCACCCGATTTTCAGCATAGATCCCAACTTTCTTAATATCCTGATTATTAATAAGAAGGGAAAATTGCTGAATATACCTTAGCATCTCTCTTCCTGTTATATTCTGGTTGTAGGTGATAATGTAATTTTTATCAAGATTGTCCCTGTTAATAATCGCTTTTTCCATAAATGATTAAAATAAATATGCCTCCAATGTAATCAAAAATTGTGAATTACAAAATGTCTTCCAATTCCTGTAGGAATATGTTCGTTTCATTTGCTAAATTTGTGGCATTTGTAAAAATTAGGATATGTCAGGACATAGTAAATGGTCGAAGATCAAACGGAAGAAAGGGGCACTTGATGCCAAAAGATCGAATATATTCAGTCGGTTATCGAAGGAAATCACTGTTGCGGTGAAGGAAGGCGGGATCAGCGACCCGGCAATGAACGCGCGGTTACGGCTTGCTGTGATGAATGCCAAAGGGCAGAACATGCCGAAGGAAAATATTGAACGAGCCATTAGCAAGGGTGAAAAGGATGGGAATGATTTGACGGAGATATTTCTCGAAGGATATAGTGCCGGCAGGGTTGCAGTTTTTGTGGAGTGCCTCAGTGACAACAACAACCGGACTGTTGCCGATATTCGCTCGATATTCAACAAACGCGGAGGTAGCCTTGGAACAAAAGGATGCCTGAATTTTATTTTCGACAGGAAAGGTATTTTCACTATTCCGGTAAAACCGGGAATGAACATTGACGATCTTGAACTGGAATTTATCGAAGCAGGCGCAGAAGACCTGGAGATCGAAGATGGAATGATAACAGTAACAACAGCCCTGGAGGATTTTGGAAAGTTCAACAAGAAGCTTGAAGAATTTAAAATAGAACCACAAAAGGCAGATTTACAGAGAGTCCCAACTGTGGATAAACGTTTGCCTGTTTCCGATTCAAAAGTTGCACTTCGTATGATAGAGGAACTTGAAGAAAATGAAGATGTTCAGAATGTCTATCACAACCTTGAAATGACAGAAGAGCTGGAAAAAGCCTTAGATGAAGAATGATTTCTGCGGCTTAGTGAAGAACGGAGAAGGGAGAACGGAAACCGAAGGAGGGATAATGGAGAAAGGGAGAAAGGATGCTGGAATAGGGGACAGGAGACCGAAAAATGGAAATTGAAATCTAATCTTCCTCTTTGTACCATCAATACACCGTAGGTGTTAAAGTATTGTAGGATTAGGAATTACATTTGACAAATGGCGCAATCAGAAAGTTAATAGAAGATCAATCCTTCGATGCGCCGCAAAGTACAAAAAACCGGAATATGTAGCAACAATAAAAATTGATATACATGAAACGCAAAATACTAATCCCGTTGGCTATTGCTGTTGCTTTGATCGGAATTGGCGCATCTCAATATCCAAAGCTTTATATCGCAACGGGTTACGGGGCTAAATCGATGGCTACTGCCGTTTTTGTAGCAGGCCGTGACCCACAGTTGGTCAAATTGACCGACCTGAACTATTCGATCGTAAAATACACCAAAAATGTTGTTGATTACGAAAAGAAATCGGTCACCACTTCTTTCTGGGGATTGGCAAAACAAACAGCAATTTATCGTGAAGGTTATGGCTGCTGCCTGATCGGAGATCTTCCCGGTGATTCGCTTCGGAAAATTTCATTTCAACTTCCTGCCAACAGGCAAGTGGGCACTTGGAAAATCCCCTGGCCAGATGGTGATCTGATTAAAGATACGATTTACAATGAAATTGACAAGGTGAAACTTCAGGATGCCATTGATGCTGCTTTTGATGGTCCACAAGAATACAGCAAAGGCTCTGCGGCTGTTGTTGTGATTTATAAAGGGGAATTGGTTGCGGAAAAATATGCAAAGGAGCTGGGGATTACTTCAGAAACACGCCTGTGTGGATGGTCGATGACCAAAAGCCTGATCAATGCGATGGCAGGTGTCCTGGTAAAAAAGGGCAAATTGGACGTCAATGCGGTTGCACCTGTCGCTGAATGGCAAAAGGATGTGCGCCGCAACATTACAATGAATGATTTAATGCACATGAGCAGTGGTCTGAAGTGGGACGAGGATTATGGCGATGTCTCTTCGGCAACAAATATGCTTTATCGTTCCGCCAATTGCTACAAGGTTGCAGTTGATGTGCCTTATCAGGATAAACCCAATACAAAATGGAACTACTCCTCAGGTACGACCAATATCCTTTCTGGAATAATCCGTTCATTGATAGGCAATGACGAGATCTATCGAAATTTTCCCTACAAGGAGATCTTTAACAAGATTGGGATGTCTTCCATGATCGTGGAGACTGATGCTACCGGGAATTTTGTAGGTTCTTCATTTGGTTACGCAACTGTCCGCGATTGGGCCCGGTTTGGCTTGCTTTATTTCAAGGATGGCATCTGGAAAAATGATACGATACTTCCCAAAGGATGGGTAACCTACTCACGGACATCCGCGGCTGCTTCCAAAGGTCAATATGGTGCCTTGTTTTGGTTGAACAAATCAAAAAAACTTCCTGATGTCCCTGAGGATATGTTTTCCTGCAATGGTCACCGAGGGCAATTTGTCTATATCATTCCATCCAAAAACCTTGTTGTAGTAAGGTTGGGTTTTTCAGTCGAACATTTCAATGAAAATGATTTTCTGAAAGGGATTCTGGCAGCGATTAATTAAATCTTTTTTCTAAATCAAAGCGGATTTGCCAGTTGCCAATTGCCTGTAGCATTTATTTGTTTTGCATATTTTTAATAATCGATTATGAATAAATCAAGGATAATCCTACCCGCCGAATGGGCCGAACAAAGTGGCGTCATGCTAACATGGCCACACGTGGAAACCGATTGGGCAGATATGCTTGATGAGGTTGAGGATTGCTTTATTGCCATTGCAAAAGCCATTTCAGAACGCGAAAAATTATTGATCATTTGCAAGGATAGCAGCCAGTTAAGTAAAAAACTGGCTGACTGCCGAATTGAAAATGTTGTTTTTGCAGAACTACCTTCCAATGATACATGGGCCCGTGACCATGGGGCAATTACAGTACTGATTGATGGGAATCCTGTCTTGTACGATTTTGGCTTTAATGGCTGGGGATTGAAATTTCCGGCCAATCTTGACAATCAACTGACTTCATCCCTTTTTCGGGGCGATTATTTTCAAAGCCATGTACTTTATAAAAATATGCAGCACCTGATTTTGGAAGGTGGCAGTTTTGAATCTGATGGGGAAGGGACTTTGCTCACCACAAGGGAATGTCTTTTATCGGTCAACCGGAATAGTTATTTGACTGAATCACAGATTGAAAACATGTTAAAGGAACTTTACGGACTTCGGCAAGTGCTTTGGCTCTCCTCAGGTTACCTTGCAGGCGATGATACTGATAGTCATGTTGATACACTTGTCCGATTTTGCAATCCCAAAACGATTGCATATGTAAAAAGTGATAATCCCAATGACGAACACCATGTTGCATTGTCGCTGATGGAGCAGGAACTGATACTATTTAGGTCAATTGAAAATGATCCGTACAAACTGATCCCCCTTCCGATGGCCGATCCGGTTTACGAAAACGATTTCAGGTTGCCGGCCACTTACGCCAACTTCCTGATCATTAATGGAGCAGTTTTGGTACCGACTTACAATTCGGACAAAGATCAGGTTGCAATCCAACAACTTGAAAAAGCTTTTCCGAACAGACAGGTAATTGGCATCAATTGCCTCCCCTTGATCAAACAACATGGATCGCTTCACTGTGTTACCATGCAATTTCCGAAAGGGGTGATAAATTGAAATAGGCTTATGATTCAACTCCTTGCAGCTCGCCAGTAGCTAGTTGCCAGTAGCCAGCCGTACAAAACTATTTACGTTAATTATTTAACAATGAGTACATTAAGAATATCACTGATACAACAATCCAGCAGTTCTGATCTGGAATCGAACAAATCAAAACTAGCCGACAGTATTGTTTCTTGTGCAAAAAAGGGAGCGCAATTAATTGTTTTACAAGAACTTCATAATTCGTTGTATTTTTGCCAGACCGAGGATACGTCACTTTTCGATCTTGCGGAACCCATTCCAGGGCCATCGACAGATTATTATGGAAATTTGGCAAGGGAACATAGGATTGTTTTGGTGACCTCCCTATTTGAAAAGCGTTCAGCCGGTCTTTACCACAACACAGCAGTTGTTTTTGATTCTGATGGATCGATCGCCGGAAAATATAGGAAGATGCACATCCCCGACGATCCTGCCTATTACGAAAAATTTTATTTTACTCCTGGTGATTTGGGATTTGAGCCAATTCAAACATCAGTTGGAAAATTGGGTATCCTGATTTGCTGGGACCAATGGTATCCCGAAGCAGCCCGGTTAATGGCACTTGCCGGGGCAGAAATTCTGATTTATCCGACAGCCATAGGGTTTGAATCAACAGATAGTGAGGAAGAAAAAAAGCGGCAGCTCGATGCATGGATCATCTCGCAACGGGGTCATGCAATTGCAAATGGAATACATGTGTTGGCTGTAAACCGTACAGGACATGAACCTGACCCTTCGGGACAGACCAATGGAATTAATTTTTGGGGGAATAGTTTTATCGCAGGGCCTCAGGGAGAAATTTTAGGTGCTGCTCCTGAATCAGAAGATGCAAATCTGATCGTGGACATAGACCTTGGCAGGTCTGAAAATGTAAGGCGTTGGTGGCCTTTCCTGCGCGACCGCCGCATTGATGCCTATGGCGATTTAACAAAGCGGTTCAGGGATTGAAATAAAGGAATGAAAGAATTAAGGAATGAAGGGATGAAAGAATTAAGGATGGTGAACGGAGTTTGATCCAAGAACTCTCCCTTTCTAAAAAGGGGGCAGGGGGGATTTCAAATAATAAGTTCAATTTTAAATACTTAGCCAAATAAGTGTCATTTATTTTCGAACCCTAATCAATAAAATATGAAGTCCTTTTTTTATTTCCAACCTACCAGTTACCTGCCGCCAGTTGCCATTCACAAGCTACTAGTCACCAGTCGCCAACCGCCAGTTGCCAGCACTATAAGAAATCTTCCCGAATGGGGGAGAAGCTGTCAACCAATCTTGCTATTTCCGATAATACCTGGATCGTATGCTTTTTTCCCGATGGGATATAAAATAAATCCCCCTCTGAAAGTTGCTGATCTGGTTCACCTTCACAATACAGGTTGATTTTCCCCTTTGCAATGTAGCACGTTTGTTCATGTGGATGGGAATGGAAAGGTTCTGCCTCGCCCCAGGGTCCATTGCGGAACTCAAATATAACTGTCATAAGCTTTTCCAGGTGGACAATTCTTCTGAATACCCCTTTTCGGACTTCCTCCCAACATTCTGCTTCATATTTTAATGCATTCATAACCAATTATTTGGTGAATAAATAACTATTTTATCAAAAATACTTGAACCAATTTCAATTATTTATGGTTGTGCCGGAGGCACAAAATATTGGTAGATGTTCAAAATGCCATAAAATATTCCGTCCCGTACGGGACGGCACCTCTCATTTCAATCTGCTTTCTACCAATATCCTATCCTTAAGAGGATAGGATATGTTATTCTACAAAGCTAATGAGCCTTTGGGGAATCATATTAAGAAGATTATCATTTCAAGGAAAAGCCAGCCGCCAGTTGCCAGTTGCCAGCCGCCAGTTGCCAGCCGCCAGCCGCCAGTTGCCAGCCGCCAGTTGCCAACCGCCACCAAAAAACAAATAATTTTCCAGATATGATAAAAACCGTACGCTGACTTTGAAAAATATGGTTATTTTGCAATCCAAAAGATTATTTAACCCTTTTAATTAAGTACGATAAATGGGAAAAGTTTTAATTATAGGTGCCGGTGGTGTTGGAACCGTCGTTGCACACAAAATGGCTGGATTACCGGAAGTTTTCACAGAGATTTTATTGGCTAGCCGTACCAAATCGAAATGTGATGCGATCGCTGCAAGGATTGGAGGGAATCGGATCCAGACTGCTCAGGTTGATGCCGATCATGTTCCTGAATTGGTGAACCTGATCGGTTCATTTAAACCCGATTTGGTTGTAAATGTTGCTTTGCCTTATCAGGACCTGACCATCATGGATGCGTGTCTTGAAACAGGCGTTTCTTACCTTGATACGGCCAATTATGAACCAAAGGATGAAGCAAAATTCGAGTACAAATGGCAATGGGATTATCAACAACGTTTTAAGGATGCAGGTCTTACAGCTATTTTAGGTTGTGGATTTGACCCCGGAGTGACAAGTGTTTTTACTGCATGGGCTGCAAAGTACGTTTTTGACGAGATACAATACCTTGATATCGTTGATTGCAATGCAGGTGATCATGGTAAACCATTTGCCACCAATTTTAATCCCGAAATCAACATCAGGGAGGTGACCCAAAAAGGGAAATATTGGGAGAATGGCCAATGGATCATTACAGAACCTCATGAGATACACAAACCACTCACTTATCCGCATATTGGCGAACGTGAATCATACGTTATTTACCACGAAGAATTGGAATCATTGGTTAAAAACTTCCCAACACTTAAAAAGGCCAGGTTCTGGATGACCTTTGGACAGGAATACCTGACCCATCTAAGGGTAATTCAAAATATTGGTATGGCAGGTATAAAACCTATTCTATATGAAGGTCATGAGATTGTACCAATCCAGTTTCTAAAAGCTGTCCTTCCCGCTCCTGAAGAACTGGGTTCCAATTACAAAGGGGAAACATCGATAGGATGCCGGATCAAAGGAATCAGGGATCGGAAGAAAAAGACCTATTATATTTATAACAATTGTAGTCATGAAGCAGCTTATGCCGAAACTGGGATGCAGGCTGTAAGCTATACGACAGGAGTCCCTGCAATGATTGGGGCAATGTTGTTTTTAAATGGGGAATGGAAAAGTCCGGGGGTCTTTAATGTTGAAGAGTTTAATCCCGATCCTTTTATGGAACAGTTAAATCTTCATGGCCTTCCATGGTGGGAATTGCATGATGTACTGCTTGAAATGGATTGACAATAAAAAATGCCCGTTAAAAACGGGCATTTTTTATTAAACTTTAAAATGGTCTTTAACTTTTTTGGTCAGTTTAGACCAATTTGTTGGAAGTTGGATATCGTCATAATAGTCATTGCGAGTAGGCCTTTTACCATTGCCATAGGAATTTCCATATCCATCACCTTTTCTTTGGACACTATTCAGAATAAGGCTCATATGTGGTACTGATTCCTTGGAATGCAATTCATCTATATAACGTAATTGTTTTTGGTGGCTATATCCCTGTCGGACGATAAAGAGGTTTGCATCGCAAAAGCGGGAAGAGATAAAACCATCAGTTACAACGGGTACAGGTGCATTATCAATAATCACATAATCAAAAAGTGACTTTGCTTCATTAATGAATTGTTTAAATCTTTCATTTTCAAGAAGTTCTGCAGGATTTGGTGGGATTGGGCCAGACGAGACAAAGCTGAGATTATTAATATGTGTTTTATTGACTATATCTGAAAATTCATCATGATTAATCAAATAAGTACTTAGTCCAGCTTTCGGGTTTTCAATGTCAAAAATTACGTTTAATCTTGGTTTTCTCATATCTGTGTCCACAAGGAGTACTTTTCTATTGTTCATTGCAATGATGGATGCCAGGTTCAATGAGATAAATGATTTTCCTTCGCCAGGTATAGTTGAGTGAATACCAATCACATTATTCGCATTTTCATTTAGAACATACTGAAGATTTGTTCGGAGGCTTCTGAACGACTCTGTGATTTCTGAACGGGGATGATCGGTTGTAACGAATTCCTTTTCATAATGGTTGAACCCAATCTCTCCAATGATTGCAATCGAAGTAAATCTTTTGATTTGTTCTTTATCCTTAACTGTATCATTGAAATAATCAGTTATTAAGATAATCACCAATGGTGTACCAAGTCCAAGTATTAAGCCAATTAAAAAGTTCAATAGTTTATTAGGACCAATAATATTTGCAGTTTCAAGTCTCGCCTTATCGATCAACCGTGAATCTGCAACATTCGATGCTTTGATAATTGCAGCTTCGGCCCGCTTTGTCAGTAATAATGTATATAATTGGTTATTAATATCATACCTTCTTTTGTAATTAATAAACTGCTGTTCTGTCTTGGGGAGTTTTTCTAATAATTTATAAACATCTTTGATTCTGGTTTTTAAGTCATCAAGTTCAATTCCTGCGTTCAATTCTAAATTTGAGAGATTTTCGCTCAAATTATTTCTAGTTGATTGGATTTCATTATCAAGCATGATAAGTGCTGGATTTTTATCCTGTACACTGAAAGACAAGACTTCACGATGGTTGTAAAGTTCTGAAAGTTTCATTACCATGTTGTTTAAGGAAGGGTCAATAATTCCAATTACGGAAGGTGTAATCGCTTGTTTTATCTTTGAGGCACTTGAGATGTAATTTTTAAGATTGCGATAATAGACGAGTTTCATATCAGCATCCGACTTTTGCGATTCCAGATCTTTTAATTTTTCCAATACGATTTCGCCTTCTTTGCTTAAATCTATAATTTGGTTTTCAGCCCGAAAGGAAGTGAACGATTGTCCCGCATTTCGGAGCGAATCAGCAATTCCAGTTAGTTGTGTTTCAATAAAATCAACGGTATTCTCCGCTGTACGGTTCTTCTCGTTAAGTCCATATTGGATAAAAACCCTGGTCAGCTCATTGACAAAATCTACTTCACGCGCAGGTTGGCTACCATTAACGGAAATCTTAAGAATTTCAGCAGTTTTGTCTGTGAGGTTTACTGTCATTTTATTTGATTTCCCACAATAATTCAGGGTTAAACTGTTGAAATCGTTAAATATAAAATAATAGATCGCACCTGTTTTGGCTGTACCATTCCCTTTTGTGAGGGTAAAGTAAAAGTAGGGAGTTACAATGGGAACATCCAATTTTCCTTTCTGTGAAAAATTTATTTTATATTCTTCATTGTTTATTTTGCCTTTAAAGTTACAACTGACCTCGAAAAAGTCATCAGAAATTACTTTAACGATAATCGGAATATTTGCTTTATTTATCCATCCGTTTGGTTCGACCACTTTATAAGGTTCATTCTTATAATATTCAATATCAATAAATTGTCTCTGTTCATACCAACTTGTGCGCCAATTAAGATTTTCGATGGTTTGCCTGGTAAGGCTATATGATTTGAGCAGTTCAATATGGTTTTGCATATTGATTTTTGTCCCGATATTTAAACTTTCAAAGAGATTATTGAGATCAGTTTTATTTGATCCTTCACTGACAAGAAGGGTTGAATCAACCTGCCATGTTGGAATGATATTTCGGTTGTAAAACCAGGTTAACGTCATTCCCAAAAAACCACAAATCACAAACCAATGCCAGTGATTTAATATCCTGAATAAGAACTCTTTAATATTTAATGGTTGTTCATGATCAGGATCTTGTTGATTACTATCCTGTACCACCGGAGGATCCATTTTCAGGTTGATCTTGATATTTAATGTTTGATCCTTTCGGTCTAAATTGTAGGCGATGGTATCGTCCAAGTTTTTCATAGTTTTATAATTTACTTTATAAACAATTGTCTATAAAGTTGTACCGTGTTTCAGATTATTCCTTCTACAATAACCCATGATTATACGAACAACAATATTAATAATAATTATGAGCACACAGCCAATTAACAAGTAATAAAATTAAAATAATTATTGCTATGAGATCATTTATTGCAGAATGGGAAAATAATTTTACCTATAGAGAAAAGCTAGGACACAAGCATCGTCGTGCACAAATCAATCGAAATAAAATTCTACTTACGTTTTCCTGATTCATAATTACAAATCTGTTGAAAAATTTCTCCCCACCCAGGTAAACCACCAAAGTTCCGGTCATCTATGAAGAGGTCTGCATTGATCTTCCGACTTATGGTTTCATCAAACTGCTCTTCAGGATAATTTTTATTAATAGCGTAAAACTCCACGCCTCGTTTTGCACAATAATCCACGGCTTCATCAAGTTCTTTTCCTGCACGATAGGTCCAGAGTATAATCTGATGCTTTCTCTTTTGCAATTCTTTAATTGTATCTAAAGCAAACAATATCTCTTTTCCGATGGCCGGATAGCGATGTTCAACGATTGTACCATCGAAATCTACTGCAATTATCATAAAATTAATTACTTTGTAAACTTCTTAGTGATCTTTTTCATCATTTTTTCCCAACGGGTCAACCTTTGCACATCATCGTAATATCCAGAATAGCTACCATATCTTCCGTATCCATATCTTCCGTAACCATATTTTCCATAACCATATTTTCCATAACCATATTTATTCCGATAACCGTAACCATGGATCTCCACATCATTGATCACCAGACAAACTTTAGGCATCATCTCTTTGGAGGAAAGTTGGTCAATATAACTGACCTGTGTCAGGTGACTGTAATCCTGCCTAATAACAAAGATATTGGAATCGCAATATCGTGCAGAGATGAGTCCATCAGTGACGACCGGAACAGGCGCGTTGTCAATAATTACATAATCAAAAGTTTTCTTGGCTTCAGCAATGAACCGCTCAAATCCTCCATTTTCGAGTAGCTCTGAAGGATTTGGTGGAATAGGACCTGATGATACAAAACTAAGGTTCGGGATATGTGTTGTTCGTATTACCTCACTGAACGTATCCCTATTGATTAAATAAGTACTAAGTCCAGTCTGTTTATGATCGATATCGAAAAGTGCATTTAACCTGGGTTTACGCATATCTGTTGCAACAAGCAACACTTTTTTATCGTTCATTGCGATAATGGTGGCCAGGTTTAATGAGATGAACGATTTTCCTTCGCCGGGTATCGTCGAGTGGATTCCAATCACATTGTTTAAATGACCTTTTAATATATACTGTAGGTTGGTTCGAAGCCCCCTGAATGATTCTGCAATCTCCGAACGTGGATGCTCGATGGTCACAAATTCTTTATCGTAACGGTTATGGCCAATTTCACCAACAATCGGAAGGTTTGTGGAACGCTCCACCTCTTCCCTGTTTTTAATGGTATCGTTAAAATAATCGGTTAAAATAATGACCAAAAGGGGAGTGCCTAATCCCAGGAACAGACCGATTAACAGATTTAAAAATCTGTTGGGACCAATTATGGATGCAGTTTCGAGACGCGCTTCATCAATTACCTGTGAATCTGCCACATTGGATGCCCTTGAAATAGCAGCCTCTGCTTTTTTTGTTAAAAGGAATGTGTAAAGATCATTGTTTACATCAAATCTACGCTTGTAATTGATAAATTGTTGCTCCGTTTGTGGAAGCTGCTTTGCAAGTTTGTTAACTTCATTGATCCTTTTTTTGAGGCTTTCCAATTCCACTTTCGCGTTCGATTCAAGATTGGTAAGGTTTTCACCAAGATTGTTCCGGGTCGAAACGATCTCATTGTCCAACATCACCAAGGCAGGGTTCTTATCCTGTACGGTAAAGGAAAGTACTTCACGGCGGTTGTAAAGCTCAGCCAATTTCATGACCATACCGTTTAAAGCAGGATCGACAATGCCGATCACTGAAGGGGAAACCGCTTGTTTAATGGCATCCGCATCTTTGATGTATTTCTTTAGGCTCTGATAATAGACCAGCCTTATCTCTGCAATTGCCTTTTCCGATTCAAGACTGTTGACTTTGTCCATTACAAGGGATCCTTCTTTGCTAAGGTCAACGATCTGGTTTTCGGCCCGAAAATTCGTAAACGACTGCCCAGCAATACGAAGGGAATCTGCGATCCCTGTAAGTTGCGTTTCGATAAATTCTACTGTATTCTCTGAAGTACGGTTTTTTTCACGCAAACCAAATTGAATATAGACTTTGGCGAGTTCGTTCAAGAAATCAACCTCCCGTGCAGGCTGAGTACCTTTAACTGTAAGCTTCAGTATTTCAGCCGTTTTATCGGTAAGGTTTACAGTTAGTTTAGCTGATTTACTGTAACTTAGGCTTAAACTGTTTGTATCATTAAACTTAAAAAAATAAGTTGCACCGGCCTCTATTTTTCCCGCTCCTTTTTCGAGTGTAAAACAAAACTTGGGTGATACAAAGGGGACACCCAATTTCCCTTTTTGTTTTAAATCAATATTACGGGCTGTCCCATCAATTTTTTCTATGTAACTACAACTGACTTCAAAAAGATCTTCAGAAATGGTCTTAATATGAATAGGGATTCCAAATTCATTGTACCAACCCTGTAATTCAACTACATGGAACGGTTCATCCTTATAGAACTCACTGTCGATGAATTGCCCTTTTCTAAACCAACTTGTGCGCCACCCCAGGTTCTCAATGGCCTTTCTGTTCAGGTTATACGATTTCAACAATTCAATATGGTTTTGCATATTGATCTTGGGTGCAAGGCTGAAGCTTTCGAATAAGTTGTCTATACCAGGTTTTTTAGAAGCATCGCTTACAAGAATGGTTGCTTCCACTTGCCAGATCGAAACAGAGTACCTGTTATAAATCCAGCTTGCTGATAATCCCAGAAAACCACAAATGGCAAACCAGTACCATTTGTTAAGTATCTTATACAAAAGCTCTTTAATATCCAACGGCTGTTCCTGTCCAGATAACTCCGTCATTTCATCGGTATGTTGCATATTTATTTTTTACGATTTTACTATTCATCATCATTTTTGAATGGAAATTAGATTATTATGTATTAAGTAATAAGAAGTAAATATTATTTTGTTTCACCCCTATCCCGCAAAAGCGGGATTCTGTATCTGCCTGAAATTCAAATCCTCCCCTATAGGGGTCGGGGGTGTTGAAATATGACATCTTATAATTCTTATTACTTAAATTAAATATTTCCATTTATTTCTATTATTTCTTTTTTCTTAATATGATCTGATATACTGGATCACAACCAAAAATGTGGTGACTGCAGACAGGATAAAAGAATAGGTTGGTGTAGTCAACCGGATATTTTTAAGTTTGTCGGCGTTCACATAAATGACATCATTGGGTTGAAGATAATAAGCCTCCGATGATAGGATGTCTTTTTTTGAAAGGTCGAGCCGGAAACTCTTGCTCCCGTTTGGGGTTTTTCTGACCACAAGCAATTGGCTTAATTGCGCATTATCGGTAACCCCACCTGCCATTCCAATAGCTTCCAAAACAGTCATGTTGTTGTTGTAATTGTAAAAAACACCAGGATTCCGTAATTCGCCCAAAAGGGTCACCTTAAAACTGAGAACCTTTACCTGAACACTCGCTTCTTTCAAAAAGGAATTGGCTCTTTCTTGCACAATTGCCTGTGCTTCCAAAGCAGTTTTACCTGAAACGGATATGGAACCTAAGATTGGCAAAACAACTGCTCCAGCCTTATCAACAATAAAACCATAGATATATAGGCCTGCGGGAGTACCATAATTTTGAGCAGTTCCACCGGAATAACTACCAGCCTGGGAAGGATTAAATAGTTTGCTCACATCCTGATCAGGGGTCAGGATATTGATATACAAGTTATCATCGGGTTTAATCCGGTATTCGGGCGATTTCCCGGGAACATTCTGTTCTTCCAGATCATTAATGTCCTGAAGATAAAGCAAATCCTTTCTGGTTTTGCACGAAATGAAAAGTGTCAAAAACAAAAGTAAGATTGTCAAACGCCCCATATTTTGAAGATTCATCATTGTACGTTTTCTAAAAATTTAAGGTGCAAATTTAATATTTTTTAATTCAATTAATTGGGTTAAGTAATAAGAATACTAAGATGTCATATTTCAACACCCCCGACCCCTATAGGGGAGATTTGAATTTCAGGCGGATACAGAATCCCGCTTTTGCGGGATAGGGGTAAAACATGAAAATATTTATTTCTTATTACTAAGAACATCTGAATGATTGGAAAGTTTAGTTTGTATTGTGTTTTCTTTAGATTTCACTTGATCCAGATGTTCATAAACAGAGTTTTGAGAGATATATTCAGGTACGATTGCCTTCATGGTCTTTACCAACTCGTCATTTGTTGAATTTTTCAGCATTTGAAGGAGGTTGTGGATGTTATTGTGGACCTCAACCGGATTGCTTTTCCTGGTTTTCCCGATCATGATTTTGGGATGGTAGGTCGGAATTGTATTTTCTTTTGTCGCCAACAACTCTTCGTATAGTTTTTCGCCAGGCCGCAATCCGGTTTCACGGATCTCGATATCCCGACCAGGTTCAAGCCCTGCAAGGGTGATCATTTTTACGGCAAGGTCATAAATCTTAATCGGTTTACCCATATCGAAAATATAGATCTCGCCCCCACTGCCCATAAATCCTGCCTCCAAAACCAACTGACAGGCCTCAGGTATTGTCATAAAATACCTTGTAATTTCCCGATGGGTCAATGTTACGGGGCCCCCTGCTTCAATTTGTTTGTTGAAGAGCGGCACCACCGAGCCATTTGACCCCAATACATTGCCAAACCTTGTAGTAATAAACTGTGTTTTCATCCCCTTATGCTGGGATTGGGATTGAATATACATCTCACTTATCCTTTTGGATGCACCCATTACATTGGTGGGATTGACCGCCTTATCTGTCGAAATCATCACAAATTTCTTAACCTTAAACTGGATGGAGAGTTTTGTGAGCAATTGTGTGCCTCCGATGTTGACCCGGATGGCTTCAGATGGATTTTCCTCCATCAAGGGTACATGCTTGTAAGCGGCTGCATTAAATACAAGATCCGGGTGATGCTGTTCAAACTGGTCGAGCATACGCGATAAGTTGGTTATATCAGCAACGACCACACTAAAACGCCCTTTGTTAAACCCTTTGGAAAGAAGTTCATTCTGAAGGTCATATAGGGCCGATTCTGCCTGGTCAACTATGACTACTTTTTTAGCATCGAAAAATAAAAGCTGTCTTACCAATTCCGACCCTATCGATCCAGCCCCACCGGTTACAAGGATTACCGAATCTTTGAGCCCTCCGCGGATACGTTCAGTATCTAGCTGGATCACTTCACGGCCAAGCAAATCGGAAATGTTCATTTGTCGCAATTGCCGGGCATTCAAAACGCCACTCAACCAATCATTGACCGGGGGTATCTCTTTGATGATGATTTTATTGCTTAAGCAAAGCTCCATCAATTCATTCACTTTTTCATCCGACATTCCTTCCCTGTTTACAGCAAGGATTACTTCATCAATTTGTTGTGACGAAATAATGGAATTAAAAGCCTTGTCTAATGAATAGATCGTAACCCCTGCTTTGGCTTTCCCTTGCAATTGAGGGTTATCGTCAATAAAACCAACAACTTTGTAATTGGGGTTGGACGAACGCTCCAGAGCTGTTAAAGCCACTTGCCCCAATTCTCCGGCACCCATGATCATCACCCTGACCTCCTTCTTGTTATGCAACCGGAGGTTTTGATAGACAAGCCTTACCAATAACCGCATCCAGGTCATTAAAAAAACGCACAACACAAAATGGATGATGATCACCGAATAAGGAATGGTCAGGATGGCTGGAAGTTCCTTGTAATAACCAAGGCTTGCCAAAATACCCAGGATACCCGTCGAAAGTAAAAGGGAATAGAGGATTTGCTGGATATCTCGCGTTGCTGTATGCCGGATGATCCCATTGAAAGGTTTAAAGACCCCAAAACCGATTAAAGCAACTGGAACAACCAGGAATAGTTGCAAATAAATCCGGTCCAGGTTCATCGATTTTACATCGAAATTAAAACGAAGGCTATAGCTAATAACAAAGGAAAAAAGCACGATGAAGACGTCAATTGTCAAAACAAACCATCGTGGAAGATATCGGCTTGACAGGAATTTATTGAATTTGTTGTACATATAAAGTCTTATTAAAATGAACGTCAAAATTTATTTTCTTTGCAAGTAAGGAATAAAAAAAAACATATGCAATGATATCGAAGCACTCTTTTTTTAAGGGGAACACGGCTGACAAGGATTAGAACACAGATGACACTGATTGAACGGATTTACACAGAATTTTTTCGGAATGCTAATTGCTCGAATTAAATCGAATTGCACGAATTTTTATCAGTGTTTATCTGTAGCATCCCCCGAGGGTTCCCGAAAATCCCCGAAGATCCCTGAAGATCGGGGCTGGCCTGGGCTAGCTGGGACAGGCAGGGGCAGGCTGTGTTATCAGTGTTCCAATTATCATTAGGGTCGATTTTTTATTCCGACTCAAAAATCACCTCAAGCCTATTTCCCCTTTATTGCATTGCGCAAAATCACAACTCCAAAGTAACTTTGAATTCTTCGCCAATTTCTTCAAATAGGATACTTTTTTTCATTCTTTTAGCTTCGGCAATTACATTGGGCAATCCTCTGCCAAAGGTGTCCATAAGCCGAAGAACAACCATAAATTTTGTTAAAAGTTGATTTCGCCTAAATGAAACGCCTGCATTTAGTTTATCGATTGTAATTGTATTTGGCAACTTGCCGGGACTGATAAATTCAATTCTATTGTTAAATAATAAAATTCTTATTTTTGAGCCGGTAATAGCATAATTCCGGTGAGCACAGCAATTTGTTATTAACTCCCTGAATACTTTATCAGGATATATTTCTTTTATATCAACTCTTTTTAATCCGATAATTATGGAAGGTGTTAAAATATTATTTTTTATTGATGTAAATGCAGTAGAAATGACATAATCCATATCGCCTTCAATGTGCTTGCTGTCAATTATATCTCCAGTTACATCATTACCATTATAATGAACAAAAGTGATTCCTGATTGAAAAAGATATCGGGCAGGATTGATTCCAAAAACCAACAAACCAGCCAGTGTTACTTCTCCATTAACAGTCAGAATATCGGTATTTGTCAATAAATTAGATCTATTTTCATCGGATTCTTTTTCAAAATCAATTTCAAAACGTTTAAAGTATTCAGCTATCGTATTATAATTTAGCGATTTAATTGAAGTGTTTTCCACTTTGCACAAATCATAATGAAAAACTCCACTTTCCTGAAACAAACGCATTAATTCGACAATAGAGGCTATCCGGTTTGTAGAGCCAATTCTGATATAATATTTGCCATCTATGGTTTGGTATGGCTTATTTTTCCCTTTCTCAACATTAATGCTTGCAATTATTTTCCCATCCAATTCAATATATTCGAAATCAATATTTAATGGTGGATTTATATTGTTGCGGGCAATATTCATTGTCCACTCTTCCCAGTTTTTTTCTTTTGAAACTCCGCTAATTGTCCTGTCATCTTCAATTCCGATCAGGATAATTCCACCATTCATATTGGCAAAAGCAATTATCTCTTTCGCCAAACTATCAGTTTTAACATCTGCTGACTTAAATTCGACGGCAGAATTTTCACCTTGTTGAATAATTTCAATTAAATTACTGTTTTTCACTTATATCAAGTATTTGAAATTATTAAAAATATTTATTTTTTACGAAGTTAAAATAATTATGACGAATTGTACGAATTAAATCGAATTACACGAATTTTTATCAGTGCCAATCTGTAGCATCCCCCGAGGGTTCCCGAAGATCGGGGCTGGCTAGGGCTGGCAGGGACAAGCAGAGGCAAGATGTGTTATCTGTTCCCAATTGTCATCAGTGGCCTCCCCGTTCCGATATCAACATCCAACCACGTATATTGTTTTTCCATTGTAAACCTCCGTATTAAATAAGCTCTTCTTGTCCCATTTGAAATTATTGGCTGTCAATTTCGGGAAAGGACATAACAACGACGATCAGGGCATCGCGTAGACTGGATATTTCTGTGCTTGCGGGTTATTGTCAACAATGGAGTTTGTAAAATATTAACGATTTGGCCTAAAAAAATTACTCAAAGTATTATATTGATCACGATACCAGTCTTTTCTACTTAAACAATTTAACACAGTATGCCGCATTTTTTGAGAATAGACCGATTGAATTAGTATTTTTAAATATACGAAGAAAATCTTGTTGTATAAAAACAAAATAATTCTATTTGTATTATAGAAAACTGTTGAAGTGTGGTTTAAGGAATGTTTTAAATAAAACAATTTGGATTCAATTGTGACTTTTGGATAAAAATATGTTGGTAGATTCAAAGCTCTTCCAGCAAATACAAAATATGCGATTGCCTTTCTTTTATGTTGAATATAGTAAATGACCGAATAGGCTTTAATCCGTTTTGAAATCAAATATAGATCGTAAATATCACGAAAGGAGACAATTCCATTAAGATATCCACTGTGCGATAGCTGAGAATGGATGAAATTAAGGATTGTATTGTGAAAATCAGAGAGGACAAAAAAGTTTGCGTCACCAAATGTTACAATACTTTTTTTTACAAGGATTTCAGAGTTAAACATTTTTCCATATCGTTGGGGTACAATCATTCTGTGGACCTCAATAACGGCTGGCACTCCAACTTTGAAAAGGCTCGGATAGTGTTTTGGATTTAAGCTATCGCTAACAAAATTCGGATTCTTCACATATCCATCCTCTTCCAAAATCCTTGCAGCTTTCAAATAATCTTCTTCGGGCACCAGAAAATCAATATCCCCAATCATCCGCTCACCCTTATCACTGTAAAGGCCATCAAGCAGGTTACCGGTACCCTTCAGAAAGGTAGGATAGATATCATTGGCATTTAATAACTTGAGTATGTCTTTAATTTGCAGAAGGATCTGCTCATTCCTGGCAAGGTTCAGGTCATATATTTCCTTGAGAAATTCCCCCAATTCTTCCGGTAAATGTTCAATTAGTTGGTGCGATTTAAACTTTAGGTAAATGACGGGCAAAATCAAATGATTGCTGCAAAGACTGACAAACTGAGCCCATTCAATTTCATCTTCAGAGATCTTCTGAACAAACACGTCCCTGAATTCCGGATGCTCATCTATGGACAGGCATCGGCCAACAAAATAAAACATTTCCAGGTTCGTCATGTTCAAATAGTTTTTTGTCCGATCAATTTCTTTGATCCTTTTTAATACCTTCACCATTTAATGGCTTTTATCATTGCACGGCCCCGCTATGTTAAAGTATTTTTCCATGGTTCAATTTTTAATTAGAACATAGATGATTAGAACACTGATGACACTGATTCAACGGATTTACACAGATTTTTGGAACACAACTTGTCCCAGCCAGCCCCGGCTAGCCCCAGCCAGCCCCGATCTTCGGGGATCTTCGGGGATCTTCGGGGAGAATCCGGAGATGACATAGATTCAACGGATTAACACAGATTTTATTCAGATCCCCAAATAAATCAGTGTTTATCTGTAACATCCGTGTCATCAGTGTTCCCAATTGTCATCAGTGTTCCCAATTGTCATCAGTGTTCCCAATTGTCATCAGTGTTCCCATGTTTTATCCGCGTTCCGAAATCAACATCCAACCACATGTATTCTTTTTCCGTTATAATCCTCTGTTTTCCAATAAATCTTTTTGTCCCATTTTTTTCCAGTATCCCGGTCAAAAATCACCAACCAGCCAATTGTTTCCCCGAGGGTTGTCATATAGGTTGCCAACTGTTCGATCCCTTCCTGAACGACAGATTTAGAATACTTTATTTTTAGCTCTATTGGATATTTGTTGTTGCCAAAAATTACACATAAGTCCATGCGTTCCCTGCCAGAGGCATATTCCCTTATTATTGTACCACCACCATTGATGACCCGCTGTAAAAAAGCCTGAAGGATCAAATGGGGTGCAGCTTCTTTGTATTCGTATTTTTCGATCCAGATATCCGAGTTTTCGCGCCAGAATTGCTGAAATCCCTTCAACAATCTGACCATATCGATTTGATCATGATCATCGACCCAATTGGGCTTTATCTTTTGGATCAGTTCAAATTGAGAATCGGAAGATAATGTTCGGATGATTACTTCATTATAAATTTTGTTGGCAGGTAAGATTTCCCCATTCAGCATTTTAATCAGACCAAGATCAACACAATATTGAGTATCGTCGCTCGAAATGCTGATTTCATGAGACTTACCGAGGATAATTGGTTCGATGATTTTGCGTACTCTTGGTTCTTTCAGTTTATCAAGCAAACTGTCGATATGGGTGTCGCGGCGTAGAATAATATTTTGTATGGCCTGTTCAACCAATTCTACTGATATTTTTTTTGTGTGATCGTCCTCTAAAATATTTTGTGTGATTTCCCTTGCGATAGCATTTACCAACCAGGGTTGACCATCGGTTTGTTCAAAAACTTTTTCCAGAGCTGTTTTTTCGAATACCTGACCAGTAGCTGTGGTATGTTGTTGATAAAGTAATTCAATATCCGAAAATGAAAAATTTTTAATCGTCAATGCATCTGAAATTACATTAAAAGGACTGGCAGAACCCAAGGTTTGTTGATCTTCCCTAATTTTTGATTTATAATCGCGGATATTTCTCATTCCTACAAGTGAAATGCTATGAACAAAGGCAATTTCGGGGCGAGTAATGTAACCATCGCGCAATTGGCGTAAAAAAGTGACCAAAGTGCCATTTTGTAAACCATCTATTTCATCGAAAAAAATAATTAGAGGCTTGTCAAGTTGTGAAACATATAAAGATAAGGAGCTCTTAATCAATGTTGAGATTTCTGAAAGTATGGCATTATTCGAAAATTCTTGCCTTTTAGGTAATAGCGAATTTATGATGGCAAACCTAATATTGCCCAAAATTTCGGGAATCCCTTCTTTAGGATCAGTAAACGCCTGAACCGATTCGAGTGAACAATATAATGCATAATAATGGGCTTCTGAATTATAATGATTGACCAAAGCTTTTATCAGGGTTGTTTTCCCGGTTTGCCGCGGTGCATGGATCACAAAATAGTGTCCTTGTCGCACCAACCGATCAATTTCTTTGATCCTTTTTAATACCGGCACCATATAATGGCTTTTGTCGTTGCACGGCCCTGCTATATTAAAATATTTTTCCATGGTTCAATTTTTACCGAAAGATAATCACATTTGAACACAATTGAACACAGATGACTGATTAGAACACAAATGACTGATTAGAACAAAGATGACTGATTAGAACACTGATGACACAACCTGCCCCGAAACTCGGGGGATCAAACGGATTTACACAGATTTATTTTAGAACAAAGATGACTGATTAGAACACAGATGACTGATTGGAACACAGATGACACGGATCAAACGGATTGACACCGATTTATTTTATGTTTCCCAATAAATCCGTGTTCATCCGTCCCATCTGTGTCATCAGTGTTCCAATCCTTTATCAGTGTTCCAATCCTTTATCAGTGTTCCAATCCTTTATCCGTGTTCCCAATTCAATCAGTGCACGATTAATCACAACTCCAAAGTAACTTTAAATTCTTCACCAATTTCTTCAAAAAGGATACTTTTTTTCAATCTTTTGGCTTCGGCAATTACATTGGGCAACCCTCTTCCAAAAGTGTCCATAAGCCGAAGAACAACCATAAATTTCGTCAATAGTTGATTTCGTCTATATGAAACGCCTGCGCTCAGTTTATCGATCGTAATCGTATTTGGCAACTTGCCGGGACTTATAAATTCAATTCTGTTGTGAAACAACAAAATCCTTATTTTTGAACCGGTAATTGCATAATTGCGATGAGCACAACAATTGGTTATCAATTCCCTGAATACTTTATCAGGATATATTTCTTTGGTATCGACTCTTTTTAATCCGATTATTACAGAAGGTGTTAAAATATTGTTTTTTATTGATATCAGTATTTGTCAATAAATTTGCCCTATTCTCATCGGTTTCCTTTTCAAAATCAATTTCAAAACGTTTAAAATATTCAGCTATCGTATTATAATTTAGCGATTTAATTGAAGTGTTTTCTACTTTGCACAAATCATAATGAAAAACTCCACTTTCCTGAAACAAACGCATTAATTCGACAATAGAGGCTATTCGGTTTGTAGAGCCAATCCTGATATAATATTTTCCATCTATGGTTTGGTATGGCTTATTTTTCCCTTTCTCAATATTAATGCTTGCAATTATTTTCCCATCCAATTCAATATATTCGAAATCGATATTTAATGGTGGATTTATATTGTTACGGGCAATATTCATTGTCCATTCTTCCCAGTTTTTTTCTTTTGAAACTCCGCTGATTGTCCTGTCATCTTCAATTCCGATCAGGATGATTCCACCATTCATATTGGCAAAAGCAATTATCTCTTTCGCCAAACTATCAGTTTTAACATCTGCCGACTTAAATTCGACGGCAGAATTTTCACCTTGTTGAATAATTTCAGTTAAATCACTGTTTTTCATTTTTCTTATTTTTCCACGAAGTTAAAGAATAAATGCGAATTGCACGAATTAAATCGAATTACACGAATTTTTTAGTACAAAGATGAGATTATTGGAACATAGATGGAACGGATTAGAACACTGATAACACTGCCTGCCCCTGCCTGTCCCAGCTAGCCCCGGTCTTCGGGGAGATTCGGGAGAAGACTGATTAGAACACAGATAATTAGAACACAGATGACTGATTAGAACACAGATGACACTGATTAAACGGATTAACACAGATCAATTTATATTCCAAAATAAATCAGTGCCAATCAGTAGCATCCGTGTCATCAGTGTTCCAATCCTTTTTATCTGTGTTCATCGGTAACATCTGTGTCATCAGTGTTCCCATTTGTTATCAGTGTTCCAATAATTCATCTGTGTTCCAACCTCTTTCTGTCGTTGGTGAAAATCTTCCTTCTAAACTCGGGCTTTTTCCCAAAGTTAAGCAACAATCCGACCTCGATCGATGTAGCTTTTAGATAATTAATCAATTGGAATTCATCCTCCTCGCATAGGGCTTCAGATGCCTTATTCTCAATAATCACACACTCATCAACAAGAATATCTGCAAAATAGTCACCAACGGCAAATACTTCATAGAAAACCGTAATTGGGTATTGGCTCTTGCACTCAAAACCCATCCTTCGCAGCTCGATCAACATGGCGTTATGATATACCTTTTCAAGAAACCCATAACCCAGAGTATTATAGACCTTATAATAAGCCTCAATAATCTTTTCTGTTGTATCTTGATGAAGATATTTCATTTTTATGCTTTTAGAACACAAATGAGAAATTAGAACACAGATGAGACTTTGGAACACTGACGACACCGATTAGAACACAGATGACACGGATTCAACGGATTTACACAGATTTTTTCGAAAACCAATTTTATCAGTGCCAATTCGTACCATCAGTGTCATCCGTGTTCTAATGTTTTATCCGTGTTCATCCGTAACATCTGTGTCATCAGTGTTCCAATCCTTTATCCGTGTTCCAATCGTTTTAATCAGTGTCCATCCCCCGAAAAATCGGGGCAGGCTGTCCTATCTCCCGAAAAATCGGGACAAGATGTGTCATCTGTGTTCCATTTCTTATCTGTGTCCATCCGTAACATCTGTGTCATCAGTGTTCCAATCCTTTATCAGTGTTCCAACCGTTTATCCATGTTCCGAAATCAACACCCTACCACATGTATCGTATTCCCTTCGTAATTCTCAGTTACCCAAAATATCTTTTCATCCCATTCTTTGGTAGTGTCCCTGTCAAAAACTACCAACCAGCCTGTTGCTTCCCCAAGGGTTCTCATATAGTTCGCCAACTGTTCGATGCCTTCCCGAACAACAGATTTTGAATACCTGATTTTCAATTCGATTGGGTATTTGTTATTGCCAAAAATTACACATAAGTCCATGCGTTCCCTACCAGAAGCATATTCTCTTAAAATTGTACCACCCCCATTGATGATCCGTTGTAGAAAAGCCTGAAGGATCAAATGGGGTGCCGCTTCTTTATATTCGTATTTTTCGACCCAGATGTCCGCGTTTTCTCGCCAGAATTGCTGAAACCCTTTTAATAATCCGGTCATATCAATTTTACCATGTTCATCAACCCAGTTCGGTTTTATTTTTTGTATCAATTCGAATTGAGTATCAGAAGATAAGGTACGAATAATTACCTCATTATATATTTTATTGGCTGGCAGGATTTCGCCGTTAACTATTTTTATTAGTCCCAGATCTAAGCAAAACTGGGTGTTATCGTTTGAAATGCTGATGGAATTGGATTTACCCAAAATAATTGGTTCGATAATTCGCCGCACACGCATGTCTTTTAGCTTATCGAGCAAACTATCAATGTGGGTATCACGACGAAGAATCGTATTTTGAATGGCTTGTTCAACTAATTCTGGTGTAATAGGTTTGGTATAATCGTTACCTAAGATTTTTTCAATGATTTCACGGGCAATGGCATTTACCAACCATGGCTGACCATCGGTTTGTTCAACTATTTTATCTATAGCCGATCTATTAAACACTTGACCGGTTGCCTTCGTATGTTGGGCATAGAGTGATTCAATATCTGGCAATGTAAAATTTGTGATTGTTAAGGCTTCTGAAATAATATTAAAAGGGCTGGCAGAACCTAATGTTTCATGGGTATTTCTTATTTTCGATTTATAATCCCTAATGTTGCGCATACCCACTAGGGCAATACTGTGAACAAAAGGAATTTCCGGTCTGGTAATGTATCCATCCCTCAACTGACGTAAGAAAGTGACTAACGTTCCGTTTTGCAAACCGTCTATTTCATCGAAAAAAATAATTAGCGGCTTGTCGAGTTGTAAAGAATAGTCTTTCAATGCATTACCAATAATCGTAGAATAATCGGTCTTAATAATCTCCTCAGCAAAACTATTTTTATATGGAAGGTTTGAATACTTTAGGGCAGATTTAATTGTAGCTAATATTTCCGGGATTCCCCGTTCCGGTTCAGTAAAAACCTGCACCGATTCGAGCGAACAATATAAAGCATAGTAATTACCTTCGGCATTATAAAAATTAACCAATTCCTTGATTAGCGTGGTTTTACCGGTTTGCCTGGGTGCGTGGATCACAAAGTACTGACCATATTCAACCAGGTTATCAATTGCTTTGATCCTTTTTAATACCGGTACCATATAATGGCTTTTGGCGTTGCACGGCCCGGCAATATTGAAATATCTTTTCATTATCAGTAAATTTTTCACGAATATACGAAGAAAATCTGAAAAGTGGTGGATATTATTTGAACACTGATGACACTGATTGAACAGATTTACACAGATTCTTTTTGAATTTCAGATTACACAGCCTGCCCCGATCCCTCGGGGGATTAAATAGAATTACACGGATTTATTTTGTGTTCCCAAATAAATCTGTGTTTATCCGTAACATCAGTGTCATCAGTGTTCCAAAGTGTCATCAGTGTTCCAATCCTTTATTCTCATCCTTGTTCCCTCCTGATCCTGATCTGAATCGCATTTGGGATTTGCGTTTTGGAAACAAACACAAGATAACCACCCCCACCAGCGCCGCTTAATTTCCAGCCTAAAGCAATATCCTTGTATTCCTCAATTTGAGCAAGAATAAAATCATTGACCATATGTGGAAACATGGCAATCTGGGCTTCAAAACTCGTCCTGAAAGCTGTACCAAATGCAAGCAAATCCAGGTTCATAATTGCATCCCAACATTGAATTGCTGCATCAGCAAGAGATTTGGCTTTATCGGTTGTAATATCGGTGTCTGCTAAAACATCATACTGACTTTCACGTGGAGAAAGGGTTAAAAACCAAAGATTATCTTGTACAAAATCCAGAATCTGTGAATCAAGATTGGTTGTAATCTTCGATGGCCAATATTGACCGCTATCATAATCCAGTTTGTTGACCCCTGGCATTACAATACCAATTGAATCCTGTGAACCCGATACATATTTTGTCCCGGGAGGATTCTCAAAACTAAACAAAGTCTTGGCCAACAGTTCGGTATTGCCTTCTGGGATATCTGTATGCCAAAGTTCAATGGCTTTTTTGCGGGTACTGCTTGACATCCCACTGCGATCATTAAAATCGTAATCGGGTTCGATAGAAATCGTAATCACTGGTCCCGGATGATATTTTGATACACTTGGCTGATCCAACCAGCCACCTGCAAGATCCAACCGGAATGGAATCCGACATTCTGTACGTAAAGCAGTTGTAGAGCGGGCAGGAAGACCCTTGATCGGAATTCTCTTGCTGACAATCAATTTAATTTTAAGTTCTTTACATAAAGCCACTTTATCGGGTGTAAATCCATCCTCATTGACAAAGAAAATGTCTGGACCTAATTCTCTTAATTCTTTTTCAAAATCGAGTAGCCCAGAACCGGAATTGATCCAGGCATCCTTTACATACCGGATCGATTTTACCATGTAAAGTCTTTCATTGTTTGAATTGATGGTTTTGCGCCCTTTAAGGTTGAAGACCGTTTCATCAGAACCCAGTCCAACATAAACATCACCTAAAGCGGCAGCTTCCTGAAAAAATGCGACATGCCCCGAATGGAGCATGTCATAACAACCAGATACAAATACTATCATTTATACTAATTTAACGAATTTAGTGCGAATTTAGCGAATTATTGATAATCCGTTTGTAAAACAGGGATGGAGTTCCGAAATTTATCAACATACCAAGTTTATGTTTTGATGCTTTCAAAGAATTTTGAAGTTGGTCAAAGTAGCTGCTTGATAAGAATTGCGATGCTTTCAATTCTAAAACAATACAATCATAACAAAGAAAGTCAGCAACATAGTATTTGTTCAGCTTATCTCCATCGAAATAAAGAGTTAGTTTTGGAAACCGGGTAAAAGGAATAGCTCTTTTTATGAATTCCCTTTCCAGGGCTTCCTGATACACAGCTTCCAAAAACCCCGGTCCAAGCTCCGTATGGACTTTCATGCAAGCTCCAATAATTTTAAAGCTCTCATCTTTGTATAAGATATCAGTCATTTTTTTGATGAATTCGTCCAATTCGCCATAATTCGCGTTTATTCGGATTTTAAATACCAATCATACAACTTTTGAATACCTTCAACTAATTCAATTTTATGATGCCAACCCAAACTGTGCAATTTTGTTGGATTGGTTAATTTTCGCATCGTTCCATCCGGCTTAGAATGGTTAAATACGATAACACCTTTAAATCCAATTGATTCTTTTATACAAAATGCCAGTCTTTCGATTGAAACCTCTTTTCCGGTTCCAATGTTTATGTGTGTATTTTTGATCTCACATGATTGAGAAATTAAATCTTTGAAATCAATATTTTCCATCAAAAAAACACAAGCCTCTGCCATCTCTTCGCTCCAAAGAAATTCCCGCATTGGTTTCCCGGTTCCCCATATTTCAACACGAACCACTTGTTTTCCACTATTGTCATCATGAAGCGATATACCATATTTTTTTAAAAGCAGTATAACTGATTCTTTTGAATCCTCTTTTTTTGTTGTGTTTAAACCTCCGAGAGGCCGTTTCTCAATATCTTTCTCAATATCTTCCCAATTGCCCTCCTCCAAACATTTCCCAAGATATATTTTTCTTAATAAGGCTGGTAAAACATGTGAATTTTTGAGATCAAAATTATCATTTGGACCATATAAATTGGTCGGCATTACAGAAATAAAATTGGTTCCGTACTGAATATTATAGCTTTCACATAATTTAATTCCAGCAATTTTGGCAATTGCATAAGGTTCATTGCTATATTCGAGGGGACCTGTTAATAACGCATCCTCTGACATTGGCTGGTCAGCATCCCTTGGGTAAATACAGGTACTACCTAGAAACAATAATTTTTTTACCTTATGCCTGTAAGCACAATCTATGACATTATTTTGGATCATAAGATTTTCATAGATGAATTGTCCCCTAAAGGTATTATTGGCTAGGATTCCACCAACTTTAGCAGCCGCTAGAATAACGTATTCAGGTTTTTCTGCACTGAAAAACTCATTCACAGCCACTGTGTCCATCAGGTTCAGTTCACTGATAGATTTTCCAATTACATTTTGATAACCTTTGGATTTAAACACCTTGAGTATTGCAGATCCCACCAGTCCCAAATGGCCAGCCAGGTATATTTTACTCTCTTTTTCCATATTATTCGTAATAGTTTAGCGTACGGTAACCGCCTTCACGCAACCATGCATCTTTTTTCATTAACTTAACATCCGATTGCATCATATCTTTCACAAGGCTGTTCAGATTATAATCTGGCTTCCACCCTAATTTTGTATTTGCTTTGGTCGGATCCCCGATAAGCAAATCAACTTCAGTTGGACGGAAATATTTTGAATCAACCCCAACAATTGGTTTTGAAATAAGATTATTGATTCCTTCAAGGTATTGATTACCAACTTTTTCAATAAATAGGGCTTTATCAACGTTAACAAAAAACCCTTTCTCGTTGACCCCCTGTCCCGTAAATTCGATTTCAAGTCCGATTTCTAAACATGCTAGTTTGATAAAATCTCTAATGGAGGTGGTTATACCTGTTGCAATAACATAGTCGTCGGGTTGGTCTTGTTGAAGGATCAGGTACATTGCTTTTACATAATCTTTGGCATGTCCCCAATCCCTGAGTGAAGAAAGATTACCTAAAAAAAGATTGTCCTGCATGCCCAAAGCAATCCTGCTGATGGCACGTGTGATTTTGCGAGTCACAAAAGTCTCACCTCGAATAGGAGACTCATGATTAAATAAAATACCATTTGAAGCGTGCATTTTATATGCTTCGCGGTAGTTAACAGTGATCCAGTAGGCATACATTTTAGCAACAGCATAGGGTGAACGGGGATAAAATGGAGTTTGTTCAGATTGTGGAACCTGTTGAACCAAACCATAAAGTTCGGAGGTGGAAGCCTGATAAATTCTGGTTTTTTGTGATAAACCCAATAATCTTACAGCTTCAAGGATCCGCAATGTTCCCAACCCATCCGCATTTGCAGTATATTCAGGTGTCTCAAAACTTACTGCCACATGGCTCATGGCTGCCAAATTATAGATTTCATCGGGTTGTGTATCCTGAATAATCCTCGTAAGATTCATACTATCGGTAAGATCCCCATAATGCAACTTGAATTGTTGATTTTCAACATGTGGATCCTGATAAATATGATCAATCCGGTCGGTATTTAACATTGAGGAACGGCGTTTAATGCCATGTACCATATATCCTTTTTTGAGAAGATACTCACTCAGATAGGCACCATCCTGTCCTGTAACACCAGAAATTAGAGCTGTTTTCATTTTTGAATGCTTATTATTTTTGATTCTTTGGGAACACAGATGACTGTTCAAAAAACTGATGATTCAACTTGTTCTGATTTTTTGGAGATTGATTTTTTATCAATGTCAATCCATAACATCAGAGTCATAAAATATCCTGTGTTTTAATCATGTTAATGATTTGGTCAACCACCCTTTCAAGGTCTTTCCTCGTAAGGTTTGTATGCGACGGTAAACACAAACCTTGATCGAATAGCTTTTCTGCGACACCTGACCCGTAAAAGTTACAATCAGCAAAAACCGGTTGCAGATGCATAGGCTTCCACAATGGACGGGTTTCTATATTCTCTGCCTCCATCCTTAATCTTAATGCCTCTTTTGTGAATCCTGTAATTTTCGGATCGATTATAATACATGTCAGCCAATGGTTCGATTCAAAATCATTGGAAGGGTTATCAAAAAAGGTGATCCCTGCAAAATCTTGCAATAATTCACGATAGATTTGATGGTTTTTTCTCCTCGCAGTGACATGATCCTCCAGGACCAGCATTTGTCCACGACCAATTCCTGCACATATATTGCTCATCCGGTAGTTATACCCGATATGACTATGTTGATAATGTGGTGCATTGTCCCGTGCTTGTGTTGCATAAAATTTGGTTTTATTTGCTTCTTCCAATGTAGTACAAACCAAAGCACCCCCCCCAGATGTTGTAATCATTTTATTGCCATTGAAGGAAAGACAAGCAAAGTGGCCAAAAGTACCACACGATTGTCCCTTATATTTTGAACCTAAGGCTTCTGCTGCATCCTCCAAAACCGGAATCCCGAATTTGTCGGCAACTTCAGTTATCTTATCCATCCTTGCAGGCATACCATAAAGATGTACAGGGATAATTGCTTTGGGCTTTTTCCCAGTTTTGGCGATTCGATCCAAAATTGCTTCTTCAAGTACAGCAGGTGACATATTCCAGGTATCTGGTTCACTATCGATAAAGACTGGGTTGGCACCAATGTATTTAATAGGATTTGCTGTGGCCGCAAAAGTAAACGATTGGCAGATCACTTCATCCCCGGGACCAATATTCAACTGTATTAATGCCAGATGGATGGCAGCTGTTCCGGAACTAAGGGCTACGACATTTTTATTGCCTCCAATATAACTTTGTAAATCTCTTTCAAAACCTTCCACATTTGGGCCTAAGGGTACAACCCAATTCGTATCGAATGCCTCCTTTACAAATTGTTGCTCTTTACCGCCCATTTGGGCAAGTGATAGCCATATTTTTTTATGCATGTTTAATTGATTTTAATTATTTGAACACTGATGACACTGATTAAACGGATTGACATTGATTTATTTCGGAGTAAAGATTACACGGATTTTACTGAATTACACGGATTAATAAAGTATTTTCAAATTAAATCTGTGGCCATCTGTATCATCAGTGTTATCAGTGTTCCAAATTTTTATCTGTGTCCATCCGTAGCATCCCCTGAGGGTTCCCGAAAATCCCCGAAAATCGGGGCTGGCTGGGACAGGCAGTGTCATCTGTGTTCTAATGTTTTTATCCGTGTTCATCTGTAGCATTAGTGTCATCCGTGTTCCCAAGTGTCATATCCTTGTTCCAGTATCAACATCCAACCACATGTATTGTTTTTCCCTCGTAATTTTCCGTTACCCAAAATATCTTTTCATCCCATTTTTTGGCAGTGTCCCGGTCAAAAATTACCAACCAGCCAGTTGCTTCCCCGAGAGTTGTCATATAGTTTGCCAACTGTTCGATCCCTTCTTGAACAACAGATTTTGAATACCTGATTTTCAATTCGATGGGGTATTTGTTATTGCCAAAAATTACACATAAATCCATGCGTTCCCTGCCAGAAGCATATTCCCTTAAAATAGTACCACCGCCATTGATGACCCGTTGTAGAAATGCCTGAAGGATCAAATGGGGTGCCGCTTCTTTGTATTCGTATTTTTCGACCCAGATGTCCGCGTTTTCGCGCCAGAATTGCTGAAAACCTTTTATCAATCTGGTCATATCTATGTTGCAATGATCATCAACCCAATCTGGTTTAATCTTGTGGATCAATTCAAATTGAGAATCGTAAGATAGGGTACGAATGATTACTTCGTTATAAATTTTATTGGCCGGTAAGATTTCCCCATCAAATATTTTTATCAATCCAAGGTCCATACAATACTGGGTATCGTCGCTTGAAATGCTGATTTCATTAGGCTTACCGAGAATAATTGGTTCGATGATTTTGCGTACCCTTGGTTCTTTCAGCTTATCAAACAAACTATCGATATGGGTGTCGCGACGTAGAATAATATTTTGTATTGCTTGTTGGACCAATTCTTCTGTTATTTTTTGGGCGTGATCGTCCTCTAAAATATTTTGTATGATTTCCCTTGCGATGGCATTTACCAACCAGGGTTGACCATCGGTTTGTTCGAAAACTTTTTCCAGAGCTGTTTTTTCGAATACCTGACCGGTAGCTTGGGTATGTTGTAGGTAAAGTGATTCAATATCCGAAAATAAAAAATTTTTAATGGTTAATGCTTCCGAAATGATATTAAAGGGGCTGGCAGAACCCAAGGTCTGTTGAGTGTCCCTAATTTTTGATCTATAATCGCGGATATTCCTCATTCCAACAAGGGCTATGCAATGTACAAAAGTAATTTCTGGACGCGATATATAACTGTCACGAAGTTGTCTCAAAAAAGTGACCAAAGTACCGTTTTGCAAACCATCTATTTCATCGAAAAAGATAATCAATGGTTTATCAAGTATTGAACAATAATCACGAAGTCCTTCGCTTATTTGTGTCGAATAATTTTGAGTTGTGGTTTTTACAAATTCAAGATTATGTGGTAAATTTGAATATTTCAGGGCTAAACGGATGTTATCTGAAATCTCGGGGATTCCACGTTCCGGTTCGGTAAAAACCTGCACCGATTCGAGGGAACAATACAAAGCATAATAATTGGCTTCTGAATTATAATGATTGACCAAAGCTTTTATCAAGGTTGTTTTACCGGTTTGCCTTGGTGCATGGATCACAAAATAGTGGCCTTGTCGCACTAACCGGTCAATTGCTTTGATCCTTTTTAATACAGGCACCATATAATGGCTCTTTTCGTTGCATGGTCCTGCTATGTTAAAGTATTTTTCCATGGTTCAATTTTTACCGAAAGATAATAACATTTGAACACAATTGAACACAATTGAACACAGATGACACGGATTAGAACACTGATGACACAGTCTGCCCCAACCCTCGGGGGATCAAACAGATTGACACAGATTAATTTTGTGTTCCCAAATAAAACCATGTCCATCCGTAAAATCTGTGTCATCAGTGTTCCAATTATTTATCCGTGCCCATCCCCCGAAAAATCAGCGATTTTTTACGGGGTATTCATTTTAGTAAATTATTACTTGAACCTGAAATCCAATTTATAATCATAAAGCCATGGTATCTTGGGGTTAATTCCCTCGGATACCAATTTGGCCGGTAA
>Ga0114951_10000667_pt1 | contig 46172 bp, 48 predicted proteins | sample AM7aDNAmetaG_FD_88677 | JGI IMG/M metagenome (GOLD analysis project Ga0114951, IMG submission 88677) | Freshwater microbial communities from Finland to study Microbial Dark Matter (Phase II) - AM7a DNA metaG | ecosystem: Environmental > Aquatic > Freshwater > Lake | place: Finland: Lake Alinen...
ATGACTTTCATTTACAAATATTTCTTCTTTGTTTATCATAAGATTTCAATCAATTTAATTCGTTTTGCTAAAAACCATTTACCACCTTGGCTTTCAGGTCTTATATATTCAGAATATTCTTCCATAGAAACCACTACCCACACCCTATTTTTTTCGGATAAATGCGGTGCTATTGGTTCTGAGGTGCAATGCCAAAATGGTCTTACTGCAAATCCTTTTGTTGGGTAAGATTCGGCTTCTAACCATTCATTAAATATTAACCTTTTTTTCTTGTTAATGAATAAGGATGTTATTTCGCCATTTTTTAATTTTCTACAAAGTTTGTATGCCAACATTTTAAATCAATTTAAATTTCAACAAATATAATAGAATTTTAAATTAATACAAAGTATTTATGTAAAAATTAACAACATAATGAATCTAAATAAAATAATCCAAGAAGAATTGAATAAGGTTCTCAATGAATCCACCATTTCAATGGAGCACGAAAACTTTAAATTTCGTCAACAACTTAATAATTCGACATTTGATAAATACAAATCATTTTCAAACGATTATGATATTAGTATCAACGAAAGTAATATTATTGTCAATTGGCATATTATATTTTGGGTGAGTGATTCTAGTGTTGAGAATTTTGTTATTAGCGTAGATGGTGTTGAGGGCACATATAAAGTATCTATGCTTAATAGACAAACCGATGTTTCCGAACAAGAGGTAGATAAAAACATATCAGAAAATAAATGGAAATTTGAGGTTGGTGAAGCGGTTCTACAATCAAATAGTGGTTTATATGTAACCTCACTAAATTTTGACTTTGAAACTAATATTTGTAATGTTCAATTTTAACGATAATGGAAAATAAATTAAATCAAATAATAACTGAGGAAATTTCTAACATATTTGAAATCGTTAGCTATAATGATAATGACATTATTAACCCTAATGAAATTGATTTATATGATGAATATAGCAAATTAAACAAGTTATTATTCAACAACCAACTTCCAGAAGTACCAATGAAATGGGGGGGTAGAAAGAGAGCGTTGGGTCATGTAAACGCTATGGTTAATAGAAGAACGGGGGAATCTAGGGTAAATGATTTAACAATTTCAGCATTTCATTCTTTACCATATAAAACATTTAAAAACACATTGGCACATGAAATGATTCATGTTAAACAATTGACCGATGGTAGTCCCTACACATCCGATCCCCACGGATTTAAATTCCAACATGAAGCAAATCGTATTAATCAAATGGGTTTAGGATTCAATATCACAACAAAAAGTAATGAAGATTTAGGCGTTTCGGATAATGTTAAAAAGAACGCAAAAAGAATGATTGGTATTGTTTTAAAAATAGATAATAAACTATTTGCATGTACCACAACACCAAATGTATTTAATAGCGAATTTGAAAATGTTATTAAGCTATATCAAAAACTAGTCAACAATGAAAAATATAGAAACATTGAAATATTGGTGGTTGATACAAACAATGGTGATTTATTAAAAACTCCAATGAAAAGAACTTTTAGAAATGGAATATCGTATGCACCAATTTCTAACGAACTTCTCGGTGAACTATTAAAAGATCACATAATCATGCATAAAATTTTGACTAGAGATATGGCGTTGACCGAAGAAAATCAAAATGACGATTGGGAAGAAATAATTGTAACATAAATAATTAAAACAATGAATAATAAATAAAGACTTTTTGAAGTCATGGGTAAAATTAATCCAAACTTTAAACCAAAACTAGTGGAAATTACACCTAAAATGGCTGGTGTTGCTATAAATCGTAATTTGGGTGGTGATTTAAGAACCAAGCAAATATCCAAAGATGCTATTACTAGTTTATTTAGTAGATATATTGGTAGAGACATTCCATTCTTTATGAAAATACGTGATACCGATAAACCCACAAAATATGAATTGGTTGAGGTAACTTTTGGTAGAGATATGTCAACGAATCGTAATTATTCTACTCTTGATAATGGTGGTGATTATGTACTTAAATTACATTTATATAACGCCACAGGTGAAGAAGACGATGCACCCTATGCCGAAAATAAAAAAAAATTGGTTCTAGAATATGAATTGGGGACTGATGAGTTTCGAGATACTGCAAGCCAGTATTTTTATAATCAATATGCAATAAATATATTGCTATATGCCGTATTAACAATTAGAAAGGCATATTTTAGTGCATTTCCTGTGCGTATTGAGGGTGGTATTGATATACAAGCAACTGAAGAAAGAATGAAAACTCGTTTAAATAAAAAATCATTTAGGCAATTTTCATTTGATTCAAAGGATTTGGAAAATAGAAGCAATGTTAAACCAGAACCAAATGAAGATGATTACTTCTAAGAAATTATGATATGTTGTATATTTTAAAACCCTCGAATTCGAGGGTTTTTGTTGCGATAATGGAAATCGAATCCATATTAACTCCTTATGAAAGAGCCGTCCTACCATTGAACGATATCGCAATGTTTAAAATTTAATATTGATATAAACACTATTATTGTATTTAGTGTTATTCTCAATAATTTTCAATGGTTTATCCATCCACTGTTTGTTATTTTTGGAAACAAGTTTCCAGTTAGGATAACGAATCTTATTGTCGTTATTTGTTTCAATCAAAAATCCACCATACCATTTATCATCGCAATTTTCACTACTATGATACTTACAACGAGAACAATGAATACCATTTCTAAGATGAGTTAAATATTCTTTGTAAGCACGATTAAATTCGCCACGATTGGTGGTATTCATTACAATTTTTCTTGACTTCATTTATGTAAGTCGCATTAGAGCAACTTACAAGACTTTAAAATTTTCTTTCATAATTATCTTCTCAATTTTTGTTGAATATGTTTAATAAATAATTCATCTGCCAATTCTTTTGGTAATGGTACATTCCCCACTCTAGACCCCATTAATTTCGAACTTTCGTCATGATCAATTGCAAACGCTGCGTGTAAAATCTCATGAAACACCACTTGTCTTAAATAACCAGTATACTTTCCAGTTAAACAATCTTCAGGAATCCAAATCTCTTTGCCACCCATCGATGCAGTACCTAATGCATGTTGACGAATTACTTCATTAGGGTCTTTATCAACAATTCTTGCTTGAATGCGTGGTAAATCAACACCGATACTTGCAGCAAGTTTTTTTGCTTCATAAATAACATCAATTGCCATTCTTCTCTTCTGATAGGTCTCAGGACTCATATCTCTTTTAATATATCCAGTAGGTGTATATTCTGTACGCCTAGGTCTATCACCATATTCACCTCTAGGTCTATCAGTATACTCTCTTCTTGCCATGTTAAATGTTTTTCAAATAAATACTATAATGATTACTTATTTATAGTTTTCTTTATGGTTTTCTTAACACCAGCTGCTTTTCTTTTGGGGTTTGTTATTTTTAACGGTTTCCCACAACCACAATCATTATTATCTGCCATATTGTTTATTTATAAATACAAAGGTAAGATATATTTTTGAATAACCAAATTAATTATAGTATTTATATTAAACAACTAAAATGAAAAAACTAATTAAAAAAATTGAAGAATCGATGGATAAACTAGCTGTTGTATTATCCGACTCATTATCAAGTATGATAATGTTTTGGATAATTACGTTGATGGTTATTGTTCCGCTATTTTTTAATCAACCCATTGGTTTAGTTGGTTGGATGCAATATATCGTATCTGTGTTTTTTCAAGGAGTTGCATTACCTGTTTTAGCGTATACATCAAAAATCAGTGGTTCAAGAACCGATGCAATAATTAAAAAAATTGAAGAATTATCAGAAAAAATCAATAAAACTACTGAAAATATTGATAGGGAAATTGATGAGGTTATTGATGATTTAGAAAGTAATAAAACTACCGATACTAGTGATATTGAAGAATAATTATTTAAAATATTTTTCAAATATGATTTCCTCATCATATTTTACCTTAGTTGCACTTTCTGCCATATAACCACAACCTAAAGTACTCATATCAATAATCTTATTATGGCGAAGACGGGAATCGAACCCACAGTGGCATTACTGCCCGTAACATTCTATGTGTCGCATTTCCTATATTTTCAACATTAATCTCAAATCTTCTTTATTATAAACATTAGTTATTGTTCCCTGACCATATATTCGTTGAAAATAGTATCCATTAAAAAATCTAATATCATCAAGAAAATAGCTATCTAACTTTGATACTTCAATTGAGCTACAATTATTCTCAACATAATTTAACAAGAAAGTCATTTTATTATTTGGGGATGGCGTGCAACCATTGTAATAAGATTTTTCACGATAATCTTCATTATGTTCAAAAATTAATCGATACATTAATTTATCAAAATCATTACATTTTAACCATTCTTCAAAACGTTTATAACGTTTTTTTTGAATAACTTGTTTAAACTCAAGATTTTTAAAATATACTTTACCTTCTGGAGATTCGACCCATTCATCCAACGACTCTTCAAATTTTTTAATATCTAATATCATAATTTTAATTATCAATATTTACATTACCAGCAATTGTTTTTCTAACACCATCATCATTAATTAACGCAGAATCGTCTCCAATATAATCAATGTGACACTTTTTTGTTGATGAAAACCAAGCATTTTCCTCGATCTCAATATAATCGCCAACAGAATACCAGTTTCCCCTTATCTCAATTTTTCTTTCCATTTTCTGGTTCTTTTCTAAAGCTCCATTTATCAAATCCAAATTGTTCGATTTTATATTTGTCGGCAATCTGAGCAATATCCTTTTCCCCCTTTCCCAAAACTCCACCCAAAAACATTTGCAATTCTTGAAATGCTTGAAACGTATCAAATACTTTATAAAATTCATAATTTTTCAATATTGGGTTAATAAAAAATTTTGGATTATGTTCACTACTACCATAATATCCATTTCTCTTCGGTAAGATGGTTCTATTAAAATCACTATCATAAACAAAAGCAGGTGCGTTGAAATCTCTAAATAATTGCAATATATCATAATTTACAACATCATGATAATCATCAACAAAATTTGTGCTCCAGCCTTTTGGTTGTAAAATTGATTTCATAAATTCAAAATCATATGTAATATTGGTTATTAAATTTGGTACACCTAGTTGTGTTTTCTCTTCAAAATATAATTTCCATCCAGCATATAGTTTTCCACAAAACCCAATAATAAAAAGACTGTAATTGGGGTACTCATTCCACAATTCTTTTTTAATATCGTGGTCTCCTAATTTTATGAATTGACTTTCTTTAGAATTGTTTAAACCAATATTTCTTTGTTTGGTAAACGAACGTGGAATATTTTTTCCTTCCAACTCAATTTCTTCACGATTATACACCAGAGTTTTATCAATACCCATCGTACCGACAACCCCATCGTAATAATCCTTCTTTTTCGAAATAATTAACATAACAAATTTTTAATCAAGATCAACAGCATATTCATTTACCAATTTGTATAACTTATCTCTCATATCTTCAACAGCCTGACGATAATCCTCAGACTTGCTTTCGTCATATTTCACAATACTTCTCATTGCCTGTGAAAGATCATAAAGTATTAAATTATATTTTCTCCCATTAACAGCCAATTCAAATTCTAATTGTTCATCAGGTAAATTAAACTCTAAGATTGCTTTCATGTTGTTAAAATTATTATTCACAAATATATGCTATTTTTGTGAAAAAACAAATGTTTTTATATTATATGTAAAATAAAATTAAATGTTACAAAAATTGCACGCTCGGTTCGATTCGAACGAACAGACCTTTCGGTACGATTTTGGAGATCGCTTACCTCACCAATGGATGCGAACGTGTGTTTGTCTGGAATCTCCAGACGATATTATAATAATTGTTTACCTAAAACATAACATATTGATGAAAATGCCACTAATTCAAGCCACCAAATGCGATTTTTAATTTTGGTTAATAATATTAACAGACCTAATACAACAAAAATTACATTCACATAATACATTTTAAAATCAAATGCAATTGATAACTGGCTGAATATCACCCCACCAAATGCACCAATTTCGTGTACGGTTTGTGTTAACTCTTGTTTAAATGCTGCTGCTGCACCAACAAATATTATTCCACCACCAGCAAGAAACATTAGAAAATTATCAGTCAAATCAACACCAATAATTACAGCTGGAAATGCAAATCCCCAACAAAAAAGAATAAATAAAAAATCAATCTTTTTTGGTAATTCATAATAACTGTCTGAAATTGAGGGAAGTACTCCGTACTTGCTCCAAATAAATCCCACATATGTTATAAACACTGTGAGCATGATAAAATAAAGTGTAATCATAATTAAAATTTATTATAAATACTTCATCTGGAGATTCCAGATGGAATGTGGAGGCGAAGATAATTGAAATCTCCCAAAAACATTGCAAATGTCTTTCGCCAGCCTTGGTACATGCGCCCCCATTTAAATTTAATTATAAATAATTATTTGTACTCTCGGTGGGATTCGAACCCACACTGCTTTGGTCCTAAGCCAAACGTCTCCTACCAATTGGACTACGAGAGCATATTTATTTTGTGGCTCAAGGGGAATTCGAATCCCCAACTAATTGATTTTAAGTCAATTACCTCTGCCAATTGGGTTACTGAGCCATTTTATCGGTAAATAAGCCGATATTTACTGTTTATCGGTGATTTTACCTATATTTTTACAAATGTTTCACTTTCAATTGCTTTTCTAATATATCTCATTAATGTAATGCCTTTATATTCAGCAAAAAAAGTGGTTGTTCCAACATCACTCCTATCGTTCATATTAATTTCAAATTGGTGTGTATCTTCATTAACATATAAATTGTAATATAATACGCCAGCAATTGCGTGACTGAATTTTGCTGTGGTGTTCTTTACTGCTTCTGTAATTGTTATCATAATTATAATTTTAAATTGTTATTTGTAGTTAACATTTTAGCCAGTATATGCTCCGTGAAGCCAAATTATCTAAAATGTTGGTTACTATTTGTAGAAGATAACAGAATCGAACTGTTTCCATGTCTTTGTAATAGACAGACGCTACCATTACATCAATCTTCTATTTTGTTGAGTATTATCAACAGAAACTATGGTTCTTATGATAATAATCAACATTTGTACCCGATAACGGTAACGCTCCGTTGTTCCTACTGTGAAGGAGTAGTGTACTACTTTTATACGAATCGGACATTTTTAATTTTGCCGACCCCGTGGGTGCTGCCCCCCTCCACCATCGTGACAGGATGGTATGCTAACTGTTACACTACGGAATCGTAATTATTATTTTCCAATATGTCAAAGAACATTCTCCTAACAAAAAAGACCCAACTGCTATTGTCGGGTCTTTTCTTGTTGAAAGGAGATTGTAATATTTTTATTACCCGACAGTATATAGCTTATCCTCTTCATCCCATAATAGGACTACCGCTAAAGCTACCATCAATATGTCGAGTACGTTTTTCATTATTTTACTTTTATTAAATATTCTGCAAATATATGCATTTAAATTATAAATACAAATGTTTTTGAAAAAAAATTCGTTATTTATAATAATTCTTAACAAAATCTCAATATTTATTGGGTTTTATATTAATTTAACTTAATTATTATAGTAATATAGGTCATCAGGAGTTTCTTCACCAGTATAATCTCCTCTATTGCGTGGTGTTTTTCGTTTTGGCTCTGTTTGAAAATTACTATCATCGTCTTGCTTGTTTTTATCAATACCATCGTAAAGATTGTCTTTAAGTGCTTGAAATTCTTGTTTTGCAAGTTCCATTTTACTAGGGTCAATTAACCAATAATATGTTTCACCTCCATCATCATCATGATCCAACAAACCTTGCGATTGTAAACTACGGGCAATATTATATTTAATTTCCTCATCCCTACTAACAGTTGCATTACCATCGTTAATGTCGGTAAACAAATCGTTAAATAACTCATCAGCTTGTCTATTTATTAGTTCTGCTTCACGTGGTGAAACCATTAGTCTATGTTCTGGTTTATCATAATATCCACCATCAGATGCTACAGCAAGTTCTTCATTTAATTTGGGTTTGAATGATTTATCAAGTTTGCCCATCATTTCGAAGAGCATTTCTTTTGTATTTTCTTTATTTTTCATATTAACTTTAATATATTAATTAATTTTCGGTTATTTTCCCATCAAATTTTTCTTTACTTTCAGATGCTTCTTCCTTAGTTTTAAACACAATACCGTCCTTGTGATTTGGTGGCGTGTAAATTGTGTACATTTTTAATGGTTTACTTCCACTATTAATTATGTTGTGTTTAGAACCAGCGGGTATTATAATTGCATCACCATCAGTTACGGAGTATTCATTACCATTAATGACACATTTTCCCTCTCCTGATTCAAACCTGAAGAATTGATCAATTGTTGAATGAGTTTCCATACCAATTTCCTCTAAAGGCTTTAAAGTCATTAAAACCAATTGCATGTGTTCACCAGTATATGACACCTTCCTGAAGTTAGCGTTATTTAACGTATCTTTTTCGATATTGGAATGAAAACCTTTTTTATTGGACTTTTTGGATTCATTTAATATGGGCTTGAACGATTTATCCAATTTCCCCACCATCTCAAAAAGTAATTCTTTGGTGTTAAGATTTTTCATTTATGCTTTTTTATTATAAATACTTATGGCATAGTAAAAAATTATAATTAATAATTTTACAATTCAAGTGATTTATAGTAACTATCAAATAATGATTTAATATTAAGACTTCCAGCAGGATTCATTGAGTGAATTAAAATTGTTTCAGGAAGGTCTAATTGATTATCCATACAGTAATTAATCAACCATTTTGCACAATCATAACCAGTTTTTTCGGTGTCTTCGTCATATGGAGGCTGTTTAACATAATGCAAATCGCACAAGTCATGGTCCAGACTCAGCATTCGTGGCATTCCCTTTTCGGTTATAGTTTTAACAAATTCGTCATAATTTTTCACAATAGTCCACCCAAGTAGGTAAACTTGATTATATGTACGATCAAAACAATCTTCTGGATTGCGGAAGTCATCCAAAAATAAATGGTAAGTATTATTCATAATTTCTTTTGGTATTATCTTTTACGTTAATAGTAAATTTTGGTATATAACCATCTTTAACTTTCTCTAGTATAAAAAATGAAACATCATATTGCATTTCAGTGGGATCGTACATGGTTGGCGATGTAATGCATTTATAATCTTCACTCAATTCTCTTTCAACATGTTCTTTAATTGATTTTAAAATTTCTTCTGCTTCCATAATTAAGATTTTTTGTAAAGATACAAAATTAAAATTAAATTTCAAAGCATATTTAAAATGTCCCAGAAATAGCATTAATCGGGGACAATTTCAGTTTTTATAGTATCGGAATAATTCTTTTCAAGATATGATATTGCTGATTTTAATATTTCAATACTATCTTTACTATTTCCCAATAAATTATTACAATTCGGACACAATAAACCTCTAACATTACCGTTTATGTGATTGTGATCAATAAGAGTCAACCTATTTGATTTAAATTCATTATTACAAATTGCGCATTTATTGTTTTGATTATTTAACATACGAAGATAATTTTCTTGTGTTATTTTATATAAATTTCGTAAACCATTAAATTTTAGTTTATTTCTATATTCAGAACTATTTAAGTATCTAATCCTATGATCTTCATTATTACATGATTTACAATAATGATGAAAACCATCTTTATTATATTTATTTTTAGGATACATTTCAATTGACTTTATTTCTTTACACTTTGAGCATTGTTTTTTTTTCATGTTAAATTTATTTTATATAAATACTCATTAAATATATTTGCGACAATTTACGACAAATTTTGTCGCACATATAGCAACAATTTACCCTCAAAACATTAAACAACAACTTAATAATAAAGGGGGTGCAAGATTTATTTTGCGCACCCCTTGGCTAAAAATGGATGTCCCAGTAGGATTCAAACCTACACTAACAGAACCAAAATCTGTGTTGCTATCATTACAACATGGGACAATATTATTGGGTGTGGCAGGGACTCGAACCCTATTCCTCTCATTCACAGTGAGATACATTACCGAATATGCTAACCACACAGTAGCGCAGGAGGTGTACGATACCTCAACCTCCTCATCCCAAATGAGGTAATCTAGCCAATTGATACACTGCGCTATATTTATAAACAAAAAACCCCACTCTTGCGAATGGGGTTTACTAATCCTTACTCTTTTCCTCGAAAAATTTAGATATAGTTTCCCCATTCACCATCATGTGGATGTTGTTGGGGTTGGTGTACTATACTAACTAAATTTTTCATCGCTTCTAAATAAATTAAATCTCTATGCAAACATATGCATTTAAAATCATAAATACAAACGTTTTTGAAAAAAATTAAAAATATTTTTATTATTGTGTTTGTCCGTAAGCAATATTATATGTTTGTGCGTATTTTTGTTTAATAAATTCTCTTAATTCATTAAAAAAATTAGGTACTGGATCAGTATCTGGCATTGAGTTTAGTTTATTTACTGCGAATTCTATGAATTCATCTTCAATTCTATCATCCAATAAAACAGAAACTTCTGAATCAATATTTAATAGTTGCATAAATCCTGTTGGTGTTTTGGGTGCTGCTTTTGTTTTCGGTCCAAGTAATTTCTTAAAAACCTTCCAAGTATCATGTCCAGTAGATGCAGCACCTGCACCGCCCATTGCAACACCACCAGCAACAGCAGCTAACGCTCCACCAGTTCCAATTGTTCCAGCAACAAAGCCAGCAACACCTATTAATCCAACGACACATTTTAAAACGTCCACACCTGAACTTTTTGCCTTAGCAAGTGCTTCTTCTTTACTTGCTGAATGTTCATAAATATTAATTGCTTCTCTCAATTCGCCAACACTTAATGTGTTATCATCAATAAATGAAGGGTTTCTTCTGTTTGGTGTAGGTGCTGCCATCTCCTTAATAATAAAATCGGGGTTAACTCTATGCATTACTTCAAACAATCTTTCTTTATTGTTTTTCATGGTAATTTTATTTAAATCCCATTTTCATCATCATATCACCAACAACTTGTTTAACCTTCATAATGCTTATTGCTGGGTTTTCTGGTTTATATCCCAAGCCAGAAAACCAAACTCTAAATGCTTCAGGAAATTCTGTTGCTGTATTAATCCGTTTACTTGCACTTTGAACAGTCGAAGCATTCTGTGTTGCCCTACTCAATGTTTTGACATCTGAAGGCTGATTTGGCATTGCTGGTTGTGTTGGTTGTACAGGTGCTGAACCAATAGGTGATTGTGCTGATGTTGTACCAATTTGTGATGCCTCATCGATTATGTTTGATTGGAATGTTGGGTCTATTTTAGATAACATTTCAAAAAGCATTTGTTTTGTATTTTCTTTGTTTTTCATTATGAAAATTTATAATAAATACTATATTTATAAACAAAAAATTGTGTCACATAACATGGCGCAATTATAATCATTATTGTCAAGCATTAAAATTTTACGTAACCACTATCTGGCAATAAAATTTTAAAAATCATTCCCGATTTCCCAGACATAGCCTAATTCATCAATTAAGCAATGATTTTTCACATATAAATACTAACGATATTAATATTTATTGCATTTGTCCATGTTTTGACCGCGCATAAATTAAAATTATTAAAATATAAATGGTATTTATGTAAATAATATTTGTGAAAAATAGTATTTATATGAAAATAATAAAAATGATAAATAACGATATAATAAAAATAATAACCGAAGAAATTTCAGAATTTGATTTTCTTGGCAATGATAAGTATCAAAAAGAAACCGAATCTATAGATTTACTAAAAAATGAAGAATTTCAAAAGCAATTCATTTGTGATGCACTTTTAAGTAAGAGCAATATTGGTATTAATATTTATGATTCAAGAATTGGTGGTGATTGGGAGAATGATGCTGAGGATGCATCAAGGCTTACAATCGAATATATGACAAATATCACGTATCAATATGATAAAGAAAAAGAACCCGTTAAATTTAATTTAGATTTTAGAAGTGATGGAATTCAAATAAGCAAAGGAGAGAGAGAGGATTTTGCCACATATGATACACCGGCATATGGTGAAGCATGGTTTAATTATTTTAATTGGGACGATATTGAGGTTAGCATGTACACCGATGATGGCGATGATGTTGATTTTATTGCATTTAGAAAAGCACCTGCAAAAATTCAGACATTATTTATTAGACATTTTACTCAAGAATATATTGGTGAATACACTGGATTGGAAATTCGTACATCTGAAATGAAAAATAATATTCAAAATACACCATATTGCTAATTTGTCATGAATGAGCAAAAAGAAAAAATATTAAAAAGAATTGATGAACTTATTGATAAAAGACGAGGAGAATTATTAAAATCGTTTACATTTATTCACGAACTTAATGATGGAATCGTTCTTCGGTCATTTAACGAATGGAGCAATTGTAGTAATGATAAAGACGTTAAATATATAGTAATTCCCAATAGAAATGATGTTGACGAAATTGTTCTTTTAAACTTTATTCCAAAAGGTACAAAACTAGAACGTAAAAATTACTCGCACATTCAATGCATAACTATGTTAAGTGGTAAGATGGAATTAAATATTGGTGAGGAAACCGTATTAATTAATAGTTATAGTAAAATAGTTTTAGAGAACGGCGAATTTGGGTGTGTTGCTCTTGAAGACACATATACTGTGACATCTAATAAGAAATAACTACCATAATTTTAGATTACATTTAGAATCAGGATTTCTTACTTTTGCTGACATATAACAACCGCATTTCCCACACGATTTACGTCTAGTTTTAAATTGTTTACATTTGTTACTTACGCAAATTTCAATTCTTTTTTTTGCCAATTCCTCTATTTCTGGACTTGAAAATATTAGATTCTTCCACCCCTCGTATATTTCTAATAATATGTTCATATTTATCGATATATAATTCTCCCGCCTTTGCTTACAACAATATCAGGATTTTGTTTGGATTCTACCAAAGCGTTATGCAATATTTCTGGAGAAGTTAATGCATTGTTATAAATTCTTAATTTTTGAATCCCACCAATAAAACTTGTGTTGAAATTCTGTTCAATTAATAAATTATTTTTTCTATCATCTTGTATTAAAACATCTGATGCGGTATATGTGAAATCTTTAATAAACAATGGTTTATCAATGTTAAATTTATCACTGGTTTCAATTAACACCCCAATAAATATAAAATGTTGACCGCAATTGTCTGGAGTTCTAAAAACACTTTTTATTTTATTCCAAACTCCTTGACCACCAACAATACCATCATGATTAGTGTTACCAGATAAAATACTTATTACAGGGCTTCCATCACTTAAACTACCAAATTCATTAACAACTGGAAGTCCAGATACCCCATAATACATAACACTGTTTTTATATATATACTCATATTCCTGTTTATCGACAAATGGGTGTAAACCAAGTGCTCGTAATTGTTCTATGGTTAAGTTGGACATGGGGTATAAATATTCTGTGTCATAAAGAACATTTACATCAGTCGTATTACTATAAGGTAGAATTGAAATTTTATTATTTACCGCATTATCATTATCATCAAGATTTTTAAAGAATTCGTCATCAAAAATAGATAAATTTACAGTATAATCCCTATTTGACAATACTGATATTGGGTGACTAAATTTGATAAGGTAAGTATTTCCCGTACCACCAGTATAATTAACACGCATAACAGAATAATCAAAAGTATTACTATCGGCACTTAACACCAAGTCGGTAACGGGAACATTATTTTCTTCAACAACAAAATTACTATTAATATAGCTCTTGCTCTGACCACTATATATATTATATGTTTGGTAATCGTAATGCCATGAATGTTTAAGTCCAAACGACCCACCACCCCAACTAATCGAATATGGTACGCCAATTTGTTTTTCTTTTTGATTATTGAATGGATGAAAATAAAACTCAGGAAAGTTATTTATTATCCAAACAGCCCTACCGTTGACATAAAAGATCATTTTGCCAGTTCTTTGTTTTGCACAATTAATCAACGCAGGGTCTGTAATAATACTACTTGGTGTGAATGCAATGTCGATTACTGTAAAGCCTGTTGCGGTAATGATTGTTGGTGATGAATTGGTTATAATAAGTCCATCATTATTAATATATTTGTACGCTATTTTTCTATCTGAAGTTATTTCAAACGAAATTACATTATTTTTTATATTATCAATTTCAGGTGCTTCAGAATATACTGTAATTTTATCGTCTTCAGGTAATCTAAATGCTTTTTTTGTTTCTTCTTTTCCCATAAGAGCATTTAAATAATTATTTTCACTGGTTGTTACACCACTCATGGTTGTTAGTCCAGTAATTGTTTCCCCAGAAAAATATGGGTTATATTTATCTTCAGCACGTGCTCCCATCATATAAAATATGCCGTGTGATTCGGGATGTAGATATAATACAGTTTCAATTGTTATTCCATTATTATATCTTGCTGGAAACAATTCATAATTATATCCATTTAACTTAAAAAACCCTTGTAAATATCCACCATTAAGATCAAAGTAATATTGGTTGGTATAACCACTAGTAATAGCACTAATTGGGAGATAAACAGTATTTATGGTAATGCCACTAGTATTTCCAGTTGTGCCACCACTAGTATTTCCAGTTGTGCCACCACTGGTTTCACCACTAATTACATTGTATCCAACCCTATACATTGAGAATAAGGTGTCATTTGGTGTAAGTGTAATGCCACCCCACATTTTATTTGTTCTGCCGTTATCAAATTCTGTTAATCCAAAATCAATTAAATTAATATTATCTGAAATCGCCCCACCCCATTTAGTTAGACTGATTGTTGTCAAACCTGAATTATAGTTAATCCATGATTTATCATTGGTTAAATCTATTTGGATTGCCAATTCATCCGTAATTATATCGTTTAAGCATTCTAAATTCATTTTATACAAGAATTTATAATAAATACTGCAGTACTTTAATTAATAATCCCGTATTTATATAAAATAATAAAATTAAACGTTTTGTATTATGATTAAAGATAGTAAACAAAGATTGTTTGAGATGATGAATAGGGTGGGTGGAATGCCAATAAAAGAAAACGTATTTGAATCACCTATTATTCAAGAATCTGGTGGACTATCTGATTTACCACCCGGGTTTTCAGCAGAAGATTTTGTTCCACTTAAAACCGATATTGAATTAACTCCTTGTCGAATTGGTACTAACGAAGAAGTCGAAGTTGTTGATAGAAGCGTGGATGAGGATATGATTGATAAAGTAAAAACTGGGGAAATAGACCCAATGATATTACAACCAGAATTTAAGAAAAAATTGGCTGCTTATCTTAGGGGCGATAAACAGGGAATTGGCACTGCGGGAAGAATACATTCGGGAACACTCAAAGACATTATGGTTGATTTAAACAATGTCGTGGATAGGAAAACAGGTGAATATATTGATCCAACAAAATTAACAGGTAAAAATAGAAAATATTATAACGTTGAGGATGAAGATATTCCAAATTTTGATTTATATAAATTAAAAAAAATATTAATGACAATACCTAATGAAGAACAATTATTAGGTAAAAATCAAAAAATGGCTAAAAGTAATTTTTATAATATTTCTTTACCTGCTTTAAAATCACTAATATACCACGAAAATACCGATAAATTTTACGTAATTACTACATGTAGTAAGGCAAAAGAATGTATTGCATGGTGTTATGCTCAAATGGGAAATTACGTACAATACGATGCACCAATCAGACTTAAAATGCAAAAGTTGAATTATTTGATAAATCATTGGGATGAATGGAAAAATAGAGTAATTGCAAGAATTCAACACGTAAATAAATATAAAAAAAGGGATACTGAAACCGTTGTTAGATGGCATGATTCTGGTGATTTCATTTCACCAGATTATTTGGAAATTGCATTTGATATTGCTAGAGCAACTCCAAATGTTTATCATTATGCATATACCAAAGAAGTTTCAATGGTAAAAGGAGCAAATGTTCCACCTAATTTTGAGTTTAAATTTTCTCTTGAGGGACATGAAAGGAAAGAAATTACTCCCGAAGACCCAACAGGTGTTGTTGCCCCAGAAGATTTGTTTAAAGAATTTTGGAAAGAAAAACCAGAAGGTATTGATGATAAAACTTGGAAAGCGAGTGGTATGTGGAATTTCACACCTGAAGAAAAAAATATTGTGAGAGACAGAATTGCTCGACATTATGGAATTAAAGACCCAAATCAAATTTTATGGCATGATGATTACATAAAATTACCACACGATAGAACTCAAGAACATGAGAGAAAATGGTATGTGATTGGCAAACCGGGGGATACTGATATTCCAGCATCAAGAAAAGATACTATGGGCATTTTCAATTTATTACACAAATAAAAATATTAATATATAAAATTAAAAACAATTAATTATGAAAAAAGATAGTAGAACAAGGTTATTCGAAGTCATGGGTAGACTCGATAAAACATTCAAACCTAGATTGAATGAAGAATTTGAACAGGCTAATCCAGTTGCATTTGCTCAACCAATGGGTGGAGAAGAAACTCCTGAAAAGGAAGAATTAACTGTTGAGGAAAAATATGAGGAATTGAAAAGCAAGGTTGAGGAATTGTATGCTATGATTCATGGTGAAGAGTCTGAAGAAGAACCAGAGGGTGAAGAATCTGAAGAAGAACCAGAAGAAGAACTTACCGAAAGAAAAAAATGGAATTTCGAAAAGAAAAAAGGTGAAAAGGATGATGATTCTGAAGAACATGAAGAAAATGAAACACCAGACGAAGAAAAAAAGGAACATGAAAAAGGTGGTTACGAATTTGGTAAAAAAGAACAAAACGAATCAAAACCCAAAATTCCAGTAAACAATATTGCAAAAGTAGGTAAATAATAATTGTAATGGTTGAGAATAAAAAATTACCACGTTCGTGGTCAAGTAGATATTGGTCAAGGAACAACATTTCCGATACATTAAAGGAAGCAGTTGAGCCTAATAGTGTTGATGTGTCATCAATACAAATGCACGATGATTTAAATCCGCTTATTTGGGACGATAACGAAAAATTGAAAACTGAAATTAGAAAAGTATTGTTGTTGAATGCAAAAAGATTTGTTGGGTTTTCGGATATTGAGAATCTTAAGTATAATGACATAATACTTACAGGAAGTCTTGCCAATTTTAATTATAATGAGAATTCAGATTTAGATGTACACATTATACTTGATTTTAGTCAAATTTCGGAGAATAAAGAATTTGTGGGCGATTTTTTAAAACTAAAAAAACAATTGTGGACAGAAAATCTTCCAATTCAAGTAAAGGGACATGATGTAGAAATGTATTTTCAAGATAGCGGAGAACCTCATCATTCAACAGGTGTTTATTCATTAATGAAAGATGAGTGGGTTAGAAAACCCACCAAAAAGATTATAAACATTGATACTGCGGATGTTCAATTAAAATCGTCAGATTTTATGAATGCAATTGATGATTTGGGGTCAAATAAAAACCAGAAAAATTTTTTAACTCGATACGATAAATTAAAAAATAAAGTTAAAAAATATAGACAAAGTGGACTTGATAAAAACGGAGAGTTTTCAGTTGAAAATCTTGTGTTTAAAATATTAAGAAATACTGGATATTTAGAAAAAATGATTGAATTGAAAAATAATTATTTGACTCAAGAATTGAGCATTGACGAAATTTTAAATTCAGAACAATGAAAAGATTCATAGTAAAAAAAGAACAATTGGTCGAATACTTTGAAAATAAAAAAACCAATAAAGTTTTCTACGATATATTAGAACGTTTGAACATGAATGTGAGTTTGTTAACAGAAAATGTTTCACATGAAAAAGTCAACCAATCTGTTATTGATGATTATCAAAGAAAAAATTTAATTACTCCTAAAGTTTATGAAATGTTGATTAAGAACAAAATAATAAACGAAGATTACAAAATATTGTAAATTCAATATTTTTTTACTCTTAATTAAGTATTTATAAAAAAATGTAAAGTAAATAATAATATTTTTAAAAATATAAAAATGAAAAATCACACTTCGGAAGATGCGTTTTATGAGAGAATGAGAAATTTAGCGGAAGTTAATAAAACCTCAATAAAAGAATCACAAAATCGTACACTAGGTACTTTAATTGATTATAAGAGAGCAACAGATGGTGTTGCTTATGGTATTATCAAAGAAAATCACCACTATTATGTAAAAAAAGGTGGTATTAAAAATGATCCAAATGTTGCAGATTTTGCATATATTGGTGGATTGGGAAATATAACAAGTTTCCAATATAAATCATTGGCAGAAGCAGATAAACAAAGAAATATGCTGTTTCACACAATCAACGAAGCAGTTTCGTTGAGACCAAGTAATACTGGTAGCAAAAAAAGAATAAATGAAGACAGAGCAGGTGAAGAAATTGATAATGCAGAAGGAAAACTAGGGGATTTGGATGCAGCAACTGCTGCTGCCGATAGCGCAGGTGTTCCACTTGCTCCAGACGGTGGTGATGAAGAAATGGCTGCTGGATTACAAGCCGAACCCACAGGTGAAGAAATGCCAGACATGGGTGGTGAAGAAGTACCTGATATGGGTGATGAAGAAGAATTACCAGAACCAGAGGGTGGTGAAGATATGGGCGGTGAGGAAGTTCCCGAAGTTCCAGCTGATGATGTTAACAAAGAACTTGAGAAAGGAATTGGCAAAATAACAAATACTATCAGGAAAACCGAATTAGAACCAGCACAAGTTAAATCATATCTCAAATCATTCATCCAAGCATTCAAAGACAAACTTCCTGAACTTGAGATTGAAGAAAGAAAAGATATTGCTAATTTAATCATCAAAATTGTTCCGCCTGAAGATATGGAGGATTTGAGTGCAAGTGTTGAAGATACTGACGGAGAAGAGGTTGAGGAAGGAAAATGTTCAGAATGTGGCAGATTTACAGAATATGCCAAATCAAGAGGATATAATTCTGCAGAATCACTTATGGAATGTGGTGAAGAAGAAGTAACTAATTTAGTTAGTGGTTATGCAAACGCACATAACGATGGAATGAATGATGGTGATGTTGACGGTGTTGCATTGGTAATTAAAATTGTTAACCCTGAAATATTAAATAAACTAAAAGGAGATTATGGTCATAATGATTATGCACAAAAATTAGAACCACAAGTTAATGCAATGTCCGAGTCAACCGATGAGGAAAACATTGCAAAATTAAACGAATTGTTCGGTGGTTTAGGTGCTTTAGGTAGAGCTGCAGGTTCAGCTATTGGCAAAGGTGTTAGTGCTGTTGGTAAAGGCATTGGTAACGCTGCTACAAGTGCTGGACAAGCAGTTGGTGGTGCGGTTCAAAGAGGTGCACAAGCAGTTGGTAACGCTGCAACAAGTGCTGCACAGGCAGTTGGTCAAGCAAGTCAAAGAGTAGGTCAGGCGGTACAACAAGGTGCTGAAAAAGTAAGTCAAACATATCACGGTGGTGAGGTTTCTGGTGAAGTAAAAAGGCTAGAAGGACTTGCTAATGATTTGGGTTCACAAGTTGCTGCATTAAATACGAGACTAAAAAAAGCTGGACAAGAAGAAGTGAACGTACAAAAATTAATTGCAGGCATCACCAATCAAGTTAGATCAGGTAAAGGAGCTAGTGTTGCAGGAACAACTGCGGGTGCTGGAATACAAAAAGAAAATACTGACCCAGCATATACCGAAACACAACCATTATATGAAGAAGATGATGATTTAGAAGGAATTGAAGGTGGTGAAGATATTAAGGACGATGAAAATGGAGAAAATGATAATTTTTTCGCACCTGCTTCACAATCATTAGGTGCTGCTGTTGCTAAACCAGATGGTGCTCCAACAACAATAAGCGTTACTTCTCAAAATGGAACTAAAGTTGATGTTGGTTTAAATGAAGTGTTTAAACAACTAAGAAGAGCAATGAACGAAGCCAAAACAAAGAAACCTTCACAAGGTTTATCAAAAGAAAAGAAATCTGATGTTGTTAAGGCAGCAAAAAAAGGTGAAGACATTGGTAAAAAGGGTAAGGGTTTTGAAAAAGTAGCAGATAAAGCAGCTAAAGAATATGGTAGTAAAGAAGCTGGTAAAAAAGTAGCTGCTGCTGCAATGTGGAAAAATGTTAAAAGAGAAGGCAAAGACGAAAAGAAACCACTTAGCGAAAGTGAAGCTAAATTAAGAAAATATATTCGCAGTCGCCTTATGGAAAATGCTGGAACGAAAAAAGCAACATTGAATGAAAATCAAAAATCTGCAACATTAAAAAAACTTGATGAAGCAATTGACAAACAATTCCAATTGTATGGTAATAGTTTTAAGAAAAAATAAACTGAAAATAATTTAACCTAAAAGCCACTAAACAGTGGCTTTTTTTATTTCTCTGTATTTATGGGAAAATCACAACATGAATTACGATGATAATAAACTAAAACTCATTTTCATATTGAAAATTGGGTACAATTCGAAAGACGAAGGGCTATATGAATTTATATTTTCATTGGATGAAACCAATATAGATATGGAAGGATGGTGTTGGGATATTGCACCCGCTTGTGATAATGCTATGCCACCAACCGAAGAATACATAAACGCAGTGATTAACCTAAAAACAAGCTCCTTTGACCTATTCTGTTTGCATGAAGCTGTTGATAGAGAGTATATGCATGGATATCATACAATTCATGCATTAGCATTTGAGGTTGAGAGAATTAATGATGAAAATTCTGGATTTAGTGATTACGAAAAAATGTTTGAAGGAAATAATGATGATTTGCCACTATTGGTTTTTCATTATGGTATGACTTTAACAAAAGTTAAAGACATGTTGAGTGCCAGAAAGATTATTTTAAAGAATAATGAATTTATTGAGACCTCTTCAATAAAATTTTAGTAAGTAATAATTTAACTATATTTGCGAAATGATGACAAAAAGCGAAATAGTAAATTATCTTAGTTTTGATAACGCTGGTGGAAGAAAAACAAATAAGAAAAATTTTATAAAGAATTTTCCAGAAGAATATTTAACAATAATTACATTCAACAATAACCATCACCCAAATAATAATTTTATTTGGAAACAGTACATTTTTAACTATACTAACAATATAATCGAAATTCCCAAATGTGAAAATATTGGTTGTGAAAACAATCTTAATTTTCACAGAATCAAAAACAGATATCACAACTATTGTTCAAACAAATGTCAAATTATTGGAGAGAACGATAACAAAAAATTGACATGTGTTATTAAATATGGACACGAAAATCCAATGAAGTCCAAGATAGTAAAAGATAATTTAAATATAACTAACCAAGTCAAATATAATATTAATAGATATTTTTTAAGTGAAGATTATTTAATTAAACAAAAGAAAAATAATCAAACCAAAGCACTAAAAATATATGCACAAAAACTTGGTTTAAGTATAGAAAACATCACAATTTCAGAAAACGATATTTTGGAAATTAGAAATTATTGTGAGAAACATAATAAGTTCGTTATTTCAAAAAACAACCTGAGAAATAGACTTCTCTATAAAGTTAATATTTGCACCGAATGTCATCCAATCGATAAACAGGATTCCATTGGACAAGAGGAAGTTAAATCGTTTATTGAAAATGATTTAAAAATTAAAACAGAAAAAATTAAAATAAATAAAAAAGAAATTGATATTTATATCCCCGAACATGGTATTGGACTTGAATATAATGGGCTTTATTGGCACAGCAAAAAATATAAAAAGAAAAACTATCATTTAGATAAAACTAACTTATGTGAAAATAATAATATTCAACTAATTCACATATTCGAAGACGAATGGTTACATAAAAGGGAAATTATTAAAAATATCATTAAATATAAACTAAATTTAATTTCTAATATAATTCCAGAAAATAAATTAACGATTCTTGAGGTTGATTTAGAAACATCAAATAACTTTTTAATTAAAAATCATATTAATGGCGATACTGTTTCTGAATTTAGATTCGGACTATTACTCGAAAATGAATTGGTGTCGATAATAACTCTTAATAAAATTAACGATAACTATGAACTAATTAGGTTTTGTGATAAAATAAATTATTCCGTTACCAATGGAATTAATTCGCTTCTTAATTATTTTATAGAAAAACACAAACCAAAAACAATTACAACATTAATTGATAGAAGATTTAACCAAGGATCGTTTCTTAAATCAATTGGTTTTCAATTCTTAAAGTATTTAGAACCAAATTGTTGGTCTTATATTAAAAACGAAAATGGGGAATATTGTAGATTTAAGACAAGCGACAACAGTCAAACAAACCAAATTTATGATTGTGGGGAAATTGTGTTTGAAATGAAATTATAAAAAATTATAATTCAATCGTATTTATTGTAAACATTATCAATGAGACGATATTTATCTGATGAAGAAAAAGAAGCAGAAAAAATAAAAGAATTCGAAGACTTAGTACCCGAACATACCCCAGCAATACCTCTCGACCTTCAAAGAGAAAAGGAAAAAGAAACAGCCAGAAAAAAAGCAGATGAACTAAGAAAAAAAACTGGTAAAGTAGAAGCATACGTTTACACCAAAAACGGAGTCACCAAAAAAGCAAGTGAATTAACAATACCCGAACAAGAATTTGAATATATTCACTGTGCAACAGACCCAATATACTTTATCGAAACCTATTTAACAGTCTTTGACCAAACACAAGGCACTGCTGGTCAAATAGTTCCATTTAGATTATTCGATTTTCAGAAAGACTTGATTAACACATATCTGGATAGTAGATTTACAATTGCAAATAAATATAGACAGGCGGGAGTCTCCACAACCACCTGTGCATACATAGCTTGGTATATAATGTTTAACGCAAATAGACAAGTCGCAATCATTGCAGATAAATTAGAAACAGCACGTGATGAAATTATGAGCGATGTGGTTTTATTTATTGACTGCTGTCCAGCGTGGTTGAGACCTAAAACTGGTAGAGAAAGTAACGAAAAATTCAAAGACACTCAAAAATTAAAAATTTATGATAACAATTCAAGATTAGGTGCATTTTCCGCAAAAGGTGGTCTTCGTGGTATGACACCGACTTTGATTTTTTGGGATGAAACTGCGTGGACAGAAAAGGGAGATAAATTTTGGACTGCTGCTAAACCAACGTTGGGTACTGGTGGTGGCGCTATCATGGTGTCTTGTGTAACTAAAGATACTTATTTATTTACCGATAAAGGAATTAAACAAATCAAAGATTTTATTTCAAACGAAGAGTTGGGTGCACACATCATTGAAGATTATAATATTCTAGGTAAAGATAAATTAAGAAAAGGTAACATATTTTTCAATAATGGATTTGTAGATACGTTAAAAATTAAAACTACATTCAGCGAACTCGAATCAAGTTGTAATCATAAGTACTGGGCATATTGCGTAAAAGAAGCTAAATACGACTGGTATAAGGCATCTGAACTAGAGCTGGGAGATTATGTGTCAATTCAATATGGAATGAATATATGGGGCAATAATGATGATTGTAGCGACTTTAAACCAACTTTAACAAGAAATACGAAAAATGTATTTAAACCTACAGAAATTAATCAAAATTTAGCATATTTCATTGGATTATATTTAAGCGAGGGTTATATGCGCAACGTTAATCGAAACGGAAAAAGACACACAACCCAAATAACATTAACGTGCGGAGATTCATTGTCACATGTTTTTGATGAAATAGGGTTTAAATATTATTTCGATGGAATTCACTATACGATAAACTCAAAAAATATTGGTGAATTTTTTGAATACTTGGGATTTGATTTATCAAGAAAAGCACCTCAGAAAATTATACCTTCTCGTTTACTTGAAATGAGTAGAGAAAACACTATTGCAATGATCCAAGGAATAATGGATGGTGATGGTTGGTCAACATTCAAAAAATCCAATAAAATTAGTGTTGGAATTGGGTTATCTTCATTTGAAATGATTAATCAAATTAGGATGTTATTGGGAAATTTTGGTATTTTAACCGATTATAGAAAATCAACAACACCTCCAACAAAAAAAGTTAAAGTAAGTTCGGTTGTATATACCATTGTTACAACAAATTCGTTTGCTATTAAATATTTTACTGAAATTGGTTTTAGGTTTGAAAGAAAACAAATTAAAATGAGTATGTTTAATTCAGAATTAATTAAACATAGTGGTGTTGTTGATAACATACCCAACGGTAAGGAAATTGCATACAAAATATATAACGAAATTAAATATTATGGAAAATTACAAGAATTACAATCAAAAGGAATAAAAATTGAAAGTTGGATTAATAGAAAAAAACAAGATTCTTTACCTTCATCAAGACAGACCTTATTAAAATTTGTTGAATTGGAAAAAAATAATATTAGTAACGAATTATTAAATGAAATTTCGCCAATTTTAAATAAAAATCAATACTGGACAAAAATAAATTCAATCGAGAAATCACAAAACTATACATATGATTTCTCGTTACCAAATGAACCCAATGAAGAAAATGATTTTCATCATTCATTAATTTACAATCAAGCAATTACTCATAATACGCCTTCTGGTCTCGATGCAGTTTTTTATAAGCATTTTGACGGTGCACGCAAAAAAGAAAATAGTTTTGTTGCCGTTGAGTTATGGTGGTATAATGACCCCAGATATAACAAAGACTTGTGTTGGATAAAGAATAAGAGCAAACAAAATGAAATAAGATTTCAAGACGAAAATTGGAGTAAGGAGAGAAGAATTCAATTAATGGATGATGGTTGGGAAGCAAGTTCACCTTGGTTTGAAGAACAAGTAAGAGATTCAAATGGGGATATGCGTAAGATAGCCCAAGAGTTATTATGCAGTTTTTTGGGGTCAGGTGATAATTTCATTGCTGAAGAATATTTAAAAAGGGTCCAAGAAGAAGAAATTAAAACACCAATTCGTCAAGAATACATGGATAATAATATGTGGATTTGGGAAGACCCATTGGCTGGTGAAGACTATATCATGGCAATTGATGCGTCTTCAGGACACGGTGAAGATAACTCAACAATTAACATGTTAAAAACAATTGAGATTATTGAAGAAAGAGTAATTAAAAAGGGTGACAAAATAAAAAAGGTTAAAATCAAAAGACATAAAGTTGAACAAGTTGCCGAATATTACGGAAAAGTAACACCACAAATGCTTTCTGAAATTGCATATCAATATGGAAAAAGATATAATGATGCATATTGTGTTGTTGATATCACAGGTGGACTTGGTATACAAACTATTGAGAAATTACTTGAAACTGGATACGAAAGTGTCCACTATGCAGAGGTAACACATAAACCTTCAAGAGATAGACTTCAGGGATATATTAAAAAAGGACATAAAACAATGGGTGATGGTGCTACAATGGTGGTGGATTTGATCCCCGGTTTCTTTATCGGTAACAATCGTGCTTCCGTCCTTCTTGAACTGCAAAGAGCCGTTCACTTGGGTGATGTAATTATTAGATCAATTAGGCTGTTGAATGAGCTAAAAACGTTCGTTACAATTGCTGGAAATCGGGTTGCGGATCACAAGCGATCCTTCCACGATGATTCAATCATGGGACTTTCCATTGGTCTATATGTTCTAAATTTTGACATGGCTAGATTTAAGCAAAGTAAAGGGATTTCGGAAAAATTAATTAACGCACTTTTAACAAATAATGACATAAGCGAAATGGAAAGAAATGGTGCACCCAAAAATAAACCGATGATGTCACCAAGCAATTCATCTAATTTAAATCCATATATTGCAAACGCATGGCTATTTAGTGGTTTAGAGAAGAAATAATATTACTCATTTCTTGATGAAGATTTTCATTGTGTGAAATTCTGAATAATTTAATATTATTTGATAGACAATAGTTATTTTTGATGTTATCTTTGTGTTTTATATATTTAAACTCTTTATCACCACCAAAATATTCAATGGATTCGAAGTGTTGAATACCATCATATTCAATACAAACATTATGATCAGGTAAATAAAAATCGAAAGATAGTTTTCGTTTATTAATACATCCATCAAATTTCTTTTGATTAATATATTTTATTGAATGTTCTTCAAGAATCTTAATTATATCCAATTCCCCCTGAGATAATTTACATTTTGAACAGCCGTGTTTAGAAACATGATTATCTGGTGTTATTTCAAATTCTCCATGAGTAGGACAAATAACTATCACTTTTATTTTACTGTTAATATAATTTACTTTAGAATAATCATATTTATTATTATGAACTAAATTAGATTTTTTAATGAACTCTTCTTGAGATTTTAAAATAGAATTGCCGCAAATTCCACATCCCTGTCCCCCTAAATGTGCATCGCCTCTTTGTTTAAAGACACCGTGAATGGAACAAATAATTTCAAATTTTTCTCTAATTTGCTTTTCAATAATCAACGAATAATCGTATTTATTATTATGCTTTAAATTTCCTCTTTCAATAAAAACATCAACTTTCATTATTTCGCTATTCCAGAATTAATAATTTGACAAATATACATATAAATAGTATTTATATATGAATTTTCGAAATTAATTCAGTATTTATAATAAATTATAATATTTTATAAAATGGCAGAGCAAGGAAAAAAGGGAACTATATATCAAGAACTAAATGCACTTTTAAATCTTGATGGATTTGGATTTCAAGACCAAACACAAGCAGCTAATTCAATAATACCAACCAAAGAGACCAAGGTTATTATTAAAGGTAATAGCCCAGAAGAAATTCAAAGAAAAGGTTTAGAATTACAACAAAAAAAAGAACTTCAAAGTAAATTCTTTAGAACTACGGATAGAGGATTCCAAAAGGCTCTTCAGTATGAGGCAGCAAGACTGCCTGCATACATCGATTATGAAGGCATGGAATACTATCCAATCATCTCTTCTGCCTTAGATTTATTCATGGAAGAAGCCACTTCAATTGGTTATGACGGTAAGATGTTGAATATTTATTCCAGTAAGGAAAGAATAAAATCATTATTAGAAGAATTTTTCTATGATATTGTTAATGTAAATGTTAATCTTCCATTTTGGACAAGGAATTTGCCTATTAAACATGATAGCATAATTCCTTTATTAAACGGTGAAGAAATTACAATAAAGGAATTATCTGAAAGATTAAAAAACAATCCAAATGATGAAATTTGGACATATTCTGTTCAAGACCACACCAAAAAAATTGTTGCAGGTAAAGTAATTTGGTGTGATTTAACTAGGGAAAATAGTGAAATTTTGAAAGTTACTTTTGATGATGGTACTTATATTGAAACAACTCCAGATCACGAGTATTTGCTCAGGAACGGCACGTATGTGAGGGCAGATGAACTTAAGGAAGGTGTTAGCTTAATGCCTTTTTACACTAATTTAAGCATAAAAAATAAAGATGGTATTGTTGGATATGAAAAGGTATTTAATCCAAATAGTAACTATTTTAAATTTACTCATAGATTTGTTAGCGAAGAATGTGTTACCGATTCATCTAAAGAATCAAACGATAATGAAAAATATTGTACACATCACATCGATTTTAATAAAAAAAATAACAATCCTTCGAATTTATCAAGAATGACTATTTCTGAACATTTTAAATATCATAATGAACATGCAAACATAATATTACAAAGGGAAGACGTTAAGAAAAACAGAATGTTGGGTATAGATAAATATTTGCGCTCCGAAAAAAGAAAAAATAGGTTATCAAACGAAATGTCTGGAATTTATCCAAAATATTTTAATGAATATAATAATAGTTCACTACATGAAGAACATGATGTTATTCGTAAAAATAGAATGAATGAATTATGGTCTAACCAAGAATATCAAAATATGGTTAAAAATAAAATGACTTTAATTATTGATGACCATTGTTTAGACATTATTGTTAATTACATTAAAAACAGTCAAAAGTATGTCGATACCAATAAATTGACTCAGCTTTTAAAAGCCGATAATAATTTTATGGGTCGTTTCACCGAAATTAATAACCATTTTAATAAAAATAAGGATTTATATAAATCAATTAATACAAGAACCTTAAATTTTTTAATTAAAAGAAAAACGAATAAAAATTATTGTGATTTTAATTTGGAAATTAATCCGAATATAATTAATCAAACAATTTTTAAAAGAACGTATGCCATTTCTAAAACAAAGCAACAGAAAAAAGAACTGGAAACAATAATCAATCACAAAGTATTATCAATAGAAAGAATTGCAGAAAAACATGATGTTTATTGTATGGAGGTTGTTGGTAAAAATGGTGAGCAAGATAGACATAATTTTCCTGTGTGTAGTAAAAATGAAAATGGTGTGCATACAAGAAATGGTGTGTTTGTTTCAAATTGTAAATATGGTGATAATTTCATATTACTTTACGGTGAACCGAAAAAAGGCATTTCACATGTGAAGCAAATGGTTAATTATGAAATTGAAAGATTTGAAAGAATTCAAAACGGAAAACCAAGTGTTAAGTTTAAGGAAAGAATGACTGGTGATGAATTTAATACTTTTGAAATTGCGCATTTTAGATTACTTGGTGATGATAAATATTTACCATATGGGTCATCAATTTTAAATAAAGTTAGAAGGGTATTTAGACAACTCGTTATGGCAGAAGATGCGATGTTAACATATCGTATTATTCGTGCTGGAGAAAAGAAGGTATTTAAAATTGATGTTGGAAACATTGACGAAGATGATATTGAGGATTATATTTATAAAGTAGCGACCAAATTTAAAAAAACTGCTAATGTTTCTCCAAATGACGGTCAAATAGATTATCGTTTCAATATGTTGGGGAATGACGAAGATTATTTCCTACCAATGAGGAATTCAAATTCTCAAACGGGTATTGATACATTGGCAGGGGCATGTTTGGCTTTAAACACAAATATAGATTTACTTGATGGCAGAAGTATTACGTTAAATGACATTATTAACGAATTTAACGAGGGTAAAGAATTATGGACATATTCCATTAATCCCGAAAACGGATTGATTGTACCCTCTCCAATTACATGGGCGGGTATTACTAGAAAGAATACTGAGGTATTAAAAATTACTCTAGATAATGGCGAATCGATTACATGTACTCCAGACCATAAATTTCCAACTAAATTTAATGGGACTAAAGAAGCTAAAGATCTAAATGTAGGTGAATCAATGTGGGCGTTTAATAAAAAATTTGAGAAAATAAAATCAAGCACAAGCAATGGAAAATACGATAAAGAATATGAAATGATTTACGATCATTCCACCAATGATTGGATATACACTCATAGGATGGTTAATAATTACATGAAAAGCAACAATGTTAACAATGATTTTATTTTTGATGAAAGACATGTTAACGATGATAAATATGTAACACATCATGTTGATTTTAATCGTTATAATAATAATCCAAATAACTTGGTTTCAATGTCACATATTGACCACTTTAAATATCATTCATATTTAGGAATTAAAAACATGTCTGAGGTTGACATGGTAGAAAGAGCGAAAAAACTAAACGATGGATTTTTTAAATATTACGATAATTTAAATGATGATGATAAAATTGCCAGAAATAAGAATATTAGTAAAAAAAGAAAAGAAAAACTAAATAGTTTGTCCGAAATAGAATATAATAAATTTGTTGATAATAGTACCACAAGGCTACAAACAGAAAAATCTAGAGATAAACTAAGGGAGGTTATGCAAACCCCAGAATATAAAGAAAAAATGCGCATTAACGGCAAAAGAATTAGAGATAATGTTGAAATTAATAATAAAATTAAAATATCTCAATCATACACATACGATAACAGTCTTTTGGATTTTATCATTGAGTTCGTTAACGATAATGATGATAGATTAGAATTGCTAGTTGAATATATTAACACAGAAAATAATGAATTTAAAAACAAATTTATTGAACTCAATAAAAATAAACCATTTTTCAAATCTTTTAATAAATTTGGCAGGAAAAACATATTAAAATTAATTAGATTTTTTAACTATGCCGATTGGAAGGACTTCACGGAAAAAATTCCTTGTTATAATCATAAAATAGTTTCAATCGAATTTTTAGTTGAAAAACAAGATACTGGCACAATTACTATTGATGGAGACGAAAAATTTCATAACTATCACAACTTCGCATTAACCTGTGGAATATTCACAAAAAATAGCAATCTAGATGCCATTGCAGACATTGAATATCTTCGTGACAATCTTTTTATAGGGCTTGGAGTCCCAAAACCATTTCTTTCATTTCAAGATGCTGCTGGTGCTGGTAAGAATATGGCACAATATGATATACGTTTTGCAAAGAAAATAAATCGTATTCAACAAGCAATCATTCAGGAACTTAATAAAATGGCAATGGTTCATTTATATTTATTAGGTTACACTGGTGAGGATTTGAATAGTTTTCAATTAACATTAACCAATCCATCAATACAGCAAGAATTATTGAAGTCTGAATTAATGCGCGATAAAGCACAAACATATACTGAGTTAACTCGTAGTGAGGGTGGTATTGCAGCAATGTCACACACGAACGCAAAACGTTTAATATTTAACATGAGCGATAGAGCAATTGTTGAGGACTTGAAACAACAGAAAATGGAAATGGTTATTAAGCAAGAACTCGTTGACTCTCCAGTACAAATTAAAAAAACTGGTTTGTTTGCTGACATTGATAAGAGATTTGCCGAACCAGAGGGTGCAATTATTGGTGCTCCTTCGGGTGGAACTGAGGGGGGTTTGCCACCAGCGGGTGGAGGTGGATTACCGTCAGCCCCAATGGGTGGTGAAATGGGCGGTTTACCGCCTGCAAATGGAGCGGCTGGATTACCACCAACTGGAAGTGATATGGGCAGTATGCCACCAGCAGGTGGTGAAATGGGAGGACTACCACCAGTAGCCGAGGGCAGATTAAGTGAAGAGAATTTTAATAAACATCTTGAGAGAACTGTTTTCGGTAATAGTATAGAACCTGAACATAAAAATGTTGATAAAAACAAAAAAATTATAAACGAAAATAACGAAAAAAATGATGAGTTAAATAACAATGCAAATAAAATGGTTGACGAAATTGATGTTTTATTGAAGAATTCTGCGGGTATCAACAGAAAACGAAAAGAGAATATTGCAGAAGACATTAATTTTGAGGACATTGAGAGCATTGACTTAACAGAATAGTTTAAGCATTTCATTAACATATAAAATATAATAAACATTTAACATTATTGCAGTATTTATAATAAATCAAATTAAGTCATATGAAAAATATCAACATTGGAATTGTTAATTTCATGATTTCAAATAAATTGAAAGATTCTTATTTTAATAACAACTTGATTGAGGAGTCAAAGAAAATAACTTCCAATTTTATAGATGTTATTAAGAATTCACCAATATTGCAATTGGAATTCAGGGTATTTAACAATATTGAAAATAAACATATTGAGAACGATGTGACTGCAACTCGTTATATTGATCAAAACATCAAATTATTTGAGATATATACGATTCAAGAAATCAACGAAGAACGTAAAAAACTAAAACCATTTGTTTCTGAGATAGATGACTCAGGTAATAATAAAATATTGTTATACAATGCTATCGATAATTTAATTAAAGAATCACTTAAAGATTATTCCGATGTGGATGTTGATTGTATTCACGAATCTTTCACAACTGTTTTAAACCATATTAAAGAACCTAAAAAAATGTTGGTTGAGAATGTTGAGGTTCAAGAAATAAATGATAATATTATTGAAATTGCCGTAAATAAATTTAATAAAAAATATGAGTCATTAAATGAAGACGATAGAAATCTATTTCAAAAATTAATTACTTATAACGATAAAGAAAAGGAAGAACTTTTGGAATACTATAAAGATGAAAATCTATTAATTTTAGAAAAAGTAAATAAAGACAGTGTTAAAGATAATATCTTAAAAGCAATTCAAAAAATAAAGGAAACTAAATATAATAAGTCTAGCGTGAATGATGATATAATAGGTTTATATGAGTTAAAAAAAGAGCTACTTTAAGTAGCTCTTTTTTTAACCATCCCCCCTATTTTTTGTTTCTTTAATATCAGCTTCGAAGTTGTTAAATGGTTTATCCATTCCCAAATCATATCCAAAATAATAACCCTTTAAATTTGAATTATTTTTATTTCCCAGCATATTAAATATTTTGTAAACATAATCAACACCCTCACTCTCATAGCCAACAATATCACCCTTTTCCCCTCTAAATAAACTAGCAGCAGTAATAGAGTCGGTATATGCAGGTCTAATGAACCCCGGTCCTCGATTATACCCAAACAACGCATTACTTGTTAATGAACTGTGCTTATTTGCAATACTTTTCATATATACAAATTGTGCTTTAATCATAATTTCGGGATTGTCTATAATATTTTGGTGCATTGTTGCTCTATTTAACTTTCCCTCTGGGAATGCTACTTTGTAAGCATTAATACTATTTAGATTGCCAGTAAGCCCCTTAGTAATAGCTGCCTTTTCTTCGGAAGTAAACGAAGAACTACCATTTAATATAATATCAAATACTGTAGTGCTTAAAAATTGACTAATGCCAGACGCTGTACTTGTTTGAGCATAATTCCATATAATATATGCCGATTCTTGATATGCTTGTGCTGCAAGAACATTTGCATCCATTTGGTAAGTTTGACCGAATTTATCATACCAACCAATCAGAGCTTCGGCTAATTCCCCATTTGTGGTGATTAATTTACCATTATATTTTGAATTTGACACCCACTCTTTGTCAGGTAAAGTTTTTGGTTCACAATAGGGTAATACATAACTATTCTTACCCCTAATTTTCGAAGTACTACTGTCACAAGCTTTTTTAATAAAATTTTTACCATCAACAGTTAATTTTACATATCCCATATTATTGAATTTTAAATGTATACATTGAATTATATTTAGCCTTATTAGCATTACTAACAGTGCCTTTGCCAGCAGTAACACCACCACTAAGTTGACCAGCAGATGCACCACCAATTGTTGAGGTGTCGTTTGAGTCCCCACCATCATACCCAATGATTGCAGAAGGACTTAATACTCTAGGTACGGGAAACTTAAGAATTTTTGTTCCAGAAAATGATGTCATCATTTTATTTGGCTCAATTGTATGTTCAACAGATAATATTAAATATGCCCCGTTAAACATTGGTATATTATCCAATTGAAAATATTGTGTTGGTTGAATCATAACGTTTCCAAAACCAGTTATTGTTGCCTTATATGCTCTATTTTCATATACATTATATAAGTTTTGCCCTTTTGGTATTGGCGCATTTAACTTATTATCACCAGCCAATTTCGAAAGAATTTTTAGTGATTCATTGGTTTCTGGAAACTCTTTACTATCTATCTTTATGTCAGTAAACATTGATTGATTTTGTTCACCAAATCTTACTCTAAATGCTCGAACTTGTCTATAAAAATTGAATCCACTACCTTCAACCTGATTATCATCACTCGCTACAGGCATCTCTGGTTTTGTGTTGAAGTCTGAAACATCTGTAGTTCCAATATTTTCAATACCATCTTCTTTAAACCCATTATTAATGTTGCTAGGATAACTTGATGTGCCACCAACGTACATGCATATATATGCTGGTGTTTGTTCAATATCACCATTTGGGTCTATTTTAAAGCAATCTTCCCACGATTTCAAGTCATCTGTTCTCATAAAATTTTGAATAGGAAAAAACACAAACCCATTTTCGGATATTATTCTAGATAATACAGTGAAAATTGAGATTGTAGTATCTTCAGCCAATTCAATCAGTGATTCAGCATTTATTATTGTATCACCAATAGGATTCATTGCTCTATCAACAAATGCAAATAAATCAATCAGATTTTTACCGTTTTTTGCAAATGGGTAGCCTTTACTAGATTTTGAATCTGGGTTACATAGCCACTTATCATTAATATTTTTAAACGAATAATACGTCTGATTTATAATATCCTCATCCCCAGTTAATTTTTTGTTTTCTTCTTCAGCTTCTTTAGTTTCTTTTTGTTTTGCACCTATTAATTCAACAACCTTGGGAAAAAATATTTTAAAATATTTGTCATTTATGGTTTTAATATTTTCATTATTACCAGTTTTTTTGGCTGCCAAATCATTTATTGTTTTTAGTGACACATATGCTAAGGGTGTTGCGATATTTTTAAACGTATTTTGACTATAACAAAGAATATTTGTTTCACTAATCAATGGTTGTAGTACTGGCTGGAAAAATGTTCCACCCTTATCTTCTTTTGATGTTGGGTTTAATAATATTTTATATGAATCGATCTTAGTTTTTCCAGCTGTAACCATTATTTTAACCTCTTCGTATAATTTAATTAGTTGCGGATGGACATCATTTTTGTATATATTATCAAAAAACGAATCATATGCATTTTTAAACACTTCTTTATCTTTAATTGAGAGATAATTATTAACATCGTGAATATCGGCAAAAACAAATAAACCTGCACTATCTAAACCCTTTCCAGAGCCCATAAGATAAAAATCTTTTAACTGATTTATAAAATCATCGCTTGCATCGACAAGTGCACCAATATATGCTGGGAGATATTTGGGAACACCAATTGCTGCTGGGTTTTGAAAAATAATTTCGTTTAAATTTTTTGGGACAATATTAAATGGACTTAATGTAAATCCAAAATTAGATAAAAATAATAGTGCGCCTAATTTTGATGTTGATGCATCAATAGGATAACCAGATATTAACGAATCATTAAATAACGCATCATCATTATTATTTTTCGATAATTGGTCTGCCCACACATCACATACATTATTAAAAAAGTCCAAACTATTTGCAAACGAATAAATATTTCCCCCAATTTTGGAAATGTCCGAATTACCATTATTAAGCAATAAATTAATTGATTCTTTTGTAGAATGATAACCACCGCTTTGAATACCTATTTTATCGGGAGGACCTTGTGCTCTTCCAATTAATAATGTGGGCGCAATATATCTTGTATCAAGATTAACATTATTATATTTAACAACTTTGCCATTAACCACTTTATTGTCATTAACACAATCATCTATAATATATAATACATTTTCGTTTGAAAATACGTATGATGCTTCGGGTAAACTGCTTTTAAATATTCTACTAAACCAAGAACCCTTTACACCACTAGCAAACTTATTAATGGGTTTTGTACCACCATCTATTGGTATTTGTTTTTGAATATCAGCATTATAAATCATTGAGCCAGAATAATTTGGGTGGGTTTTTTCGACATATGCCCCATTAATTACAAATTTACTATCATTTGGGAAGCTATATGCATCAATAAATTCGGCAGTATCCAAATAGGTGTAAAATTCATCAACTGATTTATTGGCAAATTTTGACATAAATTCTTTCACAACAGAAGCATAATTTGTTTGGGTTATTGACGTAGCTAGGTTAGTGGCTTCGGCATTTGCATATAATTCCACATACGCTTGACTTGCATCACTATTACCATAAAATTTCTCAGGAAGTGAACTTTGTGTAAGCACATAGAATCTATCTAAAATAATTTTAAGAATTTGTGTTATTCTCTTATCAGGATTAAGATTAATTGATTGTTGTCCACCGCCAGTACTAGTATCAATGCCAGCATATGGACTCGAAACATTACTACTTGATAACTTAGAATCTAACGGTGATATTGGAAACCATTTATTTGTACCGTCAGCATCTTGCTCAGATTTCATGTTAGCAAGTGCATTTACGTTTCTTTGGGTTGTGAAAGTTTCAATAAATTTATTAACCAAAATACTTTCGGGAAACGGTGTTGGTAATAATTGATTTAATCTGGTGGGTGCTACTCTTTCTTCTCGAAGACCACCAGTTATTTGTTTTTTGTCAATTATCAATGGAAAAGAATATATTCTCTCATCAGGTTTATTACCAGAATCATTCATTTGGCTTCCAGCAATTATTCCCCTATTAGCACTATCATTATGATGCCCCTCTGCATCAAATGATGTTGATCTTAATTTATTAAAAACAGTATCAACATCATTCAATAGAATTTTAAATATATTATAGATTGTTGGTCTCATACCAAGCTCACTTAAAAACATACTATTAATTTTAGTGTTAATTGTTGAGCTAAGTTCAGTTTTATTTTTATTTAATTCAATTTGTTGTCTATATAGTTTCAAATAAAAAACTGTGACATCAATTGCAATATATTTTGAAGTTACTTCAGTATCACTACGATTGTCTTTAATATTATAGTTGTTATTAAAAACAATTGGTTGTGAAACATCGGTATCAACAAATTGAATTGTCCCAGCAGCATCTTTTACCCTTTTTAACAATAACGCTCTGTATGTTTTTAATATCTTATTTATTTCCGTTGGATCATTGGATACAAGTGGTGCTCTATTCACACCAATCATAAATCCAATATATAGCCTATCATTAATTTTTGAAGGCACGGTATTTGTTGAGAGTAATTCTATTCGAGAATCATAATCAGATAATTTTGTCAACTGAGTTATAACCGATTGTGCGTTTATTTCGGTTGGTGGATAATTTAAAACATTTGATATAATTAGAGTGGACGTTTGGTTTGCACTAAATGCGTTTTCAGATAGAGACACATCATTAACAAAAATGTATGGAGTACCCTTTGTACCTAAATCACTTTTAAAATTACCCAAAATTCCCAATATAGAAGCATTTTGACCAATTTTAGCTAGGGTACTGTCATATTGTTTGGTAATATCATCTGTTTTTAATTTATTATTTATTGCTGAATATAAGTTTTTAGACTTTAATATTAATTCATTGGTATTTCTTGGTGGTAAATTAGGGTCTGGTGTTAATGTAGTACCAGCATCTATCAATGGGAAGTTAATTGAGTACCTGAATAATATATCGCTCAATGGTGCATATGTTATTGCAACAAATTGGGCATCGATTATAAAATTACCATTATCTGCTTTAAATTCTGTTGTATATTTAACCAAATGTAATTCATAATTCAAAGTCTTTCCATAAAATCCCTTAATTTTTAAATTAAAAATTGGTGGTGGAAAATCAAACAATACTCTATATGGTGAATTTTTTTGATTAAAAAACGATAGTCCCCTAATGTCAACAAATTGTATATTAACTTGGGGAATAAATGATGTGTTGAGTGATGTTTTAATACTAGTAATACCAAATCCCTCGTATTGTGTTTCATTTCCAGTACTACCATCATAATAATTCGTAGTAAAATTTAAAAAATTTGGACTATCTGTATTTTGATTTATACCCAAAAAATTAACATTTAAAGTATTCTCCAATCCAGTTTTTTCTGTTGTAAAATTATTACCCTCAATAGAAACTATTACACTTCTTCCCTTTCTTTTTGCAGTTAATTCTGCGAATATATGCATATCCTGATATTGAGGTATTGCATTGATTAGGTTATTATTTATGTTAACACTATTAGGGTCTTCGATGTACACAACATTATTGGTAGCCATTTTATTGATTTTTTAATATAAATACAATATAACGAAAAATATGAAAACTGCAAGAGTATTTCAAAGTTTTTCAACTATTTATTGAGAAAGACAATAATGACGTTTTTACAAGCACTCAATCTGAATTACCAAACGCCACAAATGAATTATTATAACGCACTTTTTTACATTACAATTGGTTTGCTAGTCTCTACAATCTTTATTATAATCTTGTTATTAAGGCAAGTAAATAAAAAAATAATAGAAAATAAATTATCAGAGCTTAAGCATGTTGCCGAAATAAGTATTATACGAAAAGATCACAGTGAAGCACTTGAGAAAATAAGAATAGAGATGCTTAAACGTGAAGAAGATAAAAGTCGTCAATGGATTGAATCTGAAAAGGAAACGTTGCATATATTGGGTGGTGTTTCTACATTATTAGACTTAAGCGATAAATTTGGTAGAATTGAGTCAGAAAAAATTATGACGATGCTTGAGCAAATTCAAGATAATATTGAAAAAATAATTAAAGCAGAAGAAAGCTAAAATCATGTCAAAAAAAATAGAAAAACTCAAGGAAATAAATATATTAATTAATAATATTTTATGTGATTTAGAGATCAAACTATTCATTGAAGGTAATGACACTAAAAATAAAAAAGATCGTGTTAATCCGTTGTGTGGATAAAATGATAAACAATACTATTTATTATGTGGGAACACTATAAAATATAATTTGAAATGGAAAAATATATAAATAATAATAGTATAAATAGATTTGGGGAATTAATGATTCTTATTGAGTCAGATGCAGGTTATGTGGGTGCTGATCTAAACCCCTCAATAATTACAGAAGGTTTTGTATTAAAACCAAATGAACCAGTTCTAATTAATTGTATTCTACAAAAATGGGGGGTTAAAAATAAAAATGGTCGTATCTACCCTAAAGACGTTTTAATTCCACAAGCCAACGAATATCAGAAATTAATCGATACAAATAGTGCGGTATCTGAAGCTGATCACCCGGAATCCTCCGTAATTTCACTACAAAACATCTCTCACATGGTCACAAAAATGTGGTGGGGCACTGGTGAGCAAGAAAATGTTTTATATGGGCAACTAAAAATAATTGTATCACAAGGCTTCATTAAATATGGCGTTTGTTCTGTTATTGGTGACAAAATCGTTCTTTATCTACAAAACAAAATACGCTTAGGAATTTCATCACGTGGTGTTGGAACATTGAAAGAAGTAAATGGTGAAAACTTGGTTCAAGCTGATTTTGAGTTAATTGGATTCGATTTGGTTTCATCCCCAAGTACATTGGGTGCTTTTTTATTTCCTGAACAGAGTGGAGAAAGTAAATTTGGTGAAGCGCATACAAAGAAGAGTAATCTTTATCTCAAAGAAGATGAATTAAAAATAATAAATGCAACCAATAATTTTTTATTGTTGTAAAAGAGACAAATTTAACCATAATCCAATAAATAAGCAAGTATTTTATAAAAAAAAATACTTTTTCACAAAGATTATGTATTTATATTAAAATTATAGTATTAGCACGATAATATGATAACATGAAAGACGAGAAAAAAACATCAATAATTAAAGAAGCCATAATTGATTATGATGCAATTAAGGAAGCCGCAAAAATAGACGCTAAAAATAAATTAGCGAACGAATTTCCAGAAAGTTTCAATAAATTATTAAAAGAAGAATTAAATAAAAATAAAGCTAAAGAGTCTTATAAAAAAGTAGACGAAGCACAAGAATCTGAGAAATCAGATGCATCAAATAAAGAAGAGTCTGATATGAAAAACGAAGTAAAAGAGACTGTAAAGGTCGTAAAAAATGAGGATGTTAAAGTAACATCAAAAGGCGTTCAAGTAACTAATACTGTTGGTAAAGGCTTGCCTTTCGGAGCAAAACCAAAACATGTTGAGGAAGATGTAAAAATCACTGATACTGTGGGTAAAGGCGATCCTTTCAAAAGTAAGGCAAAAATCGAAGAAGATAAGGAAAATGATTTTATGGGTGATGTGGAGACTAAAACCCCCAATCAAGCTAAAGGTGTAACGGCAAAAGGCGTTGCATTTCAAGAAAAACCAAAAAAATCTAAAAATATAACCGAAGACTTTGATATTAGCGAACTTAACATAGAAGAAGCTTTGGATAACGCAGATGACGATGATGTAATCACCGTAGAGGACATCGAAAATGAAATATCGGAAATGGAAGGTTTGGGTGAAGAACTTCAAGACATGAGTGGATTACCTAGACAAAAGGGTGGTTCTGCTCTTGGTAGAGGTGGAGATGCTTACACTAAACTCATTAACATGAGAAATGAAATTGATGAAATGATTAACGGCATGAAACCTGAAGAAGAAGAAACATATACTCCTGAAGAAGAAGTTTACACACCTGAAGAAGAGGAAACATATCTTCATGAAGACGATGTAATTACGGATGAAGATATTGATGCTGTTTTGGGTGGTTCTAGAGAAGAAGAGGGTGTTGATGAAGCATTGGGAATTTCTCACGCAGCAAATAAAATTGAATCAAGCGCACATCTCCCGGGCAATAATTACGTTAGTCCACAACAATTAAGCAGAAGACGTGAAGGATTACAAGAAAGTAAGAAAATTAGTAATTTGATTGAGGAAAACAAAAAATTGACCAAAAAATTAAACGAAACTAAAAAACAAAGCCAAAATGTAAATACTCTGGTTGAAAATTACAAATCTGCATTAGAGAAGTATCGTAATCAGTTAAAAGAAATGGCTGTATTCAATACCAATTTAGCACATGTAAATAATCTTCTCGTCAATGAAAGCTTGGCATTAACTCAAGACGATAAAATTAAAATTATCAATGAATTCAAAAAAATTGATAACATCACCGATTCACAGAGCAAGTATAAGTCTTTTTTATCGGAAATGAAGGAAGGTAAAAAAACTTTAACCGAAAACATGGAGAATAAAGTATCTGCTTCTATACAACCTTCTTCAAAACAAATGATCGATGAAGTGGTGGAAAAAACTGCCTACGCAAACGATAAACATATTCAAAAAATGAGAAATCTAATCGAATACGTAGAAAACAGAGGCAAAAAAATAATTAAATAAAAACCTAAAATTTAATAAAATGGGATTTTTAACAGAAAGCGCAGAAGTTGGTAATATTGGATTAAAACAACTTCGTGAACAAAGAGAAATTACAACAAACCGTTGGGAAAAGATTGGTTTGTTAGAAGGATTGGATGGTAACGTGAAAGAGAATTGTGCACAACTTTTCGAAAATCAGTTATCTTACATGATTAATGAATCTTCAGATTCGGCTAACTCAGGTCAGTTCGAAACTGTTGCATTCCCTGTTATTCGTAGAGTATTTGCTAAACTTTTAGCAAACGACATCGTATCGGTACAGGCACTTAATTTACCTATTGGTAAATTGTACTACATCAACCCCAAAGCAAGTGTTAGAGTTCAAGATGGAACACATACACTTAATGCAGGTTTTGATCACACATCACCTAACGGTGCATACGGAAATTCTGCAGCAAAACCAACTAACGAAAGAACACAGTTCGAAACCCGTTCATTATATGATGCATTTTATGCAACAGAATATGCAAACGAAGGAACTTCATTGTTTGATCGTTCAAAAGGTGAAATGTATGCCCATACTGGAGCAACAACTGGTACATCTTGGCAAGCAGGGGATAAATTCCTTTCAATCACTATTCATGGCTTCTTGGTAGCCGACTCAGGTAAATTGGTAGGTCCTGCAGGTGTTCAAATGGACACAGAATCCTTCCTTGCAAGTTTGAAAATCTCATCTAACGCTAATTTCGTTGCTCCTGCTGGTTTCACAGAACAAAACGTACTTGCTGGTGGCTCACTTCCTTTCAACGTAAAAGTTCAGAAATACGGACAAGCAATCGTTGACAAATCTGGTAACATCACTCTTGTTGTTGATTTACAGTATGCTGGAACTAATGGTTACCAAGCAATGAGTGCTTCAACAGCCCCTACATTCTTCTTTGAATATAGAAGCTATTCCGACCTTGAAGAAGATTCAAGAATGGCTGAAGTTACTTTCCAACTTGACCAAGTTACCGTTTCTGTTGAAACACGTAAAATGCGTGCAATGTGGACACCTGAATTAGCACAAGACGTTTCTGCTTTCCATAACATTGATGCTGAAGCTGAATTAACAGCATTGCTTTCTGAGCAAATGGCTGCAGAAATTGACCGTGAAATCTTACGTGACTTACGTAGAGGTGCTGCTTGGACTGCTCGTTGGGACTATAATGGTCTTCGTAGACAATCTAATACATATTACGGAACTCAAAAAGACTGGAATCAAACATTGATCACAAAGATCAATCAGATTTCAGCTCAAATCCACAAAGCAACTCTTCGTGGTGGCGCATCTTGGGTAGTAGTATCTCCTGAAGTTTCTGCAGTATTCGATGACTTGGAATATTTCCACGTCTCAAACGCAGGACCTGAGCAAGATAAATATAACATGGGTATCGAGAAAATCGGAACTCTTAGTGGTCGTTATATCGTTTATCGTGACCCATATTCTCCAGCTAATACAGTATTGGTTGGTCATAAAGGAACAAGTATCCTTGAAACTGGGTATATTTACGCTCCATACGTTCCAATGCAATTGACTCCAGTGATGTATAATCCATTCGATTTCACACCAATTAGGGGTATCATGACCAGATATGCAAAGAAAATGGTTCTTAACCGTTATTATGGTAGAATTTTCTGCGATGGTCTTCAGACTTTTGGGATCGGTGACTTACAGTAAACAGTAATGTTTGAATAATAAATAAAAAGGCTTGCAAATTTGCAAGCCTTTTGTTATTTTTATAGTTTTATTTACACATATTAAGCATATGAACGAATTTGGGATTATATATAAATTATTAAACAAAATTAATAATAAAGTCTATATCGGACAAACGATAAGAACGTTGAACGAAAGAATTGGTGAACATAGACGTGATTTTAAAAATAATAAGTCTGCAAATCAATACCTACTAAATGCTTTCAATAAATATGGGTGGGATAATTTTGAATTTACAGTAATTGATACCGTACAAACCATAGAAGAGTTAAACGAGAAAGAAATCTCCTACATTAATCAATATAAATCAAACAACAGAACTTTTGGGTACAATATTGAATCTGGTGGTAGAAATTCAATTCCAAGTGCAGAAACATTATTAAAAATGTCAATTGCACATTCAGGAATTGCACAAAATAAAGATTGGGTTGGAAAACGTATTCATAAAGCAGGTTCAGAAGAAGCGAAAAAATATGGTAAAGAAAAAACCGAAGAAGAGAAGGCTTATTTAAGTAAAAACTCTCCAAAATATTGGTTAAATAAAACAAGAGACGAAGAAACCAAAAGAAAAATTAGTGAAACAAAATTAAGACAAGGTTTTTCTTTAACACAAAAAGAGATTATTAATAAAAAGGTATATAAATTAAATTCAAGTACAAATAAACTCATTAGTATTTTCGAATCAACCATAGAAGCAGGTAAATTTGAAAATGTACACCAATCAACCATATCAAGATGGTGTTCCAAAGATAAAATAATTAATAATATCCAATGGACGTATAATGAACACATATTTAATTAAAAAACATAATATCATTGTAAATCTATATGATGACATTGATTTAACTGAATTTGGTCATGTTTATTTATTAAGAAATATGATTAATAATAAGTGTTATATTGGTCAAAGCGTTAGAATTAAAAATAGATTATCTGAACATATTCAAAATGTTATAAACAATAAAAATAACGCATTGTGTAACGCAATTAACAAACACGGAATTAATAATTTTGAATTTAATGTAATTGATTTCGCTAACGATATAAACTCCCTGAACGAAAAAGAAGTTAACCATATAAAAATTAATAACTCAAACAATCGGCTTTTTGGATACAATATTGAAGAAGGTGGGAAAAACGCATTGGCAAGTGACAGTACTAAACGAATATTATCCAACCAAAGAAAAGGTAGAGAGCAAAATAGTGAATGGATTCAAAAAAGAATTCTAGAGATTTCCAAACCAGTATTGAAAATAAACAAAATAAATAATGTTATTTTAGAGAGATATGCATCATTGGCTGATGCTGGAAGAAATAATATGAATAATTTGACTTATGAGCAAATATTGAGAAAATGCTTGGGTTATTCAAAAAACAGTAAAAATACTTGTTGGTGTTATGAAGAAAACTTTTATCAAAATAACTTTAATGTTTATAAACAAAAAACATATAAACCACTAACCGAATTTAGTGTAGAAGAGTTGGATAATATTTATAAGGAACATGGAAACAACAAAACATCAATCAGACAACTATCCGAAAAATATTCAATACATTTTTCAACATTAAGCAAATATATTGATAAAAAGAATTCTCCTGAATCACAATTTAAACCAAACACTAATTATATTTCTGTTTGTAAAATAACAAATAAAAGGTTTTCAGATTACATAAATAAATCAGGTTCACTTACTGTTCACATATCTAAAATAAATCCAGATTTTGTGTTAGATTCAAAATTTAAAAGAAAACAAATTGAAATCAAAACAGGTAAGCCTTGGTATTATAATTATTTTGATTTCATTGAAAATTAATTCTCTTCAATTGCAATTTCTTTAATCACTGCAAACCCTTCCGCAATGTTCTCATATGCATCAAGTCTGATTTTCATTGTAGAATAAGCTTTACCCAGTAATTGTTGAATTTCTGCTAGATTAATATTCATCAAATGTTTTTCTTCAGCAAACACAACCCATTCTTTGTTATGGGGTTTAAATTGACCAGTAAAAACAATTTGTTCGTTTAGCGGATCAAAAGTAACAATGATTCTTTGATTATCTATTGATTTCCCATCCTTATCTTCAATATCAACTTTCCATCTCATGTTTTAATGTTTTAATTTTTTCTTCTAATAATTCTTCGTCTTTAACCATATTGCCTGCACAGAGTTCACTACCATAATCTTCCCACATTAACTTATGGGCAATTTTCATTAATATCAATTCTGCTTCGAGTTGTTTAATTTTTTCTTTCATATGTCATTCAATTTTTTATTTCATATTCTAATTGAGCATTATAATCAATACATTCAAAGTTCTTCAAATCTTCAATCATTTGTTTTGAATAAATTAGAAGAAAGGTTGTGTATTGATCAGGATTAAATAAATCTTGACTAACAAAAGAATTATCAGCCAAAACAACATCATTCTTTATTTCAATTTCTTGATATGCTTTTTTTCGTCTTTCCTCTAGAAATAACTTTGCTTCTTCAATTATGCTAAAACTATTCTTTTTCATCTGACCAATCTTTATCAATTATTAATTCCAATTTAGCTCTCGTTATCGCAACATATTTTAAGTTCATTTCCTGTAAATACTGCCAGCTTCTTACATTTGGTAATGGTAATAAGTCTGGTCTTACTATAAATACACGGTTGCTCTCCAATCCTTTAATTTTATGTATAGTACTAAGGCAAATGCCCTGTATTTCATCTGTAAATATTGCACTAATCTTTGCCTTCAAATCGGGAATACTATTGCTTAAACGGGCTAAAAACAGCAACGTAGTGACTTTATCTTCAAGTGCTGTGTATGCACTATGTTCATTTGGATTTATAACACCATCTGACTTTAAATCCTTTCTAAATGATACAAGTTCATGTTCCCAAAATGTTTTAAGTTTATCAATATTATTTATTTTCCCAATTAATTCAATTAAATGTACACCAATATCACTTCCCTTAATAATTGCTTTCTTGTGTTGGGTTAAGAACTCGAAGAATAGTTTAACCAATGGCATTGTTGTTCTACAAACAATAAAATCACCGCTTTCTGCTTCATTTAATGCGCTGCCTTCTCTAACCAAACCATCTGGTGCATCATCCAATGCTTTAATGTCTGGAACTATTTCTTGTGCTTTTAAGATTACGTTTTTTGAACATCTGAAAGATACTGTTAATGGCAAAATCTTTGTGTTTGGGAATTTTTCAAACCATTCAAACGATTTATCATCTGCAGCATTAAAACCATAAATACCTTGAAAGTTATCACCAAAGGCAAATAGTCTTCCAGTAATCTTTCCACTTAATTTATCTTTCTTTAATATCTTCTCCAATATTTTTATTTGACAACGATTAAAATCCTGTGCTTCATCCACAATGACATAGTCTTGTGGAAACATCCAAATACTGTTATCAATGGCTGGAAGATATATCATATCGGTATAATCATACAATTTCCTATCGTTTGTTGCATCATCCAATACTTTAAGTACTCTCTTTATATCACTA
>Ga0114951_10000669_pt1 | contig 46161 bp, 39 predicted proteins | sample AM7aDNAmetaG_FD_88677 | JGI IMG/M metagenome (GOLD analysis project Ga0114951, IMG submission 88677) | Freshwater microbial communities from Finland to study Microbial Dark Matter (Phase II) - AM7a DNA metaG | ecosystem: Environmental > Aquatic > Freshwater > Lake | place: Finland: Lake Alinen...
ATGGCGGGATGGACATAATCAGGGACCATTCGAATAGCGGGATAGCTCGTCTGACATCCGTTTTAACTCAGATTTTTATTATAACCGGGGCACTGCTTTTTCCTTTGGCAGTAACTCATATTAATGTCAATCCTCTTAGTTCAAATCTGGATTCTGCCCTGATTATTTTTACAATTGCAATAGCCGCTGGAATTGCAGCCATTGGATTTGCTACCCTTTTTAATACCCCGATATCAGCCCTTGCAGGATGCTTTATCTGTGGAATAACCGCGAGATTGATTAGGGATTTCGGATTTTACTTTGGACTGGACGTTTTCCTTTCAATTTTAATTGGTATGACTATTGCAACACTCTGTGCAATTGTAATCGGTAAGTATACCAATATTCCTGCGGTTGTATTAGCAGTAACCGCTGGAATTCCGATGTTGCCCAATCTCGCTCTGATTCAGGGACTGCAAGGAATTTTTGTTATCGCACATCCAGGAACACCAACTTCAGAATCCGTGTTGATGTTTGCATTGCAACACATGTTCTACGCAGGAGTAGTAATTTCATCATTGATAGTAAGTATAATTTTTACAATAATTCTAATCACAGGGAAATCACCGCGTATATAGTAAATACATCATAATTTTGGAAAATTGTTATACTCAACATTGTTGGTACCTGCATTTCCACCTGGAATACTATATAAAGTTACTTTATAAGTGTAATTTCACAAAGATAATATGTCCTCTCCATAACCTTATGGTAGATAAAACTCGTATAAGTGTGTTAATTATGTCCACCCACCTTTCGCATGAGATCTCTGATACTGCATTTGTGGTAAATTACTCCCGTTCAAGACGTGTGGATATAAGTAGTGACATCTATGCCAAACTCTGGGTAACCCAGGATGCAATTGATATATGGAACTCTTTTTCAAAAGAGGTCTATCATCACGATGATTTAAATATCAGTATCAGAAACCGATTTTATCTTAGTCACCTTGAGAAGTTTGGAAATCAATACCCGCAGGGCTCCTGTCTCAATCTTGGCGCAGGATTCACGAATTATCCATTTCTTTTAGAGCCAGGCCTTCGGTTTTTTGAGTGCGATCTCCCTCCTGTGATTTCATATAAAAAACAGGCGGTATCCCAATGGATCTCTCAAGGGAAAATCCCAAACCGGGATGTCCACTATTTTCCCATTGATCTAAATGATAATCAGGATCTGTTGAAGATAAAAGAACTCCTTGCCCATGAATGTAAGGGGGGCCCCTCAATAGTTATACTCGAAGGAGTGACGTATTACCTTGATATCTCAATTTTAAATAAGATATTTGCTCTCCTTTATGAAACACAGGAAGAAGGATCACTTATAATCTTTGATTATTGGAAACCCGACACCATGGCGTATCCGGTCATGATTCGTCTCAAAACTTTCCTTGAGAAACATTTCGGACTTCAGGGTCAACAGTATACACTCTTTGATCAGACCTTTACTCACGAGATCCAGGGTTATAAAGAGATTGAATCAATCAATATCGGAGAACTTGAACAGCAGTACTCCAATACCCGCATATTTCAGGGAAAAGATTTCAAGATTCCAGTATATTATTCGACTTTAATACGAACCGATAATCACTAGAAAAGTTAGGATTAGGTAAGTTTTACAATCCCGAAATCATATAATCCATGACCCTCAGAATAGTATATCTTCTTTTGGAAACCTGATCTTTGGCATCGGTGTATCTGCGGCATATCCCACCGGGCAGAGCATGACTGGGACCAATGGTTCTGGTATCTTAAGTATCCGGGTAAATTCTTCAGGATTGAACCCACCCATCGGACATGAATCAAACCCTAGTGCTTTTGCACCATTCAGAGCGTTTCCAAGGGCAAGATATGTCTGGGCCTGAGACCAGGAAAATAGCTGATCGGGGGTCATATTTTCTGCAAATTGCCTTGCCATATTGATAACCATTGTCTGAATCTCATCAGGCAAATGATGATTCTTCATGAGAATTCCCAGTCTCTTTATAAGGCCATCATAATCAGGATCTGCACAAAATACAAGCAGATGTGAGCAGGTGGTTATTTGCTCCTGGTTGAATGCTGCAGGTTTTAACTGTTCTTTTACCTGTTGATCGGTAACCATTTTTATTTTCCATGGCTGAATGTTTAGTGCAGAAGGGGCAAAACGGACAAGTTCCAGTAATTTCTCTATCTTTTCTTCCGGGATCTTCCTGCCATCAAATCTCTTTGTAGCGTACCTCTGCATGACGATATCTGTAAATTCCATTTTTCTCTCCTTTTTCAAATGTATGAGATGTAAGATATGACACTATTAATTATTATCGGCTGAAATCAATTTTATCTTTTAAGTTCCTCCTCATATGATATTGTTCGACCAGGTAAATTTGACAACTTCCTCCCGGGCCTTTTCCTCCCTCCGAATCCTTTTTTACGTTTATCTGGTTTTTTTTAATCGTTAAACCTTGATTCTGTTGATGTTAAAATTAGTTAGCTTTTTATTTTATAATGCTTTATTATGCAATTATGAATGCGATTTCAGTCATCATTCTTGCTATTGTAATTTTCGTTCTTACTTGTACTGTGTTTTTAACCGCTTGTGTCGCAAAAGATCCAATAATTGGTGTTTGGAGATTTAATGACAAAATAAATGATATTGATGTGAAAATCCAATTCAAAGACGGTGGATATTTCACAATGGCAGTTGAAGATCTCAATACAGGGGAATCATCATTAGATTTTGGGACCTGGAGTAAACAAGGTGAAAATTTATACTTATTGCACTATGATTCATCTCAAGGTGATTACGAGGATAGTATTTATATTTATGATCCTTCTAAAAATTTAATATACGATAGAGAGTATCCTGATGATGTTCTTTATCAGTACCAGGGAGATATTCTCAATTAAAACTAAAAATTTAATCAATTTATGCAGGATCCACTTTATAACTTGACCCTATTCCCTACGGGCCTTTTTCATTAAGGCAAGCAAACCCGCGAGAATCTGAACCGGAGTAGGGGGATTACCCGGTATTTTCAGGTCGACTGGTAAGATCTTCTCTACTCCTCCAAGCACGGCGTAGGTTCCGGAAAAGATCCCTCCATCGCAGGCATCATCACCAACGGCAACTACAAATTTCGGTGAGGGCATTGCATCGTAGGTCTTTTTTGCGGCTATCACCATGTTGTGCGTCACACACCCGGTTACAATAAGCACATCTGCATGACGGGGTGATGCTACAAACGTGATACCAAAACGCTCCACATCATAGAAAGGGTTGTTGAGATTGTTGATCTCAATTTCTGTGGCATTGTCACTGCCAGTATCCAGTTCACGAATCGCAAGGCTCCTCCCAAAAACAGCATTTATTGCTATTTTAATCTCGCGACCGATTACCTCTATTTCTTCATCCAAAACAGGCAGATCTTCAGTTACTTTCTTTTTCAGCAGGCAGGTTAATACACTCACCATTTTTTTACCTCACAGATCCGTTCCCGCATACGAGAGATTCAGGCTCTTGTTTATCACAGGAAAATCCGGAACGATATTCCCCTGAACTGCATGTTCGATTGCGAGCCAGTTGCTAAATGATGCAGTCCTGACCTTGTATCGTTCAATTACACCATCTTTAATCCATACCCAACAGAGGTTTTGTCCCCGTGCAGATTCAACCATTGCAAGAGTGTATCCATCGCGAATTATTGCATCTGACCTGACATCGCCTCCCGGAACGGATGCAATCAGTCGTTCAATTAAATCGATTGAGTCCATTATCTCCGATGCTTTTATCGTAAACCTTGATAGCACATCTCCATCCCTGAGACGCTGTGGCTTTGGAGCAAATTTATCATAGATACCATAAGGGTGATTAAGACGTACATCCACCTTCCCTCCGGAAGCACGGGCAGCAGGACCTGTTATATTGAGCGGTCGTAGTAGTGCAGGAAGAATCACACCGGTGGTGGAAAAGCGATCGATAACTGATGCTGTAGAGAGCACAATTTTCAGCCCGATCCTGTACCTTTTACGCAACTGATGAACAAATGAGAGGAGTTCATCAAGTTGTACCTTGGGGATATCACGACTAATACCGCCTATAGCGATAATTCCCCGCAGGAATCTTGAACCTGTCAACTGGTCACTTTCGCGGAAACATTCCTCACGGAGCACAGAAAACTGGCTCGCCCCCAACGGAAACGCCACATCGATAAGCATACCAGCCTGATCTCCTAAATGAGAACAGATTCGTTCTAACTCAAGGAGGATCGTCCGAAGGTACCATGTCCTTTCAGGAACCTGTATATGAGAGATTTGTTCAACCGCCATACAGAATGCAGTTGTATTTGCCACAGATTCATCTCCGCTCACCGCTTCTGCTATCCTGATGCAATAAGTGGGAATTTTACCCTCTGCAAGTTTTTCGATGCCCCGGTGCTTGTAAAACATCCGGCACTCAAGATTGAAGATCGTCTCTCCAATTACACTGAACCTGAAATGGCCAGGCTCAATTATCCCTGCATGAACAGGGCCTACCGGCACCTGGTATACCCCCTCACCCAGAACTTCCAGGAACGGGTATTCATCAGCAGGGTTAATGATCTCTTTCGTGACAATAGATGCATTTTTAAACGATTTTTTCAAAGGATGGAAATCATCAGGATACGTCTCGTGAAGGAATAGTCTGCGGTTATCAAAAGCCCCCTCAAATTCTATACCGAATCCATCACGGCATTCACGTTCAAACCAGGATGCGCAAGGATAGATGCCGGCAATTGAAGTTGCATACCCATTGATACCTAAAAAAACCACGAGAATGCTGGTCCTCCGTTCAAATATATAAAAGAGCGTCTGAGTAGCATGGAGTGAGAATCTTTCACAGCAGAAGATACTTATCAGGACAAACTTGTTGGCAGCCAGATGAGATATTGCTATTTCAAATTCCGACTCTTCGATAAGTAAATAAAGTTCATTGTTGGGTCCATGCATGATCCGGTCAGCCAGGGCATCACTACCAAGAAATTCCTGCGCAACCCTGATACCAATATCATTATCTGTAGTCATTTAGAATTTCAGCTCCATTACAATCTGATTGAGATACTCCATGCCATGTGAGGGAAGAAAAATTCCGATAATCAGGAGAAGCCCTATCAAAAAGATTATTGGAACCTTCATGCTGGCGGGTGTTAGATATGGTTCAATATCTGAACCTGTATCCGGTTCAGACATCTGTGTAAATGTTGTAAGCACAAAGTATCCAAGTCCGACGGAAGCTATGAAAAGCAGGAGAAGCATAATGCCAAGGACCCATAAGGAGGCCGCACCTAATTGCAACATGATAAAGAATTCGGAAAAGAAAAGAGGAAACGGAGGCATACCAATGATCGCGAGTCCAGATAAAATAATTATCCACGCTGCAAACGGCTGAAGTCTGAATATGTCGCGTATATCGTCTGGTGCATCGCTCGAAAAGCGGTTTCGGTACTGTCGGTGCAGGATGCCTGCAGAGAAGAACATTGAGGCCTTTGTTAAGGAATGTGCCACTATCTGGAAAAGCACCCAAAACAAGGCAACCGGAGTGGATATGGCAAGACCAACAAGCATGATTCCCATATTCTCCACACTGGAAAATGCCACAAGTTTTTTTAAGTTTTTCTGTGGTAGCATGGAAATGGCTGAAATGCCAACCGTGAGAAGTCCAAAAACCGTAATCATGGGTGCAAGGGTAGTAAATGCAATTGTTTGATGCACAATCGCATACATGCGGATGATTCCGTAGATACCAACATTCAGGAGTACTCCGGAAAGAATAGCACTGACTGCTGACGGGGCTTTGGCATGAGCTTCAGGGAGCCAGGTATGGAACGGGAAGATCCCGGACTTTGCTGCAAATCCTATAAAGACGAGTACAAAGGAAGCGATCAGCATTCCAGTAGGGAATCGGTCAGCATACTGCATTAAGACTGTCCAGTTCAGGGTACCGGTACCCAGACTGACCCGTGATATCTCAAAGAGAAAAATGAACCCGACAAAGGCAAATAGCATGGAGATTGATGCAATGAAAATATACTTGAACGCGGCATCTATGTTTTCACGGGCAGCGAGAATTGCGATAAGCATTGCTGATATGACTGTGGTCAGTTCTGCAAAGATCCAGAAAAGTGCAAAATTATCAGAAAAGAAAGCAAAAACAATTAACAAAAGGAGCAGGGTCCATGCAGCATAGAAAAGTTTTAGACTGCCTTTCTCCAGTTCCCCGCTCTCAAGAAGTCCTTCGACATACCCACGGGCATAGGTAGCAGCACATGTAAAAATAACGGTGGCGATGAGAACTTCAAAAAGACCAAAGTGATCAATAAAAAAGTACTGACTTCCGACGAGAAACGAGAAAACCGGCACATGCTGGGTTAGTGCCAGATAGACTGCCAGGGCAGCAAAGATCAGTGCCTGCATGATACAGACTGTGTTCATATGTCGGTGATTACGGGTGATCGCAATTAAGACAAGAGAGACTACCGATACCAGGACAAATGAAATAAGTATCATTAAATCTCCTCCGAATCTTTCAAAAGATGGAACTGGTGGAGACGTTTATGGTAATCCTCAAGTGTTGAGTCAATACCTACAGATAAAACAGCCGTCAGGATAACTAAAATGATAAGGTCGATAATTATCAAAAATTCGATGATGAACGGGAGTTCAGTGACAAACATACCAAAAAGCAGCACTCCGTTTTCCATGGAGAGAAATCCCAGAACTTTTGTGATAGCCCGCTTCCGGCTGAATGTTACCATCATGCCCATCAGCATTAAGGATATCCCCAGGACCGCACCAAAAAGAAAGAGGCTGTTATGTGCCGGTGTTTCAGGTACTATTTTTGAAAGAGCCATGTAGATTACGAGCATCAGTACCATGGAAAGGAGAAGTGAACTTGTTGGATTTAGATAATGAAACTCGATATCCCTTTTGATACGGATCTTTTCCTGAATGGTTGCGATAAAGTAAGGGATTATGATGACCTTACTAAAAAACGTGACCAATGCTATTTCAAGAAGAACGATGGAACCCTCGAGTGAAAAGAGCGAAATGGCGATAGCAACTAAGGTAAGGCTCTGGAGGGCATAGACTGACACCACTGAAAGCAGGTTTCTCGTTGAGATAATGTATGCAGCAGTAATTATGATGCAGACAAACAGGATCCTGATAATTCCAATAACTATTGCTGTATCTATCATGAGAACACCGCCATGATGATTATCAGGGTAGAGAAAAAGAAAGCCATGGCAAAGAGACTGGGTAGCTGAAAGAACCGTTTTTTTGCCATCGAAGATTCAAAGAGTCCGATTAACCCGGCAAGAATTGAACCTTTTACCACGAAGGCCACTAAAGCTATGAGAATTCCTGCAAGAGTAAGAGTTGTTGTAAGTCCAAAAGGAACTATCAGATTAATGAGGAGAGCCATAAGTATGGTCATCTTGACCGCAGCGGAAAGTTCCAGAAGGGCAAGATTTCTTCCAGACTGTTCAAGAATCATACCCTCGTGGATCATTGTCAGTTCCAGATGCGTTTCAGGGTTATCGACCGGTATCCGCGAAGTCTCAACTATTATAATTATAAATAACGATATTGCTATCAAAATCAATGTTGGTGTTTCAAGTAACCCGTTTGCTGCAGTACTTGCAAACATATCAAAGATATTGAGTGTCTTAAATACGAATGCAAGTGCAGCAAAGACAATAATTGTCGTGGGTTCAATTATCGCAGAGATGCTCATCTCCCTCGAACTACCCATCCCTCCAAAGGAACTGCCGGCATCCAGACCCGCAAGAGCCATAAAAAACCGGGCTAGTGCAATCAGGTACAGAAATAAGATAATGTTGCCAATCCCCCCCTGTGGTTCAGGTAAATAAACGAGCGGGACAAATAGAGCAGCAACAAGGAGGGCGGCCATAGTAACAAAGGGGGTGACTCGCATGATTCGTGAAGAGTTCGGAGAGTAGATAACTTCCTTTTTTAACAGTTTTATCAATATAAAGTAAGTCTGGAATATCGGAGGGCCCTGTCGTCCCTGAGTTTTGGCTTTGACCTTTTTTGTTAGACTTACAAAAAGGGGTGATATTGTAACCACAACAAGCGTATTGATTACAAGGTAAATGAAAAAATCCAGGTTCATGCAAACCACCCGAGGAAGATGATTAAGGCAATTACAGCAACAAATACATATAGGAGATAGGTGTCAAGGCAACCATTCTGGAATCTTGCGACAAATCGAGCTCCTTTCATGGAATACTTAGCAATGGGGTGGTAAAGGTATTCCTCAAAGACCTTTAAGAGACGGATCTCTCCTGAACCTTCCTTAAAGAGGCAACTCTTCTGATCAAAGAACTTTCGTTCATTTTTTATACGGGTCCGATAGATGGCAGAAAAGATGACGTCAAGAGGTTCTGAAAAACCATGACCACTATATTCTGCCGATGCCTTCTGCGAGAGCAATCCACATCCCCAGGTTTCACTCACCCGTACCTCATGGGAAGCGGTGAAATACAGGACCAAATATGTGAAAACAGCCATTCCTACGAGCAGGATGCTGACAAACAGCATATCCGGCAAGGGGACTGCAAAACCAACGACCGTAAAGATCTGTAGGGCAAAAACTCCCAAAAGAATGCAGGCAGCTGCAAGGATACCTGGCCCAATTAGCATTGCACTGGGAACTTCATGGGCATCAGTGCTCTCCGGCGAACGGGGCATGGCAAGAAATATGGATCCAAACGCCTTGACAAAACACGAGGCAGACAGGGCACTCGTTAAGGCAAAAAGGGCAATGCTGATAAAAAGAAGTACTTTAAACAGTGGATTCACTACGGCCACTGAGGTGAAGAACGCAATGAAGATAAGTAACTCGCTTGCAAATCCGTTGAGTGGAGGGAGGGCTGCAATCGAAACAGCACCTACAAAGAAAAACGCAGAAGTAACTGGCATCCGGTGGGCTAGTCCACCCATGTGTTCAATATCCCGTGTATTGGTGGCAGATACAACAGAACCCGCAGTTAGGAATAGCAGACTTTTGAATATGGCGTGGTTTAACGAATGGAATAGGGCTCCGAGAAGGCTAATAGTCGCCAAAAGAGGAAGGTTACTGGCAGTGAAGATAATAGACAGCCCAATACCAATGAAGATAACCCCGATATTCTCAATACTTGAATACGCGAGCATCATCTTGACATCATGCTCTTTTAATGCGTAGATGATGCCAAGGACCGCCGAAACTGTACCTGCTATAAGGATCAACACACCCCAGGAGACGTCCGGAGTGAAGACATCTAACAGAAAACGCACAAGACCATACACAGCGACCTTGAGCATTACTCCTGACATTAGAGCAGAGATTGGAGATGGACTTGCCGGATGTGCATACGGTAGCCATTTATGGAATGGGATGATTCCTGCCTTGATGGAAAATCCTGTAAAAAGAGCTAAGAATGCAATGGTAACAAGAGGTACTGATGAAGTTGCCAGATGCAGAAATGCAAATGAATTGGTAATAACAAAGAGAATGATGATTCCCAGCAGGACAAATAGAGATGATAACTGGGTCATGATAAAATAAAAGATTCCAGCTTTTTTAGTCTCCTCCCGGGTATATTCATAGGTTACGAGCAGAAACGAACTTGCAGCCATCAGTTCCCAGAACAGAAAAAATGAGAGCGTATTTGCGGAGGCAATTACAAGCACCATTGCCAGAATGAAAAGACAGGTACTACTGCAGAGCAGGTTCCTGCGGGAATTTCCATCCATATGTTCAATATACTCAGTGAAATAGATGGCGACACAAGCCGAGACTATTGATGTGAGAAGCAGAAAAAATGAGGAGAGCCTGTCGATTTCAAATGACAGGGAAAATAGTTTGATAGGCTGGTATACAGTAAATAACACTGATTCACCTGAGATCAGATTAATAAAAGAGAAAATACCGAGCAGAATGGATGAAACTATAATAAATGATAAAGAGGTTGTCCGTATAAATTTTCGGTCCAAAGATGCAGTTATAAGAGGGAATATTGTTCCGGCCAGAAGAACGAAAATTGCAATAATAAAAAGTATTAGAATCATTCGTTGCTCCTCATAAATTTATTTTGAAAAACCTTTTTACTCGTTTTTAATTAATTCAGTAAAAAGAGGAGCTGGATCTCGTTTCATATGACAGATTTCAGTTCCCTCGATAAATTCCCGGCTGAACTCAAACCGGCTCCTGATTGTTTTTGGTAATTCCTTCTCGGTTATAGGATAGAAACCCAGACTTCCATAAAAATCTACCAATGCAAATTTTGAATACAAGTAAAGGGTCTCCTGTCTGCCACATTCTTCTATGAGACGGTGCATAACAGAACGTGCAAATCCATGTCGCCTGTAGTCATCCAGAACATAGACTGAATCAACTTCAAGACAGTCAGGATGACGCGAGCAACGTGATACCCCAATTAGTTTTTTACCCGCAAATGCAGCAAAAAGCCGGTCATTGACGCGATCCACGGTCTGGTGATGATAGTGGGCCCAAAGTTCCCTTTCGGCACGGTTGAGTTCAGAGGGGGTAAGTTCTCTTACATCCACAGTACCGATATCCTGCACCCGGGAGTGAACTATACCATGAGAGAACAGGGCCCTGCTAATTCGAATAAAAAAGTGAGGGCGGAATGTAACAAAGCCCCCACTTTCCTCTCCGGCAAGCGAGTAGAGGGTAAGTAGCGTCTGGTCCTCACTGAAGGGTTCCGGCTCAACATACGAAGAAATGATCGGTATACTGCACCTCCATAAAAGAAGTTCTCCAGGTAGTGATATGATAAGGGTAATTATTCATTTAGATCATCAATTAGACGTGTCCCTATATTTTCACTTTAGAAGCATAAATGAATCCTCTGATCTTTATGGAAATAATCGGATGTAAAAGAAATTTTTTTCTTCTTCGTATCCTGCAATAAGATGAAAATCATTTTTTTAATAAAAAGATCATTTTGATATCGAATCAGGGAATAAATTTCGATTATTCGGGTTGATGCGCGGCAATATAATTTCTTGGTTTTGCATAATTCATATTACTAAAAATAAGCCGATAGAAAAAAAACCTCCCAAAATAAACAGTGTTGCAAATAGTCGGCTAAAATATGATTAAAAAGTTCAATCGGTCCGACAGCGGATTATTGTTATTCTGTTTATAATTATAATGATAGTGAGAAATAATTAGGACAATATGTCAGAGACAGCAAAGCCGGTGAAAGCATAAATAATAACCTTAAGTGTTATCTATGATAACCCGTGTTGCAGAAGAACGAGTCAGATTCCTAAACAATGCAAAGATTAGGACTGGAAGGTATGTTCTCTACTGGATGCAGTCTTCCCATAGGACTGTAGATAATCCGGCATTACAGTATGCGGTTGAAAGAGCTGACCATTCCAATGCTCCGGTCATTGTTTACTTTGGTTTATCAGAGACTTATCCTGAAGCCAACCTCCGCCACTTTAATTTTATGTTAGAAGGCCTTGAAGAAGTTTCAAAATCTTTTGAAGAAATGAACATAAAGTTTATTCTCAAGGTGGAATCACCAGATGAAGGGGCCCTAAATCTTTCCCGTGATGCAAGCGTTGTTGTAGTTGATAGGGGCTATCTAAAACACCAAATCGGGTTATACAACTTAGTAGCTGAGCGTTGTAGGTGTCCATTCATACAAGTTGAAGGGAATGTAGTAGTACCGGTAGAGACTGCATCCCCAAAGGAGGAGTATTCAGCCGGGACTTTTCGACCTAAAATTACCCGGCTTCTAGACCGTTTTCTCCATCCGGTTGAAAATATAAGTCCCAAACTATCTTCACTACATTTTGATTTCCCATCTCTTGTTGGTGAGCCAATCCAATCAATTCTTTCAGGACTTAATATAGACAAGAGCGTTCCCGTCTCCAGTTTATTTAAAGGGGGGACTAATGAAGCCAAACTGATTTTTACTGAGTTTATGCAGGAGCGTCTGGACTCGTTCTCTGAAGGTCGTAATGATCCTGGGGGTATAGGGAGTTCTAATATGAGCCCATATCTACACTTTGGCCAGGTCTCACCAGTATCACTTGCTATCCAATCTCAGGAACATGGGGGTAAAGGAACAAGTGTTTTTCTCGAAGAACTTATTGTACGCCGTGAGCTGGCAGTAAATTTTGTCAGGTATAATAATCAATATGATAATTTCCAAGGACTTCCTAAATGGTCACAGAATACTCTTAACAGTCATACTGATGATAAAAGGGAATATGTGTATTCATTAGACGAACTTGAAAATGCTTCAACTCATGACCAATATTGGAATGCATCACAGCTCGAAATGAAAAAGACCGGAAAAATGCAGGGTTATATGAGGATGTACTGGGGAAAAAAGATCCTGGAATGGACAGAGGACCCAAGGGAAGCTTATACCAATGCGGTATTTCTAAATAACAAGTATGAGATTGATGGCCGTGACCCTGGTGGATATGCAGGTATTGCCTGGTGTTTTGGTAAACATGACCGTCCCTGGAAGGAACGGGAAATTTTCGGGATGGTACGTTATATGAATTTCCAGGGCCTCAAACGAAAATTTTCGATGGACAATTACGTTCAAAAAATCAGAAGATTTTATTAAGTTTCAGGTTAAAATAGCGAATATCTATTTCGGTTAATGAATTATCCGTTAGTAGAAAGGTATGGCGACATTATGATCTATTACGTAAATGTTCCAATGGGCGGGGAGTATACCATTGAAAACCCGTTTGATATGTATAAAGCGGATGATAGTCAAATCTGGGCAGTGTCAAGAAAGGAGGGTAAATGGGTAAAAATAGCGCAATTTGGCACCGGACTAAGGAAAGAATTTATACAGAGTGTTAAGTATTATCCAATATCAGAAGCGGACGCAGCAAAGATAGCACAAAAGTGGGGTATAGTGGGTGATTAACTGGAGAGATCAGTTAAACTTTCTCTATTGAATAGTCTCAATCACCCTCTCGTTGTCTTTCGGTATACCATACCCTGAAAGATAGCAATATTCTCTTCTTTATCATCTGTAATTTTCACAGTATACGTGGCTATCTTTGGGCTAATTGAGAATTCCTCAGCTTCAGCATACAAGGTTCCGGATGAAGCTGATTTCACATAGGAGATGTGGGCGTTAATTGCTGCCGCCGGGACCCCTTGGGAGTTGGAGGCCAGGGCAAACGCCGTGTCTGCAAGGGTGAAGATTACACCACCATGCACAGTCCCATGGCTGTTTTTATGTCGATCTCCGATAAGCATTTTTACCTTTGCTCTTCCTGGTGAGACATCCATGAACTCTATTCCCGCTTCTTTTGCCCAGGCATCTTTTGCAAAAAACTGATCAGTAGTATTCACAATAAAACACTTTAGGTGTATAAGATGATAAATTGGAATAAGTAAGGAACCCGACTATTTTTAATAGAAAAAAGTTGAACATTCTTTAATACGCACCTTATATTCATTTTATGCCGTATTTAGAGAGAACAGAGTGTAATTATAGTTATTTATTGTTTAAAAGGTAATTTTCTTTTTTGGACATTAGAGGAAAATCCATAAGGGTCAAGTATGAAAACTCGCTCAAATTTCTTATGAAAAATGCACATGGCAGGAGGTCAGATGGTTTTCACATTTCCAAGAGTATATAGCACTATAGGGACTGATGATTATGGATTATTACTTAAATCAAACAAATTCCTTAATTATAGATATTTTTTCGATTACCAATATCAATAACAACAATTACCATTATTTGGTCTTTAAAAGTGAGAAGAACTCGGTATACCCCTATACGATATCGATACACTTTTCCTTGATATTTCCCTTCAATTTTAACGAGATATTTTCTTGGATTCGCAACAGATTCAAGGAAAAGAAGCTTTTCTTTTATTCGCCTTGAATCATTCAAGGGTAATTGATGTAAATATTGCTCTGCGTCTTCTGTAAAATCGATACAATATGGCAATTATATCCCTAAATTTTCGGTTATAGTTCGCAAAGGTCTGTGATTCCCCAATTCAACATCCTCAAGCCCTTTTCTGACGCGGGCATCGGTTTCTTCATCAATCTCATCATCTTCAGAATAGAACCTAACCAATTTGGAAATAATATCGATTGGAGTTTCTTCAGGTTCACTCTGTAACGCTTCAATCTTGTGAAAAAGATCTTCCGGGACTTCAAGTGTAACAGACATAATCAAAATCTCTCATGAAGATGATTAATGGTTTTGATTTTCAACTTTGCCATATTATTGACTCCTAAATATAAGATGCCTCAATGATAAAATCCAGATAAATTTTTACTTATGGATATATGTTTCGTTTCGTTCTCTGAAGAATTATTTCTTTTATCAACGGAAGCATTACGAATCCTGAACAATTTCTAGCTCACTGCATCCCACAAACGTATTGAATTAAGTTTCAATTATAAGTGGAACATGAATTGATTTCATGTACCCCTCATCTGTGTCTATGTATTAATTCTTTTCTTACTTCTTTATAGGCCGGGTGTACTCTTGAATATGTGAATCAATAACATATAATTAAAATTTTCATGTCCTACACCCAGTGTAGGGGTGCATATGAAAAAACAAGGTCAATTGGAAATTAAATACGAAATCCTACCTATCAATACATATAAATGAGATATTAGGGTATTTTGTCACCGGGTAATGTCCATGGATCCTATCTCCATTTTATGCCGTATTTAGAGAGAACAGAGTGTAATTATAGCCTTTTATTGCTTATAAGATATTTTTTTGTGGACATCAGAGACCCGATCATAATGGGCAAGTCTGAAAACCTGCTAAAGTGTCTTATAAATCGCTTGTAAAATGCATATTTTTAAGGAGTGCAACATAACACTCGAAATTAGGCTTTATTTCTTTAATACTTGCTCAATATCTATATTTCTTCTAACCTTCTTTTTTCATTCATTCAAGTAAACAAAAAATCAAGAATACTCTTTCACTTTTCATTTAATTCCCAGGCGATTTTCAATATCATCCCGTGAGATTAAATCCCCATTCTCATTTACATGCTTGAAATGCCTAATAATATCCTGTTTATACTGGTCTGAAACCAGATCAGATATAAGCTGATCAAAGGTTTCACCTGGCTTTTTTAGAAGTGAGAATTGATACCACGCACGGCCTGGATTTTGTGAAGGTTGCGCATAATAAAGGAAAGTGATCCTTCGAATATTTTCGGCAAAAAGGAGAAGACCGGAAGGTTCAACATCCCTTCCTCTGTTGCCAGGTTCATGTTCACAAGGCGTAATAGTTCTTCTCTTGAATTGACACGGGGTTTATCCGCACCGCTCTTCAGCCAGAAAACTCAGTTCCTATCAAAATAAGATTTATCCAGTCCTTTTGGAATAGTAAGGATAGTAACAACCTGGTCGTCATTTGTACTGACAGTTTTTTTTATAAAATCACATAAACGATGGGCGTTAAACAAATCTGTAAGGCACTATTGTTAGTGGAAACCTTTTTTGGTGCTGTAACTTACAAATTATAATCTATGACAAAAGCCACTTCCATGTCCATCTCTAAATCCCAGGTTCTTAAAAAAGATTCATCTGGAAAGAATAGTAAAACGACAATTCAGATCCTTGGGCCTACAAAACACTGGCTTAACCAGATAATTGAAGAGAAGGGTTTTTCGACCTATGATGCAGCAATTATGTATCTCATAGAAGAAAGGCAAAAAAACCTGCCCTCTGGTTTCGGTAGCCGGCCGGACTTAGAAGATTATGTCTGTCCTGGAGAGGATTAAAATCGTCATAGTCATTGATACATGGGCATGGATAGAGTATTGGAGTGGTAAAAACCGAAGGGTTCGTGACTATATCGATGGTTCCGGAGAATGCTGAAGGAGGGTGGTATTGGTGATGCAATAATTTATGCAACCCCTCAAGTGCATCATGGTGAAGTCCTTACTGGAGACCCCCATTTCAGGGATTTACCTGGTGTTATCTATATTACAAGAGAATAATATTCTTTCCTGTTAATTTCGCATCACTTTCATTATAAAATGGTTATTGAAAAACTTTCGATAATTCAACAAGTGAGAACCATCTATCTGGATCGGTATGCCAGGCATTTATTTTCAGGTTACATGGCCGGATAGTATCTTCTATCCTTTTACGACTGAATTTTCGGGAGATTTCGGTAAAAATTGATTCACCCTTCTTAATATGAACTGTAAGAGGGATCTTCTCGAAAATCACGGTAACAGGCCGGTTAGCAACGAGGTGCATCTCAATCTGTTCACGCCCTGTATTATAAAAAGCAAGATGATCGAAATCATCCAACTCGAAATCTGCTGATACTTCCCTGTTAATGACATTAAGTATGTTTTTATTAAATTCTGCAGTGATTCCAAGGGAGTCATTGTATGCCGCTTCAAGAATGACGGGATCTTTTACCATATCAATGCCTAGGAGAAAACGGTCTCCGGGATTCATCGCCCTGCTGACATCGCAAAAGAGTGTATACATCTCTTCATCTGTGAAATTTCCAATAGTACTTCCAAGAAGGATGAATATCGTATTTTCAACGTGTGGCAGATGATGGAGATGACGTGTAAAATCGGCCACATATCCAAGAACCTGGATCCGGGGAAATTGAGAAGTTAGACATCTTGCTGCCTCATACAGGGCAGATTCTGAAACATCAAACGCAATATACCTGATACCTTCTCCCTGTAGATAGGAAGATGCCCTTATCAGCCGTGCAATTTTCGTGTCTGATCCAGAACCCATTTCTACCAGGTCTATCTGCGAGGAGGAACCAATGATATAGGGTGCAATATTCTCAAGTATCGAGATTTCAGTCCTGGTAAGGTAATATTCGGGCAGGGTACAAATCTCTTCAAAGAGCTGTGAACCATTTAAATCGTAAAAATACTTACTTGGGATATATTTCTTTTTTCCTGTCATTCCCAGTGTAATATCCTGAACGAGATGGTCTGCAAAGGAGTAGTCAAGATAGTTATAAATTTCACATCTGGAGTTCAGGACTTGTTTTTTTCCTTTCATTATTTTTCTCTTTTACCGGCAGGTGACAAACCTCACCAGGGGTTTTTGTTCTGTGACAAGAACTTGCAATTCCTGGAGAAATCTATCAACTTCTTCACAGGTTGAATGAATACCCAGAGATATACGGATTGAGCAGTGCACTTCTTCATCTGATAAATTCATGGCACACAGTATATGTGAGGGTTTAGGAGACCCTGAATGGCAGGCCGACCCGGCAGATATATCAATTCCTCTCTGGTCCAGGGCGAGCACAAGAGACTCTCCACGGTAGCCAGGGAGGTACATATTGAGCGTATTGGGCAGTCTCCTGGTCGGGTGGCCGTTTAACCGTGCAGCAGGCAGGATCTCACGTATCCCCTGTAGGAGGCGGTCTCTTAAGGAGAGAATTTCATCTGTTTGCATAAGGTGTGTCCTTGCCAGTTCTGCCGCCTTTCCAAGACCCGCAATACCTGCAACATTTTCGGTACCTGAACGAATCCCACCTTCCTGTTCACCACCATGCAGAAGAATATCGATGTTGGTGCCCTTTTTCATGAATAAAGCACCTACACCTTTAGGGCCATAAATTTTATGACCAGATAGTGAGAGAAAATCAATACCAAGATCAACAACGTCGATAGGGATCTTACCAATTGCCTGGGTTGCATCAGTGTGAAACAATGCCCCGTTTTGATGAGCGATTGTGCAGAGTTCGCGTATAGGCATTACTGTCCCGGTCTCGTTGTTGGCCGCCATAATTGAAACGAGAAGTGTATCAAGGGTAATCACGGCCTTAAGATCCTCAGGTCTTACCATGCCGGTCACGTCTACAGGTAGGAAAGTCACCCGGAACCCATGCTCAGCGAGCCATCTGCATGGTTCAAGGACAGATGAGTGTTCAACAGCAGATGTGATGATATGACGCCTGTCGCTATTCCAGTTAGCAAAAGCGAGACCCTTGATGATAGTATTGTTAGCTTCAGTACAACAACCGGTAAAGATTATTCTTCTTGCAGTGCAGCCCAACAACTGGGCAAGGGATCGTCGGGATGCCTCAACCGCGGTCCTCGCTTCTCTTCCCTCCCGGTAGATGCTTGAAGGATTCCCGAAACTGAGAGAGAGGTATGGCTTCATGGCTTCGAATACTGCGGGATGGACTGGAGTCGTTGCATTGTTATCGAAGTATATACGGGTCACAGGTATTCTCTGTTCAGTGATAACAGGTGCCTCTTCCAGTTCCCCGCTGCAAATTGAAACCCTCCCAATTTGACTTTCTTCCTTTGTCACCTCGCAGAGAAGCACTTTGTAAACTGGGAATCCGGATATTGGGTCATAATTATTGAGATCGGTGAGGAGGTTTACGTTTCCATCCTGCCAGGCTTCTGGACCGACATGGCATCCTCCTCCCATATTTGCCTCGATAACCCCTTGGATGATATCATCAGTGACGATTGCCCTTAGTCGGACTTCACCCCGTGGGCTCCTTACAACCACCCGGTCTCCATTATTAATACTCCTTACTGCTGCATCCCTGGTATTGAGGGTTACGGTAGGCTCTGGGCGTTCCTTAAGTAATCCCCTGATCCCATGATGTTGTGCATGGAAATCAGTAGTGACTCTTGCCCCTGAATTAAAGATAAGTGGGTATTTCTTTGCCAAATCTGGACGCGAGACTGGACTCTCTGATGGTTCAGTGTATTCCGGGAGTGGACTATACCCGTTCTCCTCTAGAATTGTAGACCAGATCTCAAATTTTCCAGTGGGCGTATCAAAACCAGGTCTTCCATCAGGCCGAAGAAGACCTTTCTCCCATTTCTTATACCCGGTTATATCGGTGGGTGAAATGACAGTTCCACCTGCATTCTTCACATCATCAAGCGAGAACCCGGATCCTTTTAGTACCCGGTGTAGCACATCCTCCTCGGTTTCTGGGAAGAGAGGGCCGTAACCGAGGCGTTTTGCCAGTTCACCCATGATTACAAGGTCATTTCTTGCCTCACCTCGGGGAGGAATAACTCGTTCCCTCAAGCGGAATATCGGGCCATAGGTCATGTATGAATAATTTTCATAGAGCGTTGTTGCAGGGAGAACAAGGTCAGCGTACGCCGCATCAGCGGTAAGGTGGCGATCAATGCATACCAGAAAATCAAGGCTGTTCAGGGTCTCCCTCCACACCGGAGTCTGGGGCCATGAAATGAGAAGAGATCCAGCCTGGATTATCAGCCCTCTGATGCGGTAAGGCCTGCCTTCTAACACTGATTCCGGAAGTGCAATTGCATGTGACTCTTTACGGTATGCGGTATAGAGGGGAAACCTGTCTGTCCCTATAGCTTTTGAGAGATCTGGATTTGAAAGATAATCAGATCGATTAATGGGAAATTGATTGCCGGGCATTGTGAAGCACCGGCCGCCCGGAACATCAAGCTGGCCTGCAAGGGCCCAGAGAACAATGGCGGCCCGGATTGCCTGCACACCACTGTTACTATACTCAATACCTGCATACATCGCATATGTAGCCCCGTTGGAATCTGCAATCCTCCGGGCAAGAGATATTATCGTTTCACCTGGAATTCCCGTTATCTTCTCTACTACCTCAGGCCGATAATGCTGGACAAGGTTTGAGAAATCACTAAATCCATGTGTCCAGTTCTTCACGAACTCCTCATTATAGAGTTCTTCTGTAATGAGTACATTGCACATTCCCAGGGCAAGTGCACCATCAGTGCCAGGGCGAACAGGTACCCATTCTGCATTGCAGAGTTCAACGGTTTTTGTCCTCCTTGGGTCGATCACTATCACATCCGCACCGCGTTTCCTGGCCTCCAGGATCTTTTTCAGGGTAAGCGGAGGTGAATCAGTTGCCGGGTTGGTCCCCCAAACTACTATCAGGTTTGCATTTTCATAATCAGAATAGGTGTTAATATGCATCCGTCCCATCGTTACATGTGGAGCAATCATGGCAAATGAGACATAACAAAGTGCCCCTACACCCATGGTATTGGGCGAACCATAGGGAAAGAGGACACTTGACGCCGATGAAACTGCGACATCCCGTGGTTGGTAGACATCACAGTGTGATAGTTCGAAACTGCCGGAACCAGTGTAAATTGCCATCGCTTCAGGACCGGATTCTTCCCGAATTATCTTCATCCTCTCAACAATGATGTCATACGCCTCGTCCCAACTAATCTGTTCGAATTCATAAGTACCCTTTTTACCGATACGTTTTAAGGGATGGAGGACCCGGTCATCTGAATAGACCATTTCAGGGGAGTGTTCGCCAAGCTTACAGATAATGCCCAGTTCTGAATTTTCATCAGCCCTTACAGCGGCAATTCTCCCCTCATTGTCATAATTAACAACGATGCCACACCCAGCAGAACAAATACCACAAATGGCCCGCTTTTCTTCAAATTCGAATTTAGCCATATAAGTTTTTCCTAACTATGTTCAATCTGAGTTACATCAAGCATTATAGTCCGGTCCATTCTACTCGCTACATGTGACGAATGCGTAATACAGATTATGGTCTGATTCTTCATAATCGAGAACAGGTCGTCAAGAATTTGTTCTTCAGTAACACTATCCAGCCCTGATGTAAACTCATCCGCAATCAGAACCTGTGGTACACGGATGAGGGCACGAGCGAGGGAAATACGTTGTTGCTGACCTTTTGAAAGTGAGAGACCTTCAACATTAAGGACAGTATCAGCCTTGTCAGGGAGTGCATTAATAAAATCACTAATATGAAGATTTTCAAGAAGGGAGGTGAAGATAAGGTCATCAGAGATAAACCACCCCATCTCGATATTATCCCTGACACTGAGCCTGAAAATATGAGAATTCTGACTTGCATAGGAGAAGAATGTATAGAAAAAATGGGGTGGAAAAGAGCAAATATCCTTTCCTCCAAATAATATTATACCTGAATCCGGTTTAATCAGCCCAAGAAGGAGACGGGCAAATGTTGTCTTTCCAAATCCGCTTGGTGCCATAATGGCAACTTTTTCTCCAGGATTAATGACAAGGTTCAGACAGCTAAATATTTTTTTCCCTGAAGGATAAGTAAATGCAACATCCCTGAACTCTATCGCTCCAGAATCAGGTGTCTGTTCAATCCTGACAGGAGGTAATTCTATCTTTGGATACGCATCAAGTATCTCATCGATGCGATCTATCGAGGGTACAACTGATAAACTTCTTATAGAGGAATAGGCAAGGGACGTGATATATCTTGAGCAATAAACCATAACCTGACTGAATGCAACCAAAACCCCGACTGTTGCGCCAGCAGCATGATAACAAATAAAAATAGCACCAATGATGATAGGTAACACGTTCATTATGCGGGAAAAACGATCAAGTGTTGCCCAGACAGAATCCCTCGACCAAACCGCCCGGATCTGGGCGTTACAGTATTCCAGTCCCTTTTTATTAAAACGTTCCTGGAACGTTGATTCCTGTTGATATACCCTGATTTCGGATTCTCCATCAAGAATATCCTGGATAAGATCATTTCTTTCTGAATTTTTATTCTGTGCAATCCGGACATTTCTGACAATAAACTTGTACTTTAAGGCCGATACCAAAAAATATATTGAAAAAAATATGCAGCATAATGTAGCAAGCATCCAGTTCAGATAAAACATCCAGATGATAAAGGCAATCGTAATTGTCAGATAAATAAAATTAAATAATACATAATCTAAAAAAAATTCACCTATCCTGAAGAGATCATTTGCAAACCTTGTAATGATATCTGCAGAATTATAATGATCAAAAAAAATTGGATCCTTGGAAAGTATCTGGCCGATAAGTCTTCTGCTTTTGGCATAAACTGCCTTTTCTGTTACTATAATTGCAGATTTGACCACTACAAGATAAATTCGATAAGCAAACAACAGGGAAACGATAATTTCCAGTGAATATAGCCCGACGAGGTAAATATTTTTCTGGGGAATTGCAATATCGATCAACTGCTGTGTCAGGTAAGGACACAGAATGTCAATAATGCTTACAGTTATTGTTAGAAGAAAAAATAGGAGAAGCCTTTTTCTCTCAGTTGCGAGTTCACTCTTAAAGAAAAAGATAACCTTTTTCACTGAATGAAAGAAATTTTCCTCGATTTGAGTGGATTCAACATTATTCTTAATCATTCAGTATTTCCAAAGTGCCACTTTCCCTTCGGCACTGTTATTTCAAACCGTGCCCCATCCCAGTGATCTTCCCAAATCCACATTCAAAAAATTTTTCCTTCCCTTCGGCCGGTACACCCTCGCCATCATCTTTACATACAATCGTATGATAATCGCTGCTGGGGATTCCTCTGAAATAATCCAGAATTCCCAATCATAAGTGAAATCAGCCATTATGCGATATTTTTCCTCGCTCGCCTCCTTTCTGTAGATGAAAATCAGCACCTTCGTTAAGCGCCTTGATAACCACTTCTTCGCGTCCTTTACCAGTAAAGATGATAAACGGGGGGTATCCCCTAATATTTTGAGTTGCTTAAGAAATGTTATCCCATCCATCCCCTGGCATCCGGTAATCTGATATATTGACATCGAAGCATTGTTGTTCGAGGAGATCTAATGTAACATATACCGAATCTATATTTGTAACTGAAAATTCACCTGATTTTTCAAGAAACAGTCTTTCGATCTCGAGAAGAATAGGTTCGTCATCAACATAGAGAACCCTGATTGGCTCTGTATCAATAGTCATTGTCCTTCGAACCGCCACTTCCCATTCGGCACCGTGATCTCGAACTGTGCTCCCATCCCTGACTTACCGGTATCCTGTATTGTCATCCCGGTAATTGCAAGAATTTCACGTGAAAGATAAAGTCCGAGACCGGTATTCTTACCGAATCCTTTTGTGAACAGTTTTTGTTTATCTTCAATACTAATCCCATCACCATCATCTTCAAATAAAATTAAATATCCCCTCTCATCATTATGATTATTGATACGGATATTTGTCATTTGCTCTCCCCCATAACGCAGAGCGTTGTCTATGAGGTTGTAGAACACTTTCTCAAGCAAAGGATCACCAAAGATTTCGATATCAGGATCCCCAATATCCACTAGGATATTTCTCATGGGAAGTCTCGAAGTTACATCTCTCACAATATTAGAGACACTTTGCCAAATTGGTGCTTTTATCCCCATTTCTTCATAATCTTTTGTAAAATCGATCTGGCGGGAAATCGTTTCAGCAATATGCTCCTCTTTTGTAATAAATTCTAAAATTTTTCCGGTATCATTGATAAAATTTCTTGAAATCTCCAGATATCCATTAAGTGCGGTTAATTGATTCCTGATATCATGCCGTGTGATTCCAGAGAGAAGATTAAGTTTGTGATTTGCTTGTTTAAGAGCTCTTTCCACAATTTTACGTTCGGTAATATCCATAAGAATTCCAGACAGGAATAATTCACTATTCTCATCAATTCTGTTCTGGATGAAATCCGAAATCCATTTTATTTGCCCTTTTTTCGTGAATATTCGGTATTCTCTCTGGATACTACAATTGATATTAGTTAAAAGTTTCTCATTATCCCGCTGTTGTATCATAATAAGATCAAGAGGATGGATTATTTGGTCCCACCTGGGATTTCCGGTAATAAAATCCTGTTCTGTATACCCAGTTATCTCTTCAACCGCCCCATGGAAGAAGATAGGGATCCAGTTTGAAGCTGAAAGATATGCGATACCTTGGAATGACTGAACAAATGAACGATAGCGATTTTCGCTTTCTTTGAGTGCCTCTTCTGCATTTTTACGATTTGTTATATCAATAAAACTACTTCGGATAAGAGTACGGCCAGTAGATTGTAATTTAATGAGCCTGACTTCTATAACAAGATCTTCATCTCTGGCATTTCGAATATATCTCTCAAATATTATCTTTTCCCCTGCCAGAGCATGTTGGCGATGTTCAGTTACTGTTTCAGAGAATTGCCTTAAATCAGGTTGATAATGCCTGTAAAATTGTTGAGGACCAAGATCTAACAATTGCTGCCGACTACACCCAAATAACTGTTCTGCGCTTACATTTGCCTCAACATACCGGTCAAGGTTAACATCAAAAAGGAGTATTGCCTCCGGTGCCTTCTCGATGGAAATTCTGAACAACTCTTCGCTCTCCATCAAGGCTGTTCTTGCTATACCTGAATTTACAACATATGAAAGAGTATTGGCAAGATCTAAAAGAAGTTTCTCCTCACGGTTTACTATTTCAGTTTTCCGAAACAACGCCATCACTCCATTCAGTTTAGATTCATCTGATAAGATCCGAAATCCTGCAAATGAGACCAGTCCGAGGGATCTGGCCCATCCATGATCATGCACTTGAGGATCATTGGAGGCATCGTTTGTTATGAAAAACGGTTCTTCTCCCGAAGCGACACGACCGATTTTGTAACATCCCAGCGGGACCCGTTGGTGATTACCATTGATATGCGTGTATCGGCCGGAACTTACTTTGAGATGAAGACAATGATCCCGGTTTCTGCATACATCCGGCCCTTCAATAACAGATGCATGTACGCAACCATTATAGCATAGATCAGCATTATCAACGAGCCATATTCGAGCAAAGTCAGCGTCAAAAATATCGATCATTGCATCACTGATCATTTTAAGTTGGATTTCCAGATCTGTGGCCTCTAACAGTTTTTCTTTGAGATTACTCAGTTTGATGATCTGTTCCTCATTCTTCTTACGTTCAGTGATATCACGTCCATAGATTGCAAGGCGGAATACTTCTCTGTTTTTATCCAAAATCGGAGATATATTATTCTCGATAATTCGGCCAAGCCGAATATCCTCGAATTGAACCGTTTCGCCCGTTCTAATCACATTTTGGACCAATTGTTGCCTTGATGTTTTGAGTTCAGGAGGAAGGACGGAATATGCACTTTTACCTATTATTTCTCCTATATTATTCCAGCCAAGCCGGTTTGCAGTAATAGTATTTGCTGCAAGAATTATACCATGAGTATCAATGAGCAAAGCTGATTCATTTGTTGCATTTAGCAGGGCTTTTGCCGTGGCTTCACTTTCACGCAACGACATTTCATTTTTTTGTCTCTCTGTTGTATCATGGGCATATACTGCAACACCACTAATTATACCCCTGATATTTCTTATAGGGTTGTGAGATACTTCAAAATACAGCCTCTTCTTTCTCTCCTCGCCCGAATATGCCATTTCTAAAAAATGTTCACCTTTCAAAGCCCTATCCAGGTTCATTCTTGCTTTTATACGGTCCTCTGCGACGGTTTGGTATTCCAGGATATTATACCCAAGTTCAATTTCTGCTCCATATAATTCTTTCATTACCAATTTATGGCTGTCATTAAAACTGGTATAGATATATCCGGTATCAACAGAAAATATCGGACTATTTGAGCTCTCTATGATTCCCTGGAGAGTGGTATACTGGTCCTCGATTATTTTTTCAGCACTTCTCCGTTGTAAATATCCAGCAACCTGTCGAATGAAAAGGGAAATAACTTTCGGGTTTTCCAGTTGAAATCCGGGAGGTAGAATGAATGTTGTGACACCATGAAGAACTCCTTTCCAGCTGATACCAGTGCCATAGATTTTACCGAAGAATGGCATCTGTTCAATTTTTGTGCATATGTCTTTCGGAAGTCCTCCAAATGTTAATGTAAGAAGGCCTCCTTCCAACTCGTCACATGTCCCAGTACGTAGTGGGATCATAGCAGGATCAGGTAATGAGAATGAAATTCCGATTAGCTGGCATCCAAGCATAGCTTCGATTTGAGGGAGGTAAGGGTTAAGGCCCTCGAATGCTTGTAAAGTAACCGTTTTCTTATCAGGTTCAATGGAATTAGCGAGAATTATTGTCCCGGGCGGTGTAACTTTTTTCAGTGATCTAACAATATAAGCATAGATATTATCATCGGAAGAGAAATCAAAAAGTTCTGTTGCAGTTTGTGTTAAAAAATCTATATTGCTCTCGGACTCATTCATCATATTATTTTTTTCTTCTTCAGTTCCTATCATCCCAATCTCTCCCCGAAAGAATAAAGGAATAAGTCATTTATTATTGTTAATTATAGGAGTTAAAAATTCTCATTTCAAGATATTCCATTATAAATTATTCCATTCAATCCTTTTTCACCCACTTTAGCACGAGGGAGCGAAGGGGTTTCACCCGTCATCAGATGAGAGGAATGACTTCTCAAAGTCTGTGGGATGACGAATTCACGTAATTGGGAAAGCAATCAGTCCGGTTCTTTTAGAAGATTGGGGGTTGAACTTGGGAACTCTTATGAGCTTCCGGAAACACCTACTTTTCAGGCGATTTATTGAGGTTTTGGTCAATTGTTTTAGATCAAGATTATAAAGACATATGACCAAAAAAAGTTCAGTGGTATAAAGAGGATATAACTTTTCAATATGACTCTCCACTCTATCCCCATTAACTCCCAATACCTGACCTACAATATTGAACAACTCTTCTGACCAGGTCACAGTATCGGTTTCTATAACCCAGTCAAATGTTCAAATCGTGCCTTAACATCGGAAAGATGACTGGTCTTTAAGAAACCTTTACCGTGTTATCATAATTGCCTTCCATCGTAAACATCTTCAGCCCATCCACCTTTCCGCTGCTATTCCGGGTAAAAATAAATGAATCTTTTGACTCCGGGGTCACAAAAAACGTGTCATTTCCCTCGTAAAAGAGTTCTACCGTCTCTCTGGGCATAACCGAATTATAATACAGGCGGTTATCCTGAGGATACACGGTAATCGTCCATGATTTTTCCCATTCCGGTTCATATGTCCCAGTATATTCTGCAAGTTGTTTTACGGTAAGGGGAACTTCCTTTCGGTTAATCTTTTGCGGCAGGTTATACGACTCATTAAAGACAATTGACGAGAGATCTTTCGTTATTGACATCGGGGTTCTATCATAGTTGGAGAGAAAGATTATACTCGTATTCTTGTCAGGAGAATAATACGTTTGCGAGATGAAACCGAAGTTGCGGCCGCTATGAAAGATAATGGTCCGGTTATTCAATACATTCTTCTCAATCCCGTACCGGTTTTTAACCATTGCATCTGTAGATTCCGGAGTAAGGATTCCACCCGGTGTATTGAAGGCACGAACCCACCTGAACATATCTTCAGTTGTGGAATGGATAGACCCGGCACCATAGGAGTTGTGGATATTCTGGAGATCATAGTGGATTGGTTTTCCAGCCATAGTTGTATACCCGGATGACCTGTTGGTAAAAACATCCCTGGCATTGTCCTGCCCGGTGCTGTTCATGCCAAGCGGTAAAAAGAGATTTTTTTTCAGGTAATCCTCATAAGACATTCCTGAAGCCTGTTCGATGATGTAACTCAGTATGATATACCCATTATTGGAATACGTATAGCTCGATCCAGGTTCAAAGGTCAGGGGTAGAGCAAGAATACGCTCAATTATATCAGGGAGTGCAAGATTTGCAGGGTCAGTAATGACAAATGCCCCATCTGACTGGATTCCAGCGGTATGATTCAGGAGGTTGTAGATTTTGATATCCTTCCATTTCGTGGCATTGGGAATGTACCATGTAACAGGATCGGTTAAATTCAGCTTTCCCTGCTCCTGCAGCTTCATAATAGCTGCAGCTGTGAGCTGCTTGGTGTTTGAGCCGATTGGAAAAACCGTCTGCGGTGTATTTGGAACTGAGAACTCCTGGTTTGCGAGTCCATAACCTTTCGAGAGAAGTACAGTATCGCCCCTTGCCACAAGCACTGCCCCACTAAACCTGCCGGCATCAGTAAGTGCGGTCATATAACTATCGAGTTTCTGGGATACTGCCGCATCAGAACCGGTAAAAGATGCGGGTATGCCTGCAGTAACAGTTGCCAGGCCGCTTCTCTCCAGATTTGACGATGTAACACAATAGGCTGTACAGATGATAATTAACAGAATAAAACCTGCAATCTTTAAGTTCATGGTCTCCACTTCTTTCCCCACCCGGATTATTGTAAAACACCCAGAAGATATGTGAATGGATGATGGATATGAATAAAAAATTTTGCATTACAGATTTATTTCATTAGCTGGGAATATTCTCACAGCATCATAGATGATGTTTTTCCAACAAGGGGATAAATCTTATTTTCATTTTAAATAATTACAAAAAAATTAAACGAATGAAGGAGACAATAGCTATGCTGATATAAAATTCAGTTGTGTTATGACTTCAATAATAATTCCAACAATAAAAGCAATCATCGTAATTGTCGGCCTGATTGGGATATGCCTGGTATTGAAAAAGAAAGGAATCATAACTGAACAGCACAGACCCCTTTTTGGAAGACTTGTTACAGATTTTGCACTCCCCGCTTTGATATTTTCGGGATTAGTTGCAAAAGAACCCAGCATGGAAGTCCTTCTTGCAGTAATGGTGATGGTACTGGCAGTAACCTGTCACCTTGTATTGTCATGGATAATTGGTAGGATATTACACTTAAAACGTCCTCAACTCGGTTCTTTTATGCTTGTTGCTGCATTTGGAAGTTCCGCGACCCTGGGATACGCCCTTGTTACCCAAATCTTCCATCATAATACCGGTGCTATTACAGATGCAGTTATGATCAGTGAGTTAGGGATTGGAATCCCCCTTTTCTGTATAGGGGTAATAATTGCAATGCATTTCGGTCAGAAAGAAGGAGGGTCCCTTCTACTCAACATTCGATCATATCTTATATCTCCGATATTCATAGCCCTGATAGTTGGTTTTATCGCCTCGTTTTTTCTTGCTGGATTTAAAAATCCTGTATGGGAAATTATTCTTTCAATTACTCATTTAATCGCATCTTCCCTTGTTGTATTTGTCGCATTGAGTATTGCACTTATGCTACGTAAAATACCTCTAAAATCGTTTGGAATACTTGCAATTGCAACAATCTTCCTGACTCTTATACTGCAACCACTTATAGCACGTTATTTATCAGGCATTATCCACCTGAGTTCAATAGAAACAGATATCCTGGTACTGGAAACTGCAATGCCTTCGGGAATGGTGGCAGCGGTTCTTTCTGACCGATATGGGTGTGATGGTCAACTCGCATCAGTACTTGTTGTCACCACATATATCTTCAGTTTGATAACACTTCCTTTTATTATGATTCTGGCCCCATAATTTTCAGACCTTATAGTAGTGTTCTGCCAAAGTGAAGTCAACAAAACCACACTTTCAACCCGAAAATTTCATTAGGTTTCAGAGCAGAAAAACAAATATCAACTAAGGAATGTGAAATTATGCAAAACTGGCAAAATCTCGGAATACTTGCAATTTTGATAACGGGATTTTTATTGATTAGTGGATGTACAACAAATGCCCCTGCCGGGCAACCTGTACAAACAGCGAATCAGGTAACAATTCCAAATTTGACAGGAACATGGAAAATAGAAACTCAAGGCGGAGTCATACAAAAATCAAAAGTCCCGGGACAATGGACTCATCACAAAGGCGATTACGACACTCTGACCGCTCAGGCAGTGATAACCGATCAAAAAGACAGAGTCATGCATGGAAAATTTTCAGCACCACTTGGTAACGATGAGAGTTTTATAGCAGTAATTGGTATGGACAATCAAAGCTGGTATTATGCCGATTATGATGGTACAGCTGAAGGACAAATTGTCAATAATGATCTGATAAAATTTGTTTACAGACAGGTTTCAGCTAATGATACCGTTATTGGAGTTGGAACCTGGACACGGGTCAAGTAAAATCGCACATCTATAACTTTTACAAAAAAAGGGTCGGAAGGGTATAATCTATCAGGTTCATAAACCCTTTTTTTCTTTATTTTCATACTCACTATCGGGCATGAAGTGTAAATGTATCGCCGGTTATCCAGGTCCTGGTCTCGGAATTATACATTTTTTGCACCCCGCTGAATGTCCCGGTATCTTCATGAACAGTAATGATGATATAACCAACTTTCTGATCACTCTGAGATATTACTTTACGTGGGTATTCCAGAGTCAGTGCCGGGTCGGAAGACGCCGGATCAAAACCCTGCATAGGGGCCCCTGCATTCCCGCTGACAATCTGACTAAGACCGTCTTTTTCACCATGGAAATAAAGGTGAGCATGTCCACAGAAATAAACTGATACTTTGTTGTTCACCATGCTATTCCAGAAAGTGTCGCGTTCTGTGGGATGAATCGCAAGGCTGTAGGGAATGTCTTCCGTATCGTTGTTCACGAGGTATACAGGGGAATGACCGAAGACAAACATGAATGGCAGGGTATCCTGTGTGAGTTGCCCGTTAACCCAGCTCTGGTTCACGGTTTCCTTAAGACCATTGTGTTTGATATAATCGTCTGTAGCGATGAATTTTGCTCCTTTGTGGATGAATGAGTAAGTTAGTTTCTGTTCATCAGACGGCCCGTTTGTTGGCATGCCTGATGCCACGGTTGAAAGATATGTGTCGAGAAGGGGAGTAATATTTTGGGGAGGACCATCTTCATGATTTCCTCGGACGACATACAGCGGGATACCAGTGCTGGTGGTATAGTTATAGATGGGAGAGACCGCCCCCATCCAGTTCTGAAACTGCCCTCTATAATTATTCTGCATTGGCGATTTATTGGAGAGGGACCACCCATTGATCAGATCACCGATATACAGGGCAAGGTCTGGCTTCTCAGCGGAAATCGTCTTTGCAATCAGACTAAGGGCCGGGCTGACTCCATTTGTAGTATTGATCGCAGGGTCAGGTGAGTCTCCGAATACGACAAATTTCCATGTGCCATTTCTTGTTGTTGTCTTAATTATTTCAGTATTCTGCTGATTTCCGGTTTTTGTTGGAACCGGAGTCTTTGTTGCTGGTCCGGGGTTCCCGGTAGGGTCAGGTAATTCACTATTACCTGATAGATTGAATTTTTCAGTTTTCCCACCTGAATAAGAATAGGTTACACTCTCATGCGAAACAGAAACCCCTTCTTGTGAAATATTTCGAATATTCAAGGTGACTAATATTGATTCAATTGGGAGTTTTTCATCCACAAGTTTTGTCTTTGCAAGTGAATTAAGAGATTTTATTACATCTTTTGCACTTTTCATGTAATCCTTCACAACTTGTGATGTTGTGTTAGCTCCTCCATTCTTGAGTTCTGCAAGAACATTACCTGGAACTGATTTTAGTGGAAGAGCAACGAGGATATAGCCATCAAGCTTATAACCCCCTCCACCGAATGTCCCATTTGAATTAACAAGTGTTGAGTATTCTCCTCCCCAGATGGCACTATTCGTGACAAAGATGTAATCCGGATAATCCTTTATATTGGATATAACATAAGTGATACCCTTATTTTGCATTCCCGGAACTGGAATATCCGCAGAGACAAAAACAGGGTAAATAAGTAGTACATTCACAATAATAAAGAAGATAATAAATATTTTGTCCAAATTCTTCATAACCGGTTCCCTTGAGTTTTATAGTTTTTCAAAGGGAAAAGGATATCGCAGAACATAATTGGCAATTAAATTGCCTGTAGCCAAAATTATTTTTTTGAATTATCTCATTTATTATTTACTCCTTTTGCCAGCTCCTCGCATATCCTTCGAAGCTGGGGTGTGATGTCAGTTTTTTCGAGAACTACTTCGATTATTGACAAGTCTTTTGATGACATTGATTCCTTCAAAGCCTGTACAAATTCATCTTCTGTTTGAACAAGGTATCCCCTGCCACTTTCCAGAATATCAGGGATGCGGTGATAACGCCAGAGAGATACATCATTAAAGGGACCATCAATCATTGGGCGTTCTGTCCCAAATCCACTATTGTTAAGAATTATAACTATTGGGTCCATCAGGTACCTGGCTGCTGTGGATATTTCCATTCCAGTCATCTGGAATGCACCATCCCCCACGATGACAAGTGGCCTGAGATCCGGACGGGCAGCCTTAGCTCCGATGGCAGCAGGGACCGAAAATCCCAGGGAAGAATAATATATGGGGCAGAGGAACTGCATGGGCTTCGGAACTGTGATACCCATGCAACCCATACCTGAATCTCCAACATCGGCAATAAGCAGTACCGATTCATTCAGTAGGGAATTCACGGCAAGGAAAAGTCTTTCTGCTGTAATTTTTGTGTTAGTCGGAAAAAATGGAGAGTTCCTCTGAGCTTTTGTCAGGGGGATCTGACTAATATTATGAGAAACGAAAACCTTTTCACATAACTCTGGTATTGCCTCAAGACCTGCTCCGCTGTAAGATCTGCTGCCAATCATACACCCTTCACTAGACAAAGTGATTAAGTAATCAGGATTGAGTTTCGCAGTATTGGCTCCAAGGTTTACATCATTTAATATTACACCCATTAGAAGGAGGCAGTCGCTTGATTCGACATAATCACGTACCTGCTGATTTTCAATAACACCTGCATATACACCAAGGTATAAGGGGTTAGCCTCATCAATCGCAGATTTCCCAAGCATTGAAGAAACAAGAGGTATTTGGGCTTTATTTGCTAAATCATGTATATAATGTCCGAGATGGTTTCTTGCTATTTCCACACCGGCCATTATTACAGGGCGGGTTGATCTATTAACCCTGTTTACAATTTGCTCTAAAACATCAGGATGGATCTTCTGGCTGCCAATTTCTGATTTAATAATAACCGTACTGGATTTTATATCGTGTTCCGGTACCTGGTTGACAATGTCCCTTCGAAGTTCTATATAACCTGGTCCCTTTTTTTGAATTATTTCTGCGAGGACACGGTCAATTTCTTCATATGCATTAATATTCTCCCTGAGTTCAGTAGAGGCTACGGTGATTCGTTTGAATATTTGATATTGATCATCATATTCCTTGACCTTGTGATGAAGAAGCGTATATTTTTTCCTTTCCTCCAACCCCGGGGCACCGGCAATAACAAGTACAGGTGACTTTTCTGCGTAGGCCTCTGCTGTCGTATTAATGACTTTTAATCCACCGACATTATATGTCACGCATACAACCCCAAAGCCATTGATTCTTGCATAGGCATCAGCTGCAAACCCTGCTCCCTGTTCATCGCAGGTATTGATAACCGTGATCCGGCTATTAGTGAGCATGGCATAGAAATTCAGAATATAGTCTCCTGGCACTCCAAAGACATGCAGGACCCCTATTTCATAAAGTCTCTTAATCAGGTATTCGGCAACCGTCAGATGGGAATTCGTGGAGTTCAATTCATCCATACAAAAAAGAGGGTATTTGAATATATACAATTTTTCGTGATTTACGTATACCCAGTAATTAGAAAAAGTTATGAATATGAAGTCCTTTTCATTTTCCAATTTATTTTTAAAAAACTATAAATATAATAAGAAGGAAACTTCCTACTATATTGAGGGAATCTAATTAAAAACCTCAATTCTTTTTACGAAATGAAAAAAATGGCTTGTGAGAAGAAATGATGATTGACACTGGGGCGACTGCCTGGGTTCTTGCTGCGACTGCACTCGTTATGATTATGACACCCGGCGTTGGGTTTTTCTATGGAGGGCTCGTCAGGAAAAAAAATGTTATCAATATGATTGCTCTTGCTTTCCTTGCATTTGCACTTATTAGTATACAGTGGATTTTATTGGGTTATTCACTTGCTTTTGGACCTGATGTAGGAGGTATCATTGGATCTTTATCCAATATCGGACTTTCTGGAATTGGAGTTAATCCGGCAGTTATTGCCGGGACTGAATATCCAATCCCTGGACTTCTCTATGTAATGTTTCAACTGGTCTTTGCAACTGTTACAATTGCAATTGTAACCTCGGGTCTCGCTGAAAGAGTAAAATTGAGTGGGTTTATTATCCTTGCTCTCCTCTGGACTACTATTGTTTATGACCCCCTTGCACACTGGTTCTGGGGTGGCGGATGGTTAGGGACGCTCGGTTGCCTTGACTTTGCCGGAGGGGCAGTTATTCATATCAGTTCCGGATTTGCTGCATTGGCAATAGCCATTGTAATAGGAAAACGTTCTGGTTTTGGTGAATATAGTATTGAACCAGGAAATATTCCAATGGCTCTCCTTGGAGCGGCTCTTCTCTGGTTTGGTTATTTTGGGTTTAATGCAGGAAGTGCATTAGCAGCAAATGGTGTTGCAGCCAATGCATTACTTGTAACGAATACAGCCGGGGCAACAGGCGCTATAGTCTGGATGATAGTAAGCTGGATTAATGGAAAACCTGCTTCACTTGGTATCGTAAGTGGTGCAATTGCCGGACTTGTTGCGGTTACACCTGCAGCCGGATATGTGACACCACTTTCAGCAATGGTAATCGGAGGAGTAGGCGGTGGCTTATGTTACATGATGATGATGTTCCGGATTAAAAAAGGTTTTGATGAAAGTCTTGATGCCTGGGCAATTCATGGAATGGGAGGTTTATGGGGTGTAATTGCTACCGGGATCTTTGCATCTGCCGCTGTCGGTGGGAAAAATGGCTTGATATATGGAAATGTTCAGCAATTTATTGTAAATTGTACTGGAGCATTTGCAACAGTTATCTATGCATTTGTTATTACCCTAGTGATTGCATTTATTGTTCAGAAAACAATTGGACTGCGGGCATCAGAAAATGAAGAGTATATAGGACTTGATCTCTCCCAGCATGGTGAGAGGGTTTAGGGAGCATATCTGGTATGAAATTAATAAAAGCAATAATCAAACCAGAAAGATTCGAGAAAGTAAAGAAATCTCTTGAAGAAAAAAATATCTTTGGTATGACCATTACCGAAGTAAAGGGTAGAGGAGAGCAAAAAGGCCTCACTCTCCAATATAGAGGTGGGTCAATGATTGTAGATCTTATACCAAAGATTGAGATAGACCTGGTTGTAGAAGATAGTAATGTTGATATTACGCTCCAGATAATCATGGAAGCTGCTGAAACTGGAAAAATTGGGGACGGGAGAATCTTTGTTGTTCCAGTAGAACGTTCAATAAAAGTGAGGACTGGCGAAGAGGTAAAATAAAGATTATTAATTAATTAATAATTTTCCTTGTCCATAAACCGGTCAACCAATTCTATCACGTCTAGTACTTCAATGTCCAGACCAGAACCGATGCGTGCATCATCCAGGTTTCTCCTACAAAACGGGCATGTTGAAGCCAGAATATCAATATTTATCCGTTGAATGAAATCAAACTTTTCATGCGCAATACTTTGGGCTAGCGCCGGGTCTCCTGTCTTTACACCCCCTCCAGCACCGCAACAGGCTGAAAACTCACGGTTCTCAGAATATTCAAAAAGTTCGAGACCCGGGATAGCAGTTAGAACATCCCTCGGGGCCTGGAATACCCAGTCCTTTCCCAGGTGATGCATCAGCTGTCTACCCCCATGGCAGGGGTCATGGTACAGTACCCGCAGTTTATGGCGTGAACTGAAAATTATCTTATTTTCTTTAATAAGATCGCGAAGAAAGACTGAAAAAGGTATAGTTTTAAATGGCAGCGATCGACCGTATAACCGCGGCCAGTCAACTGTTGCTGTTTTCAAGCAGCCTGCACATAAAAACAGGACTAATTTTACCCCTAGTTTCTCGAAATCCTGTATCATTGTTAATATTGTACCTGAATACTCATTCATTGACCCTGTGCGGAACAGAAATGATCCACAGCACGATTCACTCGGTCCAAGCATGCAGAAGTTTGTCTTTGAGAGTGTCAAGATACGTAGAGCTGCCTGACCCAGTTCTGGTTGTCTGAATGCAATTGTGCAGCCGGCAAAGAAGCCTACCGGTGCAAATTCAGCACCTTTGATGTCATCTGGGATCCATGCCGACCGAATTTTGGATGTCATGGCATATGGATTTTTCATCTGCGTTATTATTTCGGCAGTCTTTTCAACAGCCGCATCCTTAAACCCAAGTTCACGGCCGGCACCCCTCATGGATTCCCAGAGAGATGTGGTGGAGATTCCGGATTCGCAGACTACTGAACAAATACCACAAGTTGTACAACGGAAAAGACTCTCAAAGAGGGCAGTCAGATCCGATCCTGATTCGGACTTTTTTAAAAGGAAAGATTTTAACCGGTTTATAGGCGAACATGTCCTCCTCCAGACTTCTATTCTTTCCATGGCTCCGTCAGGAATACCTGCCCTGACGACCGGACAAGCAGCCACACATTCCTGGCACCTTGTGCAGGCATCAAGTTCGAGCATCTGGAGAGGTGTAAACCAATGTGACTGAATTTCAGAGAAATTGTCTCCCTCCACCTTAATCCCCTCCTCTTCTTGAGAACAGGGTTAGCGGAACTGTTATTATATGTCTGAACTTTGTCCAGGGTATGACCATCGCGAAAAGGAGGAATGCCACATATATATGCCATGACATGAATTCAAGGGCTAAATTCCAGTTTTTTATGAAAGGACCTACCAATGTCGCATAACCGCTGAACCACTCTGCCATCATTCCTGTTAGTGCTATAACAAAAACGGTTCCTACAAGAAAAAAGTCCGAAAAATTGGTGCGTTCACGAACTTTTTTGACGATGAGTCTTCTTCCAAGTGCAATACCGGAGCCCACCAATATAAAATATCCAAGCAGATCATAAGGAAGGTGAAAACCTGCTATATAGTGGGAGAAATTGCCACCTGGGCCAGTTGGATCGATATATCCAAAGATAATTCCGATGATTGATAATATGGTAAAAGCAGTTAGTATAATGAAACCCCAGAACATTATGAGATGTATTGCCCAGCGGCGTTTACTCCTGTGCCATATCCTCCTGAATAGGAGGATATCAAAGACGAGAACCCGTGAAAAAGATATAACTCCATCTCTGAATGATTCATTCAACCAGACCGAAAAGAACCTTAATGAGCTACGATGGCCCCATCTGGAGATGAGAAGCCAGAAACCGGCGATACAAATGATAAAGGAAACAACCAAAAGGATGTAAGATGTTAATCCACCGGTAAATGCATGAACGGCCATTATATATCAAATATTATGTTCATCGGTTTTATTTAATTGTACTGAAAACAATAAAGAGATGAATATTCTGAATAATCGGGCTTCTCTTGCATATAGATTAATTTATTTTCCCCAACCAGTTATTCGCGAGCGACGTCATATACCTCTCTACTAGATGTTAGGGAAAACTCTAATTAGGCGGATATACAAAAAAATAGTAGTTGGAAAATAAAATTCAGGACTTTTCCCGGATTAATATACACTTAGCAGATCAGATGAGAAGGACAATAGCATGAACTGGACAATCAGAACAAAAATGATCATACTTCTTATTCCTGCAATAATCATAGTCCTTACTATAGCAACAGTGTTGTCACTTCAGATAAGCAGTTATGAACAGAAAGAAACAGAATTTAACAGCACACAGAACCTTGCCCGGGTATATGCAGAGGAATTTAACACGGAGATGTTTAATTTCCTAGTAATTTCCAGGACTTTCTCAACTGTCCTTGATCAGAATACCGGATTGACAAGGAAAAGTGTACTTGATATCCAGCATGTCATTCTCAATAATAACCCAAGTGTCATCGGTGTTGGTGTCATTTTTGAACCTGAAACTTTTGACGGTCAGGATGCAAGTTATGCAAATACACCCGGTCATGATGCAAGTGGGCGGTTTGCTACGTATTGGAACCGGATTAATGGGACTGAATCACTTATTCCAGTTGTAGACATCGAGACATCTGACTGGTACACTATTCCAAAAGAGACAAAAAAAGAGGTCGTAATGGAACCTCTTCTCTATGAAAATGTGCCGATGACCTCATTTATTACTCCGATTATCCGAAATAACACTTTTACCGGTACAGTGGGTATGGATGTCCCACTTCAAAACATTGACAGGATAGTGAGCAATGTAAAGGTATTTGAAACCGGATACGCCTTCCTTGTAAGCAACACTGGTATTTTCATATCATACCCGAATAAAAATTTCATTGGTAAAATGTCCCTCTTTAAAATAAGCCAGGAAAAGAATAACCCTGTTCTCGCTGCAATGGCAAGTGATATCAATATGGGAAAAGAGGGCAATAGGGAGATGACTGACCCTTTAACTGGTAAAAACGTTGTCATGTTTTACAGCCCAATCAGAACTGGTAACTGGAGCATGGTCGTTGTTGCACCTACAGATGAGATGCTTGCAGGGGTGAAAAATCTAGGCACGATTATGCTTATAATCGCATTGATTTCCATCATACTGATAGGTGTAATTGTTTATTTTGTTTCAAGAAATCTTTCAAAACCCATTATAGCGATGAGCCGGACGGCAGACCAGATTGCATCCGGTGACCTTGATATCAATGTACCTGGACAAAGTGGTGAACTGGGTATTCTCGCTAATGCATTCAATAATATGGCAGCTCGTTTGCGGGAGCTTATTGACAGGCTTCAGACAAAGGTGGATGAACTCCAGAATACGCAACAGGCCCTGAGGAAGAGCGAGGAAAAATACCGTACATTGTTGGAGAGTCTGCCAGAGTGCATCTTCGTGCATAGAAACGGTAAAATTCTCTATGCTAACCCGGCATTTCAAAAAGAACTAGGTTATTCATTTGAAGAACTATTAAATCAGTCCATGATGCCTATAATTGCCCCTGAATTCCATGAAAAAGTCGAAACCGCCATTAAACAAAGGATGTCAGGCGAAGAAATAATTCCTTATGAAATTGATATTTTTGAGAAAGACGGCAGTCGGAAGACAATGGTCATTCAGGGAAGTCTCATTGATTTTGAGGGTGCTCCAGCTTCCTTAAATATGTTAACTGATGTTACTGATAGAAAGCGTGCTGAAGAAAAGATCAAACTTGCCAACCGAAAACTTGCCCTCATGACTGATGTGACTTATCAGGATATTCAGAATAAAGTAACGGCATTAAGGGGATTTGTTGACTTCAGTCGATTTGCACAGAATGAACAGAATCGTTTGTCAACATTAAAAAAAGAGGACGAGATTCTTGAGACGATTCACAACCTTATCAAAAAGACAAAAGAATACCAGCAAATGGGAATAGATAAACTTCGATGGGTCAAACTGGAGCATTCAATCAAAATCCAGACTGCTCTTGTAAGTGGGAAATCGGAAATAAAGGTAAATATTGATCTCCAAGGACTAGAAATTTATACAGATCCCCTGATTGACAGGGTAATATACAACTTCGTTGATAATGCGGTAAAACATGGAAAGACACTTACACATATCTCTTTTTATTGCCACTCAAATCCCGAAGACCTTACTATTATCTGTGAAGATGACGGCGTTGGTATTCCTAACCATGAAAAAAACCATATCTTCAACCGTATCGTAGGAGAGGGCCAGTTTGGATTGTTCTTTGCCCATGAATTTTTAACAATATCTGGTATGACAATTAAAGAAACTGGTGATCCCGGAAAAGGTGCCAGGTTTGAGATTACAGTACCGAAAGGGATGTACAGGTTTGTAAAAATAGATAACAGGGAAGATAAGATAAGCTGAAATACTGATTAACACTTTAAAACATTTGAAAAATTTTTTTAATCGAATCAGCATTATATACTGATTTGTGACTGACCTGGCACAATATACCTCCCAGAGCCAAGGAACCATGTCCCATCAACATTGGTAACATAACTGATCTTAAGATCCGTCATATTTGTCGCAGGATTTACAGAGTAATAATCAACTAGTCCACTTCCGTTTCTCGCAGTGTCAATCATGGCCTTTATGTGATATGTGCCCATTGGATCTATTGAGTTATACCTGTTTGCGCCGACAAGGTCGGGCCTGTAAGGCCAGGCAAGAAGGGTCCCGTTATAATCGTAGGCAAAGATATAGAGTTCACCGTTAATGAATGGGCCATTAAGATTATTGAACTCTTTGAGAGCTTTCTCTCTTCCATATAACAGAGAATAATTTCTTGCATCATACACAAACTTTTTGAGTGTTTTATCAATCAGTTGATCCTCGCTTGTATAGATGCCAGCTCCTATAAAATACGTATCATCAACAGGGCTGATATAGCTTATCTTGTAACTGCTTGTGAAATTGTCAACGGGTTTTGGGTATTTATAAAGGAGGAATCCACCGCCAGACTTCGCAAGACTAATTCCAAGATTCGTTGTAGATTTTCCGGATGCATCCGTAACATTCATGTAATTTTTACCCAGAAGATGCGTATTGTACGGTTGGGCAAGTGTTGTACCTGAGAAATCTATTGCGTAGATATATAGGTCTCCTTTTACAAATGGCCCGGATTTATTGTTAAAAGAAGCGATTGCTGCTGCTTTTCCCACTTTTTTTGCGTATAGAACTGCATTTTTAACATAGTCACTGATATCCTGGGAAGTCTCAGGCGCAGGAGTTACCTGTGTAACAACAGGTGTCGCATTATCAGATGAAACATGCTTTTCTGTGCAGCCTGATCCAAAAATTAAAATGCACATAAGAGAACAAAGGATGATACCTGCTAGTCCTGGTTTCATATAATATTAATTCAGACTCGATCCTATTTAAGGAATTTTTTTAAAAAACATTAGACTCAAATAGTCTCTCTTCCCAAATCACGTATGGATAAACAGTCTCTCTGCCTGATCCTTTTTTTTATAATAATTATTATCACTTCCGGTTGCTCTTCCTTAACTCAACAATCATCGAGCAATTCTAAAACTTTAAATCTTTCAGTTACTCCCGATAAAAATGGAACCCAATCTTCAGCACAAATAGATCTGATTTCATTTGTTAATGACGCAGTTGTATACTCACAGAGGGTTGGAAAGGACGAGGCGCTTAAAGAATTTTCCAATCCAAATGGTTCCTTTATCAGAGGGGACTCTTATATCTCGGCTTACGATTTTAATGGCGTAAACCTTGCAAATCCCTATCATCCTGAATTGAAGGGGAAAAACGAGTTACTCCTGAAAGACAGCTCAGGAGTCAGGATGATAGGTCAGATGATGGAAAAGGCACGAAATGGAAGTGGATTTGTAGCATACCATTATATCAATCCTGAAACAGATTCAACCGAAACACGACTTGTTTACGTCAAAAAAGTCGATGATTACTGGTGGCTAGCATCAGAAATATATGGATCAAATGCCAGTATCCCATTTAATTCTCCTGATGCAATAAGGGATGTCCTTCACGCAAAGGTAGAATATGCAGTCGAATTTGCGCGTGAAGCTGGAAAAGAAGAGACTGTTTCTGAATTTTCAAATATTTCCGGACCTTTTACAGAGAATGGTTCTTATTTCTTCGCATTTTACATGAACGGTACTGCCCTCGCAAGACCTTATGACAAGCAATGGATAGGTGTAAATGCGACAAATGTAACAGACCCAAACGGTATACCAATAGGTGAAGCCAAATTGACCAATGCAAAAAAAGGCGGGGGTTATTTCTATTACATCTTTAATAATTCTGCTAATGCAGGGAAACCGGAATTTAAGATCTCATACGTAGAGCCAGTCGATTCCAACTGGTCAGTCGGGACCGGAATCTATCTTCCCTCGGTTCCCACCTCATTCTCTGAGGGAAAACGTAATGAGTTGATATCACACGTGAATGAAGCAGTTGAGTATGTGAATGAAAATGGAAGGGATGCAGCAGTTCAGGAGTTCAGCAATCCCAATGGAACCTTTTCCCGTCGTGATATGTTTATCTATGCCTTTGACGAGAACGGGACTCTTCTCGCCGATCCACATCTCCCCGGAATTGTAGGTGTAAACCGTCTTACAGACCGTGATCCTTACGGAGAATATCCTGTTCAGAACATCGTATCAAATGCAGAAAACGGAGGCGGATTCACTTACTATTTCTTTGCAGATCCTGCAAATAATTACAATGTCAGTTTGAAACTCGGTTATTCCAGGTTGGCCGGAGATTCCCTTGTGGTAGGAGCCGGAATATTTCCGGATTGAAAATTGATAAATTTAAATGATTTTATTAATTAATATCTTCCAGTCATTTCCATAGAGCCCTATTGTTGTCCAGGCAGCCGCTTTTTTGACTATATCATCACTTTGGGAGTACTGGTTCTGCGGGTCAGGTGTTGAACCTCTAATAAATATATATGAGCCAGATCCCGTTTTCTCGGACATTATTCTCTTTATAATACTTTCAAGGGATGGAAAATCTTTGAAAAGCAAACTATTAACCGAATTTTCCCCAATCTGTTTTTTATCACTATCATAAATTATAGTCCCGTCTTTTTGGATTACCGTGGCAGCGATTAAATCCGAACCAGTTGAATTAACTATGTCTGAAAAAAATGGATCAGAATTCAGAAGCAATGTAGTTGCTCCTATAATTTCACCGTTCCTGTTGAAAACAGGATAAGCATTATCAATGGCATCAACTCCTTCGACTGTTTCTATAAGATCACTCATTTGGGGTGTTTCTGTCTCAAATAACTTCTTGATGTGGTCCTGATCAGCAATGTTCTGACCAATCACTGATGAATACTGTGGGGGCTCTGCAGCCATTATCGTTCCATTATTTGCAATAGTTATGCAGTCTATCGAATAAGGAGTTGTTTCTGACAATTTTTTCAGGGCTGCGTCTGCACTGTTTCCAGTTAGACCTGTTACTGAAAGTACCTCTGATGTACCTTTTAACCCATTATCAATCGAACTAAGTTGCGTTGTCGCATTCTTTGCAATGATATCAATATCTTTCTGTAAATCGGTATTTGCTGTTGTAAAAGACTTTTTGATAGTATTATTTGTGTACCGTCCTGCACCTAGGAACCACGACCCATCAACATCAGTTACATATGAGATCTTTTCTTCCTCTTTAAAGTCATCCTTTGGATTCTCTGTAGAATATGTTATAAATCCAGCTCCATTATCTGCAATATCCCTGAGTCCCTCCACAGAACGGAATAATGATGAATCCAAGTGATTTAACCGGTTTGTACCGATATAAGAGGGCTGATACGGCTGGGCAAGTGTGTTCCCTTCATAGTCATAGGCAAAAATGTAAAGTCCATCCTTTGTAAAAGGACCATTTACATCATTGAAGACAAACAGTGCTTTTTCTTTGCCGTTTTCAATTGCATAATCCAGTGCTTTATTAACAAATTCTTTCAAATCAGTATTTTTTGTACCAATAACTGCAGCGGTTGCGCTAGTCTTGTTGGAAAAACCGTTTTGATTGTCGGATGATGAAACTACAAAAGATAATATAATACACAATGCAAGTATCGCGAATAAAGAACCGGCCAAATGTTTCATAATTTACTCTTATATATCTACATTTATTTATGAATTTGTAACAAGTCGAATATCCCATTATATTTTGATTAATTACTTTTTTCGCGAGCTGTGAAAGTGTAAAAGAGAAAACTAATAACTCGCGAAAACAAGACCGGGACCTTCTCGTCATCTTTAATAAAGATTGATCATGTATTCTGCCTGTTTGGTGCCTACAGACCGACATCCTTGGCAACATTAAAAAATTTTTGAATTTATTTGCAAAGAGCCAGTTCAGGCACTTCCTGGTTTGTACCAGTCAGGTAGTACTAAGTTGCTTTGACTCAGATCAGCAGGATAAATAATATTAGGCCTGAGTTCCTGCGTTTTGTTATTCCAGGCGAGCTGTTCCATATAGAGATTAAAATTAGCTTCACGGTAATCCTTTGAGAAGGTAATCTTTCCGTCTTTCATCTCTTCTATCATTTCAGTCATGTTTGTCCCTGCTAGAGCATTCCTGATCTTTGCTTTGTCAAGTGAACCCGCCTGTTCTACTGCATTTGCAACAATTTTTACACTTTCGTAGGTTGTTGCTCCCATCATACCCGGAAGCCCTCCCCATCTTCCCTGGTATGTATTCTTGAATGCAACTGCAGCGTCGGATGTAGTTCCATTGGGGACAGTATAGGGGCTGAAATGACTTTCAATAACCGAACCCTCACCATAACTACCCAGACCCTTATAATAACCCGGGTCATCGTTACATTCAACCACGACAAATATGGTATTCAGGCCTACATCCCTTCTTGCTTGTGTAATCATGGGGATCTGTTCATTGAGGAAAGCTGCAGAATATATCACATCGGGTTTGGATGCCTTTACATTCGTGAGCAATGTCCGGAAATCCGTCTCACCCATCTTAAATAGTTCAGTGCTTACATTTGCAACAGGCAGATTAGAATTCTTTATCGTGTCCTGAACTGCAGCGAGAACACCTTTCCCGTAAGGACTGTCCTGATATATAATTGCGAGTCGTAGAGGACGGTCTTCACTAAGGTTGAATTTCTGATAAATTGCAGGTCTGAGTAAATTACTAATAAACAGTGTGGTCTCTCTTCCATAGTCATCAGTTGTGGGACAGAAGTGATACATATACGAAGTATCAATGTCGGTTCTCCTCGTAATAGTCGGACTTGATGCACCAGAAATGACATATGGAACTTTATTTTCTGCAACTACTGACTGATGTGAGGTTGTGACAGCACTGGAAAAACCGCCTACTAGAGCATCAACCTTATCAGAGGAAATGGCCTTTGAAACAGCTTTCTGTCCCCCCTCACGAGTTGATTCATCATCAACCGGAATTAATTTAACTGGGATCTTCTGCCCGAATTCCTTTACATAAACTCCTCCATTGGCATTTATTTCATCTGCTGCAATCTGTGCAGACTGCCACATGTCTTTTCCTGTCACAGCTGACGGCCCGGTTAATGAAACAACGACACCTATCTTAATCTCCTTGGGTACCCCAGTAGTCTGGCTGGTACAACCTGATATAATGACACCTGCAAGAATAAGACCCGCCATCAATATCAGCAGAAAATACGTAGATCCTTTCATCAGAATTCCCTCTTTACCATACATTTTCTTTGCATCACATTTTGAACAGTTATTGGGATATTTCTTGAATAATTACAATATCCCTGCACTATCGCCCTGTTATTTGTTTTTATAAAGATTTTAAACATAACAAATCACCTTTCGGTAAACTTTAAAAAATGCCTTTACAGGAGGCCTGGCAATCTGCCAGGTCCCCTATCTAAAGGAGAAAAAAAGAAAGTCTGCTACTTGATTTTTATTTGTGCAAAACTTACACATTGTAGCAGACATTGGTTTACCTGATTATATTTATTCAAATTCTTTATACTTATTCCTTGCTATGAATTGACATGTTGAGGAGTTATTTACTGATCTAATATTGGTATAAAAAATTTTTTCCACTCTTTTATTTCGTAAGACCTATATTCCATGATGTTCTATGATATTATAGGGTGAACCCTGTGAAAAAAATTAAAATCTGGATAGTATTATTGATAGCCATTCTTATGGCAATTTCAATGGTATCGGTTGAAGGTGTAATTGTTTTTGGACCTGTAATAATGCCACCGTCAGGAGCGGGTTCAGTTTCACTAGTTATCCATCCTGTAATTAATGTAACACCGACACATGGAACCACAACAAATTCAACAGTTAGTGGAAGTTGTAAACCAGGCGAACCATGTTACCAGAAAAATTCAGTCGGCGTAAAATACTGGGGTTTCAGTGTACCACCACCCCAGGTGTTGAATGGAGGATTCATTTTCCTCCCAGGAATGCCTAACATTCCAATGATATCTGATATAAGTGGAGGGGGTTGCTGTTGACATTTATTTTCCTCCCAAGAATGCCTAACATTCCAATGTCTGCATAATAACCTTTTATTGGTTATTTCCGAATAATTTTTTCTGATTTTATTGACCTTGAGAAATTTTACCAGTTATAAGATAGAATATGACATTCAATTGTGTTCAATGCGGAAAATGCTGTATGTACATGGGAGATTATATTCAGATAGAGAAACAAGTCTCAAAGTTCGAATATATCATATCATCTGTCTCAACAGGCACCACGGTGAAAGCAGTCATTGACACCGACAAGAGAGAGATAGAACTTCCAAATAGCTGGAAAAATGAAAATCCTCATGCCTGCTCTTTTCTTCGCCCTCAAAATTCAAAGGTCCTCTGTATCCTAAATAGAGAAAAAATGATCACTACAATGTTCTTACCTTACCCTTGAACACAATATCAAGACCTACATTAGAGAGAAGTTTCAACGTCTTTTTTTGCATATTGATAAAGTAAGCATCC
>Ga0114951_10000671_pt1 | contig 46131 bp, 37 predicted proteins | sample AM7aDNAmetaG_FD_88677 | JGI IMG/M metagenome (GOLD analysis project Ga0114951, IMG submission 88677) | Freshwater microbial communities from Finland to study Microbial Dark Matter (Phase II) - AM7a DNA metaG | ecosystem: Environmental > Aquatic > Freshwater > Lake | place: Finland: Lake Alinen...
ACCTGGAACGATCTGAAAGAAGCCGCCATCGATGGTTGGCGGCGGATCTGCCTCGTGCCCGACTTGGTCAGGTCCGTTTGTGCCGACACCGCAATGCGCGGAAATCAAATGTGATCCGGATTATTTCTGCCGGACGCGGCGGGCCAACGGGCGTGCCACGGAGAGGAGCCACGTTACGCGAGCGATCCCCATTTCAAGGACCTGCTGTTGTTCAACGAGTATTTTCACGGTGACAGCGGAAAGGGATTGGGCGCCAGCCATCAGACGGGATGGACAGCGGTGGTGGCATCAATGATCGTGGGATGCCGGCGGGTGGAGTAATTATCAAAGCCCATGCCTTACATGGCATGTGGCGCAATGTGTATGATTCGCAGCTATGGCTTGGAACAACTGGTACCACATCACTGCGAATCCGTACGGCCAATGGTTGCGCGGCGACGCGCGTGGGTGGGGCGAACGAAAACATCGCATACATGTTGAGGGCGATTACAGAAATCCGCCGACACCGTCGAACTACCAGCGTGCTCTTCACGAGCAATCCAAACGACTGATGAAACATCCGGCAGTGGAGTTTTCTCCCGACCAACGCCGGCAGGTGGCGGTCCTGTTCCTCGAAAGTCTGGCGATTCAGCAGATTCGAGTTCTGGCGATCGGCGTCGGTGCCAAACATTTGCATGCCCTGATTCAATGCCCGGCAGATAATCCCAAGACGATTATCGGCAAGGCCAAGAATCATGTGTGGATGCGGATGGTCAACGGCAGCGATCGGTTGAAGCTGCGAACAGATATCCCTCCCTTGTGGGCGGTGGGGTTGCATCCTGAGCCAATTTGCGATGGAGCGCATCACGTGGATGCGTTTTGGTACATTCTGGATCACCGTGATGAGGGGGCGTGGGTCTGGTGCTTTCAATGCCCTCGGGATGGTTCGCGCCTGTGCAGGCATGTGCGTCAGGAATCATGGTGATGCGGGCGAGAGTCGAGCGCGCCGCATGCCATGTAAGGCATGGGCTTTGGATTGGCATCATGCCGCTTCGAAGACTTTTCGTACACCCGCGAGGACGGGGGCCCAGTCGGCAGTGCGCTGCTTGGTGATGGTGACCATGGTTCCCAGAAGCATGACGCCGCTGACGCCTTCGATGGCGAAGAGCTTAGTGGCCAGGGGATCGTCTTTGGCCATGCCTGCATTGAAGTAGGACTTGGTGCCGTCGGCAACGGGCGCATCGATGATGATCTTCATCGCGTTGGGATTGGGCGTGGGTTGGGTGTCAGTAATCTTCATCGGCGTTCACTCGCGTTCATCGGCGGCTTCGACGTTATTCGATTTCGACCAGCAGATCGCCCGTGGCCACGAGATTGCCGGGCTGCACGTCGATCTTCCGGATCTTGCCATCGCGCGGCGAATAGACGGCTGTTTCCATTTTCATCGCCTCGATGGACAGCAATTTGGCGCCCTTGCTGATCTGCTGTCCCAGCGAAACGCTCAGGGCCGTAACCTTGCCGGGCATTGGCGCGCCGACATGGCCGAGGTTTGTGGGATCGGCCTTGGCGCGTTCGACTTTGACGACGCCGTGCTTGCGGTCCGGCACTTTGACTTCGCGCGGCTGTCCGTTGAGTTCGAAGAAGACGGTGACCATACCGTCGGGATCGGGATCGCCGACGGTAAGGAATTTGACCAGCAGCGTCTTGCCGGGCTCAATTTCGACGGGTACTTCCTGGTACGGCTTGAGGCCATAGAAGAACGCGGGCGTGGGGATAACGCTGACATCGCCGTAGGGCTTCTTGAAGCGGTCAAACTCCAGGAAGACCTGAGGGTACATCAGGGCGCTGGCCAAGTCGGTATCGGAAATTTCGTGATGCAGTTTGGCGGCGAGGTCTTCGCGGGTCTTGTCGAGGTCGACCTTGGGCAGCGTTGCGCCGGGCCGGCCCTTGAGGGGCTTTTCCTTGCCGAGAATGATTTTCTGAAGCTCTTTCGGGAATCCGCCCGTGGGCTGGCCGATATCGCCGCGGAAAAATTCGACGACCGATTTGGGGTACGCCAGGTGGCGCGTGGGGTCGAGCACGTCCGCGGGTTTCAAATTGTTGGTGACCATGAACAGGGCCATGTCGCCGACGACTTTGGAGGACGGCGTGACCTTGACGATGTCGCCGAACATCTGGTTGACCGCAGCATACATGTGCGCCACTTCGTTCCAGCGGGCTTCGAGGCCGAGGGATTTGGACTGCACGCGCAGGTTGGTGAACTGTCCGCCAGGCATTTCGTGCTGATACACCGATGCGGTCGGGGCCAGCATGCCCTCTTCGAACGGTGCGTAATAGCGGCGGACGGCTTCCCAATAGTCGGAGTAGTCGCCGACGGCTTCATCGGAAAGGCCGGTATCGCGCGGCGTGTTCTTCAGAGCGGCCACGACGGCATTCATGTTGGGCTGACTGGTCATGCCGCTCATGGACGACGCGGCACAATCGACGATATTGACCCCGGCTTCCGCGGCCATGAGGTACGCCCCCGCCTGAACGCCCGCGGTGTCGTGCGTGTGGAAGTGGATGGGCAAACCGATTTCGTCGCGCAGGGCCTTGACCAGTTTGCGCGCCGCAAACGGTCGGCACAGTCCGGCCATATCCTTGATGGCCAGCATGTGAGCGCCCATCTTCTCCAGTTCCTTGGCCATTTTCACGTAGTAGGTCAGCGAGTATTTGTCGCGCTTCGGGTCGAGGATGTCACCGGTGTAGCAGATGGCGGCTTCGCACAGGGCATCGGTCTCGAGGACCGCTTCGATGGCGACCTTCATGTTGGCAGTCCAGTTGAGCGAATCGAAGACGCGGAAGACGTCGATGCCTTGTTCCGCAGCCAGTTTGACGAAATGCTCCACGACGTTGTCGGGATAATTCGTGTAACCCACCGCGTTGGAGGCGCGCAGGAGCATCTGAAAGAGCACGTTGGGGATGAGCTTGCGAAGGCGCGAAAGGCGTTCCCAGGGATCTTCCTGCAGGAACCGCAGCGTGGTATCGAAGGTGGCGCCGCCCCACATTTCAATGCTGAAGAGCTGCGGGAGTTTGTGTGCGATGAAGGGGGCGCAACCGATCAGATCGTGCGTGCGAACGCGCGTGGCCAGCAGCGATTGGTGGGCATCACGCATCGTGGTATCGGTGATGAGAAGCTGTTTCTGTTTGTGAACCCAGTCGGCGAATTGCTTCGTGCCCAGCGAATGCAGCCAGTCCCGCGTGCCCTTGGGAAGCGCTGCCTGGTGATCGTAGACGAGCGGACGCGGGGGCGTCATGACGGAGACATCGGGAAGCTTCTTGATTTCCGGGCGGCCGTTGACGATGACATCACCCAGGTACGTGAGGACCTTTGTCGCGCGATCCTTGCGCTGCGGGAATTTGAACAGGGCAGGTGTGGTGTCGATGAAGGTCGTGGTGACGTTGCCGCTGAGGAAATCGGGATGCGAAATGAGATTCTGCAGGAAGGGGATGTTGGTCTTGACGCCGCGGATGCGGAATTCGGCCAGGGCTCGCTGGGTGCGGGCCGTCACTTCATCGAGCGTGGAGCCAAAGCAGGTAAGCTTGACCAGCAGTGAATCGAAATGCGGGGTAATCACCGCGCCGGAATACGCGGTGCCGCCGTCGAGCCGAACGCCGTACCCGGCAGGCGAGCGGTAACTGGTGATGCGGCCGTAGTCGGGGGTGAAGTTGGCCGCGGCATCTTCCGAAGTAATGCGGCTTTGCAGGGCCACGCCGCGGAACGTGATGTCTTCCTGACGCGGAAGATTGATCGGCGCTTCGTGCAGGTTATGCCCCATGGCGATGCGAATCTGCGATTTGACCAGGTCGATCCCGGTGATGAGTTCCGTGACGGTATGCTCAACCTGGATGCGCGGGTTGACCTCGATAAAGTAAAATTCATGCGTGTCGGCGTCGACGAGGAATTCGACCGTGCCCGCGTTGCGGTAATGAACCGCCCGGCCGATCTGGAGTGCGGCCTCGCAAATCTTCCCACGCACTTCCAGCGGAAGGCTGACTGCCGGGGCAAGTTCGACGACCTTTTGGTGGCGGCGCTGCACCGTGCAATCGCGTTCGAAGAGATGGATGAGATTGCCGTGGGCGTCGCCCAGTAGCTGCACTTCGATGTGTTTGGCCCGCTGAATATAGCGTTCGAGAAACACTTCGCCCTTGCCGAAGGCCGCGCCGGCCTCACGGGAGGCCTCGGCCAGTTTTTCTTCGAGTTCATCGAGGGCTTTGACGACGCGCATGCCGCGGCCGCCGCCGCCATGGGCGGCCTTGATGATCAGCGGGAAGCCGATGCGCTTGGCGTGCCGCTGCACATCCTTCCAGTCGGAAACCGATTCTTCCGTGCCGGGGATGATGGGGACGCCGGCTGCCTCGGCGATTTTACGGGCGGCGGTTTTGTCGCCGAAGCTGCGGAGCATCCTGGGCGTGGGGCCGACGAATGTGATGCCCGCCTGAGTGCACGCTTCTGCGAAATCGGCGTTTTCCGAGAGAAATCCATAGCCGGGGTGGATGTAATCGACGCCGATTTCCTTGGCGATCTGGATGATGGCGTCAATGTTCAGGTAATTCTTGACCGGGGCGTCCGCACCGCCGACCTGGTAGCTCTCATCGGCCTTGAAGCGATGGAGCGAGTAGCGGTCTTCGTGCGAATAGATGGCCACGGTGCGCAGGCCCAACTCAGTGGCGGCGCGCATCACGCGGATGGCAATTTCGCTGCGATTGGCGACGAGGAGTTTTTTCATCGGGACGTGCTCCGGGGTAGGGGTCTGCTAACTCCGGAAAGATACCCGAATTCGTAACGGTGGAGAAGGCTGTCGCGTGTGGTTTGAGGCTTAAAATATAGGAGGGAATGATCGGATAACGTGACGAGAAGGGAGTTACTCCATCAGTATTGAACGTACGTCGCGCATCCCGTGTAGAACCCTGACGAGTTCAATACCATCGGAGAGGGGCAGATAGAAAATGAGGTAGTTTTCGAATCCGGTGATGGGCCAGTGCCGCAGGCCCCTGAGGTCACGGTGCCGAACGGGATGTTCCTGGCCAAGCTTCGGTTGTGCTGCAAGGAGTTCCAGCGCTTTATCTAGAGCATCCAGGAATCGATCAGCGGCGTCGACGCTATCTTCGCCAATGAACCCGTAAACTTCTAAAATATCCAGAACGGAGCGCGGGCTACGGATGATGGTGCGTGCCATTTGATCTCCTGTTGATTTGTCGTCGCTGTTCGATAATCTTGCGCCCTTCCTCGCGGATTCGCTTTATATCTTCCTTAGTCCACGGTTCGGGAGGTCCGCTGTTAATGCCTTCCATCATTAAGGCTTCAAGATGCTCTTCATCTTTCTTGCGGGCGGCGGCGCGAATGAGGGAACGGAAATATTCGCTGGCTGTGCTGAAACCACCCGTGCGAACTTCGGTTTCAACAAAGTCCCGCATGTTCTCGGGGAGCGAGATATTCATAGTACTCATGGGTTTCATGGCGCACCTCGTTTAAGGCCGAAGTATGTCCCAAGTATGCCAATTGTTGCCAATATTTGTCAAGATATCATTTTCATATTCCCGTACTTCTTGGGGAAAACATGTTAGCAAGCTGTTGACGCCGCTCCCCGAGCATCGCCGCGACGCTCTTGTTACACTACCGAGTTGGCGATGACCTCGCCGATGATTATTACGATAAGCCTATCACCCCGAGCAGGGACGCTTATGACCGCTTTCTCTCCGCCACCGACCACCGCACGACCCAAACCCCTGGGCATCGCGGGCAGCCATGACCCCGCCGCCCTGATCGACCGTGTTCCGCCGCACGATCTGGCCGCCGAGGCCGGCGTGCTGGGATCGATGATCATCGATCCGCAAGCCATCGGCCCGGTCTGCATGTTCCTCCAATCGGCCGAGATGTTCTTCAAGGAAGAAAACCAGATCATCTTCCGCGTGCTGTCGGAGCTCTATTCGAGCAACACGCCCGTCGATGCGATGATTCTGCACTCGACGCTCAAGACCAAGAATCTGCTGGAGGCGGTGGGGGGACTCGATTACGTCAAGGAACTGGCCAACGCGGTGCCGACCTCAGCCCACGCGGAGTATTACGCGGCGATCGTCAAGGAAAAGGCGATGCTCCGCAATCTGATTTCCGCCTGCACGCGCACCCTGCGGGACTGCTATGAATCGGGCGACCCGGCGGCTACCGTGCTCGACCGCGGCGAGGCGATGATCTTCGAAATCGCCCAGCAGAAAGTCAGCAATCAAGCGGTTCCCCTCACCGATGTACTGCATGAAACCTTCGAGATGCTCGAACGCCAGACGGGCGAACATCTCTCCGGCGTCGCCAGCGGGTTCATCGAGCTGGACAACCTCACGAGCGGCCTGCAGAAGGGCGAGATGATCATCATTGCCGCCCGGCCCAGCGTCGGCAAAACGAGCTTCGCGATGAACATCATCGAGCACGTGGGCATCGACTTGAAACGCCCCTGCGCCGTCTTCTCGCTGGAAATGTCCAAGCAGCAGTTGGCCCAGCGCATGCTCTGCTCGCGCTCGGGCGTCGATTCGCACAAACTTCGCCGCGGCTTGCTGGCCAAGCAGGATCGCGATCGCCTGGGCTACGCCGTCGGCGAGCTCTCGGAAGGTAAGATTTTTATCGACGACACGCCCGGCCTTACACTCATGGATCTGCGCACCAAGGCTCGCCGGTTGAAGCTTCAGTACGGTATCGAAATCCTGGCGCTGGACTACCTTCAGTTAATGGAAGCCCCCGGCCGGTCCGACAACCGCCAGCAGGAAATCGCGACGATTTCCCGTGGTGTCAAGGCCCTGGCGCGTGAACTGGCGATACCGGTGCTCTGCCTTTCGCAGTTGAACCGTGCCAGCGAATCGGAACAACGCCTGCCGCGAACCAGCGATTTGCGCGAGTCGGGCAGCATCGAGCAGGATGCGGACGTCGTCATGCTCCTGCACCGCGAAGCCGTCATGCACCGCGGTGACCAGGAATGGGCCGACGCCAATCCCGACAAGATCAACGAGGCCCAGGTGATCATCGCCAAGCAGCGCAACGGCCCGTGCGACACGGTGAAGCTGACATTCCTCGGCCCGCAAACGCGGTTCGTAAATTACAATCCGGGGGTGTAGGCGTAACGATTTGTCCAGAAAAGCTCTAAAATGCTCGACGCTGATTTCTCATATATCGACGACCGTCTGTAAAGGGGCGAGATTCCCAAAGGGGTACCACATGGCGAAACAATCAGGGTGGGTTGATTTAATTGTCCTTGCACTTCACGACATTGGGGACGAGGGTTCTCTCGACAAAATCTACAAGAGCGTTCAGCACCGCGAAAAGATAAACTCTCTCGCAACGCCTGCTAGGCAAGGGAGTATCCGTAGCGCAATCCAGAGGTATTCGCGTGGTTTAAAATGGTCGGATAAGCGGAATCCCGAGTACTTTGAATCGGATTATCCTGGCTATTGGTGCCTCTCGGCTGAGGGTAAAAAGCACGCACAACAGCTTTCCGATTCAATAACAGGCACTCGGTGATCTGCCGATGTGGACTTGCGTTGGCAAATGCAACGAAAAGACAAAGCGACATCGACAACTTAAAGCAATCCGCTTGATGTGGAGTAAGTTTTTTGCGCCCGGGAAGCCAAATTTCGGAGAGGGCCCCTTTAGCAGGTCCTCAAATTCTCCTGACGATTAAGAGGATAGCGACGATTACAATAATCACGGAAATAATCATAGCGCGTTCCTTCCCGCTTCCGACCGTGCCTCATCGCAGATTACCTCGTGCGTCCAAGAAGTGCCAATACAAACGACAGCTTCACAGAGCATTACTGCTGGGAAGTCCTGATCTAGGCGATGATCCCCGGTTTTCACTGGCCTTTACAACCAGTGGCGAGCCGCGTGCGACGCCGCTACACTACGGCCTTGAATTTTAGATTCCGGCGGGAGTTTCTACCCGGCCGTGGTGGCTGTCACCTGTTCGCGCCCGAGGAATTCATGCAGGCTGCTCACAACTCTCCACGCTCCTTACGATCGGCACCGGCATTAGCACAGGCCGCAGCGGCGACGGTACACACCACCTCGTTGCTCCGCCGGGCCCTCCCCGCATTGCTGGCTTGTTCGCTCCTGATCGCTCTTCCCGCGGCCAGTCCGGCTCAGTCTGCGCCGCCCGCCGCCAGCGTCAGCGGAACGGCCACGCCGGATACCTCCCCCCTTGAAGGCCGAATCATTAAGAAAGTCGAAGTTGTCGGCAACGCCCGCACGCCGGTCAAAGCGATTACCGATCAGGTTCGCGCCCAGCCCGGGCAGGCATATGCCCGTTCACTGGTCGATGTCGACGTGAAAACCATCGCCTCGACCGACCTGTTCATCACCGTCCGAGCCGACGTCATCCCGACCGAAGACGGCCAGGTGATCGTCCGATACGTGGTCGAAGAGCGGCCGATTGTCCAGTCGGTGGAAATCGTCGGCAACCGCAAATTCAAGGATGAACAGATTCGCGAAGCCCTCGTGGTCCGGCCGGGCCAGGGCGTCGATCCATTCGGCCTGCAAACCGATACCAAAACGATCATCGATATGTACCGCAAGCAGGGCTTCGCGCAAACCTCCGTGGACGTGGACAAGGAACTGCTCAAGCAGGGCGTCGTCCATTACAAGATCATCGAAGGCCCGCGCAGCTTCATCGACAAGATCAAATTCAACGGCAACGCCAACATCAAATCCGACCGCCTCAAATGGAAAATCTCTACCAAAACGCATTTTTGGTTCTTCCGCAAGGGCGTCCTGGATGACGATATGCTCCAGGCTGATCTCGTGACGATACGCGACCAGTATCTCAAACGCGGTTTCCTCGACGCACGGGTCGCTTACTCGCTGGAATATTCCGAAGACAAGCGCAATCTCGTTGTCCGCTTCATCATCAACGAAGGCCCGCGCTACAAGGTCGGCAAAATGCTGGTCCGCGGCAACGAGGTCTTCAAGACCGAGGAATTGCTGCAGGACAACAAGCTGAACCCCGGCGATTTCGCCGAACGCGACCGCATCAACGCCTTGCAGAAAAAAGTCGAAGACCGCTACGGGCACGAGGGGTACATCTACAGCAATATCGAGATCACGCCATCCTATACGGATGTGCCCGGGGTCGTGGACCTGAACATTAACATCACCGAAGGCAAGCCCTATCTCGTCGGACGCGTGATCGTCCGCGGCAACCCGAATATTCAGGACCGCGTGATCCGACGGCAGGTACGCATTTACCCCGACCAGACTTATGACAGCGTGTTGGTGAAGAAATCGGTCGATCGCCTCAAGGCGGTCCACATCTTTCAGGACGTGAAGATCACGCCCATCGGCGATTCGCCCGACACCCGCGACGCGCTCGTCGAAGCGGCCGAAGGACAGACCGGCAAGTTCCTCATCGGCGCCGGCGTATCGACGAACTCGGGTCTGGTGGGCCAGATCAGCCTGGAGCAGAGCAACTTTGATATCAGCAATCCGCCCCGCTCGATGGGCGAATTCCTCCGCGGCCAGGCCTGGAAGGGCTCGGGCCAGTTCTTCCGCATCCTGCTCGAGCCGGGCACCGAATTTCAGCGCTACCGCGTCACGTTCGAGGAGCCGTATCTTTTTGATACGCCCTACAGCTTCAGCAATGACGCGTTCTTCTTCACGCGCTCCCGCGAGAGTTGGAACGAACGGCGCATCGGCGACATTGTGACCTTCGGCCGCCGCTTCGGCGATATCTGGGCGGCGTCGCTGGCCTTCCGCGCTGAGCAAGTCACGATTTCCAGCCCCCAGGACATCTACGACAACCGTATCACCGATGTGAATGTTCCGCTCTTCGACGGCTTCGGAAACATCGTCGACTATGCCAACGACTCTGCCCAGCAGGTCCTCGATCAGGAAGGCAGCCACCTCATTACCTCGGTCAAACCCGGCATCACCCGGGACACCACCGATTCCCGCGTGTTCCCGACCACCGGTACACGGTCCGGCCTGTCGTGGGAACAGTACGGAGGGATCGGCGGCACCCTCACCATGTCCAAGTTCGTCGCGAAATTCGACTGGTTCTACCCAATCTACTCCGATCTGTTCGATCGTAAGACGATCTTCTCCCTGCGCAATGAAGTCGGCGTCATCGCCTTTGGCGATTCGGTCTTCTACGAACGCTTCTACGGCGGCGGCATCGGCTCCCTCCGCGGCTTCAAGTTCCGCGGCGTTTCTCCGCGCTCCGGACCTCTCAATGATCCCATCGGCGGCGACCTTTCGTGGATCACCACCGGTGAAGTCAACTACCCGATCTGGGAGGAAATCCTTCGCGGCGTCGTCTTTGTTGACGTGGGCGATGTCGAGTCCGACGTCACCATCCGCGACATTCGCGCCGATTTCGGCACGGGCCTGCGCGTGACGATTCCGTTCTTCGGCCAGCTTCCCCTGGCCATCGATTTTGCCGTACCGGTCATGAAGAAGACTGGCGACAAGACGCAGATTATTTCGTTTTCGCTGGGGCTTCCGTTCTAGACGCTCCAAGGAGCGTCGCATGAAACCCGCCCCCATTTTGAGGAGATATCTATGCTGGCACGCCACACTCCATTCATCGTTCTGGCCGCCGCCCTGTTGCTGACCGCCGGTCTGGTGCGCATCGCTGCCGCGGACAATACTTCTGCACCGCCCCCGACGCGCCTGGCGACCATCAACATCGTCCACGTCTTCGATGCGCTCAATGAAAAAGTCGCCGGGGACAGCGAAATCGAGCAACTCAACAAGGATCTGACCGACCAGCGGCGGAAGATCGAAGAGTCCATCGAAAAAATCAAAGGTGAAATGAAGGATTACAAAGCGGAATCCCCGGAATTCAAAGACGCTTCCGAGCGGCTGCTCAAGAAGGGCATGGAAGTTGAAACCTTTGCCCGGTTCCAGCAGCAGAAACTGCTCCTCGAACGCCGTATCAAGACGGCTTCACTCTATCGCCGCATCAATGCCGCCGTCGAGCAGTATTCCAAGGCCAACGGCATCGCCCTCGTCCTTGTCACCGATGACGCCGACATCGCCGGCGCTCGCACCACCGAAGAACTCCTTTCCCGCATCACGATTCGCAAGGTGATCTACGCCCACGAATCGCTCGATATTTCCGACAAGATCATCGAGAAGATGAACACCGAATATAAGCTGCCCAAGTAATCGCAAATGCGTTGACCCTTCGACCGCGGCGGTCTTTGAGACCGCCGCGGCTTTTTTCATACCCACGAACGTCCGATCGCCCTCCGCCGCCCCGTCCGCTGGTGGACCACCCTTAGTATTTCCTGCATAATGTGCGACTCGATTGCTATCACATGGAGCTTCCACGCACGTGAGTGTCACACATCCCCAGAAAACGATCGCCCGGGAGGGTTCCATCTCCGGACGCGGTCTGTTTACGGGTGCCCAGACAACCCTGAAATTCAAACCCGCTCCCGTAGGGCATGGGGTCGTCTTCGTGCGTACGGATCTGGCCCGGCCGGTACGCATCCCGGCCTTGGTGCAGCACGTGACCAAGCGCACCCGCCGCACCGCCATCAAAAGTGGCGCGGATGCCATCGAAACCATCGAACACTGTATGGCCGCCGTCGCCGGACTCGGTATCGACAATGTCGAAATCGAGATCGATGGCGGCGAAGTGCCCGGTGTCGACGGCTCCTGCCTGCCGTTCGTCGAGACGCTCCAAAACGCCGGCATCGTAGACCAGCCCGCGGACAAGCAATTCCTGACCATTACCGACCCCGTTGAAGTGCGCGACGGTTCCGCCACCCTGATCGCCGCACCCCCCAACGCCGACGAATTTCAGATCCTCTACGACCTCGATTACGGCAACGTCGAACCGATCAAACAGCAACTGCTTTCCTATACCCTCAACCCGGATTTCCCGCTGCAAATCGCCCCGGCTCGCACTTTCGTCACCAAACACGAGGCGGAAATGCTCCGCGCCCGCGGCCTCGGCACGCACCTCCAGCCCGGCGACGTGCTCGTGCTCGACACGACCGGACCCATCGGCACCGAATACCGCTTTCCCAACGAATGCGTCCGCCACAAAGTGCTCGACCTTATCGGCGATCTCTACCTGCTGGGCTGCCCCATCCGCGGACGCATCGTGGCCTGCAAATCGGGACATTCGCTCAATCACGCACTGGTGCGCCGGCTAGGACAGATGCTTCAGGCACAGCGCCGCGCCAAGCTGGCCCTCGGCGAACCGGTCATGGACATCCGCCGCATCACGCGGCTCATGCCCCACCGCTATCCGATGCTGCTGGTCGATCGCGTCATCGAAATGGACGGCGACCGGCGGGCCCTGGGCGTCAAGAATGTCACGATGAACGAACCATTCTTCCAAGGGCACTATCCGGGCACCCCGGTGATGCCTGGCGTGTTGGTCGTCGAAGCCCTGGCCCAACTTTCGGGGCTGCTCCTTTCCCGCAAGCTGGAGCACACCGGAAAAATCCCCATGCTCCTGAGCCTGGACAAAGTGAAGCTGCGCCGGCCGGTCGTGCCTGGCGACCAGTTGATCCTCGAATCCGAAAACATTCGCGTGAAGGCCCGCACCGGCCATGTGAAATGCCGGGCATACGTGGGCGACCAGATCGCCGCCGAAGCCGAGATCAAGTTCATGCTCGTGGACAGTGAGCTTGGACAATGACCTCTTCACATATTGAAACTGGAAACCCCAAACCGGAAACTCCTCACATGCCTCAGATCCATCCTACTGCCGTCGTCGAAACGGGCGCCCAACTGGCTCCGGATGTCGTCGTCGGCGCGTTTGCCTATGTCGGCCCGCACGTCGTGCTCGGTGAGGGCTGCATCCTCCACCACCATGCCTCGATCGAAGGGTACACCACCATCGGCGATCACAACGAATTCTTCCCCAACTGTGTGATCGGCGGAGTGTCGCAAGACCTCAAATATCGCGGCGGCAACTGCCGCGTCATCATCGGCCATCACAATAAATTCCGCGAAGCCACCACCGTTCACATCGGCACCGAAGACGGCGGCGGATATACCCGCGTCGGCGACCACAATCTCTTCATGATAGGCGCCCACATCGCCCATGACTGCGAAGTCGGATCGCAGTGCATCTTCGCCAATAACGTCCTGCTTGCCGGGCATGTCGTCGTCGAGGACTACGTCATCATCTCCGGCGCCGTCGCCGTCACCCACTTCGTCACGATCGGTCAGCATGCCTTCATCGGCGGCATCTCCGGCGTGCAGAAGGATATCCCCCCGTTCATGATCGCCAACGGCCATCCGGCGGCGGTTCGCGGCGTCAATCGTAACGGCTTGAGACGCCGCGGATTCAACGAACAACAACTCGAAGCCCTCAAAACCGCCTACAAACTGCTCTTCTCCGACACTACCCCGCTGACCACCCAAACCGCCGAACTCCAGCGGCTTTATCCCGAGAGCAAGGAAATTTCCACCATCCTCACGTTCCTCGATCATGTCGCGCTGGGTAAATTCGGCCGCTACCGTGAAGCCCTTCGGGGAAAAAATGCCTGGACGGAAGACGATGAACAGCAGGAGCCGACAGGAAAATAGGCGCGCGTACTTCGAGATGTGCAGGCCACACCGTCCTTTTGGGGAAAACCATGACCACGACCACTGAGACGATCCCCGCGGCAGTGGTCGGCGTCGGCCGAATGGGTCAGCATCACGCCCGCAATTACGCGGCTATCCCTGGATTTCAACTCGTTGCGGTCGTCGATCAAAATCCGGAAGCAGCCAAGACCGCCGCCGAAAAATTCCACTGTCGGGCCTTCTCCTGCGTGGAGGAATTGCTTGCCGCCAGCCTCGGCGTCAAAGCCGCCTCCGTCGCCGTGCCGACCATCTTCCATCGCGCCGCAGCCGAGAAACTCCTTCCCGCCGGCGTCGATGTCCTCATCGAGAAACCCCTCGCGCCCAGCGTCGCCGATGCCCAGGCCATTGTCGATCTCGCTCGCCTGCATCATCGGATCCTGACCGTCGGCCATACCGAGCGGTTCAACCCAGCATATCGAGCCCTGAAAAAATACGATCTGCGCCCGAAGTTCATTGAAGTCCAACGCATCTCCCCCATGACCTTCCGCTCCATTGATGTCGGCGTCGTGCTGGACATGATGATTCATGATCTGGATCTGGTGAACAATCTCGTCCGCTCGCCCGTCGTGGACGTTCGGGCGGTTGGCGTCGCGGTCGTCTCCGGCAAGGAGGACATCGCCAACGCCCGGCTCACCTTCGCCAACGGGTGCGTAGCCAACCTCACGGCTTCGCGGCTGGCCCTGCGGACCGAGCGCAAAATGCGGCTCTTCTCGCCGAACGCCTACCTGACCATCGATTACCAGAAAAAAGCCGGCGCGGTGATCACCAAGACCGCCAACGAAAAGGAACTGCAGCGCGTCCGCCAGGAGATCAAGGAAGGTCGCATCACTGATCTGATGCAGCTCAATTATCCCGAACTGGTCAAATATGAGGATTTGCAGATTGTCGACACCGAACCGGTGCGGGCCGAACTCGAATCTTTCCTGCAGGCGATTCTCACCCGGGGCGTTCCGGAAGTGACCGGCGAGGACGGCCTGGTCGCCGTCGACATCGCCGCGAAGATTTCTGCCTCGATCACCGAAAATCACTGGGGCGACGTGGCGCTTCCCTAAGTAGCTTCAGAGCCGTGCGGCTCTGCCGCCGGCCCCGTTAGCTCACATTTCCAGGTTTGTTTCCCAACCACGCCCCAATCCCCAACCCCACGGGTTTCTGGATTCAAAAAGGTCTATCAGCGCGCCATGGCAGGAGAGCCATCAACACTTCCGCCGGCGGCCATCCGTGGCGATCCCGCCGAAGCGATCAGGAGCAATACGAAAATGATCACAAGTAGATGAGCCCAGCGCACTTTGCACCCTCTTGTTGGTCGAACCGATTACCGGCCGTGCATTGGCCATGAAGGTCTCAAGTGATATCGGGTGATTTGCGCGGGAAGTATTCAATAGGTGGTGCAATTTCGTTAAAGTGTATAAAATCGTGATCGCCTGCGGCTTGTACGATCGCCCGCGTTCGGATAAATTACCCGATTCCCCGCCCGCGGGTGACCCGGAGGTCCCCGCGCACCGCATGAAGCGTCTTGGCGGAAGCAGGCACAAGTAAAGAGGTTTTCCGGTGGTCAAGCTTCGTCTCAAGCGGTTCGGTCGCAAAAATCACGCCTTCTGGCGCATCAATGCCGTCGATTCCCGTTCGCCCCGCGATGGCAAGGTGATCGAAGAGCTCGGATTTTACGATCCGGTCAATCAGGATGTGGCCAAGCAGGTGGTTGTGAACAAGGTGCGTGTCGAGCACTGGCTCAAGGCCGGCGCCCAGCCGTCGGACACCGTCGCCACGCTGCTGCGCCGCGCCGTCGATAGCGGTGCAGCCGCCATTGCTGCTCCCGCAAATGCCTGAGGGAGACGCAGGACGCACGTAGCGCAGCAAGAAACGTGACCCCGGTTTCCTTCTTGCTTCCCTACTCTTGCTTCTGGTCACCATGCGTATTGACCTGCTGACGCTTTTTCCCGAGATGTTTACCGGGGTGCTGGGTTCCAGCATCCTCAAGCGGGCACAAGATAAAGGCCTGGTGCGATATTTTCTGCATCAGCTCCGCGATTACACCAAGGATCCGCATCGAAAAGTGGATGATCGCCCCTTCGGCGGCGGGCCCGGAATGGTCCTGATGTGCCAGCCGATGTTCGACGCCATCGCCACGATCGAATCCATGGACCCCCTGCGGGCCACCCGCGTGATCCTCTGCCCCACCGGCGAGAAGCTCACGCAAAAGGTGGCCGAGGAATTGAGCGAACACCAGCGACTGCTGCTGATCGCGGGGCATTACGAAGGCTTTGACGAGCGGATCAAGACGATCCTGCAACCGCGGGAAATCAGCATCGGTGACTACGTGCTCTCCGGCGGCGAACTGCCCGCGATGGTCCTGCTCGATGCGATTGTCAGACTCGTCCCCGGCGTACTGGGCGATGAACTCTCGAATCACGGTGAATCGTTCGGCGAAGCTGATCCGACGATCCAAGGCGGACTGGAATATCCGCACTACACCCGCCCCCGCGAATACATGGGGATGAGTGTTCCAGAGATCCTGCTCTCCGGCGATCACGCGGCGATCGAAGCCTGGCGACGCGAACAGTCGAAACAACGGACTGCCCAGCGGCGTCCGGATTTACTTTAGGATGCCCGCGACGGGTTCAATGGACGGTCGATGAATTGGGGTAACGTCTGCCCCATCTCCCGCTCCCCCGATTGCAGGCTTCCCCTCACGGGCCAAAAGCCCAAGGAGATAGACGCATGTCCAAGAATGCTCTCATGGCTCATGTCGAGGCCAAGCACATCAAGGCGAATCCGCCGCAGTTTGACGTCGGCGATATCGTTGACGTCCACCAGCGCATTGTCGAAGGCGACAAGGAACGTATCCAGATCTTCTCCGGCACGGTCATCATGGTGAAGGGCGACGGCATCAACACCAACTTCACCGTCCGCCGCATCGTCAACAATGAAGGCGTCGAGCGTATCTTCCCGCTCCACTCGCCCAAGATCGAAAAACTCGAAGTCAAACGCAAGAGCCGCGTCCGTCGCGCCAAGCTCTACTACCTCCGCGAGCGCACCGGCAAGGCCACCCGTCTGAAGGAAGGCGATCCGATCGTCGTCGGCGAGCAGACGCAGGCGCCGGCCGCCCCTGCAACTCCCGCCGCACCCGTGGCCGAGACCAAGCCGGCGGAAGGAACCAAGTAAGAGCACATCTGCTGCAAAATCAGGAAAGGCCCGGGCCATTGGCTCGGGCCTTTTTTATGATCGCGCGTTGTTTCATCGCGGTATTGGTGCAGCTTATTTTGTCAGAAATCTGACCAGCGTGGGAATAAAGGTCTGCGTGTCGATGGGTTTGGCCAGCACCGCATCGAAGCCCGCCTCCTTCCAGGGATTCTCGTCCTGATGCGCGGCATGTGCGGTCAGGGCCAGGAGCGGCCCCGCATAACCCTCCTGACGCAGCAAGCGGGCGCATTGCGGCCCGTCGATGTCCGGCATGTTGATGTCCAGAATTACCAGCTGCATGGGTTGATTTCCGGTCGCGGCGCGGCGCATCGCCTCCAGCGCCTGCGGGCCGTTGGCCACTGCCGTCACATCGGCACCCGCCCGGCGCAGATATTCCTGCACCAGGTTCCGCACATTCGTGTTGTCCTCCGCCAGCAGAATCCGCGCCGCCAGTTGCGGGCGGTCGCCGTCGGCAGGGGGCGTCGTCTGTACCGGCAAGGCCAGCGTAAACGTACTTCCCTGCCCCACCACGCTGGTGACCGAAATCCAGCCGCCGAGTTTCTCGGCCAGTTGTCGGCAGATCGGAAGGCCCAGTCCGCTGCCGTCGTAGCGGCGGTTGTTGCTTTGCTCCACTTGGTAGAACGGCTGGAAAATGTGCGACAGTTGATCCGCCGGAATGCCGATCCCCGTATCTGTCACTGCGATCTGAAAGACGGGAATCGCCATGTGGGGCGCCGGTACCGTGGTATTGCAGGCAGTGATGGTGACCGACCCCGTGGTGGTGAATTTAAGCGCGTTGCTGAGCAGGTTCAGCAGGATCTGGCGGACGCGGGCGCTGTCTGTGTAAAGCGTCGCGGGTATGCGTTCTTCGACGACCACGTTCAACGCCAGTCCTTTTTCGGTCGCGCGCGGCCGCAACTGGTCCACGACCGAGGCAATCAGTTCCCGCGGCGCGATCTCGCCAAAGACCAGGTTCAGCTTGCCCGCTTCGATGCGGGACACGTCCAGCAGATCGTCGATCAGCGTCAGGAGTTGCGCGGCGCTTTGCTGGAGCACCTGGAGATAAGTATTTCGCCGCTGGGGAGAAAGCTGGTCATCCTGCAGCAGATCGGCAAAACCCAGAATGCTGGTCAGAGGCGTGCGCAGTTCGTGGGTGGTCTTGGCGACGAACAGGCTCTTGGCACTGTTGGCGTCGTCGGCGATCTGCTTGGCGTGGCGCAACTGCTCCTCGACCAGTTGACGCTCGTGGATTTCCATCTGGAGTTTGACGTTCGCCTGCAACAGGTCATCGGTTCGCTGGATGACCCGGTGTTCCAGTTCGAGCCGGTATTGTTCCAGGGAACGCTGGGCCTGAAGACGCTGCGTCACGTCCATGGCCACCACCAGCCGCCTGCGCTGCCCGTTGAACGTAATGGGATGGCCGGAAATTTCCACATCGATGCGCGTGCCATCTTTTTTTAAGTGCGTCCAGATTCCGGTGGTGGAAAATCTGTCGCGAATTTCGTCAATATGCTCGCGCAGCTTGGGAACGTCTTTGGGAGGACGAATGTCGCTGATACGGAGTTTGAGAAACTCCGCGCGCGAATAGCCGTACTTGGCGACCGCCGCGTCGTTGACGGCACCGATGCGCAGGTCATCCGGATCGTAGACCCACATCGGCAGAGGATTGTTGTCGAAGAGCACCTGGTATTCGGCGGCGGTACGGGCGATTTCCTCCTGGGTCATCAGTTCGGCGCGCTGCACCGAGTGGATGTAGGAACGGATAAGCAGGAACAACATCGCCGCGGTGACCAGGACAAAGCCCCACCCCTTGTAAGTTGATCCCACCAGCACACGATGGCGCACGACCGTTTCACGAATGCTCGGAGGAATCGCCGAATCGGTAAAATAATCGACCAGATAATCGAGCGAATAATCAGAGACGGCAATCCATACGGACGCCACAAAAAGATAGATGAGGCCGATGCGCAGCGCAATCCGCCGAGAGCTGCGGCGCTGCTCCGCATCCAGCACCGGTGCAGGATGTGATGTCGCGTTGTGGACCGCCATGGAACTCCCTTGCAGTGTCTGCACGTGCGATGCGCAGGAACCTGGTGAAGGCAAAACGCGTGATTATTGGAAGAGGTCGAGAACTGATGACCCTCATGGGGCACTATACCGGCCTACTGCTGTGCAATACAATCCTTTGATCATGCTGATCGACACACACTGCCATTTGACCTACGAAGGGCTCTTTGAGAACCAGCACGAGGTGCTCGCCCGGGCCGCGGCCGCGGGGGTGGGACGGCTGATCACCGTGGGGACGGACGTGCCCGACCACGCGAAAGTGCTTTCGCTGTTGCGCAGCCATCCGCAAGTGTTCGGCGCTCTGGGCATTCACCCGCATCACGCCTCCGAGGTGGAGGACGGATACGAAAGGTTTCTGGAAAATCGTATCCGCTCAGAAAAGAAAATTCTGGCCCTCGGCGAATGCGGACTGGATTATCATTACCAGTTTGCGCCGAAGCTGCTGCAGCGCGGCGTCTTCCTCAACCAATTGGAAATGGCCCGGCGCATCGACATCCCCGTGATCCTCCACGTGCGCGAAGCACATCCTGACGCCCTCTCCGTGATGCAGGATTTTCCCGAACTGAAGTTCGTCGTCCACTGCTTCACCGGCACGCCGGCCGAATGCAAATCGTGGCTGAAACTCGGCGCGTACATCGGCATCACCGGAATCGTCACCTACAAAAATGCCAAGGACGTGCAGGACGCCGCCAAACTGGTGCCCCCGGATCGCCTGCTCGTGGAAACCGATGCACCGTACCTGAGTCCCGAGCCGGTGCGAAAAATCAAGACCAACGAGCCCGCGCACGTCGCCCACACGGCCAGGTTCCTTGCCGACCTCCGTGGTGCCAGCTTCGACGAGCTTCGTGTCCAAACCACCGCCAACGCGGCCAGACTCTTCGGCGAAAAACTGCTCGCCACTTGATGAAAGTGGATTGATCGGCCCGATCGGATAAACTTCACCGAACGCCAAACCTTGATTGGAGCGCATGATGACTACCACGGAGCTATCGCCGGCCAACATCGAACAGCAAGTCGCCGAGTTCAAACAGGTCTACCAAGGCATCGAGTCCGAGATCGGCAAGGTCATGGTTGGCCACAAGGAAGTGATCAGCCAGACCATCTTGTGCCTGATGATCGGCGGCAACGCGCTGCTCGAAGGCGTCCCCGGACTGGGCAAAACCATGCTCGTCCGCACCCTCGCCCAGGTGATGGACCTGCAGTTCAGCCGCATTCAATTCACGCCCGACCTCATGCCCGCCGACATCGTCGGCACGTCACTCGTCGTCAACGACGAACAGGGAAATCGCCTCTGGCAATTCCAGCCCGGGCCGATCTTCGGCAACCTCATCCTTGCCGACGAAATCAACCGCGCGACGCCCAAGACCCAATCCGCGCTGCTCGAAGCCATGGCCGAGCAGTCCGTCTCGGTCGCCAAGAAAACCCACCGCATGCCCGATCCCTTCTTCGTACTCGCCACGCAAAACCCCATCGAAATGGAAGGCACCTACCCCCTGCCTGAAGCCCAGCTCGACCGTTTCGCCTTCAAAATCTCCGTCGAAAGCCCCGAGCTTCAGGACCTGCTGACGATTCTCGATCGCACCACCGGCGTGCAGGTGCCCGCCCCGGCGACCGTCGTCAACGCCGAAAAAATCCGCGAAATGAAGCACCTGGTTCGCGCCGTGCCCGTCGCCAGTCACGTGAAGGATTACATCGGCCGGCTCGTTCTCGGTTCTCATCCGGACACCAAGACCGCGCCGGAGATCACCAAGAAATACATCCGCTTCGGCGCCAGTCCGCGTGGCGCCCAGTCGATCATCCTTGCCGCCAAAGTCCTCGCCCTCCGCGACGGCCGCTACAACGTCAGCTTCGCCGACGTCCGCAGCGTCCTGCTCCCCTCGCTGCGCCACCGCATCATCCTGAACTTCGAAGGCCAGGCCGAAGGCATTTCTACCGACATCGTCGTCCGCAAAATAATCGACGCCACCCCCGAGACGATGAGCGTCTAAACATAAAACATAAGACACGAAACATAAAAAGGTTCCTTAGGGAGATTGCACCTTGGGTAAGCAATACGAGCGAGATTGGATTGAGCGAGCGCACTGGTTTGCGGTGCGCGTCTTGAAAATTGCGGGAAAGCTGCCACACACGCCCGCGGGATGGTCGATGGCCGGGCAAGTCTGCCGAAGCGGTCCGTCGATTCCACATAATATGGAGGAAGCCAAGGCCGCATTGACATTGGCCGATACCCTGACGAAAACCGGCATTGCGCGCAAGGAAGCCGCTGAGACGCGGCGCTCGCTGATGGTTATTCGTGATGCGGAATTGTTACCCAAATCCGAGGCGGAGGAGCTTCGGTTGCTGATCACCGAGGGCAATGAGATAACTGCCATGTTATCCGCCGGCACTTATCGGCTACACCTGCGAATCACGAAAGAATCCAAAGGTCGCGATTCCCGAACTTCTTGGCCAGACCGGCCCTAACGCCTTTTTATGTTTTATGTTTCATGTTTTATGTTTTTGCCAGTTGCTTCTGCTGCCGCCGATAGGAATAATGAATCCGCCTCTGCTGTGTTCGTGGTATCGAGGTCACTGTGGCTTCGGACCGATGAGCTTAATTAAGGGCCCCAAGAAACGGACTGACGAACAAGCCTCCCTGCATTCCTCGTGAGTGCGGCCTAGTAGTGGAAGTTTTGAAACGGTTCTTCGCGCGGCCCGCCCTGTTGATCAGGGTTCGAAACCTCACCTCGTCACGGCACCTACGTGGAGGCTTTTTTCGCATGCCCCCGGGCCTGGCCGCTATCGGTCACGCCCGTTCTATTTCCACTGTTTTCCCCACCCGCCGCTCGCGAACCCTCGCGAATTCCCATCGCCGAGACTCTCCACGAGCCGATACTGGTGTCTAACGCTTTGTATTCACGCGGTTTCCGACGCAAGGAATTCTGATTGATGCCCAGCCTTCGGCTCCATTCTGTTTCCCTCGCCATTCTCGCACTGGCACTCCTGCCGGCGTCCGGCACTGCGGCGGACACTCCCGATTCCGGCAAGACCATCGTCCGTGACGGCATGTCCATCCAGTTGCCCAAGGGCTGGGCTTCCGAAGAATCGCCTGCCGGACGCACCGTCCTCATCGCCCATTCGCCCGACAAGGAAAAGGATGATACCGGCGAATTCCCCACCACCCTCACCATCGCCCTCCATCCCGCAAAACCCGACGGCAAAGCGATTCAGGAAGCCAATGCCCGCGAGCTCAAAGACTACAAACCCCTCGAGCCGCCGCGCGATCTGCAGATCAACGGCGCCGCCGGCGTAGCCCTCGGCGGCACGTTCACCCAAGGCGTTCTCAAACTCCGCACCCGCCAATACGTCCTCTCCAGCGGCGACAAAGGCTTCGTCATCACCCTCGTCATGCTCGAAAGCCGTTGGGACAAATACCACCAACTCGCCGAAGCCGCCATCGCCACTTTTCACATTGGCGACGCCGCCAAGAAGTGATTTCCGCATAGCATCCCCGGCGCAGAATCGCGTGCAGATTGACGATTGCGTTGCCGCCGCCCACCCTTGCGTCACCCATCCATCCTGATACGCTATTCTATTCACGGGCATCAATACCCTTGGTGTGGTCCATCGCAAGGCGGAAATGAGTACCAATCCCCCACAATCCAAATCTCCCAAGACTTCCACGCCCGTTTCCGCCGATTCCCCCTCAGATCCCGCCAAACCTCCAAGCCCTCTTGAGTTGACTAACTCCCAGCTCCTCCGGCGGATGTTCCGCTTTCTCGCCCCGGTCCGCGCTTTGGCGGCCCTCGCTTGCCTCCTCATCGTGGCGTGGGTCTTCGTCGAAATCAATGCCGTAAAAACCACCGGCCAGATCGTCAACGCCGTCAAAGACACTCTCGAAAGCGGCAAGGTCGCCAACACCCCATTCTGGGACGCCATCGGCCGCGAGCCTCTCCGCAGCATCGTTCACATGATCGTGATCCTCGGCCTGCTGGTGGTGCTCAATAATTTCATCACCTTTCTCCGCACCTACATGAACTCCCGGTTCACTATGGACATGGTCTACCACATGCGCGCCGCGGTCTACGACCGCCTGCAAAACGTGGGTTTCGCCTTCCATGACGAACACTCCAGCGGCGCGCTGATCAACCGCGCCCTGTCGGATCTCCAAAATGTTCGCGCCTTTCTCCAGATGGGCCTGCTCCTGACGGTCGAAATCGTCGCCTTCGTTGTGGGATGGATCGTCTACATGTCCACGATCAGCCGGTGGGTCGCGCTGGCCGCGCTCCTGCCCGTGCCCTTCTGGATCTGGTACATCCTCCGCTTCGGCAGAAAGATGCAGCCGGCCCAGCAAGCCGCCATGAAGGCCGGCGACGATGTGGTCACCGTGCTGACCGAAAACGTCGCCGGCGTCCACGTCGTCAAGGCCTTCGCCACCGAGGGCACGGAAATCCAGAAGTACAACGCCGCCGCCAACACCTGGTTCGATCGCGTGATGGACACCGTCAGACTCTGGCGGAACTTCGCGCCCATCATCCGCGGCATCGCCTCCGCCAGTCATCTGACGCTCTTTGCCATCTGCGCCCTGCTGGTGGTCCTCACCGCCGACGTGCCGCCACCGTCCGCGACTCTCCCCACCTCCACCCTCGCACCCTCCACGGCCCCCGCGTCTCTTCCCGCCACCGCACCTGAAGCTGCCGCCGCAACCTCCGCCCCGACCGCCACGATCACGGCCTCATCCCCCGCATTTCCCGTGAAGGTCAACGTCGGCCACCTGCTCGTCTTCGGCGCCGCCATGGGCGCCATCCTCTCCCGCCTCCAGCAGGTCAACCAGATCAGCGATCAGTACCAGCGTGCCATCGTCTCCGCCCGCCGATTCTTCGAAGTGCTCGACGCACCTTCCACCGTCCCGGAATTCACCAAGGCCCCGGACCTCCCCCGCGGCCCCGGCGCCGTCGAGTTCCACTTCGTCACCTTCGGTTACGATCCCGCCAAACCCGTCGTCCGCGACATCGCCTTCGACGTGCCCGGCGGCAGCATCGTCGCCCTCGTCGGCCCCACCGGCTCCGGCAAAAGCACCCTCGTCCAACTCCTCGCACGCTTCTACGATCCCCAGAACGGCCAGATCCTCATCGACGGCATCGACATCCGCAAAGCCAGCCTCACCAGCCTCCGCAAGTCCATCGGCTTTGTCTTCCAGGAAACCTTTCTCTTCTCCGATACCGTCGCCAACAACATCCGCTACGGCCATCCGGACGCGACCATGGGTGACGTCGAAGCCGCCGCACGCGTTTCCCAGGCCCACGAGTTCATCATGGAATTGCCCCAAGGCTACGACACCATGCTCGGCGAACGCGGCGCCACCCTTTCCGGCGGCCAGCGCCAACGCCTCGCCATCGCCCGCGCCATCATCAGCAATCCGCGTATTCTCGTGCTCGATGACGCCCTCGCCGCCGTCGATCCCGAAACCGAACACCTCATCAGCCGCGCGCTGGAACTGGTCATGGTCGATCGCACCGTCTTCATCATTGCCCACCGCCTCTCCACCGTGAAGGCCTCCGATCTCGTGATCGTCCTCGAGCACGGCCGCATCACCCAGGCCGGCACCCACAAGGAACTCCTCCGCCAGCACGGCCATTACCGCCACATCGCCGAAGTCCAGCTCGCCTACCAGGAAAAGGAAATCCTCGCCAAAGCCGAAAAACGCGCCGATAAAGCGGACGCGTCGAGCGAGGAGAAGAAGACATGATCTCAACTTTGATGAAACGAAAACGCGACCAACGCCGCGAAGTGGCGAAGATCAACCTGCCGACCGCCGGCCCGGTGAAAGACCCCAACGCCCCCGAAGGCGAGCCGGATTACAAACCGCTGGAATGGCCCGTCGTCAAGAAAATCCTCCATTGGATGGCCCCCTATAAATGGAATTACATCGTCGCCCTGCTGGTCAATCTCGCCGGCACTTTGCTCGACATGCTCGGCCCCCTCTACATCAAGCACCTCGTCGATCACGACATCCCCGGCCATCCGCACATGCTTGCCACCGGCCTCGTGGCCGCACTGCGCACCACCTTCCCCGGCACCGCGGAATCCGTCTCCCGATCCCTCCAGCACCACGCACCCTTTTGGGGCATCGGCTGCACCATAGCCCTCTGGGCCTTCACCACGTTTCTCTCCATCCTGCTCATGCGCTTCAACATGGAATACAACCGCCGCACCGGCGAGAAGGTCGTCTTCGCGATCCGCAAGGCCATCTTCGCCCACCTCCAGCAGCTCTCCATGAGCTTCTACGACCGCACCAAGTTCGGCCGCATCCTCTCCCGCGGCACCACGGATATCGACGCCATGGTCAACCCCGTCGTCAACGGCGTTAACACCGTCGTCACCAACGCCATGATGATGGGCATCGCCGCCGTCATGATCGTCTACTCCGATTGGCGCATGGCCATCGCCGTCCTCTGGCTCGGCCCCGTCCTTTATTTCATGAACCAGATCTACCGCCGGAAAATCGGCGCCAAGTGGCGGCAGGTCCGCGAGCATTTCACCCGCGTTTCCACCAATCTCGCGGAGAACATCAACGGCATGCGCGTCGTCGCCGCCTTCAATCGTCAGGAGGAAAACCTCTCCCACTTCAATGAACTCCAGGACGTCAACACCATCAACAACATTCAGGCCTCCGCCACCAACGGCATTTACATGCCTCTGCTCAATGTCGTCGGCTTCATCGGCAAGGTCATCATCCTCATGTTCGGTTGCTACCTCGTGATCCGCACGTCCGGCCAAAGCGCCACCGCGCGTTTCACCGTCGGCACCCTCATGGCCCTCTACATGTACTGGGACTGGTTCATGAACCCCGTCCTCAACTTCGGCAACTTCCACAACGAAATGATGCAGGCCATGGCCAGCGCCGAACGCATCTTCACCCTCCTCGATCAGCGCCCCGAAGTCACCGATTCTGCCGACGCCATCGCCCTCCCGCCCGTCAAGGGCGAGGTGCGTTTCGACCACGTCAACTTCGCCTACAAAGTCGATAAGCCTGTTCTTCACGACATCACCTTCGAGGCCCGCCCCGGCCAGACCATCGCCCTCGTTGGACACACCGGCTGCGGCAAAAGTACCATCATGAATCTCATTTGCCGCTTCTACCTTCCCCAGCAGGGGGGAATCCTCATCGACGGCTACGACCTCCGCAAAATCACTTCCGATAGCCTGCATCGCCAGATGGGCATCGTCGCCCAGTCCAACTACCTCTTCAGCGGCTCCGTGCTGGAAAACATTCGTTACGCCAAGCCCGACGCCACCGAAGAACAGGTGATCGCCGCCGCCACCGCCCTGGGCAGCCATGATGTGCTGAGCGAACTCAAGGACGGCTACCACACGCAGGTCGGCGAACGCGGCAGCGCCATGTCCCTCGGACAGCGCCAGCTCATCTGCTTCACCCGCGCGTTCCTGGCGAACCCCGCCATCCTCATGCTCGATGAGGCCACCTCCGCCGTCGACACCCACACCGAAATGATCATCCAGCAGGCCCTCGAACGCCTCGTCGCCGATCGCACCACCTTTATCGTCGCCCACCGCCTCAGCACCGTCACCAGCGCCGATCTCGTCCTCGTCCTCGATCACGGCAAGATCATCGAGCGCGGCACCCACCACTCTCTGCTCGAACTCGGCGGCAAATACGCCGAACTCTACCGCCAATTCACCCGCGAAATCGGCTCCGACACCCCGTGATTACCCCGCTTCTCGCGTGATTCCTGATGCGTGCGTCCGCGTAGTCACCTGTTATGATGGCTTCCTTTTCGGGCTCACGGAATCCTCCCATGCCGACCCACAACCAAGACGCCGCTGCTCTCGCCAACCCCGCCGTGACGCCCGCCGAGCAGGCGAGCGCAAAGACACCTTCGGCCTATTCCCCCGATCTCTCCGGCCACCTGCCGCCACTCGACGGCATCCGCGGCTTGGCCATTCTTCTCGTGCTCCTCTGCCACTACGTCACCGTCTTCTGGAAACCCGAATTCCAGGCCGCCGTCGGCATGTCCGAACCCGTCAAAGTCCTCTACCACCTCCTCTCCTGCGGCTGGATCGGCGTCGACCTCTTCTTCGTCCTCTCCGGCTTTCTGATCACCGGAAGCGCCAAGTGCCACCAGCACAAGACTATAGCCATAACGCAAGTGGCTCTACTGCTCTACTTTTGCAACCTGGCACTGTTGCATCCGCTCCTCCGCTGCTAGACTAACGCGGATGGACTTGCCCAATTCTGAAAACTTTGAAGAAGAAGCAGCGGCCTCGCGAGCGATAGCACGGCAAGCGACTATATTGGGAATGGTTGATTGGCAACAATGGACGCTGCTGCTGATGATGGTGGGGATTGCATGGAGGTTGACACGATATTTTATTGATTTCCCCTTTTGGCAAGATGAAGCGAAGCGCGCGATCAATCTACTGCACCGGCCAATTCTGGATATGTCTCCGCCTTTTTTGTACGACCAGTTGCAACCGGCTCTGTTCGCGGCAGCTACGCAGATATTGCGGCTTGTGTTTTCGTCCGGCGAGTGGGTCTTTCGATTAATCCCACTGCTGGCCGGATCGGCGGCGCTGATCCTGTTCTATCGCTTTGCACGGCAATTGCTGGAGCCTCTGGCGGTGGCGACAGCGATCGGGCTGCTCGCGATTTCACACGTCACTGTGCAATATGCAACGGAATTCAAGCCGTACGCGGTGGATCTCTTGATGGCAGTGGTGTATCTGATGCTGGGGTGGAAGATTCTGCAGCGGCCGGAGCGGTTCCGCTATTTTGTTGGGCTGGTGGTCTTGATGCCGCTGTCGATCGGGTTTTCTTATCCGAGTCTGTTCCTGATCGCAACAGTGACGATAGTGGTACTTCCGACCATCATGAAGAAGACGCCATTGGGTGGGAAATGCCTGTTCCTTCTGGCGAACCTGTTGGCCTTGTCGGCTTTTGTATGGATCCTGCATGAGACCAATTCATCGCAGTTTCATAAAACTAATGCCGTGATGGTAAACAATTGGTGGCAGCGTTCGTTTCCGCCGGCGAATCCGCTCCAGTTTTTAGTCTGGGTATTTCAAGTACATTTGGGGGCAATGTCGGCGTATCCGGTGAAGGCGTACAACCTCTGCGCGTTTTTGATGTGTATTTTGGCGTTGCTGGGCGTGTATCGCTTGATTCGCGAGAAGAAGGCCTCACTGCTGGCACTGATGCTGCTACCGTATTTGTTCACTTTTATCGCAGCTTGTCTGCGCAAATATCCCTACGGCGGAGAGTCGCGGGTGGCGCAACACCTGTTGCCGGGTTTTCTCTTATTGGCGGGAATGGGTCTCTCAGTGACGGCGAATCTGGGAAGCAAACGGTTTGGGGCGGCGCGAGCGGTATGGGCCACACATCTGGTGTTTGTGACCTTTCTGGCTCTCGCGATTTACGGCATCGGTCACGACTTTGCGAAACCCTATTACTACGATCCACTCGATGTCACAGCACGCGAAGTCGCGGCATCCCTTCCCCAGAAGGTGCCAGCCAATGCAGTGCTCTATGCCCCACAGGTGGAAGGGCTCAACCCGAGCTGGGCTTGGTACTTGACGATCTACCACCCGGCGTTCCAGTTTGCGTCCACACCGACGATATCTCCAGAAAATTCGATGCCAGCAAAATTTTCGGCTTCTCCGTTCCTGGAGTTGTATGTTCCGACCGCCGATCCGCCGATTATTACCGACGAGGCTGCGCTGGCAGCTTCCGGCTGGCAGCGCAGCCTCGTGGTCGAGTTCGGGAATATTTCCGGCGACAAGCACCATGCCTATCGTCTTTACATGTGGAGAAATACCGGCGGCACTACAAGCCAGGCGCCATAATGGAAAGCCCATAAGCCTGTTTGAAAAGTTCATAGAATGCCGGTGGTGGTGGAGGACAAACAATTCCTCCAAGCCACCGTCGAGCGATATCGTCAAGCCGCCCAAGCCGGACGCCACCGAAGAACAGGTGATCTCCGCCGCCACCGCCCTGGGAAGCCATGATGTGCTCAACGAACTCAAGGACGGCTACCACACGCAGGTCGGCGAACGCGGCAGCGCCATGTCCCTCGGCCAGCGCCAGCTCATCTGCTTCACCCGCGCATTCCTGGCCAACTCCGCCATCCTCATGCTCGACGAGGCCACCTCCGCGGTCGACACCCACACCGAAATGATCATCCAGCAGGCCCTCGAACGCCTCGTCGCCCATCGCCTCAGCACCGTCACCAACGCCGATCTCATCCTCGTCCTCGACCACGGTAAAATCATCGAGCGCGGCGGAAAATACGCCGAAATCTACCGCTAATTCACCCGTGGAATCGAATAACGGGGCCGTGCTGGATCAAAAATCTGAATTGCGTCGTTCGCCACCCGCACCGTCCAGCCCGGACAGGCTTCTTGCACCAACCTTGTCACCTCGGCAACAGTTGGATAGTCATTTCGTCCCTTGAATAGCCGCGCATCATCAATCAGGATCACGTGGGGAAATCGTTTGTCGGCGAGAATCGTTTGCAGTTCCCGCACCACCGGAGTATCCGACGAGCCGCGAGCCGTTCCTTCTCCCGAGTAGTGCCCATCCAGCCAGAAGAGTGCTGGCCCGGTTAGCCGTTGTACCACTCTTGGTATCACCTCGCCACTGTCGCCGTTAATGATCTCAATCTGCGGATATGCCGCGAACCGCGCCTTGGCCTTGACGTACAGCGGCTCAAAAAGTTCGATCGTATATATCTGCTTGAACGTCGTACGAGCCGCTTCCACCATATCCCCCATGTACGTTCCGGTCTCCACAAGCGTCGCAAGACCGAATCGTTGGGCATACTCCAGCACCACACGCTGCTTGGTGGCCTGTGCCGCCGGCTCCTTGCCGCGAAGCTTGCGGATCATCTTTTCCTGAAACCTTTTGAATCCGTACCAGAGGTTCATCGGGAACGCCGCCGGTTTTTCTAATTTGTCAGAGTTCATAGGTTTCTCACTTTTGGCCGACAAACATCATCCTAGCCTCCGGAAAAGGAAGCATCCCGTGCCTTCATATTGCCGAGCGAACAGTTCTTTCGGCGCATTAGCCACCAGCCCGTCGGGCTTGCCGTCATCAGTGATCAGCGCCCACTCCACTAGTTCCAGCCCCGCAAATGCCTCCACCACCTGGTCAAACGCGTAGATGCGATTGGCGTTGAAGCGGATTCTCGCCTCACCCACCGGCACCACGAACAGCAAATGCCCGCCCGGCCGCAATACGCGTTTCAACTCCGCTATCGCCTTCAAATCGCCCTGCGGATCGATCGGATCGCCGTAGCGCCCCAGTCCCACGTGTTCCACCACGTGCATGCACGAGAGCGATTCAACGCTTCCATCCGCAAACGGCAGCTTGGTCAGGTCCACTGCGCCCGCGGTGAGATTTTCCAAATGGATATCCGCCGGCCGGTAATCGTAAAACTGGATCGGCACAAACGCTGATGCCAGTGTGCTGAAATACAGCAGCGACGATATATCGACATGCTGTGCCGGACGGATCTTCTGCAACATCCGGGCACCCCACGCCGTGTGATAGACATAATGGCGATCAAACCCTGATTTCGCAGTCTTGTCGCGGATATACAGGCGACGATCCCGCCAGCGGATCGGGAAACGCCCGTCAGTCATCTTCCGAAAACGCGAAAAATCTCGCTCCACGACGAAGCGGCTTCTGCACTTCGTCCAAAGCCGCGACAAATTGCGCGACAGCTTCCCAAAGCGGTATCTCGTTGCTTTGCAAAGCATCGCCATGAAGTCCTTCCGCACGCAGAATAAGCCCGCGAACATACCGTTGGTAACCACCTGTGTCAAAATCATATCGGCCCCCCAAACCCCACGCAATCTGCTCTTGCAGTGGCTCCATCGCCATATTTGGTTTAACACCCTCTATTAATCTCATACTTTAGTTCTACAACGAATGCAGATCACGTAAGCCCTTTTTTACCATGGACTTAATTGGAATGCGATATTTGTGCGTTTTTGGCGCAATTCCTTATGTGATCAGACTTAGCAAAAGTCGCCTTCGTTGTAGAATTAGTTCCCCCCAATTATAGTTCCCAAGGGTTGCTGATTCCGGATGTCAGGAATATAATCAACTGGTGTCGTGCATAATGCAGAGGAGCGGTGCCTTTAGGGAACCGCGGCGGTCATTTCCCAGTGAGATTCCTTAGATTCGGATCACATGAACGCATTCCCTCGTCAGTGCAATAAGGACGGACACCAGCCACATCGGTAGCGTTACAGGTCTTAGTGCCCGGAATGGTGGAAAACTAATGCGTGTGGGTATAATTTCTACAAATGGAGGGTGGGGCGGAAGCGAATCTCTGTGGGTGGCTCTTGCGAACTCAGCGATCAGAAAAAGACACGCCGTTACAGTACTGGGATTCAAAACCCCTACGCGTGTAGCACAAATGAAAGGTCTGCAGGAAATGGGTGCGGGGATGATATGGCGCCCGATGAAGGGCATGGCGCGTCTCTTGTCGCGGTTTGCCAATTCACCGGGATCACGTTTTCTTTCATGGCATCCTGATGTAGTGTGCATCAGTCAGGGGGGGACCTATGATTGCATGAACTCGAAGCAGTTTTCGCGGTTGCCCGGGTTACTGTCTAAGCGAGGCATTCCCTATGTGATTGTTTGCCATGGCAATATCGAGATGGACATTCCTAGCGACGCGCAGCGGACTCGTGCCGTAGCATTTTTTCTTGGTGCCGATCGTCTCGTTTTCGTCGCCGACAGGATGCGCATGCTGGCCGAGCGGCAGTTGGCGCAAGCATTACCCAACGCAGTGGTATTGCGTAACCCTCTAAACCTTAAGACTTTCTCGGCCGTTCCCTGGCCAGTAGGGAAATCGATGAGGTTTGCGATCGTTGGTCGGTTGGATGCCGCCATCAAGGGGCATGATGTGCTTTTTGAGTCGCTGGCAGGAGAGCCTTGGCGGCATCGCGATTGGCGGCTGCGCGTGGTCGGCGATGGTCCTTCTGCAACTTACCTGCGGTGCCTTAGCGCGTTTTACGGCATCGAATCGCGGGTCGATTTTCTGGGCCACGTGGAAGACATTCGCGCTGTCTGGGCCGACAATCATCTGGCCGTGATTGCTTCCCGGACCGAGGGCTTGCCCCTAACGCTTGAAGAAAGCATGTTATGCAGTCGGCCAGCGCTGGTCACGGATGTCGGTGCTATCACTGAATGGGTTAGGGAGCCGATATCCGGTTTTGTCGCGGAGGGAGCCAATCCGCGAGTTTTGGCCGCAGCCTTTGAACGGGCATGGGCTGCGCGTTCTGTCTGGTCGGAGATCGGATCTAGGGCGCGTGCCTTGGCATTATCCAAGTATGATCCAGCGCCGTGTGAAAAACTGCTGGGCTTATTGGAGGAAGCGCGGGCGAGAGGCTAGTGTACGCCGCCTGAAATAGCATAACTTCTGAAGAGCCCAATTCGTTCGTGTGCTAATGCTGGTGTCGCATTTTGTCTGCGGAACCCCGGCTCATGATAAGTTACAGACCGTTAGGCGGGGACCACTAGATATTACTAGGAGCCTATCCGCATACCCCGTTTTTAGTTGATAAAACAGGGAAATCTCAGTCGAGCATGGAGGCTCAAGCATAGACCACTCAGCAGCGGCCAATCGTTTCGTGATCTCGGATGCATTTTCGACGTTGATCCAACCGGGTATTCCCACGCACAAGAACACGCATCGCTTTGGCGGCGGGCCGCCCCGCACATCGGATCACGTCTGCCTGAACGCAATCTTTTCGTGCTGCGGATGGGATGCCAGTGTAACGCGCTGAATGTTACGGGCCTCTGCGCGTCCTCCACCACCCACGACCGCTTCCAGCATCTTGTCCACGGCAGTGGTGGCGGTACAATTGATCGAATGCCTTGCCTTTCAGAAGGGCTTGGCGAGGAGCGGTGGCGACGTGACATCCGGTCGCGGAAGCATAAGGGAATCGTAACGGGTTTCAGGGCATCCCGACAAACCTCTCAAACCCCGCCGTGGGAATCGTAATAACAATGAGGCATTTATGACATCGGTTGTGGATCAGGAATATTGGGATATGCACTATCACCAGCCGCAGTTTGTCTACAGCCCTGCTGGAGTGGAGTTTAAGCCGCTCTTTGACAAGTTTCTTAAGCCCGGTGGTACGTGTTTTGAAATCGGTTGTTACCCGGGCGGATACCTCTTTTATCTGGGGCATACGTTTGGCTATACCATTAGCGGTATCGATGCCACGCCGGGAGTCGCTGATCAGTTGCCGGCCAACGCGGCTTCGCTGGGGCTCAAGGTTGGAGAATTCACCAAAGGGGATTTTTTTAACTTCCGCTCGAATTGCACATATGACGTGGTCTGCTCCTTTGGGTTTATCGAACACTTCACAAACGTCGAAGAGGTCATCGAGCTTCACCTCGCCTTGCTCAAGCCTGGTGGAACCTTCGTAATATCGTGCCCGAATTTTCGCAAGGTTCAATATGTGCTCCATCGTCTGCTCGACGCCCAGAACTTAGCCCGTCATCATCTCCCCGCCATGGACTTGAATCGCTGGGAGCGTGCCCTGCTGCGGCACGGTCTACAGATCCAGTACAAAGGATACTGGCGTACGGCTGACTTTTGGAGCGATTCTGGCCGTAGTAACTATTTTGTCCGCCTCATGCGACGTACCCTGCGTCGTCTGTGCAAACGGATCGATCCTTGGCTGCATTGGCCGAACCGCTATACTTCACCGTTTATGATCTGTTTCGCCACTAAGCCCCTCGCACCGGCGGCCGAATCGCGATGACTCTCGTCTGAAATGCGTTTGTGGCAATGATGCTGCGACTTTTGCAACGCTCCTATCGCCGATATCGTGGCGGGAACGCGCACTTATGGCACGTTATCGTGTGATCGGCCGCGCGCGATCCAGGGACGACAGGTCCTCGGTCAATCGGTGAAAGTAGCTGAACAGATTCAGGTGCGTCCGCTGAAATTCTTTCTGTGCCCGCAGCGCCGGCAGCCGCCGTTCGTACTCCTCCCGCCAGTTGTTCCAATCCACCTTCTCAACATCCGCCGACAATAGATAGGAACCCGGTACCGCATATACGTCAATGTTGGGCGCACCATCGTAAATCGGCACGGCGTTGCACAGGATCGCATCGCAGAATTTCTCGGTGATGTAGTCATCCGCCACCGCCCGCTCCAGCGCCAGATAAAAGCAATGCTCTTGAATCCCCAGGTACTTGTCATTGCCCACATCGCTTCCCGAGGTCTTGTGATATCCCCCCAGCGCCCGCCCCGACAGCTTCCCGAAAATATCCACGCCCCCGATGCGCTTGGCCAGATCCGCGATCATCTCCGCCCGCCACACGTACTGCCCGTTGTCCACCACCGAACACTTCGCCTTCTTCACCGCCTCCACCGGCGGCACCCACAAGCACAGCGTCGGCGAATAACGAATGTAATTCGCATCGTCCCCCGCCTGTGGCCCCTGCACGAAACTGAAACACTCCGGCAATCTCGGATGCCGCGATTCCTTCTCCCCCGAAAGCAGAAACATCTGCCCCTTCAACGCCGCAAAACTCTCGCGGATCGTTCGCTCCTCCAGGTACACGCCCACAACAAAATCGCTCGCCTCGCTCGGCGAAATCCGCTCGTGCTCCGGCAACGCCCACGGCAAAATGTACCGCTCCAAAAATCCCCGGTCGTGTGTGTATTGAAACACCCAGCGGATCGTCTTCTTCCCCATCCGAATGCCGATGCTGTTCTGCAGCAAAAACTCCGGCGAATAAACCGCCGGCTGCGGACGCTTCTTCGGGAACATCGCATACTTGATGGACCGCACCATCCCGCTCAGCGGGCTCCGCTTCCGCTCGATCAGCCACGCCTCGCCTCCCTTTTCCTGAGACGCCGTCAAATCCACCCCGCGAAACTTCCCGCGCCCCGCTTTCTCAAACTCCACCGTGCGCTGCCCATTGCGATGTCGCAGCACCAACTTGCCCCCCTCGATCTCCCACGCATGTTCATGAATCGACGGTGCCCCCTCCAGCCGATGATCCGCCCGCAACGTCATCCGCGCTGCCGACCGCCCGCCGCACGAATAGCGAAACCGCCGCCCCGCCACCTGCTCCTCGCGTATCGCCTCGCCCTGCGTCATCAGCCCCTCATTTCTCACAACCGGTGATACAAACCGTAGTACGCAACTTCCCCGACGGCAACACCTTGTTCTGCACGACAAACGTCGGCCCGACCTCCGGCCGCTTGGCATCGAAATCGTGGAACAGCAGGTATCCGCCCACCTTCACCCGCGGCGAAAAATTCTCGAAATCAAACGCACACCCCTCTTGCGAATGATCCCCATCGATAAACAACAGATCCAGCTCCGGCACCTTCCCCACAAACGCCTGCGAGTACCCCTGCAAAATATCAATCTTCCCCAACACGCCGCGCGATTGCATGTTCTCCTTGAACTCCTCCACCAGCGGCCGCTGCCCCTTCTGCTTCGCATAAATATCGCGCGACTCAACCTCCCCCGCCGCATCAAACGGATCGATCACATACACCCGCCCCTCTCGCAATCCCGACGCCAAACAATACGTGCTCTTCCCCTTCCAGCATCCGATCTCCAGGATATTCGCGCCAGCCGTCCCCGCGGCCCTTCCCGATACCCGCGACGCCAGCCGACACAACGCCGCCGCTTCGCTCTTCTCCAGCCACCCGTCGATCTGCTCGTAACTGCCGATCCGCTGCAAAATCGAGCGATCCGCGATCTTGCGATACACCTTCCGCATTTCCCGAACCAAACTCATCGATACCCCTTGGCGTTCCTCGGCGGCTCATCGGCGTCGCCTTCGTGTCTTCGCGACTTCGTGGTTAAGATGCCATCACGCGCGTCATGGTAGTCTCTACCAGCAGCCTCGCATACTATCACGCTTGCCCATTCCCGGCACGCAGGATTAAAGCATGACCCTCTCCATCCTGATCCCTACCCACAACCGCAGCGAGCTTCTGGCCCGCACGCTCGAAAGTCTCCGCGCCGTGACGCTGCCCCCGTCCGGCCCCGTCGGTCTGGAAATCGTCGTCATCGCTAACGCCTGCACCGACCAAACCCGCGCCCTCGTCGACCAAATCGCCCCCACCATGCCCATCCCCACGCGCTGCGTCGATGAGCCCACCGTCGGCCTCAACCCCGCACGCAATCGTGCCCTGTCCGAAGCCCGTGGCGAGATCCTCGCCTTCCTTGATGATGACGTCTGGGTCGAATCCCCCTGGCTCATCGAACTGCTCGCGCTCTTCGACACCCAGCCCGCCGACATCGTCGCCGGCACCGTCAACCTCTGGTGGGAAGCCGTCGAACGCCCCGCCTGGCTCGATACCCGCAGCGCCCATCTGCTCAGTTGCGTCAACTACGGCGATCAGATCATCGAGCTGACCAAGCCCGGCCAGGCCGTCGGCGCCAATTTCGCCTTCCGCCGCCGCGTGACCGGTCACATCGGCGGTTTCACCGTCGGCCTCGACCGCACCGGCGACACGACACTCGCCGGCGGCGACACCGACTTCCTCGCCCGCGCCCTCGACGCCGGCTACCGCATGTTTTACGCCCCCCGCGCCGTCGTCAAACACTGGGTCTCCCCCCAGCGCATCACCCCCGAATACCTCGGCCGCGTCGCCTACGCCAACGGCCTCGCCCGCGCCTTCCTCCGCAAAAACTTTTCCGTCCCCCGCGCCCTCCGCACCTTCATCGAGCACGGTTTCCGTCTCGCCGTCTACAACGCGGTAGGGGGGCTCACCGCCATTTTCGGCCTCCAAAAAGCCCACATCCACAACCGCATCCGCCTCATGACCAGCCGCGGCAACCTCACCGGCGCATACCGCCGCCTCCGCAACCGCTCCCCCTCCGGCGCACTGCGATGAGTCTGTTTCACCACCAAGACACCAAGGCACCAAGACGACGAACTGCTACCACCGAGACGCCAACAGTTCTCTACAGAAAAATCTTGGTGCCTTGGTGGTAGAAATCCCCCGCGCCTCACTCCCCAATCCGCCTCAAGAACTCCTTCTCATCAATCACCTCCACCCCCAGCTTCTTCGCCTTCTCCAGCTTGCTCCCCGCCTCTTCGCCCGCCAGCACAAACGACGTCTGCTTGCTCACCGATTCTGTCGCTTTCCCTCCCAGCTCCTCAATTCTCTGCTTGATCTCCGTGCGCGAGAACTTCGCCAGCGTCCCCGTCACCACGATCGTCTTGCCCGCCAGCGGCCCAATGGGGAGAGCGTTGAACGGTGTTGGTGGCCGCTCTAGATCGGAATGGGTAACGGTTACAGGTGGCACACCAATTTGGTTCTGCGCGCGAAGCATTTCAAGAAACCTTGCTTCATCAATAATCTTGATCTTCGAGCCGTCGGCAGATAGCTCTTTTGCTTTTTCCAATTTGCGTGTGGCGTCTCCCCTGTCTTCTGACCGTGCCAAGACATTTTCGCCAACAACGAGGTAGTCGGTTTTTCCCGATACGTAGTTGTTTGCCTGACCATCTTGTTGTGTTACCTGCTGCACTGCCTCTGCCCTCGTCAGGTGTCCAAATTCGCCGGTAAAAGTAAAGTGCAGACCAGAAAAGCGGTGGTCTGGAGGGGCGGCTTCGACCAAGTCGATCACACAGGAACCGTTCTGTTCATCCAGAACGTCGGAGTCATCATCTTGCCCGGGAATAATCTGGGTATGTCCGTTGCCTTCGAGCCCGTTGATAGTCGAATGAGTCGCAATCGCACACGAGTCGGGATACCTGCGAAAGAACGAAGTGAGGTTTTCAATCCCGATAAGGCCACCGAGCCGAATAGCAATTTCCGCACAGGCAATGGCATCAGCGCCGGCATCATGGTGCCTTAGTTGAAGACCAAAAAGGGAAGCAAGAGTTCCCAAACGGTGATTCGGCAAGCCAGGGAGGGCGTATCTGGCGAGTTCCACCGTGCATATCCAATCGCATACAGGTTGGGGAATCACGTGGAATTCGAGGCAGGCGTGGAGGACTCGCATATCAAACGCCGCGTTGTGTGCGATGATCGGAAGTCCCGTGAGTCGTCCTGAGAGGCTTGGCCATATCTGGCCAAAGTTTGGACTTTGAGCAACGTCCGCTGGCTTGATGCGGTGAATCGAAATATTTCGCTGATTGAACGCCATTGTCGGCGGACGAATGAGATCAGTGTAGACGGCGTCGATCGCACCATTCTTGACGATGGCGATTCCAACCGCACAGGCGCTGCTTGCATCCGAATTGGCTGTCTCAAAATCAATCGCGGCGAAATCTCGCATTCAATTCTCCAAAATCTCAGGTGCTGGGCGTGCTTTCTCGCTATTGCTCTCCAATTCTTTTCAAGAACTCTTTCTCGTCAATTACCTCGATCCCAAGCTCTTTTGCTTTGTCCAGCTTAGTGCCCGCATTTTCACCTGCAAGTAGAAAACTCGTATTCTTGCTTACGGAGCTGCCGACCTTGCCGCCAAGTTCTGGAATCTTGTGCTCAATTTGATGGCGGTCAAAATGCTCCAATGTGCCAGTTACAACGATTGTCTTTCCCGCAAGCGGCATGGTTCCTGAGCGATGTGGTCGGTCCTCAGTCGTCTTGATTCCAAGCGCAATGAGGTCATCCAGCATCCTTTTGCCAGCGCTGGAGTGAAGGAACGAATAAAGCATGCGGGCGGCCACGCCTTTCTTACGAACTCCGGCGATGCGTTCCCAAAGAGACTTCTGGTTAGGGTGCGACAATGGAGTGTGCTTGATTTGTTTTTCGAGTTGTGGCTCAATTTCCTCCAGATCGAAAATCTGCCCTAACGTCAGCTCGCCGGAGATGGGGTATCGCCGTCTAATTCCCTCCACTTCAGTAAGGACGCCACTTCCCATTCCGGGTGCTTCCAGAATCTCCCGGAAAGATGCTTGGCGAAGTTTGGCGAGTGTGCAAAAATGCGTCGCTAGCAATTGCGCTGTCTGATGGCCAATATCCGAAATGCCCAAACCCGCAAGAAGTCTGGCGAATCCACGGCCCTTTGATTCGGCGATAGCGCCGATTATGTTTCTTGCCCGGGTATGCGGCGGCTTCTTTCCGATCGTCACGAGAATGACCTTGGGAGGGTCCTGAGCTATAGTGCGATCCCGTTCATGCGGTGACGATTCATTTCCTGTGGCAAAGAGCGAATCTGATATCTGGGTATGCGTTGCCTTGGCAGACTCGGGCTTCTTACGAGACTTAACCGGGTTTACGTGTTCGCTGACAACCAGATCCTTAATTCCTTCGACAGTTAGACGATAGATGTCGGGAATGGACTTGATCAGGCCGGCTTTGACTACTGCCCGAATCACGGCATCTCCCAGTTCATCAATATTCATCTGGTTTCGTCCGGCAAAGAACAGGACGTGTTTTTCAAGTTGAGCCGGGCAATCTGGATTGCGGCAGCGTGTGAAACCTCCCTCGTCTTCGATCATCTTTGACTTGCACACAGGGCATTCCTTAGGTCGTTCGATCTTCGTGGCATGTATTGGTCGCTTCTCCTTCACCACGCCGACTACGTACGGAATAATCTCTCCTGCCTTCTCCACCACCACACGGTCGTGCTTGCGGATATCTTTACGCTCGATCTCATCAAAGTTGTGCAGGCTCGCCCGAGACACCTTCGTCCCGCTGATGAACACCGCCGGCTCAAATTCCGCCACCGGCGTAATCGTCCCCGTCTTGCCCACCTGGAACACCACCCGCGCCAACTCCGTCTCCGCCTGCTCCGGCTGATACTTGTACGCAATGCACCACCGCGGCGCCTTCGACGTCACCCCCAGCATCTCCCGCTGATCGAACCGATCCACCTTCACCACCACCCCGTCCGTATCGTACGGCAACCCTTTCCGCTTCTCCGCAAACGCATGAATGAACGCCAGCACCGCCTCGATATCCTTGCACACCGCAAAATGCTCGCTCGTCCGAAACCCCATCGCCGCCAGTTGCTCGTACCACTGTGTATACGTCTTGATTTTCAGTCCCACAATCTGCCCCGCCCCGTGCGGCAAAAACTCCAGCTTCCGCGCCGCCACCACCTTTGGGTCCAACTGCTTCAGTGTCCCCGACGCCGTATTCCGCGGATTCACATACGCCTCTTCCCCCGCCTCCTCCTGCGCCGCATTGATCCGCGCAAACTGCTCCCGCGCAATAAACACCTCCCCGCGCACCTCCACGACGTCTGTCTTCTCCCCCTTCAGCCGCAACGGAATATTCCGTATCGTCCGCGCATTGTGCGTCACGTCATCCCCCGTCACGCCATCCCCACGCGTCGCGGCCGACACCAGCAGCCCATTCTCATACCGCAGCGACAGCGACACCCCATCAATCTTCGGCTCACACGTATAGGCAATCCCCGCCGCCCCGCCCGCCTCCGCCAGCAGTTTCCTCACCCGCGTGTCGAACTCCCGCACTTCCTCTTCCGAGTACGTATTGTCGATCGACATCATCCGTTCCGCATGCCGCACCGTCTTGAAACTCTCGATCGGCTTTCCCCCCACGCGCTGCGAAGGCGAATCCGCCGTCACCAGCTCCGGATGCGCCTCCTCCAGCCCCACCAGCTTCTTCATCAGCGCATCATATTCCTGATCCGAAATCTCCGGCTTCGCCCGCTGGTAATACAGCTCATCATGATGCCGGATTTCTTCCCGCAACGTCTCGAGTTCCGCCGCCAGTACTTTCTTGCTCATGTTGATCCTCGCTCCCCAAATTGTAATCCGTCTCGCATCCCACGTCTTGAGCGGCAATCCGCAAAGCCTTGCACGAAACGTGAGCCTTGGTCCTTGCGTCATTGGTCATTGCGTCATTGAGCATTGCGTCCTTCCCCATTCTCCCTAAGATGCCCGCATGAACGCCGATTCGCCAACCAATCCGCCGACCGAAGGCGGGTGCCATGCCCAGTGGGGCAGGGGCCCCGCTGGGCATGGCACCCTCGCCATCCTCCTCGGCACACTCCTGCTCCTCGTCGGCCTGCGCATCTGGCTCACCGCCCGCATCGCCTTCGCCCCCGGCCAGGAAACCGAATCCGCCACCCTCGTCTTCCTCCGCACCCTCGACGCCTACACCGGCTGGGCCGCCCTCCTCATCCTCTCTCTTGTCGGGTGCCATGCCCAGCGGGGCAGGGGCCCCGGTAGGCATGCGTCGCGCGTCCGCAATGCCCTCATTCCCCTCTCCCTCCTCGCCGGCATCCTCGCCCTCACCGCCTCGATCTTCCTCTCCGACGTCGTCACCCGCTCCCAACTTGAAATTGCCCTCGCCTTCTGGCTCGCCCTCTGCGGACTGTTCCTCATTATCCGCCAACTCGTCGCGCTCGCCGCCCACTTCTCCACCGGCCTGAACATCGAACAGCTCTGGCGACTCATCGCCGCCCAATGGATACTCGTCTGGCTCGCCGCCGAAATCTTCCTCCGCATCAAACTCCGCGGCGAAGGCGTCACCGCCAATGAATCCGCGCGCAACATCCTCTTCCTCCTCCCCACCGCCTGCGTCCTGCCCAACATCCTCATGGCCCTCGGCATCCGCTGGTGGATCGCCCTCCGCCCTGCGACTCCCCCTCAACCCGCCCCCCACGTCCGCGCCTGGCTCCTCGCCATGCTCCTGCTCAACCTCGGCGCCGTACTCCTCATGATCCCCCTGCCCTGGCTCGGCATCCCCGGCGCCGCCCTCATGATCGCCGCCACCCTCCTCTACCTCGCCGGCTTCCGCCGCCCCGGTCTCTGGACCACCCTCGCCTGGACCTCATTCATCCTCGCCCTCCTTCTCCTCGCCGGCCAGCGCCTCATGCAACTCCACGACACTCCCATTCGCAACGTCTACTCCGCCGCCTGGCGCTATCTCCTCACCGACGGCCTCCTCCTCACCTGGCTTCTCTCCCGCGGCCTCCACCACCTCCGCACCCACCTCGCCCCCAACCTCCAGATGCGCACCCTCACCCGCCTCATCGCCTTCCTTCTCATCCTCGGAATCCTCACCACCCTCCTCACACTCCTCGCCGCGATCTCCCACAGCGACGCCCTCCCCTATCTCCTCTACGGCACAATTCCAGAAGCCGCCGCCCTCCTCCTCGCCACCGCAGTAACCCTCCGCACCACCCACCTCCTCCGCCACTCAAAAATTGAAAACTGAAAACTGAAAATTACCGGATCACCCAATCCTCATGCGGATTACGCTCAATACACGCGCCGCCCCCCATTCATCGTTCATCGTTCTACATTCATCATTTACCTCCCGCCAGCGCGTAAATGAAGCGGAAACGCGCCTCACATCCTCACCACCCCCACCCTCTGCACCATCTTCACCGTCTCCCCCGCCGCCACCTTCACCGCATCCGCCCCCACATTGCACGTCTCCACGCAGATCATCCCCGGCCATTCCTCATCACCAAAATCCGCCATCGCCTTCGACTTGGCCACCCACGGATTCCACACCACCGTATTCGTCGACCCCTCCTTCGCCACCACGATCCGCCGCATCTTGTCCGGGTCTTCAATCGTCACCGTCCCCGTCGTCCCCACATACACCCGGTCCGTCTCCGCCGTAATCGTCACCGCCCCCTCCTGCGTCTTGACCTTCGATCCATCCATCTTGTCCACGTATTTCACCCCCTCCAGCCCCGTCAGTTTTACCCGCTTCACATCCGCCACCGTAAAATACGTGTGCAGCGCTTCCTGATACGCCATCGCCTCGCGCCCCGTATTCGTCAATTCCAAACTCATCACGAGCTCCCGCCCGATCGTCACCCGATGCCGCAGCACATACTCCCCCGGCCACTGCTTGCGCGTCTGATCATCGCTCTTCGTGCTCAGCACCACCGTCACCCCCTCATCCTCCTGCGTCACCGCCTCCAACGTCCACGGCATCAAACGCACAAACCCATGCCCCGGCGCCGCCTTGTCATCCGCCTTCGGCCCAAACCACGGAAAACAGACGGGCACCCCACCCCGCACCGGCTTCCCATCCGCCCAATAACTCTTCTGACTCACCCACAGCACCTCATCCTGCCCCTTCGGACGCCACTCGGCCACATGCCCCCCATGCAGATACACCAACCCCTGCGCCTCCCCCGTCTCGACACGCACCGCCGCCAACCCCCCGAGTCCCGCCACCACCTGCACCACTCCCGCAATCCCAAACTTCGTATTCAACATTTCAATCGTGCTCATCATGCCATCCCAAAAATAATTTAGAGACACAAACTAGATCGACTTTTCTCACAGAGGACTCAGAGAACACAGAGAAATTCAGTATCTTCGCCTCTGTGCTCTCTGTGTCCTCTGTGAGAACCCATTAGCCTCTTGATCTTGGCGCCACGCGCCGCAATCACCCAATTATGCCCCCTCCCGCCCCCCTCCGCCACGTTTCCCGCTTCGCCCATTCATCTTCCGCCTCTCTCCCCTTCGTTCCCTGATGCCTTGGTGTTGAATCCCCCCTCGTTCGCCCGCAGCTTCGCCGTCGGATGCTCCGTCCCAAACAGATCCAACTTCACAATGTCATTCCGAAACAGAATCGCCACCGTCCAATCCATGATCACGCGCAGCCGCCGTTCCCACCGCATCATCTGCATCACGTAATACGTCCGCCACACCCACCACGCCAGCAGCCCGTACACCTTCACGCCCAGCAGCTTTCCCACCCCGTCATAATGCCCCAGCGACGCCATCGTCCCCAGCGTTTCATACCGAAACGCCTGCAACTCCGCATCGCGTCCGCCGCGCTCCACGACAGCCGCAATATTCTTCGCCAGCACCTTCGCCTCGCGCAGCGCGTGCTGCGCCAGCGGCGGATACGGCTTCCCCTGGGCATCCGGAATCACCGCGCAATCCCCCAGCGCCCACACCTCCGGCCGCGACTTCACCCGCATCGACCCCTCCACCATCGCCCGCCCATTCCGCGCCTTCTCCAGCGGCAACTCCCCCAGCAACGGATTCGCCCCCAACCCCGCCGCCAGCAAAATCGTCTCACTCTCAATCCCCGTCTCTTCCCCCGCTCCGTCATTTCGCGTTTCGCCTTTCATGTTTCGCGTTTCCACCACCACTTTCCCCGCCTCAATCCGCTTCACCGGCGTATTCGTCAGAATCGACACGCCCCGCTTCCACAAAACCTCCGCCGCATATTCCGCCATGTCCCGCTCCATCTCCGGCAGCACCTTGTCGCTCGCTTCCACCAGCACAAACCGCAACCACTCCCGGCTGATCCGCGGATAGCTCCGCAACAAATTATCCGTAAACTCCGTCAGCTCGCCCATCAACTCCACGCCCACCAGCCCCGCACCAATCACCACAAACGTCAGCAACTTCTTCCGCCGCTCCGGGTCCTCCTCCACATCCGCCTGCTCGAACAAATCGATGATCCGGTTCCGCAGAAAAATCGCATCCCGCAGTGTCTTGAATCCCAGCGCATGCTCGCTCCCCGGTATCAATTTCCGGTTCGTCACCCCGCCCAGCGCCAGCACCAGCTGGTCGTACTCCAATTCCCAAATCCCCTCCCGCGGCCCATGTCGTGCCAAAATTTTCCGCCCCTCCAGATCGATCCGCTCCACCGTCGCCTCGACGAACCGCGCCTTCTTGAACAGCGGCCGGATCGGATTGACCGCGTGCCGCGGCTCCAGCACGCCGCTCCCCGCCTCAAACAGTAGGGGGGTCATCAAGAAATAATTCTCGCGCGATACCAACGTGATCTCCACCCCCGCATGCCTGCGGAAAATCCGGTCCAGATGATACGCCGTGTATATGCCTCCAAACCCGCCCCCCAGGATCAGCACCCGTTGCGCCTTCCGCGACCGCTCCATTCGCGGCGCCCTGCGTTCCGCCTCAGCCCCAATGATCGAAGTCGTCTGAACCTCATTCCGAGCAGCCATGACCCACTCCTTTACATCGTACCTTTATTCACAATGTTACGCGTCGGCCCTCCCAAAGTCCGCACCTTCTTGTCCAGAATTCAAATATTCTAGCCTCGCCGCTACCCTCCAAAACCATCGATTTCCCCCCAAATACCGGTTACAATGCTCCCGCCCGTGACGCAATCGCTTGGGTACGTACCCCTGTTCCTGCGTCTAACCGCTTTCCCGCACAGGAGTTATCCATGCAGGTCGCCAAGGACGCCGTCGTCTCTATCGATTACACCCTCACCGGCCCCGATGGCGCCGTCATCGACTCCAGCAGCGGACGCGAACCCCTCCCTTACCTCCACGGCGCCGGCAATATCATCCCCGGCCTCGAAAAAGCCCTCGAAGGTAAATCCGTTGGCGAAAACATCAAAGTCACCGTCTCTCCCGAAGAAGGCTACGGCCAGCTCGATCCCAAAGCCGTCCAGGCCGTCCCCAAGTCCGCCTTCCAGGGCGTCCCCGAAATCAAAATCGGCATGCAGTTCCGCTCCCAAGGCCAGCATGGCATGCAAGTCGTCACCGTCACCAAAATCGAAAACGACACCATCACCGTCGACGGCAACCACCCCCTCGCCGGTGTCACCCTCAACTTCGATGTCACCATCAAAGAAATCCGCGCCGCCTCCAAGGAAGAACTCGATCACGGCCACGTCCACGGCGCCGGCGGCCACCACCACTGAGATCGCGCGCGAGAAACCTCTACAACCGCGACCGTCAGGGAGCGCCAATCTCGCCGCCAACCATGTTGGATGGTTCGCCAGCTCTCAAGGCCCAAATTGCTTGAACCCTGAATAATCGATAGGTCGCAATGCGCGCATAAAAAAAGCGCGAAGCATCACTTCCCGCCTTGAAAATTGATAATTGTAAATTGAAAATTGAAACTCAGGCCAACACTTGCCGCATCGCCTGCACCCGCGCCTGAATCGCCGCCCGCTTCTCCATCGCCGGCAGATCCGTCCCGGTGACCGTCTCCAACTTCGCCTCTTCCGCCGTGATCAGCGCCGCCGTGATCTTGTCTTCCGGAATCGCTTCGTTCGTCAATATCGTCAGCACATCATCTTTCATCTGTGCATATCCGCCCGCCACCACATACCGCTGCGTCCCCTCCGCCCCGTCCAGCCGCAGCACGCCCGTCCCCAACTTCGCCAGCAGCGGCGCCCGCTGATGCATAATCCCCACCAACCCATCAAATGCCGGCACCTGCGCACCGGTCACGTCCGCCTCAAACAGGATCGATTCTGGGGTAATCACGCTGGCTTTAAACGCTGTGGCCATAGTTCCTCCGAACTTCTTTTCAGATCCGCCAGTCTAGCCCATCCCCCCCGGTCATTCAAACGCTGCTATTAGGAGAATAGGTGAAATACCGGGTGCCATGCCCAGTGGGGCAGGGGCCCCGCTGGGCATGC
>Ga0114951_10000677_pt1 | contig 45997 bp, 41 predicted proteins | sample AM7aDNAmetaG_FD_88677 | JGI IMG/M metagenome (GOLD analysis project Ga0114951, IMG submission 88677) | Freshwater microbial communities from Finland to study Microbial Dark Matter (Phase II) - AM7a DNA metaG | ecosystem: Environmental > Aquatic > Freshwater > Lake | place: Finland: Lake Alinen...
ACTGTTCTTCGACCTCTTTCAATCTGTCTTCGGGTGTTTTCATCTAAGTCTGAGCCGAATTGCGCGAACGCTTCCAGTTCGCGGAACTGTGCAAGATCAAGCCTTAGTTTGCCGGCCACTTTTTTCATGGCTTTGGTTTGTGCGGCGGAACCGACACGAGACACTGACAACCCAACATTCAACGCCGGGCGAATACCCTTATAGAACAAATCGGTTTCCAAATAAATTTGGCCATCGGTAATGGAAATCACATTGGTCGGGATGTAGGCGGACACATCGCCAGCTTGCGTTTCAATGATTGGAAGAGCCGTAATGGAACCGCCGCCAAAATCATCATTCAAACGCGCCGATCGTTCCAAAAGACGGGAATGCAAATAGAAAATGTCACCCGGGTAAGCTTCGCGTCCCGGTGGACGGCGCAAGATCAAAGAAATCTGGCGATAGGCCCAAGCGTGTTTTGAAAGATCATCGTGAATAATGAGCACATCTTTGCCTTTGTCCATAAAATATTCCGCCATGGCTGTGCCGGCATACGGGGCAATGAATGACAAAGCTGACGGGTCAGATGCTCCCGCCACCACCACGATTGTGTGTTCCATCGCTCCCCGTTTTTCCAACTCCGCCACGATGCGAGAAATTTTCGATTCCTTCTGTCCAATGGCCACATAGATGCAAATCAAGTTTTGGCCTTTCTGATTAATGATAGCGTCAATGGCCACCGCAGTTTTGCCGGTTTGGCGGTCGCCAATAATAAGTTCGCGCTGGCCGCGCCCGACCGGAATGACGGCGTCAATGGCTTTGATTCCAGTCTGCACCGGCACACTCACTGATTTTCGCGTAATGACGCCCGGCGCCACTTTTTCCACCGGGTAATATATGTCAGATGTGATTTCACCTTTGCCATCAATCGCTTCCCCGAGTGGACTCACTACGCGGCCGACCATCATGTCGCCCACCGGCACTGACAAAATGCGACCGGTTGACTTGACTGTATCGCCTTCCTTAATGCCTTCATATTTTCCCAGGATCATCGCGCCCACCGCGCCCTCTTCGAGATTAAGTGCCACGCCATACACGCCGCCGGGAAATTCCAACATCTCAGAAGCCATAGCGTCAGAGAGGCCGGAAATCTTAGCCACGCCGTCCCCCACTTCCACGACCGTCCCGACTTTCTCCGTCGTCGCCACCGCCGCAAAATTTTCAATTTGTTTTTTCAACTGCTCAATGATGTAATCTTTCGACATAAAATTATATTGTTACGATTTTAAATTATAAATTTTAAATTAATCAGTGGTTCAGAATATATCTCAAATCATCAATCTTCCTTCCCACACTTGCATCCAGCATCTCATCCCCCACTTGCAAAATGATTCCACCCTTAATATCTTTTCTCACAATATTTTTCAAAATAACTTTCTTCGCCTCATATTTCTTGGCCACAAATTCTTCCACTTCTTTCAAATTTTTTTCGTCCAACTCCCGCGCGCTCGTCACGGTCGCGCTAATGATGCCATTTTTCGCGTCATGAATGGCAGAAAATTTCTCCATGATCTTTCCGGCCAACTTCAACTGATTGTTTTTTTTGAGCACCTTGAGAAAATTCGCCACAAAACCATCAATCTCCGCTTGAGTTTTTTCTCGAGTCACTTCGTAAAGCGACTTGGCATATTGTGCGGCTGTAATTTTCATGCTATTTTATCGCGTCCTTTATCAATTCCCTATCCTTCTCACTATCCAACTTCTCTCCAATAATTTTCTCCGTGGCCGCCATCACTAAATTGGCAATTTCGGATTTCGCTTCCGCCAGAATCCTATTCTTCTCTTGTTCAATTTGTTTCTGCGCCGTTTCCACCATTTTCTGCGTTTGGTCCTTGGCGACAATCACAATTTCTTCCGCTTGCGCCGCAGCTGTGTCTTCCGAACGTTTCACGATTTCCTTGGCCTGATTACGCGCTTCATCCAGAATGCCTTTTTCGCGCGCCGCAATCTCCTCTAGTTTTTTGCCGGAAGCTTCCGCGTCTTTCATGCCTTTCTCGATTTTTTTGGTGCGCTCGTCCAACATTTTCAACACTGGGCCATAGGCGAATTTATACAACACAAAAAGCAGGATTAAAAAGTTGATGATCTGCGCCAGTAATAGTTTTCCATTGATGCCTAAACTGTTCAATAATTCCATATAATTAGCTTTAAGATATTTATTCAGTTAATCGTTCTCAACCCGCAAAGTTATGCGGATTGATGACCATTGACCGATGACTGACTTAGATAAACTTAATAATCAAGGACATGACCAAGGCATAGATCGCCACCGCTTCCGCGAAAGCAATCGCCAAAATCATATTAGCCTGGATCTTCGGAGTCGCTTCCGGATTTCGTCCGATCGATTCCATGGCTTTCGAAGCCAAGATTCCAATACCGATACCAGGTCCGATCGCACCGAAGCCGATCGCGATAGCTGCCGCTATATTCTTTGATGCTTCTACATCCATACATTTATTGCGTGCATCATCCTTGCTTTCTCTCTTACGGGAGCAAAAATAATGTGCGCGTTAAAAAAAATTAATTAACCTTACAACGCTACAAACTTTCCAACCTTATGAACTTGATGAACTTTATAAACTTCCTAGTGATCGTGCGCTGTGACTGCCATTTTCAGGAAAACCAGAGTGAGCATGGAAAAAACCAAGGCCTGCACGAATCCGACAAACACTTCCAAAAACAAAAACGGCAATGGGACAAAATATGGCACCAGGTTCAGCATCACAATCAAAAGCACTTCACCGGCGAAAACATTGCCGAACAACCGGAAGGAAAAAGAAATGATCTTAGCCATTTCACTGATGAGTTCCAACACGCCCACGAACGTGCCGATGAAATAAGGTTTTTTGAAAGGATTGATCAGAAATTTTTTGCCATAACGCACCAGCCCGATGGCCGAAATGCCCATAAAATTGGCGGTGAAAACCGCAATGAGCGACAAGGCCAAAGTTGTGTTAAGATCAGCTGAACCGCTCCGAATGAACGGCGCTATGATTGATTTCCCCTCCTTCACTTCATGCAAGCCCACCGTGCCAGCGCCCGGCAGAAGTCCCATCCAGTTGGAAATGATGATGAAAATGAAAATGGTCATCACGATCGGGAAAAACTGGCGGGTTTCTTCCTTGTCCTGTGTTACACTGTGCACCAGTTCGAAAAAATATTCTATGATAGCTTCGAACAAATTCTGAAAACCACGCGGAATGAGTTTAGTGTTTTTTTGGACAAAAAAAGAAATGCCAATGATGATGGCGCTAGTGACGAGAGTCATGATAAGCGAATTGGTGAACGGAAAGCTTCCGAGATGGAAGATCGTTTCCGGCACAAGAGAAATATCCATTATTTTTGGTCCATTATATCAATTGTTTTTTTATACACCATATACGAGGAAAGGATGATGGCCGCTACTACGCCGATGAGAAGCAGGAGTGGCGAAGTGCCCAATTTCTTATCCAGGCCGCGGCCGCCGAGTGTCAACGCCACCAATGGGATGGCAATCAGATAGCCCAATTCCCAGGCCAGGGCCATAACGGAAAAAGTTTTTCGTGTTTCATTTTTATCCGCTTTTTTCTCAGCACTGTTTTTTTCCGTCTCATTTTCCATGATTTTATTTTTATCACAGCCAAATCAGGCTCATCAGGGTACATCTAATTGTCTAACAAAAAGAAAAAAAAGTCAATAATTGGAAAATTTCCCTAAAAACGGAAAAATTTGACCGCATTTTGGGAAGTGATTTTGTCCACTTCTTCTTTATCTATGGCTTTAATTTCTGCAATTTTATCCCGCACATAAACCACATTAGCCGGCTCATTCCGTTCCCCCCGGTGCGGCACAGGGGAAAGATACGGGCAATCGGTTTCCAACATGATTTTTTCGAGTGGAATCATTTTCACCACTTCCAAAATTTCCGCACTCGGTTTAGCATAAGTCAGATTGCCATTGAAAGAAAAAAAGATATTTTCGCGCGCCATGACTTTCCTGGCAAAATCCAATCGTCCGCCGAAAGAATGAAAAACAACAAAAGGGAGTTCTCCCCCTCCCCTGTACTCAGGGGAGGTGTCTCGTACTCGGGACGGAGGGGTTCCGAAAGAATCTTCCAAAATCTCCAGCACATCTTCATACGCCTCGCCTACTTCCCGATATTTCTCGCCTACGGGCGCACGCTCCCCACGGCAATGGATGACCACTGGCAACTTTAATTTCTTAGCTAATTCTAATTGATAGATAAAACCTTCTTTTTGAAACTCTTTTTGTTCATCTGCTATAGGCGCTCCGTCATGTGAATGATATTCCAATCCAATTTCTCCGATAGCCACCACTTTTTCCGCGCGCGCCAGTTCTTCCAACTTTTGCTTATGCTCTTCATTCCACGCTCCATGCTGCATAAAATATTCCGGATGCAACCCCACCACGGCAAAAATATTGTCATGGTTCTTAGCCACCTCCACCGCCCGCGCACTCGATCCTAGCCCCGCCCCAATAGTCACGATTTTTTCCACGCCGCTACTAAAAGCCCGTCCAATCATTTCTTCGCGGTCGGCGTCAAATTGGTGGTCATCAATGTGGGCATGGGTGTCAATCATGGAAATTCTGTCATTGCGAGGGAGTTTTGTACTCAAAACGACCGCGGCAATCTCGTTATTTAATTCACTAGATTTAATGTTTAGTAAAAACCCGTCATTAGTAAGCTTGTCATCATGAGCGAAGTCCGTACTCGGACGCAGCCGAAGGATCTACTTTGCATTACCACAAGTTTTACCCTTATAGGATAACCACTGGAAACACAAAGCAGATTCTTCGACTTCGCTACGCTTCGCTCAGAATGACAAATGCATGTAAGCTACTTTTGTCATTTTTTGCCTTAAATTAAGCAATATTCACTATATAAATTTAATGAAGATTGACAAATGTTATCAGATAATACATACTACTATATTCTTTAAAAACAAGGCGATTTAACAAAAAACATCAACTAAGAGGTAATCTTATGCAACAATGGGAATATAAAATTGTACAAAGTATACAAAAAACCAATGAAGGAACTCAGGATATTCTAAACATCCTCGGAAAAAAAGGTTGGGAATTGGTCGGCTTCGACAATAGCCACCTGCATGAAAGATCATTCTACTTCAAGCGTCTAATAGCGCCAAGTAGTGGAAAAAGCTGGTTGGGTATTGGTTGAAATATTCCTTAACCATACAATTCGAGTCGTTGCGCGACATTACGCAACGACTTTTTTTATTTTATCCTCTGGAACAACGGCTCAACTTTTTTCGTTTCCAGAGCTGTTTTTATTTTTGCAGCAGTGTCTGGCATGAAAGGCACGAGCAATTCAGAAATCAAACTCAAGTCATCCAATAATTTCTGCATTACCTTTTCAAATTCCGCCTGATTATTTTTCACCAATTCCCACGGCTTCTTCTCCCCGATAAATTTATTATCCTCGTCGATTATTTTCCAGATATGTTCCAGTGCCTTACCCAACTCCAACTTTTCAATCAGCTCGCCAAAGGTCGAACCTTTGGAATCCAAAGGTTCGACCTTTGGCTCATGCGCAATATTTTCAGCCAACGTAATCACTCGCGACAAAAGATTTCCCAACCCATTCGCCAAATCGGCGTTATATTTTTCCGTCATTTTTTCCCAAGTGATATCGAAGTCTTCACCAAAACTAGCTCCAGACAAAAGTAAATAACGCGTCGCGTCCACGCCAAACTTTTCCACCATTTCCAATGGCGAGATGACATTACCGATAGACTTGCTCATTTTTTGCCCGTCCACCGTAATGAAACCATTCACAAAAACTTGTTTGGAGTTTGGTACTTTGGCCGACAGAAGCATCGCCTGCCACATGGCCGATTGTTGGCGCAGATTATCCTTGCCGCACACTTGCACACCTGGCCAAAATTTTTCAAAATTGCCTTTTTCATCAGGCCAGCCAAGCGCGGAAATGTAATTGACCAATGCATCAAACCAGACATACATCACATGTTCTTCGTCCCCTGGCACTTGTATGCCCCATGACATTTTACTTTTGAGCCGCGAGATACTGAAATCCTCCAGTCCTCGCTCGACAAAACTTTTGATTTCATTGAATCTTTTCTTTGGCAGAACAAACTCTGGATTTTTTTCATACAGTGCCAGAAGTTTTTCTTGATAGGCGCTAAACTTGAAAAAATAATTCTCCTCTTCGATCAGCTCCAGCTCCGCATTCGGATGGAGCGGACAGCGACCATCCACCAGTTCCGACTCGGTTTTTTCCAATTCGCACCCTACGCAATATTTCACGCTATAATTTTTTTTGTAGATATCACCATTTTCTTCACACCGCCGCCAAAATTCTTGCGCCGCTTCAATGTGATGCGCATCAGTCGTACGGATGAAATTGTTATAACTCAAGTTCAAGGCTGATTTTAATTTATCAAACTCCGGCGCTTTTTGATCGCAATAGACTTGTGGATCGATTCCCAACTCCTCGGCTTTTTTCAAAATCTTAAGTCCGTGCTCGTCAACACCCGTATTGAAAAACACTTCCTCGCCTTTTTCACGATGATACCGCGCCAACACATCCGCCTCCACAATTTCCTTGGCAAATCCAATATGCGGATCAGCGTTCACGTAGGGCAGGGTTGTGGTTATATAAAAATTTTTCTGTTTCATAGTTTTTTAATACGCAATTATCACAATCTCCCCTTTCACTTTTCCCGGATTTTTTTCAAAATATTCCAGCACATCCCCAACCGACCCTCGCACAATTTCTTCAAACATCTTGGTCAGCTCCCGTCCCAGAATGACATTCTTTTCTGGTGCCAAAGTTTTCAGCAGTTCCAAATTTTTCATCAGGCGATGTGGCGATTCCAGATAGATAACGGGAAAATTGAAAGCTGTCACTTCTTTGAAAAAAGTTTCGCGGCCTTTTTTGTGTGGCGGAAAACCCAAAAAGACAAAGCGGGTCAGATCAAGGCCGGCCACACTGATGAGAGTCGTAAGTGACGAAGCGCCCGGCACTGGAATGGCCACAACCCCTTCGCGCACTGCCGCCGCCACCAATTGATTGCCCGGGTCTGAAATCCCAGGCGTCCCGGCGTCCGTAATGAGTGCCACATTTTTGCCGCTCGTAAGTTCTGCAATGATTCTTTCCGTTTTCGGCACCGGCTTGCTCGCTCCCCCACTGCGAATATTTTGATAGAAAGACATCGTGGCGGTTTTTATGCCATAATGATCCAAAAGTTTCCGGCTGGTCCTGGTGTCTTCGCACACAATCAAATCAACCTTATTAAGGATTTCCACCGCTCGATAGGTAATGTCACTGAGATTGCCGATTGGAGTCGCGACGATATAGAGTGTGCCTGTATCCATATAAATTATTTTTCTTCTCGTTCCATTAAGTCTGCAATGAAAAGACTGATTGCCGTGGCAGTCGGCACAGCAATGATCGCCCCCAGCACTCCGGCCAGTTTAAAGCCGATTAGGATAGCCGAGATGGTCGCGACCGGATTTAGGCCCAAGGCTTTTTTCATAATCTGCGGCACAATGACATTGGTTTCAAATTGTTGCGCCACTAGATAAACCAAGAAAGCCAGAAAGCCTTTGACCGGAGAGACTAGAAAGCCGATGATGATGCCGGGAATGGCCGAAGCAATCGGACCGACATACGGCACCGCTTCCAAAATTCCGGCCAAAAAGGCTAAGACCAGTGCATACGGCATACCAATCAAAGTAAGGCCGATGTAGTCCAAGATGAAAATAATAATCATCAACATCAATTGCCCGGCCATCCAACGGCCAATCTTGCTTTCAATTCGAGTAGTCAGACTGGCGGCATATTTTTTGTGCGGTTCGGGCGTCAGAGAAACGATGAATTTTTTGATGCCGTCCTCTTCGACTGACATATAGAAAGCCATGGAAAGCACTACGATAAATGACAACGCACTCGAGAAAACTCCCACGGTCGTGGAAAAAATACTGCGCGGAATGTTGCCCACCGCGTTGCCGATTTCATTGACCATCCGACTCACTCCAATGTCGATATGCTGGCCTTGCAAGAGCGTGCCGAAATTATTCAGAGAATTCTCCGCGCCGGCATAATATTGATTAAGATTGCCGGAGAATTCGTGCAGCTGTTTAGTCATCGGGGGGATAAGAAATGAAACTGCTAAAGAAATCAAGGCCAATAGAACTATATAGATGATCAGAGTTCCAATGGGCCGTGGGATTCTTTTCTTTTGCATGAAATCTACAGCCGGATCAATGGCCGCCACAATAATGACCGCGATGAAAAGCAGCATCACGATATCGCGCACCATATACAAAAACACTATGGACAACAGGATTAAAATAGTTTTGAAAATGGTGGCCGTGGAAATTTCAATTTTTCTAATTTCATTCATAATCTCATTCTAAGCCCTAATTAAAGCTTAAGCAAACCCCTTAATTCTTTCGTAACTTTATGCGGTCCGATCAGCGCCAGGTTGAGCTTTTCGTCCTTGAAAACATTCTTGGCCACCCGCAAGATATCTCTCACGGTGACCGCGTCAATAAATTTGAATTTTTCTTCTACTGTCATGATTTTTTCTCGCTCCACTTCTTGCCCCGCGAAAAACATAGCCACCGCATCCGATGCCTCCATCCCCATCACGGTTTTTCCTTTGATATAGTCCTTGGCTTTTTTGAGTTCTTTTTCGCTCACCTCTTCTCTGGCAATTTTCGCGTATTCTTCCAGGATAGTCTTCAAAGCCAATTTCAAATTTTTATGTTCCACCCCGGCTTGCGTCGCGATATACCCCGCGTCCTCGTACGCTTCCACCGCAGTCCGAACATAGTAGGCCAAGCCCCGCTTCTCTCGCACTTCGATGAAGAGCCGGCTCGACATCCCGCCGCCCAGAATTGTGGAAAGCAAAGAGAGAACATAGCGATCCTTGTGATCCCTATTCAAGGCGCGCAGCCCCAAGACAAAATGGGTCTGGTCGGTTTTCTTGAATTGGATCTTGAGTGCTGGAGTTTTCTGCACCTCTTTCACTTTGACGATTTTCGTGTCTTTCTTTTTTTCCATGCCGGAAAAACTTTTCTCGAGCTGCGCCAAAACTTTTTTCTCATCCAATTTCCCAGCCACGCAAATCACCGTGTCGTTGGCCATATAGTGGCGGCGGATATAGTTCAGAAAATCTTTTCGCTTGAAAGATGCCACGGTTTTTTTGGTGCCGGCAATGTCGCGCCCGAGCGGCATACCAGGATAAAGCAACTGCTCAAAAACATTTTCCACATTGCGCATCGGCATATCTTCATACATATTGATCTCTTGGATGATGGTGCCGTTTTCTTTTTTAATCTCCGCTTCTTCGAATTTGGAATTGAGATAGATGTCGGAAATTATGTCAATTATAACCTGCGCGTGCCGGGCGTCCGCCTTGGCATAATAGGCAGTCGTGTCTTTGGAAGTGAACGCATTGAAATCGCCGCCGATCTCATCCATCTCCGTGGCAATGTCGAGCGTGGTCGGCCGTTTCTCGGTGCCTTTGAACAACATATGTTCAATGAAATGCGACAGCCCTGCTTCTTTGTCAGTTTCAAACCGACTACCCACCCCGATCGCCGCCACGATCGTCACCGTCTGCGTGCCCTTCATCGGAGCGGTAATGATGCGTAAACCATTTTTTAATGTTGTTTTTTTATAGTTCATAGATTTTATTTTTTCTTATTTCGATTTATTCTTATTAATCCGCCAAAAGGGATGACTTCCATGCCTTTCTTTTCCAGTTCATCTAAAATTAAATTCATACCCAATGAATCGCTCGATATATGTCCGGCCACCACGACATTGATATGCGCCGCTTCCGCCGCTTTCCGATGCTCTTCACTTTGATGCATACTGATGATTGTCCCCACCCCGAAGTTGGCCATAACTTGATAAATTTCTTTGGATCCTTCTGTTCCGCCCGTAAATTCAGAAACGATTATTTTCCCTGTTCGATTTTTCTCCGCTCCGGAAAAAATCATTGGACCGCTAGCTTGTTTTTTCGCCTCTTGATATTCCGGAATTTCAATAAGGATTTTTAAAATATCCTTGACATATCTAGGTTGAGCTTCTTCAATTTTTCGCGAAACAAACTGAGCGGCGCAGTTATCTCCCGGCGTATGAGCGTTCATTAGATTTATTTTTAGCGCCTTGGCCGCATCCACCACCGCATAATGATTGCTCGGATTGATGCCCCGTGCCACTTCCGATATTCTTTTATGGATCAGCTTTTCCGCCACATTCACCGGCACGCCTAATTTTTCCATCTGATCAATTTGGTAATTCATCACATCGTCGAGGCCTGCCAGAGCCAACCCGACCGGATGATGATTGAAAACCAAGTCCACCCCTAACTCTTTGGCAATCAAAAGTCCGCCCTGAGTTATATCAATGCTAGCGACTATTTTTCGAATTTCCTTTTTTCCTCCGGCAAAATTTATCCTAGAATCGGAATAAGGATTAGTCAGTTTTTCTTGGTCAAAATATTTCTTTTCATCTTTCGGAAGATTTTCATATTCTTCTTTTTTTTCTTTCAAATATTCCGCGATTTCCTTTCTTGTCCGAAAATCATTTTTTATCCCAAGTTCGATGGCTAGTTTGTATATTTCTTGAATATTCATATAGTTTATATAAAATTATTATTTTTTATTTCATAGAGAAAGAGACGTCGTCTCTTTCTCTATTTCCAGCCTCCCGTCAATCCTTGCCATTTGTCAGCTCTTCGCCGATTTCCGGATGGTTTTCCTGCAAATCGTCATATGCCTTTGACAACCTGTCCCTTATTCTACGAATGTCAGGATCACCTGCTTGATGCATAAGGATACGGTTAATTGTTCTGAGGGCAGCCACAACACCGCTTTCGCATTGTTTTACTATCCCGGCACCGCCCTCCGATGCTGTAATTTCCGGTCGGTCTTCCATATCTTGGAATTCCCGCTCCAAATTTGGATCATTCTCGACTCCACCAGAAGCCCCTTCACCACATGCCATTTCTTCCAATGCTTCCAGACTATCTTCTCCGGGTTTGACATAACGCATAACTTACCTCCTCATGGCAACTTTAAACATCTTTTGAGAATTATGATAAATTCTCTCTCAAATAACTTTCTAACTTCCCTATCTTAACCCGTTCTTGTTTCATGCTATCACGTTCTCGCACGGTCACCGATTGATCATTCAGCGTTTCAAAATCGACTGTCACGCAGAACGGTGTGCCGATTTCATCTTGGCGGCGGTAGCGCTTGCCAATCGATTGTGTTTCGTCATATTCGGCCATAAAATTCTCACGTAATTTTTCATAAATTTCTCTGGCTGGCTTGGATAATTCTTCTTTTTTGGAAAGTGGCAAAATCGCTACTTTGATCGGCGCCAGACGTTTGTCTAATTTCAAAACCACTCGCGTGTCCTCGCCCACTGTTTCTTCTTGGTAGGCTTGGTCGAGGAACATCAGCACCAAACGATTCAGACCCACGGAAGTTTCCATGATGTGTGGGATGAATCTTTCGCCAGATTTTTCGTCGAAATAGCTCAGGTCCACGCCGGAAAACTTGGCATGCTGAGACAGATCCCAATCACCGCGCGCATGCACGCCTTCCACCTCTTTGAAGCCGCCGAGAGTTTTGAAATTATATTCCACGTCAAACGCCTCCGAAGCATAATGCGCCAATTTTTCGTGCTTATACCAGCGAATTTCATTTTCGGCAATGCCGTATTCTAAGTACCATTGCCAGCGCGTTTTCTTCCAATCTTCATATTTATCTTTCATCATGCTCGGATGCAAGAAATATTGCATTTCCATCTGCTCAAATTCGCGCGTGCGGAAAATGAATTGGCGCGCCACGATTTCATTCCGGAAAGCTTTGCCGACTTGCGCGATGCCGAATGGCAATTTCACATGCAGTGAATCGACGGTATTTTTGTATTCCAAATAAATGCCGCCACAAGTTTCCGGCCGCAGATAGACCACATTTTCTTCTTTCAGTTCGTCCGTTGGCGAACCGATATTGGATTTGACCATGAGAGAGAAAATCTTGGCTTCCGTCAGATCGGTCGAACCGCAATTGGGACATTTCAATTTTTTCTCCGCGCGCAATTTGTCCAAGTGTGCATTTAGTTCTTCCAAAGGTGCTTTATCAGCGTTGATACCAAATTCTTCCAAAATATGATCGGCCCGGAAACGTGACTTACATTTTTTGCAATCCGCCTGCGGATCGTTGAACCCGCCCACGTGTCCCGAGGCCACCCAAGTTTTCGGATGCATGAAAATGGCGCTATCCAATCCTACGACATCCGAGCGTAACTGCACCATGTGGCGGAGCCACGCATCACGAATATTATTTTTGAGCAGTGTGCCATAATGACCGTAATCATAAATGGCCTGCATCCCGCCATAAATTTCACTGCTCGGAAAAACAAACCCCCGCCTTTTGCACAGCGATGTCATTTTCTCCATCATGGATTGTTCATTATTGTTTTTTTCACTCATATTGTTTTGGTATTTTTAAAAAATTATCTTTTCTAATTCGTATATTCGTACCAATTCGTAATTCGTAGAGAGAAACAAAAAGCCCGTCCAGAACATACAAAAAAATCGCATGTTCAGGACGAGCTTCGATGTAAGTAATTAATCACTTACATCAAGTCCGCGGTTCCACCTGATTTCCCCGACTAAATGTCGAGACTCTTTTTAAATTTTCCTCCGGGAGCCAAACCCCAGAAGTATCTTTATCCTATCCCTAAAAGCTGAAAAAGTCAAACAAGATTGGCTCTATACTTAAACGATGTAGTGATTTGTCATTCTGAGCGGAGCGTAGCGAAGTCGAAGAATCTGCCTGGTGTAGCTGCTAATTTTACTATAAATCACAAAACAAGAATTATCACAAAGCAGATTCTTCGACTGCGTTCCTCGCCTTATCGGCGACTCACTCCGCTCAGGATGACAAAAAGATTGCCTTTTCCCCGCCTTCCTTTATACTGGAATAAAATAAACAAACTTATGGAAAAATACGAAGTCATCATCATCGGGGCGGGACCAGCGGGACTCAATGCCGCCAAAATTTTGGGCGAGGCGGGAAAAAGCGTGCTTATTTTGGAAAAAAACGCTGAAATCGGACCCAAAATCTGCGCCGGCGGCCTCACACGGAAAAGCATCCAGTATCTCAATTTGCCTGAGAGTATAATTGACTACAAATACAATGAAATTTTTTTCAACTCCCCTCGCGTCAGGACGCGCATCAATTTTGGGGAAACTTTTTTCTACACCATCGACCGGAAAAATTTAGGGGCTTGGCAACTCCAAAAACTGGGGCACAATGTCACTGTGCGCACCTCATCCCATGTTGGCAAAATTGAAAAAGATTATCTGATCATTAATGATCAAGAAAAAATTGGCTTTGAATTTCTCATCGGCGCGGACGGATCCAACTCAGTCGTGCGCCGGTTTCTCAAGATCAAAACGAGATTGGCCGGCGTGGCTGTGCAATACAAGCTTCCCCTGGGAGACTTTCCTGATTTTGAAATTTTTCTCAATTCCAAATTTTTCAGTTCTTGGTATTCCTGGATATTTCCGCACCGTGACCACATCTCCATCGGATATGGCTATCCTCAAAAAGTTTTTTCACCTCTCATTGCCCAAAAAAAATTCGAAGCCTGGGCCAAAGAAAGAAATATCAGTCTTGAAAACGTACCCCGTGAAGTTTTCCTCATCAATTGCGATTATCGCGGCTGGAAATTCGGAAACATCTTTCTCGCAGGCGACGCGGCGGGACTGGCCGATGGTTTCACCGGCGAAGGCATCTATCAAGCACTAGTTTCAGGTGAAGACATCGCCAAAACTATTCTTGACCCGCGCCACAAAGCCCGAAAAATTCATGCCGCTCTGCGCGACAAATACTTGCACGAAGCCATGCTGGTCGTCGTCATTATTCTTTGGCCCGTAAGAAATATTTTATTCAATTTTATCACTTGGGCTGTGGGCAAAAGAATAATCGGCCGGACCTTGATCCGGATCTTAACTTAAAAGAAGTTACTTTACTTTCCTCCGCAGAAGCACACCTTTCGGTAAAACCAAGTCAAACTGCACAAAAAATCGGTTGGCGTGTCCGCCATGGATTTCAGTTACTTTTTCAAGTTTGTAGTTTAAGATTTTTTTAATTTTGACTTTCACGTTTTCTTTGGGTGTCACCGCCTCGATGACGTCCCGCGCATACATTTCATTGTGCGCAAAAATTATATTAAAAATTTCTTTGCCAATTTTTTTCTTGCCTTCCACCACGCCGGAAAACTTCCACGGCGTCTCGCTCAATTTTCCTGAAAAATTATGCTCCGGTTCCGCCCCCAAAAGAAAGCCGTTGGTATAGCCTCGATTCACTAGCGTGTCCAGTTCTTTCTGCTGTGCTCTGATTACTAAATTTAAACTTTTTTTCCCAATAGCGGCTATAATTTTGCGATAAGCCCGCGTGACCACTGAGACATAATAGACACTCTTAGCCCGCCCTTCGATCTTGAAACTCGTCACACCTGCCTCTGCCAAATCGGCAATATGCGCGGCCAGGTTCAAATCTCGACTATTGAAAAAATATGTCCCGTGTCGATCCTCTTCCAAATCCATCTCAAATTTTTCTTGATTATCTACAACGCTCATCGCCAATACTTCGTCTAAATTATTTTTTGAATTTGAAATTTGAACTTTGGAATTTATTTGACATTTGTCATTTGTAATTTGTAATTTTGGGCGATACGCCCATCGGCACGGCTGCGTGCAATCCCCCAGATTCGCGCTTTTCCCACTCATCCATTTGGACAAGATGCACCGCCCGGAATAACTCATGCACATCGCCCCGTGGATAAAATATTCCAATTCCATTTTTGGCACGGATGCCCTAATCTCGCGAATTTCTTCCAGGGTCACTTCGCGCGCCAGCACAATTCTTTTCACTCCGATCTGCTGCCAAAATTTCACCGCCTCAACATTAGTAGCGTTGGCCTGCGTAGACAGATGCATGTCCACCTTGGGCAGATATTTCTTCACTAAATTGATGATGCCCGGATCGCTCACGATCACGCCGTCAATTGATAATGTTTTCAAAAATTTCAAATGCGCCGTGATTTTTTCTAAATGAAAATTATGAGCATAAATGTTCAGCGTAATATAAATTTTTTTTCCATGCTTATGTGCATAGTCCGCCGCTTCGCACAGCGTACTTTCCGTAAAATTATTAATGCGCACCCGCAAAGAAAAATCCGGCACGCCGGCATAGACAGCGTCCGCGCCATAGGCAATGGCGTATTTTAACTTCTCCAAATTGCCTGCCGGCGCCAGCAATTCTAAGTTTCCAGAATTCTTCTTCTTCTTATCTAGCTCTAGCATAGTTTATAGCGTTTTTAATTCTTCCATCAGCTCCACATAGAATCTCAAATTATGAATTGCGGCCAGTCTCATCCCGAGCGGGTCGCGAGACTTGAAAAGATGATGCACATAAGCCCGTGTGTGATTTCGACATAGGTCGCAATCACATTGCGCGTCAATCTTGGAAAAATCCTCCGCAAATTTCCCATTATTCATATTGATTGTTTCATAGAATCCCCCCGCGCCGTGTCTTTCCCTCTCCCCTTTACTAAGGGGAGAGTTGGAGAGGGGTTGGGGAGGGCTGGGGAGGGGTTGCTGACCTCGAATCCGCAGAAATATTCTTCCGTGCCGGCCTTCGCGCGTCGGTATGACACAATCAAACATATCCCAGCCCATCAAATAGCATCTGACAATATCTTCCGGCGTACCCACTCCGAGAGCGAAGCGCAAAGCTTTTTCAGGAATGAAACTAGCTGTGGCCCGCAAGATTTCTTCCAAAAAAACGCCTTTTTCATTCACATGTCGGGCACCAAAACCAAAACCATCCCAATCTCTTCCCACTTTTTTGCCCACTTCAATCAGACCCTCAACACATCTTTGGCGCAGATCCACATATTCCCCGCCTTGTACCACGGCGAAAATGAGCGGCCGATTGCCTGCGGTAATTTTTCTTTTTTTGATTTGTTTTTCATATTCAACGAGGCACCGCTCCGCCCAAAAAATGGTCCGTTCGACCGCGGCCGCAATCCGCGCTTTGGAATAATTGTTCGGTGGCGGATCATCAAAGCACACCATCATATCCACGCCCAAATCAAATTGGATTTGGATGGATTTTTCCGGAGTAATAATATGCTTTTCTCCGCTGGTCGGCGAACGGAAAACAACTTCGTTGTCGGTAATTTTCCCCATCTTAGGACTTTTATGGATCAAAGAAAAAACTTGATAGCCCCCGCTATCGGACAACAAAGGCTTATCATAATTCATGAACTTATGGATGCCCCCGGCTTTCTTAACAATTTCCATCCCAGGACTAAGAAAGAGATGATAAGTGTTGACCACCATCGGTACAATCCCCGTTCTTGCAATATCCTCATTATTGAGAAATTTCACAAAACCCCGCGTGGCATCCGGCATAAAAAACGGAGTCTTGATTTCTCCGTTTTTGGTCGTAACTATTCCAGTTCTGGCTTGATTTTTTTTCTCGAATATCTTAAACATTTTCCATAACTAGACTTAATTTGAAACTCTATCCCCGCCCACGTCCACGAGCGTCTTATCTTCGAAAAGATTGATCGTTTTCGCGTCATTTGTGATTGTCAGATTCTCACCCGAGAAAAGATCTTTGGCATTCAAAGTCGATATTCCTAAAAGTCCGACTGATTGTTCGAATTGATCCGGTGAGGGTTTGATCCTGACCTGGAAAGCCACCTCCGGTGCGCCGTTCAACACACCCTCCCCCGCATCCATCTTGCCAATATTCCAGCTGATAGAATTGGTTCTTTCGTTATAGTTTAGGCGCGCATCAGCTGGGAAAATTTTGCCGGTCATAACAGTATTGGTCGGGATATTGGCCGTGACCGTGACATTATTTATATCATTGGAAACATTCATGGCCTTCCAGTGTAACGTATAAGTGGTTTCCTGTCCAACCCGGGGCGGAATCGGTCCGGCATTAGGAATCTGCGCATCGTGATAAAAGCCTTTCGTCTCCAAAATTATCTTACTGTTAAGTTTCATGTCCAGCTTATTACTGGAAATTATTTTATTCGCTGAAATGGGTGTTGGCACATCCGGGCTATCAATAGCAGCCAAACTGGTAATCACAAAATTTTTCTTAATATCGCCATCCAATGGAATATTCCCTTTCACTTTGATGGAAAAATTAAACTCTCCACTGACTCCCGGATTTAGACTTTTAAACGCCGGCACATCAGGAGCTTTCCAGGTAATCAGCTTCTTCGCTTCGTCAAAGCTCCCATTTTTTATTTGCAACGTAGCATAATCTAAAACAGGACTATCTAGTTTTTCCGTCACAATCACATCGCGCAACCCAATATTGCCATTATTTTTGTAGATCACGTTGAAGCTTAAATATTCTCCCGCGCTAGCACTCCGCTGCTGAGTTCCGTTAACTGTCTGAAACACAGCCAATGGAGAAGCCACAATGCGCGTGTCCACAGTTTCATTGTTGTAACTCACAAATTCTCCCTTATCCACCACGCCGATGGAAATTTTGGCCGCGCGATTTATCCCATCGCCTCCCGCTAACTCACCTCTGATGACCACCTTCCCCGAGCCGCCCGGCTTTAAGCTGCCGATTGTCCAAGCAGTGTTCACACCCTCCTGACTGGCCGGATCAGAAGACACAAATTTGAAACCTTCCGGATACTGCACCTTGATCTGCAGATTGGCCAGCTCTTCGTTGCCATCATTGCGGTAGTTGATGACATAATCCAAGGCGTTGCCACTGACCAGGTCCTGCGGTCCCTCAACTTCGAAAGTAATCGGAGCGGAAATCACATTCACGCCAAGTTGAGCCGCAGTTTCAAAGTTTCCGAAAAAAAAGGCTGGCTGATAGACTAAGCTCGTCTTCAGATAAATCAAAGCGCCCTTAGGACTGTAGGCCTTGCCGCTGAAAAAAATCTTGCCGGAAGAACGCAAAGCCACTGTGCCAAGGGTGTATGTGCCAGAAGTCCGACTATCTTCTTTGAAATTTTCACTCGGTTCTGGACGGAACTCTTCCGGGTAGGCAATCTTAATGGCAGCATTTTTCATCCCGATCCAATTATTATTTTTGTAATCAATCTCGTATGTGACTGTTTGCCCACTTTCCACCTGTTCCGCCCCACCGATCGCAACAAACGCGTTTTTGCTATTAAAGGCCCCTTGCTGCACTAAAAAACCGATAGCTAACACCAGGATGATGGCCAGGATAACTAATAATATAACCAGCCCGGCGGCGACTTCTCGCTTTTCCGATTTAGCCAAGCCTACCTGATCTTTCACCCATAAATCTTCCTTGATGGGAATATTTTTCCCCATTTCAGTGGCACTGGGATTATATTCACTAACCGCATGCTGCGAAAGATTTTCCGGTGTATCTTTTTTATAGAGTTTGTCTTCGATATTGAAAAGAGACATACTTTTTTTATTTTTGAATTTTTATTTCCTGCCATTATTATATCTAATTTTCCGCTGATAATCAAACGCTTCTTGCTTCTTTTTTCCCTGCTACCCCGCGATCCATTTGATGGCTTCTGACGCCACCAATTTCAGATTGCTCAGTTTTTTTTCTTCCGCCTTTATCTTGCCCAGATTTTCAATTTTGTTTTCCAAAAATAGCCGGATGAATTTCACCGCTTCGTCCGTGATTTTCACCCGTTTTCCTCCGCGTGCCGCACAAGCCGCGCACACTGTGCCGCCGCGCTCGCTCTCAAAAAAATTCTCCCCGGGCTTGAGCATCGCGCCACAAGCCACGCATTTGCTCATTTCTAAACCATATCCCAAAAGATGGAGCAGTTTAAAAATAAAACCGTACGTGAAAATGTCCGTCTTGGTTGCATCTTCCACTTCGGCCGCGTCAATGGCTCGCAAATAGCCAAGAAGCAATTCAAAGATGCGCTCATCCTTCTCTTCCTGCGTCACCAAACGATCGAAAATTCCCAAAACCCAAAAAACTTTTTCCATGGTATGAATTTTCTCTTTGATGGAAGCAAAAAAATCCACGGGAATCACTCCGGTGATCCTGCCTTTTCCGCGCGCGCGCGCCACAAAAACTTCAGAGTGCGCCAACGTCTCCAAATTGCCCGCCAATTTCGCCTGAGGTTTTCGCACTCCATGCGCCGGAAGTCGGATCTTGCCTGCTTCCCTGGTGTAAAGCACATAAATGCGATCAGTTTCGGCGACATCATATTTGCCTAAAACAATAGCTTGATATTTATAATCCACTTTTTTGAAAAATATTATACACTTCCCTACTCGCACTATTCATATTCTATCGTAAATCGGAAAAATATAAAAATAAAAGCCCAGGGGAGAAAAACCTTCTCTCCCTGGGCCAAGCTATCCTACATCATTACTGATGCGTCGATAACATTTCTGGACGATAGAATTAAATATCTGTCTGGGAAGCGGCTTTGGCAATGGATAAATCCGCTCCAAAATTTCCTCGTAATTTTCAGCTCTATTGGAAAGCTCGTCCATGAATTTAAGAAGATTGCCTGAAACAACAATTATTTCAGTATCTCCCACGCCACTTCCCAGAATAGAAAGGATGACATCTATCCCATTTTTTATGGGCATTTCGAAGTCCGTTACAAACAGGTCGAAAGTTTGACCTCGTAACAAGTCAATCGCTTCTTGCCCATTCGTTGCTTCTTCTATTTCACAGTGAGCTATGCGCTCCAAGAAATGCCTTAACAACTTCCTATTTAACTCCTCGTCACCCGCTAAAAGAACTTTCATGACCACATTCTTTTTCATGCAATACCCCTCCCTTGATCATTTTTTCCTATATTTAGAACTTCTCCTCTCTCTCAAGCCATGATTATGCATTTAAGCACATCCGCCAAAATTTGTCAATAAAACCGGATTTTTGGCCGGTTTTTATCACTTAAATAAATTCGATTATAAATTTTCTAAGCTGCTGACAAAGCTTCTTTCTTGGTTTTTTTATCCTCCAAAATTACCCAAATCTTATCCAAAGCTATGGCTAAAAAGGCGGCGGCGGCAAAAGCGAGGGAAAGCATAATGAACATCATCGCCGCTAGAAAACCTTGATTGATTATTTCCATCCTAAAAGAACTAGCTTGTTCCGGCTCCACACTTTTAGCTGACAAAACTTGCGGAACAGTTTTACCCGCATCTTTTATCAACTCAGGATTTGGCAAAGGCGCAAATTTTTTCCCGTCGGCCGGCACGCCGGCAAAAGTCGTACCGAATTCTTGCACAGCAACGATAGAAAGCTGTCCGTCAGTTTCCGCTGTCCCAACCGCTACGCCGATTTCCTGATAGTTAGGTTCCAAGATATTTTTACGATGGGTCGGGCTGGCCATCCAAGCCGCTTGTTCGCCTTCTGCTGTCTTAAAATTAATGGCCAGATTCTCACCGGCATAATGATAGTTGTAATCTTCCTTCTGAAACCAATACCACGGATTAATGCCAGCGGGTGAAGTGTGTGCAAAATACTTATTGGCAATCATATCGTTCAGTTTATCCTGCGCCACCTGATTAAGCTTATCATTAACAACTAATTCATTTGTGCCTTGCGCCGAGCGCGCCATATTTACATATTTTATAATATTGTCCGACGTAATTTCACTGGCTTGCACTTGCGTCGTCAAAAACACAAAAACCACGGCGACAGCGATAGGATGGACGATATATTTGGTTTTTAGCGCTTGTTTAGACATTTTTGTTTTAAGCTGTAAAAAAATAAAAACGGGGCATAAACCCGTATTTTTTGGCCTACTTTGGCCACTTACAACCTAATTATAGCATACTTTTCGCTCTAGCGCAAGTGTTTCAGCCTTTCACTTGATAAGTAACACTCGATTATATTTCTTAAATAAAAACAGGGGTCGCTAATCACATTGATAAAAGCGACCCCACCCCTTCGGATTTAGAAATAGTCCTCTTCACAAAGGATTGATCTCTCCTCCATCTTCACAGGCTCAGAAAAATTTCTTGAGCAACCATCGCAAACGAAAATAAAATCACGGTGATTGCGCCGACAAGTGACCAAGTTGGCACCGGTGGTTCTCTTGCAGACCTGACATTCACCGGAAAAGAGTGCCACAATCCAACCCCGAAAAGAAAATTTCTTTCTTCTTTCTTTAGTCATACCTTTCCCCCCCTTAAAGATTCTGCGGTTGCCATGCCAACACCGCTAAAAAAGAAAATTATTTGAACAGCGACAAACAGCCTCGCGATAATTTCTACAAGAACTTTTAGGTCAAAGCAACAGCCTAAAATAACCGCAGAAATTATCCCACCCAAAAACACTAACAACGTGCGAGTTTTCAATGTTGCGTCCTCCTTATTTCTTTTTGATAGCAACACTAACCTTCTCCCCGTCCAGCTCAAAAACTTTCTCTAAATCAGCCACTAGCGCTGATTCGCTTTTCAAAAGAACATTATTCGCCAAAGTTTCTTTGGCGATTAAGCTTCCAAAACTATCAAAAACCTCTTTTAAGCCATCATACCACACCTCAATTCGGTTATCCACTTCGTAGCCGGCATCTTTTCTCATCTGTTGAATATGACGAATGATTTCCCGCGCAGCCCCTTCAAGCTTCAGTTCGGGAGTGATTTCTGTATCAATCATAACTGTTTCAGTTTTCGTTCCAAGCTCCGCGCCTTTAACATTAAGTTCTTCTATGAGAATACTGCTCCATTCAATCTTATTAATAGTTTCATTAAAAACATCGGCGTATTTTTGTCCAAGAATAACCCTTTTCAATGGCTGACGAACCTTAATTCCGTTTTTAGCCCGATCTTGTAAGCCAAGAGTTATAATTTCACGAAGATCTTGCATATTTTTATTCACTTTCTCATCAATCAATTTTTCATCTGCCGCCGGAAAATCTTGCAGATGCACAGACGCAACTTCCCCCTCCCCTGTACTCAGGGGATGTGTCCCGAAGGGGCGGAGGGGTTCTGAAACGCCACTCGTCAAATTTCTCCAAATTTCTTCCGCGATAAATGGCGTGAACGGTGCCATAACTTTGGAAAGTTCTACCAAAACATAATACAAAGTCTGATAAGCTTCATTCTTGTCGCCATCGTTTTCACTTTTCCAAAAGCGTTTACGCGAACGGCGAATGTACCAGTTGGAAAGATTATCGATAAACTTCGGCAAGAGGCGCGCCGCTTTATGCAATTCATAGTTTTCCATGTGCCCATTGAAATCTTTAATCAGCATATGTAGTTCTGAAACCATCCAGCGGTCCAAAAGACCATTCAGTTTTTTTGGATCAAAGTTTTTGTCCGCTTCGAATTTGTCGATGTCCGCGTAAAGCACGAAGAATGAATAGGAATTCCAGAGCATGCGCATCATTCCTCGCGTGATTTCACCCACCTCACTTTCCATGAAATTCATATTTTGCGCAGCCACCACCGGCGAGCTCATCAGATAGTGCCGCACGCTGTCCGCCCCATATTTTTCAAACATTTCCATTGGATCCGGATAATTTTGTAGCTTCTTACTCATCTTCTTGCCATCTTCAGCGAGAACAATCCCATTCACAATAACATTCTGAAAAGCCTCTTGCTCTTTCACGCCACTGGCAATAACATGCAAATAATAGAACCAGGCCCGGGTTTGATCCACACCTTCCGCAATGAAATTGGCGGGAAAAGTTTTGTCGAAGCGTTCTTTATTTTCAAACGGATAATGTTTTTGAGCGTATGGCATTGAGCCACTGTCAAACCAAGTGTCGAGTACATCCGGCACGCGCTTCATTTTCTTCTGACACTTTTCGCAAGGAAATGTAACTTTGTCGACGATGTGTTTGTGCAAATCATCAATTTTCTCGCCGCTCAATTTTTCCAATTCCGCCACACTACCAAAAACTTTCTGTTCGCCGCATTCTTCGCACACCCAGATCGGCATGACAGAAGCCCAAAATCTCTGGCGGGAAATGGACCAATCGCGCGCGCCTTCTAGCCAATTGCCGAACCGGCCTTCTTTCATGTTAGCCGGCGACCAATTAATATTTTTGGCCACCTCCAACATTTTGTCTTTGATTTTAGTGACAGCTACAAACCATGAACTCGTCGCATAGTTGATGAGTGGCGTGTCACAGCGCCAACAATGCGGATAGCTATGTTCAAATTTTTCTTTATGGAAGAGCGTGCCATGCTTGGCTAGATATTTTATAATCTCCACATCCGTCGCTTGTGGATTTTCAATCGGTTTTACGTTCAGTCCGGCCAGTTCTCCCAACTCTTCTTTGAAACTGCCGTCCATTGCCACGTGTTGCACAAAGGGCAAATTATTTTCTTTCCCTAGTCGCATATCATCTTCTCCAAAGGCCGGGGCTATGTGCACCACGCCTGTGCCTTCTTCGGTCGTCACAAAATCACCGGCATAAATTTTCCAACCATTGTTATGATTAGCTAATTTTTCGTCTTTACTATAAAAATCAAAAAGCGGAACGTATTTTTTGCCAATCAAATTTTTACCTTTAAATTCTTCTATAACGTTTGGCTCAGCGTTATGAAACATCTTTTTATATTTTTCAAAAGAATTCTTCTCAATAATATAATATTCCTCTTTCATTTCTACTGCCGGCGGAGTTTTTCCTTCTTCTAATGGCTTTATATTATCTTTATCCAGAGGAATCCATAAATCTTTCACTTTCACATATTCTAATTCTTCTCCCACTGCCAAAGCCACATTGCCCGGCAATGTCCAGGGTGTCGTCGTCCACGCTAAAACAAAAGTCCCCGGCTCATCAATCAGCTCAAACTTTGCAATGACTGACAAATCTTTTATATCTTTATATCCTTCAGAAACTTCTGATTGCGACAAAGTAGTTTCACACCTTGGGCAAACATGCATCGAGCGATAGTCTTCATAGATTAGTCCATTATCCCAAAGCTCTTTAAAAACCCACCATACACTTTCCATATAGTCTTTGTCCATCGTCCGATAAGAGGTTTTCATATCCGCCCAACGCCCCATGCGACTGACAACTTTCTCCCACACATCCACATAGGTCAGAACCTTGCTGCGGCAAAGCTCATTAAATTTTTCCACTCCCATTTCTACAATATCTTTCTTTTTCTTTGAGCCTAATTCTTTTTCCACGATATTCTCAATCGGTAGCCCATGACAATCCCACCCCCATTTACGCTCGACGTAATATCCCTTCATGGTCCAATATCTCGGAACTACATCCTTCATGACACTAGCCACGATATGTCCATAGTGCGGCGTGCCCGTGGCAAACGGCGGTCCATCATAAAAACTATATTCTTTAGCGTCCTTGCGATTCTCTAAAGATTTCTCAAAAATTTTATTCTCCCCCCAAAATTTAAGCACTTCCATTTCCATCTCCGGAAATTTTTGATTCGATTCTACTTTTCTAAAACTCATAGTATAAGTCGTCATTCTGAGCGGAGCGTAGCGAAGTCGAAGAATCTATTTTGCGTTACCACTGGCTTTTTTATAAATCAATAAGCCTGAGGTAATGTAAGTAGATCCTTCGACTTCGTTCCCCCGCTGAAGCGGGCTCACTCCGCTCAGGATGACGGATAAATTAAATGTTTAATTGTGTATATTAAAAATAAAAAAACACCCAAAAACTTACGTTTAAGGGCGACTTTAATCGCGGTACCACCTTAATTTAGTTAATTAGTCACTTAGTTTATTGGTTAATTAGGCTTCTTTCCTAATCAACTAATAAACTATTCAACTAATCAACCCTCTGAAACGGCTATTACGGGCCTTCATCCGCCGCTGAAGCGGAACCCGTCAGAGTCTACTCTCCTTAAAAAAGGATTTCTTTCCGAAAGCATCGGGATGGATAGTCCCTCAAACGCTTTTATATCATTGAAAATTCGTAAAACCATTGTCAATTTCGTACACTTCAGAAAAATCGAGTTGCTGCATAATTTTCGCTGCCGCCTTGGAACGCGCGCCACTCCTGCAATATACCAGATAAGATCCTTCCTTGTCCAGCGCGTTTAACTTGGCTCGAAAATCCGGTTCATAGATATTGATATTTTTCGCGCCGGCTATGGCGCCACCTTGAAATTCTTCCGGCGTCCGCACATCCAGGATGGAAAATTTTGCGTTGTCTTTTTTTTCCGCAATCAATTGTTTCGCTTCGGCATTGGAAATTGATTCAAACATAAAAATTTCTACTTCAGACTCTTATACACTTCCAGTGTTTCGCGCGCACACTTTTCCCAATTGAATTTTTCCACTTGCGCGAGTCCTTTGGCACGATAAGCGTTTTTCAAGTTTTCGTCTTGGGCAAAAAGTTTCATGGCTTCCGCAATCTCCTCAGTCTTCAAAGGATTGACCAAAAGCGCGGCGTCCCCCGCCACCTCCGGAATGGAAGAAACGTTGCTCAAGATGGCTGGCGTGCCGGTGGCAAAAGCTTCCAGCACGGTCATACCAAATCCTTCGTAGAGCGACGGCATCACAAAAAAATCGGCGTTCTTGAACAGCGGCACCAACTCATCACCAATAACATAACCGGTGAAAATTACATCTTTGGCCAAGCCTAAATCCTTGGCAATCTGGCGATATTCCTGCGCCAACCAACCATTTTTGCCGGACATTACCAATTTATGATTGCATTTCCCACTTTCTTTAATACTGTCTTCCTTAAATTTTTTGAAAGCCTCAAACAAGCGCGTGATGTTTTTGATCGGCTCGATCGTTCCAAGGAACAGGATATATTTTTTATCTTTGCCGATATCATATTTCTCCAACACCACGCCCCGGGACATTTTCGATTCTTCACTCATCCGTTTATCAAATCCGCTGTAAATGACTTTAATCTTCTCTTCCTTGGCTTCAAAAATATCCACTATATCATTCTTGGTCGACTGTGAAGCGGCGATAATCATGTCCGCGTGACTGACCATCAAATTAGTGGTCGTCCTGATTTTCGTCCGTTTCAGCTGCGGAAAAACGTCCGGTACCTTGTAGACGGCCAGATCATGCACTGTCACCACGGTTTTCCCGCGATAGCTCACGGGGATGCGGCTCATCGGGGACGTCGAATGGACAATATCCAAATTTTCACGGAGCAAGGTGGCCATCCCTAAAATTTCATTATAGGCCCCTGGCATATATTTTTTGTAATCGGAAAAAGGATAGAATTTAATTTTCACGTTCGACTGTGCAAATTTCTTGACGTCTTTTTCTCGCACGCGAAAATCGAAAAACAAAACGTATTCGTTCTCTTTATCGATAGCCAGCAAGTGGCGGATCAACTGGTATGTGTAATGTCCGACTCCGATAGCCTCTCCTTTCTCGGGATTTAAAATGGTGCGTGCGTCTATGCCTATTTTCATATTTTTTTTGCTAATATTTACATCCTATCCGGCGCCGAAACGCCGATGAGGCGCAATGTCTCTTGCAATACTATTTTAACCGCTTCAATTAATTTCAGTCTGGCCTTGGTCACTGCCAGATTATCCGCGTCAATGACCTTCAAGTCATTATAGAACGAATGGAACTTATCAGCCAGTCGGATGGCATAATACGGTAATTTATGCACCTCATAAGTCTTGGCCGTTTCCGCCACCAGGAGTGGGAATTTATCCAATTCGCGGATCAGCATCAGTTCTTTTTCGTGGACAAGTTCAGTTAAATCCGCTCCTCCGGCCACGTCGATACCCTGCTCCGCCGCTTTGCCTAAGATACTACAGATGCGAGCATGCGCGTATTGCACATACGGCCCCGTCGAACCTTCCAATCGCACTGACTCGTCGATATCAAACTCTATTTTGCTTTTAGAAGAATATTTGAGCATGAAAAACTTTATCGCACCCAGCGAGATGCCTTCCGGGCTCGGCGCGTTGGAAAATTTCTCTCTTACCCTGCTTTCAACTTGTGCCATGAGAAAATTAGCCGGCACGATATTGCCTTTACGCGAAGACATGCCTTCCCCATCCTTGAGCGTCACAAAATCGTAACCGACGTGCGCCATCTCTTTTTTGAAACCGATTTCTGAAAGAATTTTAAACAACTGATCAAAATAGAGGCTCTGTCTGACATCCACCACATACACACTTCTTTCTATCTGATATTCTTCAAACTTTTTAATGGCCAAAGGAATGTCCTTAAGGCCATAAAGCGCCGCCCCATCACTGCGCTGCAAGACCAAGACGCCCAAACCATATTGTTCTAAGTCAGCGATGATGGCTCCCTCACTTTTTTTTATCACGCCTGATTTAAGCAGTTCTGGCAACATTTTTTTGCCTTCAATTTCTTCCTCGCTTTCATAGAAAAAAACATCAAAATGCACTCCTAGCTTATCATAAATCCGCATAAATTCATCCAGACTCCATTGTCGGGTTTTTTGCCATAGACGCGTGAGTTTTTCATCTCCACCTTCAAATTCTTTTTGCAAAGCTTTAAATTCTGTTTCATATTCTTTATTATTTTCTATTTCCTCCGCCGCGCGGGAATAAGCTTTGCCTAAAAATTCCGCCTTGTTCTCAGCTGCGTCCAAATCTTTTTCGCTGTAAAATTTTTCGAGCGACCACAAACATTTGGCCACATGCGTGCCGGTATCGCCGATATAATTGGCAGCCGTCACAACTTGTCCGGCTTTTTTTAAAACTTCCACCAATGTGCTCCCAATAATGACATTGCGTAGATGCCCGACATGGAATTCCTTGTGCGTATTCGGCTGAGAATATTCCACCATAGCTTTTTCCTTGCTCTCAAAATCACCGAATTTTTCTCTCTTCTCATTAATCTCCGCCACCTTGTCTTGCAAATATTTTTTGGAAAAATAGAAATTGATATACCCCGGCGCCACCACTTCAACTTTATCAAAAATATCTTTCGCTAGTGACTGTTGACCAATGACTAATGACAAAGCCTTGGCCACTTCCGCCGGATTTTTTTTGAGGCTTCGTCCCAGATTCATTGCCACGTTCGTCGTGAAATCGCCAAAAGCTTCGTTTTTCGGATAATCCACTTCGATTTCAAATGCATCAAAATCAGGCCATTTTTCTTGGTTTTTGAGCTCCACGATAGCGTTTTCCAAAAGTTGTTTAATTTGTTCTTTCATACTTCCAGCTTACTCCAAATACCGCTTAAAATCAAGCCATTCGGCCGCTGTTGGCTAATTGCTGATAGTTGAGCGATACATATCCAGCACATCTCTCACCGGCCGGAAACTGCGGCGATGGATCTCGCACGGACCGAATTTTTTGAGCGCATCCATGTGAATCTTAGTGCCGTAACCTTTGTGCTGCAAAAAATTATACTGCGGATATTTTCCGTGTGCCTCTTTCATCATTCGATCCCGCGTCACCTTGGCAATGATGGACGCTGCCGCAATCGATTTCACCAAGCCATCCCCGCCCACGATCGCTTTTTGGTCAATGGAAAGATTGGGAATTTCTTTATTGCCATCCACCAGAATTATGAATTTTGAATTATGAATTATGTTTTTTTCATTCATGATTCGTGATTCATGGTTCATGATTCGCGTGAGTTCACTCACCGCGCTCTTCATCGCCAAATACGTCGCTTCCAGAATATTTATTCGATCAATGGTCAAGTGATCGCAAATCCCCACTCCGACATAGAAATTTTCTTGGATGAAATCATATAACATCTCGCGCTGCTTCTCTGAAAGTTTTTTAGAATCTTTGATGAGATTTAATTTTTTGAAAAAATCTTTGTCATTAGAAATTTGATCATTAGGATTTGTTTGGAAATTGGAAATTAGAAATTGGAAATTCCGGACTGTTGTAGCGGCAGCTACGACAGGTCCGGCTAATGGTCCTCTTCCCGCCTCATCAATTCCGACAACTGCATCATATCCTTGGGCAAAAAAAGCCCTTTCTTCCTCGAATAATTCAACTATTGACCCTGTTAAATTTTTCCCCATAATGATTATTGGCATTACATTATTTAAATAGCTACAAAATTTCAAGCCCCCATTTTTACTCACTTATTTAACAGGGTTGACATGTTCATGGTTTTTTGAGATAATAAACTTTGTGTTTTTATAGTTCTTTCGTTTATTGTTTCCATCTTATCATATAAGCGGGAAATAAATATAGGCCTGTATATTAAAGAAAACAAAAAAGATCTGGAACTATAGCCAGGTTCTTTTTTGTTATGGAAAACACTCTGTGCTATACTGGATTCATAATCATCCTGCCGCATCCATGGAGCAATCCGGATTAAGGGGATAATAAAAAAGATGGAAAATACTGTATCATCATGCGTAATATTTAAAGCTACTTCTCTGGGGTAGTTTTTATTGTCTCCAATTTCCAATGATCAATAATCAATCTTCAATAAATGTCTTAAATTTTTTAATTTAAAAATTACGAAATTGAATATTAAATATTGATTATTGAATGAAAATTGTAAATTGATTATTGAAAATTCTTAAACAAACTAAATTTTTATGTCCACCACTCCAAAATTTACACATCTCCACGTCCACACCCACTACTCTTTATTAGACGGCCTAGCTAAGATTGACGACATTCTTGATCGCGCCAAAGAGCTCGGGATGGATTCCCTAGCCATCACCGATCACGGCGTGCTATATGGCGCGGTGGAATTTTTCATCAAAGCCAAAGCGCGCGGCATCAAGCCTCTCATCGGTTGCGAGATGTATCTCACCGCCGGTGATTATAAAAGCAAAAACAACACCACCGAAGACCGCACGCGTTTCCATTTAATCCTCCTCGCCAAAAATGAAATTGGTTATAAAAATTTGATGAAACTCATCACTTTTGCCCATATCGACGGCTTCTACTACAAGCCGCGCATCAACCGTGAACTGTTGCGGCAATATTCCGACGGACTCATCGGCCTCAGCGCCTGTGTGGAAGGCGAAGTGCCCTCCGCCGCGGTGAAAAGCGGGCTGGAAAAAGCGGAAAAACTGGCGCTGGAATATCAAGATATTTTCGGCGTGGGCAATTTCTATTTAGAAATCCAGCATCATCCCAAATTTCCCAATCAAGCCATCGCCAATGAAGCGCTCATTGAAATTTCCAAAAAAACCGGCATTCCGATCGTGGCCACTAATGATATCCACTATGTCAAAAAAGAAGATAACGAAATCCAGGATATTCTCCTGTGCATCCAGACCAACCGCAAAGTGACGGAAACCAATCGCATGAATCTGATGGATTTCGAACTCTATCTCAAAAGTCCGGAAGAGATGGCCGAACATTTCAAGGATGTGCCGGAAGCCCTGGCCAACACCCAGGAGGTGGTTGCGAAATGCAACGTGGAAATTAAGCTCGGCGAGACTCAGTTGCCGCACTATGATGTGCCGGAAGGTTTCACCGCCGAAACCTATCTTTTGCAAATGACCGAGGAAGGTTTGCAAAAAAGATTTGCTGGCGCTGTCACGGAGACGCATAAAACCAGAATGGCTTATGAGCTGGACATCATCAAGAAAACCGGCTACGCTTCCTACTTTCTCATTGTGGCCGATTTCGTCAATTGGGCCCGCGCGCAGGGCATTGTGGTCGGCCCGGGACGTGGCAGTGCGGCCGGTAGTTTCGTGAGTTATCTTATCGGCATCACTAACATTGACCCGATCAAATATGATCTGCTTTTCGAACGTTTTCTCAACCCGGAAAGAATTTCCATGCCCGATGTGGATATGGATTTTGCCGACGACCGGCGTGATGAAGTGTTGGCTTATGTGCGCGAAAAATATGGCGACGATCATGTGGCCCAAATCATCACCTTCGGAACCATGGCTGCTAGAGCCGCTATCCGGGACGCCGGCCGTGCGCTCGGTCTTCCCTATGATTTTTGCGATCACACCGCCAAACTCATTCCGATGTTTTCCAACATTGCCGAAGCACTAGAAAACGTGAAAGAATTTTCCGACTTGCGGGCTAACGACCCGAACGGCAAAAAATTGATCGACTCGGCCGCGCGCTTGGAAGGCGTGGCGCGCCATGCTTCCATGCACGCTTGCGGCGTAGTCATCACCAAAGAACCGGTCATGGAATACACTCCCCTACAAAAGATTATCGGCAAAGAATCCGGCATGGTGACGCAATATTCTTCTTCCACCAAATCCAGCTTCATCGAAAAAATTGGCCTCCTTAAGATGGACTTTTTAGGTTTGAAAAATCTCACCATCATCCAAAATACCCTTCGCATCGTGAAAAAAATCCGAGACATCGAACTGGATGTGAACGACATTCCGGAAGATGACAAAAAAACTTTCAAACTGCTGCAGGAAGCCCGCACTACCGGCGTTTTTCAGCTGGAAAGTTCCGGCATGAAAAGATATTTGAAACTTTTGAAGCCTAACGTCTTCGAAGACATCATCGCTATGGTAGCCCTCTATCGTCCCGGCCCGATGGATTGGATCCCGGACTTCATCGCGCGAAAACACGGCGAACGGCGCATCGAATATCTCCATCCGAAATTGAAACCGATCCTGGAAAAAACTTATGGTGTAGCGGTCTATCAAGAACAAGTCATGCAGATCGCCCAACAACTGGCCGGCTTCTCGCTTGGTGAAGCGGATGTGCTCAGAAAAGCCATGGGCAAAAAAGTGTTCGCTTTGATTCAAGAGCAAAAAACCAAATTCATCGACGGCTGCATCAGACAAAACATTTCCGGGGCCGTAGCGGAAAAAGTTTTCGCTTACATCGAACCATTCGCCGGATATGGTTTTAATCGAAGTCATGCGGCTTGTTATGCCATGGTCGGCTATCAAACGGCTTACTTGAAAGCCCACTTCCCCGCCGAATTTATGGCCGCTCTCCTCACTTCCGACCAAGACAACATCGACCGCGTGGCCATCGAAGTGGCGGAGTGCCGCGAAATGGGCATTGAAGTTTTGCCGCCCGACATCAATGAAAGTTTTGAAGAATTTTCCGTCATCAACGACGCCGAAAACAAAACGGTCAAAATCCGCTTCGGCTTGAACGCTGTCAAAAATGTCGGCCACACCATCGCCCATGAAGTTGTGGCCGAAAGAAAACGGGGCGGAAAATTCCAAAGCTTCACGCAGTTCATCGAACGGGTGCGCCACAAAGATTTGAACAAAAAATCCATCGAAGCCCTGGCCAAAGTTGGGGCCCTCGACCTTTTCGCCGAGCGGAACGCCATCATCGCCTCCATCGAGAACATCATCACTCACAGCAAAAATCTGGACCGCTTGACCGGCACCAACCAAGGCAGTTTGTTCAGCTTGGAAGAAGTGAAACTGCCGGAAATCAGATTGGCCACCGTGCCCCCGGCCGAAAAAAAGGATCGTCTCACTTGGGAAAAAGAATTATTGGGTCTGTATATCAGTGATCATCCGGTCAAAGAATATATGGAATACTTTTCCAAAATGGCCGTGCCAATTCGGAGCGTGGGACCAGAACATGTCAATCAGAACATTTCCATCGGTGGCATCATTTCAGCCATCAAAAAAATCTATCTCAAAAACCAAAAAATGATGGCTTTTGTCACCGTAGAAGATATGGATGCGCGCATGGAGATTCTGGTCTTCCCGAAAACCCTGGAAGCCACCGGCTCGATCTGGGTGGCAGACCGCATTATCCTCGCCACCGGCAAACTGTCCAATAAAGACGGCGAGTTCAAACTTTTGGCCGACAGCGTGAAAGCCGTCACACCGGCCGAAATGGAAAACTTCACCCGCATCCTCCACACCCAAAAAACCAACGGCCACATTCCCGCCCCGGCCCATATTCCTCAAAAAAAAGAATCTTCTGTGGAAGATTCTAGAACTATTGATACAAAAAATATTTCTCCGGTCGAGCCAAAACCGCGCATCACCATCTCTCTTCCCGCCGCCTTCTCGCAAACCACGCTGAAAGAACTCTCCGCGCTTTTTGACCGCTGTGATCTCGGCTCGACTAAAGTATATCTCAACATCGGCGGCAAAAAAATCGAAACGCCCTATTGCGTGAAAAACGTCGCCAGTCTTCCCGAAAAAATCCAAACAATTATTGGAGATGGGAAGGTGTATGTGACGGAATATTAAATTTATTTTTTAGGAAATTTAAAAGGACAGACCGTGTATCGACAACAGGCCTGTCCTTTTTTGCACTTAAAGAAACAAAGGAGCTATTGAAATCTATCTTCGAGCAATTTTTTGATTGCAGTCGCGATATTTTTCCTTTCCACATCATTTACTGAAGTACCACATTCTCTGACAATATTCCTCACTAAAACATTCACTACATTTATTGTTTTTTCTCCTTCCTGTTCAAACCTGGCATATGCCAATTCCTTCAGAACTTTTCCATTATGGAAAAACTCCATCATGCAATGATTATTAATACCTACCAGATGAAAAACATGCAGTAAAGACGGATTAAAAAATTCTCCTGTATCAATCCTCAGAACTATGCACGGAAAATTGGAACTTAAACCATCATAACATCTGATGGAGCCGATGGAATCAGCTACAGAAAAAATCTCTGGCAATCTTCTGATCTTTTCTTCATCAAACTGCATAATATTATTCATGACATCCTCCTTGAATAATTGTGGATTTTTAGTGTTTCTAAAAGGTTAACTGCAAATAAAAAGGAGCTAGTTTATTATAATAGCAACTGACATTTTTTTGTCAATCAAACGTCGAAAACATTCTCTAATGTCCACTATTAGGAAATAAGCTCGTTATCCTGAGGATGGCGCTAGCCGGACGAAGGATCTGCCAGTGGGTACAACCAGCTTTGTGATTTATCGTAAAACTAGTTATTACACATAGCAGATCCTTCATTACGCTTCGCTACATTCAGGATGACACATTTCTTTAACCAAATTTAAAAGCCAGAGACGATATTGCCGTCGCTGGCTTTTTTATTTCACTGTTCATCGGGAGATTTTCATTTATTAATATCCATTTCATGATAGACATCGTTCGCAAGATATATGAAGTATGATATTGCATCGACTTCAAAGTTTGCGTCCCCCCGCGATTGATCTACTCTATAATATGGATCCTTGGCGTCGAAGACCTCACGTATTTCACGCACTTTATCAAAGCGTGTGAAGGTCAGCTGCCACAAAAAAGGATTCTCCATCTTTTCTATGGTGACATTTTCGATGGCATTTTTTGAAAAGCATTCATTGCGCGCTGCTTTCCAATTATCTCTGCACTTATCTGCAGCTGCAAGCAAAGCTTTGCTCCATCTTTCCGATTGATCCATACTAATTTCTTGTGTCATATCCCCCTCCTTCTATTCTGATGTTTTTTGTTAAAAACAAAACTATTTAGCAGTCTTATCTCTATTGATTTCGCCACAGCAGAAAAAATTCTTTTCATAGATAAAAACCCTTTCTGCCGTGGCAAATTCATGAAATTCGATTGTTAAGGCACTAATATAGTAGTATACACCCAAAACGCCTTTTTGTAAAGGGCTGGGGTGTTTTTTGGCTTATATAAAAGATTATTATACAAAAAATAGCTGTCATCCTGAGCGGAGTGAGTCGCCGATGAGGCGATGAACGCAGTCGAAGGATCTGCCAGTGGTTACCTCGAGACTTGTGCTTTATAGGTAAACTAGTAGTTACACCGAGCAGATTCTTCGACTGCGCCTGATTACAGGCTTCGCTCAGAATGACAATACTGCTATGATGATTTTTCCTTCAGTGAAATCACGTGGTCTCACGTGAAAATCAGTGGTTCAGATTTTTACCGTTAGCGGTTGAACCGCTTCACACAATCACATTTTCTTTATCTCCCTTCTCCTCTTCCTGTAATCCGGCACGGCGCGCGCCACCAGATTCCAAAATTTCGCTGAATGATTGAACTGGCCGAGGTGGCAGAGTTCGTGCACCACGATGTAGTCGCACAAATGCGCCGGTAAATAAATAATGCGGTAGCTGAAACTTAAGTTTCCCGCGGCCGAACAACTCCCCCAACGGGTTTTGGTGTTCCGCACGGAAATCTTTTGCCAGGTATATCCATATTCCGCGTTGAAATGCTGCAACTTTTTGGCCGCGATCTCGCGCGCCAATTCCTTGTACTTCAAATAATCAGCGCGCGTCGCCGGCGGCAAGGCGCTTGTTTTTTTTGCAAAATCCGCCAGACGGTCCATGACCCAATCGGCTTTGGCACGCAAAAAAGTTTCCGCCATTTTTTCACTCACGCGGATGGGCACGCTCACGCGCACGCTCGCATCAGCTGAAACTGACAGGCGCAGATGTTTGGATTGTCGGTTTTTGCGGAGAGTATACGCTATCTTGTGGCCGCCGAGAATGATTGTTTTTTCCATATGTATGTTTTCTAGTATAGCAAAAAAGGTTCGCCTCGGTAAGAACTGTTTCCCGGGAATACTCATTTGTATTATTAGTAAGGATAATCAAATAATATGAAGAAATATATGGAAAAGAACAACCCCTTTGCAAATGCCCTGCAGCAGTTGGCCACCGTCAACGAACTCCTCAGGATTGACAAAAACATCTATGCCCAACTCCAGCATCCGCAAAGGATTCTGGAAGTTTCCATCCCCGTCAAGATGGATGACGGACACATGGAAGTTTTCACCGGTTGGCGTTCGCAATATAATGACGCTCGCGGGCCGTTCAAAGGCGGTATCCGTTTCCATCCGGACGTCTCGCGCGACGAAGTGAAAGCGCTCTCGGCCTGGATGACGTGGAAGACAGCCGTGGTCAACATTCCTCTTGGCGGAGGCAAAGGCGGCGTGGCAGTCGACCCGAAAAAATTGAGCGATCGCGAGCTGGAAGAACTTTCTCGAGGCTATATGCGGGCCATGGCCAAATTTGTCGGGCCAGAACTGGATGTTCCCGCACCAGACGTCTACACCGACCCGCGCATCATGGGTTGGATGCTAGATGAATATGAAAAAATGCTTGGGACTCACGCGCCGGGAGTAATCACCGGGAAACCTCTTAGTCTTGGCGGTTCGGAAGTGCGGGAATTTTCCACCGCTCAAGGAGCAGTTTATGTCATGGCCCGCGCCGCCGAAAAATTAGGCTTAGCCAAAAATTCCACCGTCGCCATCCAAGGCTTTGGCAATGCCGGCAGTTTTATGGCTGAACTGCTCGAAAAGGCAGGTTATCGCGTAGCAGTTCTCAGCGACTCGCACGGGACTATTTGCAACTATATGGGACTTAAAGTGGCAGCAGTGGCTGCTCACAAAAAAAATACCGGCTCGGTGGCCGGCTATGTCGGCGCCAACAATGAAGGCGAAAAACATTGCCTCGAACACCAAGTCGATATCCTCATTCCGGCCGCTCTCGAAAATTCCATCAATGCCGAAAATGTGAATTTTATCCAAACAAAATTGATTGTAGAACTGGCCAATGGCCCAATTTCTCCGGAGGCGGAAAAAATTATCAATGAAAAAAACATCCTTATCGTTCCGGATATCCTGGCTAACGCCGGCGGAGTGGTCGTCAGCTATTTCGAACAAGTGCAAAACGCCAGTGGATATTATTGGAAAAAAGAAGAAGTGCGCTCACGCCTCCAGGAAATCATGGAACGCGCTTTTGACGAAGTCTGGCACGAAAAAGAAAAATACCGCACCACTATGCGGCTAGGCGCCTACGCTCTCGCGGTCCGGCGCATTGAAACAGCGATGAAAGATCGCGGAAGAAACTAGAAGGAAATTTCTACATTCCCAAGCTATACGCCGAAGAAATAGTTTTGATGAACCACGGCAAAACGAAAGCCAAGGCCACGATTGGCAAGACAATCGTGATGATGGTAATGATTAAGGTCCAGAGAAAATATTTCCTGGCTTTTTCAATTGAGACATAGATGTCCGCCAGTTTTTTGTCCTGCGCATCCAGTCTGGCTTGCAAGTCTTGTTCCATTTTTTGTTTTTTTAGTTTGTTTCAAAATTGACTGCCATATCCACCACGATATCTTGCGTGCCGGAAGAAATTTGCGGCGCGCTAATAGCTTTTGACGCCGCCATGCCACCCAAGCCTTGGGCGTCCGTAGCCATCGGATAATTTCCGCCACCAGTCACTGGCGCGTCTTCATACCAACTCAAAACTTTGCCGAGGTGTTTGATGCCGGCTGCAGCAGCCAAAGCCGTGGCTTTGCTCCTGGCGTCTGAAATGGCCGCAATACGGGCTTTTTGTCGCAAATCGTTAGGGTTATCCAGGAAATAGTTGACGCCTTGCACCACATTCGTGCCATTGTCTCCCGCTGCGGCCACCACTTTGTTCACCAGGTCCGTATTTTTATCCACCCCGCGAGCCTTGATGTCCAAATTCTGACTGGCGTTGTAACCGACCACTACTGAAGCACCATCTTTGTAATCATACGCCGGTGACAAATTGTAGCTTTCGGTTTTAATGTCAGTCGTCGGCAGGCCAAGAGCCACCAGGGCGTCCGTGATGCGCTTAATCTTATCATTCATTTGAGACAAGGCGTCCGCGGCAGTGGTGACCTTGTTCACTTGCACGCCAAGAGTCACAGTGGCCGTGTCCGGCAAATATTGCACCTTCCCTTCCCCATAGACCACGATCTGATTTTGTGTCGGATTGACCAGGCGTTCACGCAGCAGCGAAACCACCGCCACGGCTGCCACTAAAATCAGCCCCAGCGCAATAAGAGCGAAACTATATTTTTTTCGCTTATCGCAACCTTCCATTTTTGCAATGCCTTCTTCCATATTCTTTAAAGTTAAAAATTATATTATTAATACTACACACCTTTAGTCTATTATATCACAAAAAAAGACCCCCGCTATAGGCGAGGGTCTTTTCAACTTTCAGTCCTAAAGGAAGATTATAAGACAGCTTCTTTAGCCACTTTCGCTAAACGAAATTTAGCCACAGTTTTCGCAGCAATTTGGATCTTTGCTCCGGTGGCAGGATTGACGCCCATACGAGCCTTACGATTCACTTTGACCAATTTTCCAAAACCAGGTAGAACGAATTCTCCGTTCTTCTTCACTTCTGAATACGCCATACCAGTGAGAGCATCCATGAATGCTACTACTTCTTTTTTAGCTAGACCGGTTTTCTCGGCCATCGCGCTCATGATCTGAGCCTTTGTCATTTTTGCCATTTCGTTTTGTCCCGCCAAGGCGGGATTGATTAAATTAATTACCCTCCCCTTTTACCTGTGTATTATAGGGGTTTTGTGAAAATCGCGCAACACCTGGAAAAAAGTTGTCAAGAAGCGGCATCGGCCGACAGGCCCTCGGTAGTTTTTTCCACTTCTTTTCGCAGGATATATTCCGGATCATTTTCTCTTCCTTCAAGCAGAGACACTAGCACTTTTTCTTCTGAAGAATTGAGATCTTTCAATTCATCGCGTCTCTCAGCCAAAATTTCATGGATTGTTTTTTTGTCATTATAAATCCGGTTTCCAAGCGAATCAAAAACGTCAAATATGGATAGGAACTTAGCCAAACGATTGTACTCAGGCTTCGGCACTCGCCTTTCTTTTCCATCTGCTCTTTTAATCTCCCGCTGATCTCTCCCGCTCCGCGGATAACCATTAATCTCATGATGCCGGACAACGATTTCCGCCAATTTATCATCCCCTAATTCTCTCAGAAAATTCCAGCCTATTCTTACGTGCTTATGCACAATATTTATATCTTCCTCGGAAAGTTCTCCCGGTTTATCGAGAATTTCTTGTGGTATGCCTATTTTTCCAACATCATGCACTAATGCTGATCGGATTAGCAACTCTCTATCATCCGGGGAAAGGTCCATTCTTTCAGCCACCATAATGACCATCCCAGCCATCCTGACGGCGTGTTTAATATCCTCTTCTCCGCGCTTCTCCATGATTTCCTGAAGTGCCCTTCGAACCACCTTATCCCTCATGACAAGCTCCACGATTTCCCGCGGGAAATCATTACTCAAAGGAACTTCGCCATCCCGGAAATGTATTTTTCTTATAAATTCCTCCGGCCTCTCTCTATCTGCTTCTTCCACTAGATAGTCGGGCTTTTTATGAGGATCATTAGAATACCATTCAAGTGAATTGTTCATTTTTTTATTCTCCCCCGCAAAAAATTAGACTTCTTTGAATTTATCCTTTAGCGCGCCGCAGATCGGACAAATTTCCGGCGCCTCTCCAGCTGATGGAAAACCGCAGACACTGCAGACATAGTAGTCGCCGTCTGCCACTATTTCGCCCGCTTCAAGTTTAGCCAAAGCTTCTTGAAAAAGTTTCTGGTGCACTTCTTCCACTTTTTCGGCGCGGGTGAAACTCAATTTGGCTGGCGTTTCATCCGCCTCTACGGCCGAGATAAATTCCGGATACATCTTTTCAATTTCATACGTTTCCCCGGCAATAGCACTCTTTAAATTTTCCGCCGTTTCGGCCACGCCGCCCAGTGCTTTCAAATGGTTAATGGCATGCACCGTTTCCCCCTCAGCCGCCACACGGAAAAGCTTAGCCAGCCCCGCTTGTCCTTCACTTTCCGCTTTTTCAGCAAAGGCCAGATATTTTCTGTTAGCTTGCGACTCCCCGGCAAACGCTGTGGCCAAGTTTTCCTCCGTTTTTGACATAGTATTATTAAAATTAATAGTTAATCGTAAGTAACTGTATTATATCACAAAAAAAACCGCTATTTAAGCTTATAAAAAACCTCTGGAAAGTTCACTACCCGGCCGTTATGGATGACTATTTTCTCTTTTTGCAAGATTGCGGTTTTTTTCTTTTCGCCAGTTGCGAAACCGCCTACTGAGCCGTCACTGCGCACCACGCGGTGACACGGGACTTGCGGCGCATAAGGATTTTTGTTCAGGGCATTCCCCACCGCTCGCGCACTCTTAGGATGTTTAATAACTCTGGCGATTTCCGCATACGTCGAAAGACGCCCGCGGGGAATTTTCCGGCAAGCCGCATAAACAGCGTTTTCAAATGGAGTGCTAACATGAATCATAAAACTACTACAAAAAGATTGCGTATTTATTCAAAAATATCGCCGCGCTTCATTTTCGCCAATACCAGCCTGATTTTTTCATAGCTAATCTCTTCCGGTAATTCTTCCTTGAGCAGTTTCAATCTTTGCGTTCTGACTCTTTTTATGACTTCCACAATTTTTTCTTCTTCAACCGGAGAAATTAATTGCTCCATATTCACCTCTCCACCGGACACATACCAATCGATGAGGTGCCCCATAATCGTACTTGCGCCCAAGGACCGCATCTTAGCAATCTGCAAAGGCCGATAGCCTTCCGCATGCAAGCGCACGGTTTCTTTGATCGTGGCGCCGATCAATTGCCGACGCGCCGCATGTTGCGAAAAATCACTTTCCATAGTGTCTGTTTCCGTTTTTTTCTTCCAGCGCAAACACACATCGCATCCGCGACAATTCTGTTTTTCTTTAGCATATTCCGGATCGTCAAAATATTTAAGAATCATGCGGCGGCGACACTTTGCATCCGCCACATAGGCCAGCATCTTTTCCAATTTTTGATATTTTATCTCCAAAATTTCTCCCGCCTCCTCCCAGCTTTTGCCTTGATCCATGATGAGCTTCCGGTCACCCCTCAGAAAAAAATTATGCGTATTGGTGTCTTTTTTGCTATGCAGCAAAATGCAATAAGCTTCTTCGCCATCGCGCCCGGCACGCCCGGCTTCTTGATAGTAGCCTTCCAAGCTGCCCGGCATCCCAACATGGATGACAAAGCGCACATCCGCTTTATCCACCCCCATGCCAAAAGCCACCGTGGCCACAATCACCTTAAAACGATTTTCCATAAAATCCTCCTGGATCCGGCTTCGCTTGTCGCTCGGCAGACCGGCGTGATAAGCCGTCGCCGTCAAACTATTTTTATTCAAAAAATCTGCCAGCGTCTCCGCTTCTTTTCTGGAAAGTGTATAGACAATGCCTGATCCGGCCAGATTTTTTATGATTCGCAGCGTTTCCAGGTACCGCTCCTTAGGTTTGATGTTTTTTTGTACAAAAAATTTCAAATTCGGCCGATCAAAGCCGCGCGTAAAAACAGTCGGAGCCGCGAGGCCCAGGCGAGTTATGATATCGGCTTTGACTTCCGGCGTGGCGGTGGCGGTGAAGGCGGCCACAATCGGACGCGTGGGCAAAGCGTCAATATGCTTCTTGATATGCAAATAATCCGGTCGAAAATCATGGCCCCACTGCGAAACACAATGCGCTTCGTCCACGGCCAAGAAACTTATCTTGAATTCTGAAAAAAGCCGCTGAAAACTGGGCGCCGCCAAACGTTCCGGGGCGATGTAGAGGATTTTTGTCTTACCGCTTTTGATGTCCGTCACGCGCCTTGCGACTTCCACCGCGTCTATGCTGCTATTAAGAAAGGTGGCCGGGATGCCGCGCACCACCAGCGCGTCCACCTGATCTTTCATGAGAGCGATGAGCGGAGAAATGATAACCGTGAGCCCAGGCAGCATCACCGCCGGCAATTGATAGCACAATGATTTTCCGCCGCCGGTCGGCATCAGCGCCACCGTGTCACGACCCCCAACGATCGCCTCCACCACTTCCCGCTGGCCGGAGCGAAATTCATTGAAGTTGAAATATTTTTTTAAATTTTCTTCGAGCATAATTCTGAAATATTATTTATAAGTATGCGTATTACTGTTGACAAGTATAGCTGCTATGCTATACTTGGACTACAAACGCCTTCGGGCTCCGAGACCCCGCTCCTCAAGAGTGGGGATCGTTTTTTTTATAAAAGATTTTTGATCTTATTTTTCACCTCAAGAAAATCCCTTTCAGAAAACTTTCTAATTTTTCTGAGTAATCTTCGACTGCTTATGAGTTTTAATTGGGAAATAATTATTGAATATTTTTCTCCGCGATATCTGAACTGGTGATAATATTCTCCAGTTCTATCTTGGCTCGTCATAGGCAACACCCACAAAACTTCATGGCTAAACACACGCATAATCAAAATCGGTCTCTCAAAATTATCATTTTTTCCATCTTCCTCAAACCCTACATTCAAACCTAGTGCGCACCACCATATTTCACGCTCGTGAAAGAAGGGAATATTTTTTCTTTTATGTAATTCCTTTTTTAAAACGTTCCATTCATCAAAATTTTTATTATAAACTTTCATTTTCTTTAATTGAATAAAAGTCACCACGCAGACGAAAAGCGGACTGTCCGCTCCTTGCGGACAGTCCGTTCATAAGAAGTTACTGAAAATATTCCTTGAGCCTCAAGAGAGCATTACCAAAATCCGCAAATTGATCTTTGAAAATCAACAGGCGGTTAATCACTTTCTTACCTTCTTTGTCAGTGTATGATTCGGCGACCGTCAGATAGTTGTCGCCTTTGGAAGTTTTTTTGACGTCGAAGAAATAAGTTTTCTTCCCCGCCCGGAGCATCTCCGAATGCACCTTTTCTTTTTCATTTTGCATTTTGTTTTTTCCGCCGCCACTCCCTATTTTTATATTATTACGACCGACCGTCAGATTAAATTTGAATGACGGCGGAAAATAAATAATGAAGTGAGAAAGTTTGGCAGATATTACTTTTTATTATTGCAAGGTATGCATGCGATTACCTTGCAATGATATTCTACCAGTGTCTCTCTATCACTGTCAACCATCCCCTGTGGATAACTCTCCTAAGCATTTGGTAATTTAAGTTACCCATGCTATCTTATAATTAGTACTTTCCCCTACTGGCAGAGGACGAGACATTCCACACTGAGTGAATGTACAAGTTGTCGCTTTTTAACAATAAAGCGCCAACAACAATGACATTCCACTTCCCACAACTGGAACCTCGCATCTTCCGCCCGTACCTTTCCTCCTGAGGACATTATTCGCGTGCCGAATAATGTCCTCTTTTATTTTCCCAAAAAACTACCGAAATGTCGCTTTATGCTTTTGAAAGATTCTATTTTATCTCCTGCGGACGACCATAGACGTCTTCATAACGATAGATGTCGTCTTCTTCAAAGTAGTCTCCCGTCTGCACCTCAATGATTTCCAAATTAGTTTCGCCGGGGTTGCTTAATTGATGTTTGGAATGGGCTGAGATGTAGGTGCTTTCATTTTCATGCAGCGTCAAAAGGTTTTCGCCGTTCACCACCTTGGCCGTGCCTTTCACTACAATCCAATGCTCCGCCCGCCTTTTGTGAGATTGTAAGCTAAGCTTGGCGCCGGGATAGACAATGATTTTTTTCACTTTATGATTATCATCATCCACCAGCACTTCATACTCCCCCCACGGCCGGTAGCCCATTATATTGTGTTCCAATTCTTTGCGCTTATTCTTTTTCAGATATTCAACCACCTTTTTCACGCCGTCATTACTTTCTCCCATTTTCTGGACCAAAATACTGTCATTACTTTCTATGACAATCACATCATCAATGCCAGAAATGGCTATCAGTCTGTCATCATTGGCGGAAAGCGCGAAAGAATTATGAGAATCCACATAGACATGTCTTGGATTTTCGTCTATTTTTCTCTGCACTATTTCAGCCAGAACATCAAAACTTCCGATATCACTCCAGTCGAAATCTCCTTCCACTGTAATCATTCTGTCAGATTTTTCCGAGATGACAACATCTATCGCAAGAGGTGGCAACTTTTCAAAATTTTCCAAAAAAACATCGTACTTTTCACAAAATAAGACGTCCATTTCCGGCGCATGTTTTTTAATCTCTTCGGAGAAGGTCTTCACAGTGAATAGATACATCCCGCCGTTCCACAGATAATCCCCTGAAGTGAAAAATTCTTGAGCGGTCTTCTTGTCAGGCTTTTCTTTGAAGCTATCGACTTTGAAATAATCCCCCATCTTCTCACCTTTTTTGATATAGCCCAAACCGGTGTGCGCCATGGTCGGCTTGATTCCTATCGTGCCCACATTATTCCCGATCTGGGAAAGCGCCTTTTTAGCAACAGACACATACGCTTCTTTATTCCCGATATAATGGTCAGCTGGCACCATAATAATCGGTGCCATTTCAGATATCCCGATCTTCTCTTGTAAATATTTTGAGGCCAACATTATGGCTGGCATAGTATTAAGGCTTTTTGGCTCCTTGATGATCTGGCTTTGAGAAAATTCAGGATATATTTCTTTAATTTGGTTAAAAACATTGTAATAGTTTTCCTCGTTAGTCACGAAATAGATGTTCTTCTCCAGCACAACTTCTTTCATGCGCAAAAAAGTTTCTTGCAACAAAGAATACTCCGAATAGAGTTTCAAGAATTGTTTGGGGAAATTTTTACGCGACAGCGGCCAGAGACGTGTACCGGATCCGCCGCAAAGAATGATGCAATACATAATTTTATGTTAAAAAGTTGATTATCCACCCATTATTCTAGCATAAGCAAGCCAAGATTGGAAATGAGGCCCTCGATTTGACTATTTCTCCGATTTTTGTATAATTAGACTACTGTTAAGAAGAAGCCTTGACGCGACTACCAACCGCTGAGCTTCTGTAAGACCTGACAAATCTGGTCAAAAGAGCGCCCAAATAAATTTGGGAATTCGAGTGGAACCGTCCGATATAACATCGGGCCTCGAAATTCTAATTTTATTTTGGTGCTTTTTTAATTTTTAATAATAATTTTATGTCAGAAAAAACCACGCCCGAAAATTTGGAGATCTTACGCCACAGCGCGGCACATGTTTTGGCCGCCGCGGTCCTGGAAATGTTTCCCGAAGCTAAGTTTGCCATGGGGCCGGCCATCGAAAACGGCTTCTATTATGACTTCGACCTACCGCGTACTCTCATTCCGGAAGACCTGCCCATCTTGGAAGAAAAGATGCGAGTCATAATCAAAGCCGATCATAAATTTGAACGAGCGGAGATGACAGTCGGCAACGCCATCGAAGATTTTCAGCGGGCCGGCCAGGATTACAAAGTCGAAATAATTGAAGACCTCATCAAAGCCGGCGAGGGCGTAGTTTCTGTGTATAAAACCGGGGCGTTTGTCGACCTTTGCCGCGGCCCGCATCTTGATTCGACCGGTGAAATCAGGTCCGACGCATTGAAACTGACCAAAATTTCCGGGGCCTATTGGAAAGGCGATGAAAAAAACAAGATGTTACAAAGAATTTATGGCGTAGCCTTTGCCGCTAAAGCTGAACTGAAAGATTATCTGCATATGTTGGAAGAAGCGGAAAAAAGAGACCATCGGAAAATTGGGAAAGAGCTGGATCTGTTTTCTTTTCATGATGTGGCACCCGGAATACCATTTTTCCATCCGAAAGGCGCTGTGATTTTCAATGAGCTGAAAAATTTCTGGATGGAAGCGCAAAAAGAATTTGCTTATGACACCATTCTTTGCCCGTCAATGTTGGATGTCTCCATTTGGAAAAAGTCCGGCCACTGGGATCATTATAAAGACGACATGTACTTTGTCACCAGTCTTGAGGGCGACAAACAATTTGCCTTGCGCCCGATGGATTGCCCCGGGGCGATTATGATTTACAACAGTTCCATGAAATCATACCGCGACTTCCCCTTGCGTTACGCCGAACCGGGCCTCATCACTCGCCACGAAAAATCCGGCCAGCTCGGGGGCCTGTTCCGCGTGCAGCAATTCACTCAAGATGACGCCCACATTTTCATCCGCCCGGATCAGGTGGAAGAAGAAATTAAGAACGTGGTTAAGCTAGTGGATAAGATTTATAAACCTTTTGGTCTTGAGTACAAAGCCTATCTCTCCACTCGACCGGATGATTTCATGGGCGACATCGCCGTTTGGGACAAAGCCGAAATTGATTTGAAAAAAATTCTGGGTGAACTATACGGCGAGAATTATGGTCTCAAAGAAAAAGACGGCGCTTTCTATGGGCCCAAAATCGATTTCCAATTGAAAGACGCCATCGGCCGCACTTGGCAATGCGCCACTATTCAATTGGATTTCCAGATGCCGCTGAAATTTGACTGCAGTTACATCGATGCGGACGGCCAAGCTAAAACACCAGTTCTTATTCATAGAACTATTATGGGCTCTTTCGAACGTTTCATGGGCATTCTCATCGAA
>Ga0114951_10000678_pt1 | contig 45974 bp, 40 predicted proteins | sample AM7aDNAmetaG_FD_88677 | JGI IMG/M metagenome (GOLD analysis project Ga0114951, IMG submission 88677) | Freshwater microbial communities from Finland to study Microbial Dark Matter (Phase II) - AM7a DNA metaG | ecosystem: Environmental > Aquatic > Freshwater > Lake | place: Finland: Lake Alinen...
AAAACTTTACTTTATTTATAGGTGAAGCCGCCCGTACTTGTCACTGTGCCGCCTCCATTGGTGAGCACCACATCCACGGCTCCCGCCGCGTGTGCCGGAGTAGTACATTGATACGAAGGCGGGTCCCCAACCTGGCTGATGGCTGTGGCGGCAACCCCGCCAAAGGTCACCGTCCCTGCCGGGCCCCCCAGTCCATTTCCGGCGATGGTAACAACTGTACCGCCGGCAATCGGACCTGAATTTGGTGAAACACCGGTAAGAGTGGGCACCGGGGCCCCTCCTCCTGCTCCACCACCACCTCCCGCTGCTCCACCACCTCCACCAGCTCCACCCTTTCCGCCACCTCCACCTGCCGCTGGCGTTTGAGCTGCTCCACTAGCTGCCGGTTGGGCTGCGCCTCCGGCTGCTGGCGCTTGAGCTGCTCCGCCCCCTCCTCCACCGGCTGGTGCCTTGGGCGGATTTTTTGATTGTGTATTTGCCGGTGTATTGGAAATTACATCACCTTTAGGCGTCAAAGTCTTGCCCTTTAAACCGGGGTCATCAGGGCCGTAACGATAACACCTGAATGAACTATTTACCATGGGTATAAGGTCAGGTACGAATTCCAATGCGCCGTAGTTCCCATAAACAGGATTAATATAATCCCAGACTACCTTCCCCGTGCTGGTTACCTCAAAAAAATGTCCGGAAGTATCAGCGCAGATCAGGGTATTGCCGTTGGGCAAACGCTGGGCGCTGGAGCCAATCTGGCTTAAGAAGAAGGTCGTCGTCTTGGAATAATACATCCAGACAATCTGATTTGACTTCTGCCTGTCTTGTTTATGTGTTTGCTGCATATCAGGGTCTTTCCATATCGTGTAGCCTGCGTCAGGCGGGTTAACGTAGTGTCCTGTATCAGTTTTGTTTTTGTCCAGGTATCCGTTGATTTCAAATATATAAGACTGTGTCATTCTCTCAGAAAGGTACTGGCCGTTGTTGAAAATCAGGAAATGCCCTTCACCTGGCAGTCCTTTCTGTATCCATTGGATATTATGGCTCCCGCCTATTTGCTTGTTGCCGGATGTAGAGGCGGTCCAATCAGTCAGAACAGCTGGTGGTTTGCCCTGGTTGTACCTGGCCGGATCACCGAAACGGTAGAGGAAGTCACCCTTGGGGCCGGCCGCCAGCGCCATACTGGCTTTGAGATCGCCTGGTACGAAGGTATTGCCGTGGTCGACAACATAGAACTCGCCCTGTACGGTGTTAGTTACTACCTGGTCCAGGTCCGGGTTATAATCCATAGAATTGCAGTGCAGCCAGTCGCGTTGCATCGGGCGTCCGGGTAAATTGACGTTTAATCTGCCCGGATAATCGGCGATAGTCTTACCTTCGCCGACATAATTGGCTTTGGCGGCATCAAAATCTTGAACAAGATGGTCTGCGAATCCCCATTCCCATATGATATTACCTTTCATGTCTACTTCAACGATTGTATCCAACTCTACATCGCTGTAAGGTCCGCTTTTCGGATTGGCCCCCAGGGCGATTGCCTCATCATGAGTCATGCTCTTTGAAGCGATATACATGAAAGTATCTTGTTTAAGTTTCGGGTTGTATACCTTTTCTCAGTCATGATGCGTACGGTATCCCTTGCGGGAATCGGTATATGACCACACGGTTTTTCCGTCCCAATCCATTTCCTTAAATCCGTTACCGCTGGCTGAATCCAGTATATTACCATTAGGCAGCAAACGCGGATCGTTGCCTCCTGCCCAGGTGCCAACCACATTTCCTTCCATGTCAAGCATGAAAGTGCGCCCGCTTGATGCATATAATGTGTATCCGTTGTAAGCCTTGGTTTTGTCCCAATATAGAAGTTCCGTCTTGGTGGCGCCGGGTGCCCTGAGGGCGTCATCAGGCACCCCATTAGCTCTGGGTGTGCTGGCCGGGCTGGCTGCGGCAGCAGAAGTTGGAGCAGCAGCCGGTGTCCCTGCAGGTGCCGCTGCAGATGGCGCCGCGGGATTTGGAGCAGCAGAAGAGGTTGTTGCTGCTGCCTGTGAAGTGGCCTGTGTAGCAGCCTGTGTAGAAGAAGACGCTGCTTTAGACTGAGTGGTGGACGTTGTTGCCGTCCCGGTACAACTTAAAAGAAATGATGTAATCAGGATAATAACCAACATAACTGACCAGATTTTTTTCATTGGATTCACCTCCTGTTCGGAATATTACTCGGCTGATGCATTTTTGTCAAGAGTGACTTATTTATGTGTTATATATATGTATTTAGCATCATTAACATAGTCTATGTTGACATTAGTAAGCTTATCAAGAAGACAAATTTATGAGGAAAATCAGATTACCTGAAAGGATCAGGGACGTATCTGGTTGAAATATTTAAACCTAAGTTTATTTTTTACTGCTCAGTCCAGTAATCCGCCAGCACTTCAGCCTGTTTCAGGACGGTATCCACGGCTTTTTGCTGCTTGTCCGGCGGGTAGCCGTATTTATTGAGTGTTCGTTTTACCAGAACCATCAGTTTGGCCCTGGCGCTCTCTTTCATGTTCCAATCTATGGAAGTATTTTTCCGTACTTTATCGGCGATTTCCCGTGCGATAATTTTCAGCTTTTCATCACCCAGGACTTTAACGGCGCTGTCGTTAACTTCCAGGGCAGTATAAAAGGCGAATTCATCTTTACTGAGGTTGAGCTTCTCGGCCAGACCATCCACGGATCGAATCTGGCGGGCGATCTCTACCAGGTGTTCGATAATCTCCGCTGTAGTTAATAGATTGTTCTGGTATTTCTTAATGGAGGTCTCCAGCATTTCCAGCAGCTTTTTACCTTCAGTGATATTGAATTTCAGCCGGACCTTGATTTCATCGTTGAGTATCCTTTTCAGAAGTTCCAGTCCCAGGTTCTTGTTCTCCATTTCCCTGACGTCCTGAAGGAACTGCTCAGAAAGCAAGGAAATATCGGGTTTTTTAATACCGGCGGCATCAAAAATATCCACTACCTCGGTAGAGGACACAGCCTGATTGATGATCTGGCGAATGGCAGTATCATAATTCTTCTTTTCACCATTCCCTCCATCGCCCTCAAATTTGAGCAACCTGGCCCGTACAGATTGAAAATAGGCGATCTCCTCTACTAAAGCCAGCGCGTCTTCATTAGGTACTGCCAGTGCTAACAACTGCGAAATAGCAGTAGATTCTTTAATGAAACGCTCCTTGCCCTGCGGCAGGCCCAGCACAAATTCAGCCCCCTGCAAGATGAGGGTCAGGCGCTCAGAGGTCCCAGCATTGAAAAAGCGGCTATAAGCGAAGCCGTGGAACATCTGGCGCACAACTTCCATCTTCTCCAGCAATAGTTCCAGGGCTTTCTCCTGGATTTCGGCTGGATCTCCATGGCCGCCGGATTTAGCGTAAAATTTCAGGGCTTCTTTGAGGGCAGGACCGATCCCGATATAGTCCACTATCAGTCCACCCTGTTTATCCAGGTAAACCCGATTGACCCGTGCGATGGCCTGCATCAGGGTATGGCCTTTCATCAGTTTATCTATGTACATAGTGTGCAGGCAGGGCACATCGAAACCGGTCAGCCACATATCCCGCACAATTACCAGCTTCAGAGAGTCCTGCGGGTCTTTCATGCGGTCGGAGAGCAGCCTGCGTTCCTCTTTAGTGGTTCTATGTCTGGCGGGAATAACCAGTCCTTCCGGATCTTCCGGATCATATTGGAGCTTATCCGAAGAGGAAGAGGTCATCACCACCTTTAATGTCCCCGTTTTCAGATCATCACTCTGCCAACCAGGTCGGAGCTTAATGATCTGATCGTAAAGCGCCACCGCGATACGCCGGCTCATCACTACAATCATGGCTTTACCATCGATGAACTCTGAGCGTTTCTCGTAATGCGTCACAATATCCTGGGCCAGATTCTTTAAGCGTTCAGGGTGGCCCACGATGGCTTCCAGCTTGGTCCATTTGGCTTTGGCTTTCTGAGTATCAGAGAGCCCATCATCGGTCATTTCGCGGTCGAATTCCTCGATCAGGCGTCGGCCTTCCGGGGTTAAGTTCACTTTCGCCAGGCGGCTTTCATAATAAATCTTGACCGTAGCCCCGTCTTCAACGGACTGGGCGATATCATAAATATCAATATAGTTGCCGAACACGGCTGGAGTATTGATATCGGTACTCTCAATAGGAGTACCGGTAAAACCGATAAAGGTGGCTTTGGGCAGGGCGTCGGTGTGCAGGAATTTGGCAAAGCCGTAAGTGATTTTCTTGCCGGTTTTATCTTTGGTATCCACTACTTTGGCTTCAAAGCCGTATTGAGTGCGGTGGGCTTCATCTGCAATTACGATGATATTACGCCGATCGGATAAACGGTCGAAAACCAGGCCGCCGTCTGGTGGCAGGAATTTCTGGATAGTGGTAAACACAATTCCGCCGGAAGCTACTTTGAGCAGGGATTTCAAATGTTCGCGGGACTCCGCCTGCACCGGCGGCTGACCCAGCAAACCGGCAGAAGCGGCAAAGGTATCAAACAGCTGCTGGTCCAGGTCGTTGCGGTCAGTAATAACTACTATCGTCGGGTTATCCAGGTTATGTATCAATTTAGCGGCGTAGAAGACCATAGAGAGGCTCTTGCCGGAACCCTGGGTATGCCAGATCACCCCGGCTTTACGGCTGCCGTTTTCGGCCACGGCCAGGCGGGTGCTCTCCACGGCTTTATTGACGGCATGATACTGGTGGTAGGCCGCGATCTTCTTAACAGTTTCAATCTGGGTCAGACCGGTTTTGATATCCGTCTTTTTATCGGCCTCAAAGATGATAAAATTGCGAATCAGGTCCAGCAGGGTAGTTTTACTCAGCATGCCTTTGATAAGGACTTCTATCTGGCTGATATGAGGGGAGGATTCCTTCTGGCCGTCGATGGTTTTCCAGGCCTGAAAACGGCTATAGGGGGAGGAAATCGTACCGGCACGGGCTTCCAGACCATCTGAAATCACGCAAAAAGCGTTATAAAAGAAAAGCGCAGGAATAACGGCTTTATAAGTCTGGATCTGGTCAAAGGCTTTACGGATAGTAGCCTGGGCGTCGGCCGGGTTTTTTAGCTCGATCACTACCAGCGGCAGCCCATTAACAAAGAGGATAACGTCCGGGCGCTTATTCTGGTTGTTCTCTGTCACGGTAAACTGATTGATGGCAAAAAACTGGTTCTTAAGCGGGTTCTGGAAATCCACCAGCCAGACCCGCTCACCGCGTTCCTGTCCGTCTTTATTTACTGTTACCGGCACGCCCTCGGCCAGCATTTTGTGAAAGGTCTGATTAGCAGTAATCAGCTCAGGGGAATATACGGACAATACTGCCTTAAAAGCCTCCTGCCGCGCTGGAGAAGGCAAAGCGGGGTTAAGTCTACTGATAGCCGCTTCCAATGTATGTTTAAGGATAACCTGTTCATAGTTGTCTCGCCTGGCAGGTTTATCATATGGGGCCAGTCTATCACCCAAAGAAATGCCATCAAACGAAGCATTATCCGGCGCGATAGAAGGACCCGGCACATAGCCAAAACCCAACTTGCCCAATTCCGCCAGCGACAGGATTTCAATATCGGATTCGGTAAAGGCGGTCATGATTTAACCCTCACTTCGCCGGACATTAGTTTAGGGAGGAGGGTGTCACGGAGATGTGATATATTCTGGGTCTGAACTGTATTCACAAAAACCTTATAAAATATTGGTTCGACAACCTTATTAAATTCATCAGCTACATCATCAGGCGGTATCGATGCCTCAATACGTGAAAAATCGCCAGTGTTTAAATTATCCGTTGCGGTTCCACCGCTGGCTCTGGCGCTTAAATCATCTTTCATATTACGCATAAGGAAAAATAAAAAGTAGCGATAAGATTCTTTATTAGGGATTATTGAGTTTATCTGTTGATTGGTCTGACTTGCAACGCTATTCAGACAAACCAAACCAACTGTCGCAATACAACTGATACATATTGATTTTGCAGGTAAAGTTTTGTTGCTTTGAGAATCTCTTCCTGTCTCCGTCAATGAATCTTCTGTTTGGATAATGAAAACCTTTCCGTGCATATCTGGAATTTTAATAAATGGTATGTTGCCTCCGAAATATTCAGGGATTTTTTTGGACGGTGTTTTTCCGCAGACAATTCGACCCAAATCTTCCAACCTCCCCTTTCTCCACCCCCGATCGGCCTCCTCCACAAACATCTTGCGCCAGAGCGCTTCTGCCATGCCTTCCAGGGTTTTGTTCTGGCGGTTAAGAAGATCGATTTTATCATCCAGGCTGGAAAGCACCCCGGCAATGGCGCGTTGTTCGGGGAGGGGTGGAAGGAATAAATCAACTTCACTCATTATGCTGGTGTTTATCGAAGGCATTGTAGCACCGACGGCTATCATCCTTATCGTTTCCTTGAAAGATTCTTGATTGAAATAGAAAGATAAGAAACGTGGATCTATTTTTTCTAAATTGCTACGTACTCTCAACAGACGACCTGAAAACATCCACCCATTTTCGGTTTCATGAACGTAAGCACAACGGTCAACGGAGCCTACTCGGCTAAAGACTATGTCACCCGTCTTTAAAGAGTATTTTTTCAGCCGTGTTCTATCTTCTTCACAAACAAGAGGCAAATCTGTATGAATAATACGATTGTCACCGATGTGCTCGACTGTGATTATCGGTGTGCCTACACTTTTATAGTCTCTCATATGAAGCTGACTTCCAAAAGGCCCCGTCTGCACTTCTGAGACATCTTCGAGTTTACACTCTTTCCACTCGCTCATTGGGCTGCCTCCCAGCACATCCCGATAGCCTGTCCCGCGGGGACGCCCATCCAATCAGCAAAACGTAGGTCAATAGCCGCGATATTTTTCATGGTTTCATACACCGGCGCGAATCTTCCCGCGGGCAACCTGGCTTTACGGGAAATCCATTCCATGACCGCGATACTGGCATAAATTTTTTGATTATTAAAGTGAAAAGACTGCCATTCAGGTTTATTGGCGGGCAACAGGGGACTGATGGAGATATTGCGGCTCCAAAGCCGTCCGTGGTGAGCGCAGATATTACGGATAAAGACAATAGTGTGCAGCCATGAGGCAAAAACGCCATGGTCGATTCCCGCAAATGAGCTTATCAGGCGTTTAGAGTCAGACGATAAATAGCTGTAAAACCTGGAGAGGCTGGTCAGGTGCATTACCTCAATGGCTATCCATATAGGCAGTCTGGGAAAATCACTGTACTTGTTTTTATAATGCGTTAAAAATGGCTCTCCACTCTCACGCGTATCTTCTTCCAGTTTGGCCAGCCAGGCTTTCCCCCTATCTTCATACTGATAAAGGGAAAGGTCATAATGAGCGAACGCGCCGGCGCACCTGCTCAGCTCATAGGCTATTCTGGTTCGCATAAATATTTCTATGGGAGTAAGGACTGCGAATACCGCATCCCGCAGCTGTTCATCCAGGCTGTATAGAGCCACAATTTGCTCAAAGGTAGTTCCTGGAATAAAAACATCGTGAGGTTTCTGAAATAAAAATCCATATCCGGCGAGGCGGAAATAGTTAACATGACTGAGCCAGAGCAGGGCATCGTCAGGATGATCAACGGTTAATCCGCGAGCTCTCAGAAGCTCAAGTTGGGCAATGTATGTCAGCGGGGCTTTCTTAAACTCTTCCATGCGTCAGCCCCAAAAAAAGACCTGCCATGTTGCGCATGCCGTAAGGCAGAGGCGTGGCAGGTATGTTACTTTTATCATAAATCCGGTATGGGCTTTTGTCAATAGCCATTATACCCATACGATTATTATTTATCATCGCTGATCTCCAATTTAGCCAGATTCTGGCGGATAAGTTCGTTCAGGCGGGTTTCTTCCTGCATCTGGCTTTCCAGTTCAGCTTTAAGTTTGCCAAAGCGCTCGGCGAAGTTGAAATCATCCTCATCTTCGGGCAGACCGATATAGCGTCCCGGGGTGAGCACATAGTCTTTCTCCCGGATTTCAGCCAGAGAGACGGACTTGCAGAAGCCGGGGATGTCTGCATAACCATCAGTCTTATTGCGCCAATGGTGGTAAGTATCCGCCACCTTCGAGATATCCTCGTCGCTAAACTCTTTGGTGCGGCGGTTAATCAGAAAACCCAAATTGCGTGCATCAATGAAGAGGGCTTTATCCAGCCGGTCTTCTTTGCGGCGGGAGAGAAACCATAAACAGGCGGGAATCTGGGTATTCAGAAAGAGCTTGGCCGGCAGGTTGACGATGCAGTCCAGCAGCCCGGCTTCAATAATAGCCTTGCGGATATCACCTTCACCGCTGGTTTTGGAAGTCAGAGAGCCCTTAGCCAGCACAAATCCAGCTATCCCTTTAGGTGAAAGGTGATAGATGAAGTGCTGTATCCAGGCGTAGTTGGCATTGCCTGCCGGAGGAATCCCGTACTTCCAGCGGGCATCGTCTTTTAAAAGATCACCCGACCAGTCTGAATCGTTAAAAGGCGGATTGGCCAGTACGAAGTCCGACTTCAGGTCTTTGTGGGCATTATTTAAGAACGAACCTTCATTGTTCCATTTGATGTTAGAGCTATCAATGCCGCGGATGGCCAGGTTCATCTTACACAAACGCCAGGTGGTCTGGTTAGACTCCTGCCCATATATCGAGATCATATCGGTTGGATTGAGGCTGGTCCTGGTGTCTTTCTTTTTATAATGGTCCTGGTGGGCGGCAATGAACTTTTCGCTCTGCACGAACATACCGCCCGATCCGCAGCAGGGGTCGAAGACCCGTCCTTCGTAAGGTTCCAGCATCTCTACCAGCAGGCCGACTACACTGCGGGGAGTATAGAACTGGCCGCCTTTCTTGCCTTCAGCCAGAGCAAACTGCCCCAGGAAATACTCATAGACCTGGCCGAGCACATCCTTGGCTTTAGCCTGCTTGGTACCCAGGGCTATGGTGCCGATGAGGTCGATCAGACCACCCAGGCTGGCAGGGTCAAGATTCTGCCTGGCATAAACTTTGGGAAGGACTCCTTTAAGTGACGGATTAGGCCGTTCAATGGCTTCCATGGCTTCATCCACATAACCACCGATGGCAACTTTCTTGCCGCCATCTAAAACAATTTCAGTCTTTTTGGCATTGGCGGAGATAGACTGCCAGCGGGCAATCGGCGGCACGAAAAACACCTTTTCACCGGTATACTCATTGGGATCTTCCGGGTCTGCCCCTTCAAACTCACCCTGGCCTTCCGCTAATTTGGAATGCAGTACCTCAAAGGCATCCGAGATATATTTCAGGAAGATCAGCCCAAGCACAACGTGCTTGTATTCGGCGGCATCCATGTTTTTTCGCAGCTTATCCGCCGCCTGCCAGAGAGTAGCCCCGATGGATTCTGATTTGTTATTGCTATTGGCTTGACCAGTTTTAGCCAAGTTTAACCTCCCAAATGAAGAATTATATTGGAGAATTCTATTCGTGTATGGAAGAGATGTCAATAGAAATTAGTAATTGATCGTGGCAGACGAATAGTTCAATATTATATTTATTTAAAGAATGTACCCGTTTCATAGGTAGAATACCAAACACAAAATAGAAAAGACTGATGATAAGTGAAAAATTCTCCAGTAAGCTGGTGTGTCTTTCGCGGCAAAGCTTATAAACTTTTGACACAATGGTCGAATCCGTTTATCTTGATTGATAAAAGAGATTAAACATATGTAGTATATTGGAGAGTTTTAAATGCCGAATCAAGAAATCCATGAGAACAAGCTCAACAAGATTATTATTGTATATCATGAAGGTGCCCGTTCTACTTTGAATGAATCTGTAAAAACTGGAGCTACAGCAGATACAAATTAAAAAAGAAACAATCAAACATGAATGATTATGAAAAAGAAGAATACCACGCACTATTAGGACTGCGTGAAGGAACTTTAACCCGTTTATTTGAAAGCGTTAATTTCTTCCTTCTGGGGATTGCTGGGTGTGGTAATTCAATGGATTTACGGTAAAGTTCGGGGTAAATGATCATAATCTTTTTGATTTCTTCTTGCTGACAGTGACTGACCTTTAGTGAGCGTGCGCTCTTATTCAAGCGGTGGGTTACAAGGGGTGGGTTATTCTTTCCAATCTTTCTGCCACATAGGTGGTGGAGATAGGGGGATTCGAACCCCCGACCTTCGCGATGCGAACGCGACGCTCTCCCGACTGAGCCATATCCCCATCTACATCGAAAATTATACCATATACCGTCCCTATGTTAAATTAGTTGTACCATTTTTATCCGTAAAAGGGTTATAATAGCTTCAAGCTTTCTAAAAATACAATTTAGTTAGGAGGAATAAGATGTTCACAAAAAAGCTGTTACCTGTATTTGCCCTGTTTATCGTCCTTTTAACAGCCGTTCTGCTAGTCGGCTGCGGCTCCAAAGCCCCCCCGGTTAATACCAATTTCGGCGGCTTGAACATCACTTTAAAAGACGTTAATGGCCAACTGGTGGGCGGCGCCAAATTGATTTCTGCTACCTTGCCTGATGGGCAGGCCGCTGTTACCGCGATCTCGGATGCTTCCGGCGTTTTGGCCGTCAGGGATGTCAAAGTCGGACAGTATCATTTTACTATCACTAAAACTGATTACCAGAGTTTGGAGTTGAATATTAACGTGGTGGGTGGACAAAACAGCTCAATAGAGTTGCAGATGATGCCTGGCACATTGAAAGTGGCTAACCCTTGAACCGGAAACATTTATAAATTTGTGGGTTAACGAGGGTGACTTATGGATAAAGTGATTATCACGTGCGCTGTCACGGGGAGCCGTATCACGCGTGAGCAAACCCCCTATATACCTCTTTCTCCTCAGGAGATCATTGATGCTGCTGTCGCAGCCCACCTTGCGGGCGCGGCCGTCGTGCACATTCATGTCAGGGATAAAATAACCCATCTGGGTACCCAGGACATCAGCCTTTTCCGCGAAGTTTCAGAGGGCATCCAGTCCCGCTGCGGTGTAATCCAGTGTTTTACTACTTCCGGCATACCCGGTCGCAACCTTAGTGAAAATGATCGATTGGCACCTTTAGCTTTGAATCCCGAACTGGCTTCTGTCGATCTGGGTTCTATGAACTTCGGCAAATTAACTTATCTTGTAACCGAAGAATTCATTGAGCGTGAGTTAAAACAGATGCGGGAGCGCAATATCAAACCTGAGCTGGAAGTGTTCGATCTGGGTATGCTTGAAACTTGCCGCCGTTTGATCAAGCAAGACCTGCTTAAACCGCCCTATTATATAGGCCTGATTCTGGGTACCCCCTCGGGCGCGCCTGCTGAAGTCAGAGTCTTCCAAACAATGCTGGACCTGCTGCCCCCGGATTCTATCTGGTTCGCTACCGGCGTCGGCAAACACTCATTAAACATAGCCGTCCAGACCCTGCTTTTGGGCGGACATCCCAGAGTAGGACTGGAGGACACGATTTATTTTTCAAACGGGGTTCTGGCTCGCAGCAATGCCGAATTAGTAGACCGGGTAGTCAGAATAGCCAAAGAAATGGGAAAAGAGATCGCAACTCCCGATGAAGCCCGTCAAGCACTGGGACTTAAAGACTGAAGTTCCAAAGCGGGGACAACGCTGCCTGATAAGCACAGGCTTTTAACAGCGCTTTTTATTGATTATGGAAATACTGGTTTCTTTATGCCAAAAGAGGCCGATAAAATCTTATCGACCTCTTTTCAACCACCACACCTGAGTTGATATCTAGCCTTTACCAATACGGAACATCTTGGTGGCGCAAGTAGGGCAGACGCCTTGAGTGGCGGGCTTGCCATTCTTCATAGTGATGGCCTTGGCATTCTTCATCTCTTTCTTGGCGCGACACTTAACACAATAACCTTGCATATCAACACCTCCTTTTTGTAGCTAAGATAAACCATTTAGGCTCAATTGTCAATACCTTTTGTACGTAATTCGCTAAATAACGTCAAAATCAACCCAAAATAATACTTTCACACGGCTGTTCAAGCCATAAAAATGGGTTTTTGAATATAAAAAAACAGCGCAGGATAACTTTGAGCGTCCTGCGCTGTAAAACTTGCCTTTTTGTGGGTTAAAGTAGTTCTATTTCTTTTAAGTCCTCGGCAATAATCAATTTAGCCTCGGTGAGTTCCTGTACTTCAGCGGCTGTCCAACCGGGCGCCACTTCTTTCAGAACTGGTCCTTTTGCCGTAAATTTAATCACAGCAATGTCAGTGACTATCATGTCCATGCAGTGAGGAGCAGTCAGCGGAATACTGCACTGTTTGACTATCTTGGGCTTGTTATCCTTGGTGGTATGCTCTGTCGCCCCGATGATCCTCTTGGCGCAGAAAGCCAGGTCCATGCCTCCACCGATATTGCCCACGCCTCGCCCCGGGAACATCCAGTTAGCCAGATCTCCTTTTTCATTGACTTCCAGAACACCCAGGACAGAGATATCCACCCTTCCTCCCCTGATTATACCGAAGGAATCGGCATGGTTGAAAAAGCACATCCCCGGCTTGGGATAAACATACTGTCCGCCCGCGTTAGTAAGGTCGATATCCGCCCACTTCGCTTTATCTTCATCCGTTACCACGGGCCCGAATCCCAGCATGCCGTTTTCAGTATGATAAGTGACCTCTATGCCTTCCGGCACGAAGCTGGAGCACAGAGTAGGTATGCCAATACCCAGGTTAACGACGGCGCCATCGAAAAACTCTTTGGCGATTCTCATAGCAATAGCTTCTCGGCTTAATCTTTCTTTTTCCATTTTAGTTACACCTCTTCCTTAACTTGAAAATCAGTTTCGAGATGACGCGGAAAATCTGTCTTTTCCGTTATTTTGACTACACGTTTTACAAAAATGCTCGGCACCACCACGCAATTCGGGTTTATCTCGCCAGGCTTGACTACTTCGTCCACTTCCGCGATGGTTAAATCAGCGCCCATGGCCATAATAGGATTAAACTGGCGCTGGGTTCCACGGAAAACCAGATTGCCCATTGTATCGGCCTTCCAGGCCCTGACCAGTGCCACATCCGCCCTCAAACCGTATTCCATTATATGAGCGCGTCCGTTAAAATATCTTCTCTCTTTACCTTCCTCAATGACTGTACCGGGACCGGTGGGGGTAAAGAAGGCCGCGATACCGGCTCCGCCTGCTCTGATCCTTTCTGCCAGAGTTCCCTGAGGCACCAACTCCAGCTCAACTTCACCAGCCAGAATCTGTTTCTCTGCTTCGCTTGGTCGTTTGGCCGAAGTTGAGAATGGGAAGGAAGCAATCACTTTCTTTACCTGATGGTTCTGAAATAGAATGCGGTGATCGTCATAATCCAGTGTCAATCCGATGCCGCCTGCCGTGTTGGCTACCAGCGTCAGGTTTTTTGCGCCCTGTTCGCGCAGAGCCCGGATCAGAAAGAAAGGGGTTCCGCCAGGTCCGGCGAAGTTGCCGATAAAGACCACAGATCCGTCTTTAACATCCGCAACAGCTTTTTTAAATGAATCGTAAACCTTATTGATCGCCATATCATCTCCTCATAGATATTTTTTTATAGTACTGGTCCGGTAATATCATTTTCCTGTAATACTTTTAACAGCTTTAATAAACGAACGTCTCTGTCATGGCACATTTCGGCTTCGCTCTTGCCGTGATAATCGTAAAAACCCTTTCCGGACTTAACCCCCAGGTTACCTTTTTCAACCAGATCATAAAGCATTTTGGGTTTATATTCCAGCGGGGTGGAATCCTTGGTGTTGGTGGCATTTTTTGCGCTCAGATCCAGGCCGCCAAAGTCGATCCTTTGTACTCCGCCGACTACCAGCATTCGCATGCCCAATCCCCATATCATTGCATCGTCCAGGTCTTTGGCGGATATGTACCCATTATCCAGCAGATAATATATTTCCCGCTGATAAGCCACCATAACGCGACTGACGACATAACCTGCGATGGGTTTATTAAATACGATTGGCTTTTTGCCCAGTTTCTTTAATATATCAACAACCGCTTCCACATTCTTGATATCGGTCTTATCGCTTTTTAGAATGTCGACCAGCGGAATAATCTGGGGAGGAGCATAAAAATGAGTAACTATTAACTTATCCGGACGCGAAGTTTCTACAAAATCGAAAATATTTAGCATACTGGAATTGCTGGCCAGTATAGTTTTGGGTGGGCAAATGGCGTCCATCTTTTTGAATATGTCAATCTTGGCATCTTTGTTTTCAATAATACATTCAATGGCCAGGTCGGCATCTTTAGCTGCCTCCTCCAGAGAGGCCGTGGGGTGAATACGGGCGATTATTTTCGGTATATCCCCTTTCTTGACCAGACCGGCCTCAACCATGGTGTCCAGGCTGCCCCTGATCAATTTGTCTGCCCGTTCAAGGGCCTGCGGAAAGGAGTCCTGCATGGCTACCTCGTAGCCGCCCATGGCGAAAGATTGGGCCACGCCGTGTCCCATTGTACCGGACCCGATGACCATGATTTTTTTTATCTGAGGCATATTTAACTCCCAATATATTTAGTCAACTTTGCTGATGATCACCAACATAGTCGCCGGTTCATTGCCCAGTACTGAAACCGCGCGTTCTTCACCGGGACCGATGTAAAGCATATCGCCGGCTTCAAGAATGTATTCCTCGCTCTGCCCTTTGACAGCCATTGAGCCTGATAACAGGCAATAGACCCTTTCCATGGGCGATGAACTCATTTCAGCTCCGCCGTTAGGCAGAAAATGGGAATAACTTATATTGATATTTTTGGATTCCTGGCCTGATGTGATTTTGTGGCCTGTCCAGCAGTTGAAATGTTTCTTGGCTTCATAAGCTTCGCCCTGGGATGCTTTTACTAATTTCATTTGATTAACCTTCCTTTCATACAACATTCTGGAATTCCGGAGCCTGGTCTGATAGTGAAGTAATGTAATGATTATCTTAGTGTGCTTTTCAATTGTACCACTATGACTTCCGGTTGGGCTAATCTAGCCCAACCGGAATATTTGCTGCGTCTTGAATGCTATTATTTCCTGGTTTACCCTATGGCAGTCAAACCACCGTCCAGGTAGAGGATTTGACCGGTTACGAAATCGGAAGCCGGGGAAGCCAGGAATATGCAGGCTCCTACGATGTCAATAGGCTGGCCGACTCTGCCCAGGGGACAACTGGCCAGGAACCTCTTGAGTTTCTCTGGATCCTCCAGGGTCTTTTGCGAGAACGGAGTGGCAATAGTAGAAGGTCCGATGGCATTTACGTTGATTTTGTAAGGCGCCCATTCCGAGGCCAGAGAGCGGGTGATCATGTCGATGGCGGCTTTACTGGCGGAATAGCCTTCATTGCCGCTCCAGGCAGTGGCTCTAACACCCCTGACTGAAGACAGGTTAATGACCTTGCCTTTTTTCCTTTCTACCATAACTTTGCCAAATTCACGGCAGGTCAGCATTGTGCCGCGTACATTAATGTCGAACATGATATCCCAATCGCTGACCGGGAATTCAGTAGCCAAAAATTTCTTATTTATACCTTGTGAGTTTACCAGGATATCTACCGTCCCGAAAGTTGAAACAACTCTGTCTTTGAGAGCGGCTACGCTTTTCTCATCTGTGATATCGAATTGCATACCCACCGCATTCGATGTTTTAAATCTTCCTCGAATCTCTGCGGCCCCTTCTTCGGCCCCTTTTACGTCCGCTATTACAACTTTGGCTCCGTATTCGGCCAGTCCGGCTCCCAGAGCTTGACCGATACCTCCGGCGCCGCCGATAATCACAGCCACCTGATTATCAACGCGGAATAGATTAGCCATCTTTCCTACCATCCATTTTTATTTTTGTTACTTTTTTACTACAGGTACGGGTTTAAGTCCGAAAAGCTCGCGGGCTTCTGCCGGGGTGCAGGGCTCTTTGCCTAAATCACGAGCCATTCTAACAATTCTGGCTACTAACTGTGCATTGCTTGAGGCAAGTTCGCCCCTCTTGTAGTAGATGTTGTCTTCCAGTCCCACCCTCACATTTCCGCCTAAAATCATTCCATATACACCTAAAGTCGTCTGCATCTTTCCGACACCCAGTGTATTGAAATAACAGTTATCGGGCAAGTATTGAAGATAGTTGTTGAAAAACATGTAGTTAGCATCCAGGGCACCCTGGTAGACCATGCCCAGTATCAGGTTAACGTTGTAAGGTGGTTTTAACAACCCTTTTTGAATGAGAATTTGAACTTCTTCAATCATCGCGAGGTTGTATATTTCCATCTCAGGTTTTACACCGAACTGGTTCATCCTTTTCACAAAACCCTCGATATCATCGCGGGTGTTCATGAAGGCCGTTCCAGCTGCCTCGCCTACTGTCCTGACCAGCGTTCCCATATTGAGAGAAGCCATCTCAGGATAGGCCTCCAGGCAACCGGTTCTTTGTTCAACACTCAGGTTAGCGCCGCCGCCGGTTGAGTCTTGCAGAATAACGTTGCAGTTCTTGCGAATCCTGTCATGAATGTCTTTGAAAATCAATGGATCGCCGCTGTTGACGTTTTTCTTATCGCGGGCGTGGATATGTACTACGGCAGCCCCTTCATTGTAACAATCAAAAGCATCTTTAGCGATCTCTTCTGGTTGTTCAGGGACAGACGGGTTCATTTTTTTGGTAACCATGGCGCCAGTTAGCGCAACAGTTATTGCAACCTTGTTTTCTGGCATCTTTAGATAATTAATAGCCAAATTAGTCTCCCAGTATTATTTTCCCTGATCAATTATTTTTCGTCGACAATAGCTACCAGGCGCACCATCGAGGCTTCTCCGCCCTTGTAATTGAGGGGGAAGCAAGCCAGCGTGCAGCGCTTGCCGGTCACTTCGTCGATCTGTCCGCCGGCGATTTCGATGCCGGGAATACCGTGCTGAGCCAGGGCCAGGTGGGTGGGCTCATAGATGGGGAACAGTTTGTCCGGGTCTTCGCCTCTTTCCTGCATATACTCATCTCTCAAATTAGGAGCCCATTTGTGAAGAGGGGCATGGGCGCAAGGATGGTCGGTGGCTCCGCCATCGACGGCCAGGGCTTTAATGTCATGCTCAATAAACCACTCCGCAGCTTCGGTATAACAACCGGGGAAATGATTGAAGTATTGATATCCGTAAGTGGGGAAATATTTATGCCAGCCGGTGTTGATTACCACAAAATCGCCTTTTTTAATCTTGGGCTTGGCATTATCCAGATCTTTCCTGGTGATAATGTCCCATTTTTTCATATAGCGCATATCTACCACAACGCCCTCGCCGTAGCAGCTGGCCAGCGGGATTTTGTCGATGGTGAGGCCGCCCTCAAGAACATGCAGAGGAGCATCCATATGGGTGGAAGCATGCATCTTGGTTTTGATAACTGTGGTCATTTTGTTAATGCGGCCTTTCTTGGGATCACCGGGAAATGTTGCATACTCGGGGAAAGTAACTCTGCTGATTTCAACATCATACATGGTGGGCCAGGGCCAAAGCGGGATTCCAGAGTAGAAGGGTTGTGACAGATCATAAAGTTTAGTCGCCATTTACATCCTCCAATTTTTCTATTTTTGTATCTATCATAAAGCCGCAACATGCGGCCTGATTCTCTTGTTTCCGGAATAGCCTGGATGCATGGGATATGAAGGCCTGTCTAATATTAATACACAATAAGGAAATTTAAACGGTTGCTTTTTCTGTGCGATGTTGTAATTCTAAACTCAATACCGATTTATTGTCAATGTCTTTGGTCACAAAAAGCCAGAAGTGTACAATAAATTTATACGATTTTCATATCGTGGAATCAGGAGTTCTCAACAGCTATTTTAATTTCTCCTTTTAACTACGAAATTGGCCAGTTTCTCAAGTGATTCCCTGGCGTTGTTATCCGGCAGTACTTTTAATGGCCTGCAGGCGCTGTCGCAATACTCTTTAGCTTTTGCGTAGCATTCTTCGACTATATCGGAATTACGTACTTGTTCAATAGCCAATTGAATATTTTCCGTCCTTTTCCGGTCTAAGAACAGGCGTTTTATGGGATTGTCTTGAGGATAGCGTTCATTAAGTATCATAGCCGGTAAAGTCAGTGTTCCCTGTGTCAGGTCAGAACCGGCCGGTTTGCCTAATTCCTCTTCCGTTCCTACAAAATCCAGAATGTCGTCAACAATCTGAAAAGCCATTCCTAAATCATGCCCGTATTGCTTTAATGCCTGGATGGAGCTTTCAGGAGCTTCGCTGAGAATGCCCCCTGACTCTGTTGAAAGTAAGAAAAGAGAAGCGGTCTTGCCGAAAATTCTTTGCAGGTAATCCTCACGAGTCTGGTTTATATTGTAAGAGTTTTTGGCCTGGTTAAGCTCGCCTCGCGAGATCGTCATCAGTGTTTGGGAAAAATTCCTGATGGCTCGGATATTGAGGGTATCCGAGACTTCCACCCCGGCCTTGGCGAATAGATAATCGCCCAGCAATACAGCGGCTTCCGGACCCCAGTTCTTGTAAACAGTTGTCCTTCCGCGGCGGGTCGCGGATTTATCGATAGCATCATCGTGCACCAGTGTGGCAGTATGCATCAGCTCTATAGCCGCCGCCATATGCACCAGATACTCTAAACGATAGTTGTAGAACCGGCCGGAAAGCAAAGTCAAGGCAGGCCGTATCCTCTTGCCGCCTGCTCCCAGGCTGTGATTGAGAAGCTGCGCCAGCCAGGAAAAGTCCACCTGACTTACTTTTTTGATCGTTTCCTCGATTATTTTTAGATCATCTACCACCGGAGCATAAATCTGGCTCAGTTCCAAATTGGATGCCTCACTATTTGACACTGGAATGTTCAGGTCGTTTATTTTCTTCTTCGATTAGTTTTTCATCCAGCTTTGTGAAAAGCGGCTGCGGCACCGTCAGTTTTTGGCCGGCGAGAGGTAACTCAATCTTCCACCCGGCTGACTGCACATCACCGGAATAGCCCAGATTCTCATGCAATTTTTGAGAACTAAAAGGCAGAAACGGGTAGAAAAGTGTCCTTAGGGCAGCAATGATAGCGATAGCAACATATAATGAAGTACCGGCAGCTGCTTTATCGGTTTTAATCATTTTCCATGGAGCTTTTTCATCCAGAAAGCGATTAGCTTCAGCGGCTAGCGCCATAGCGGTTTTGATGGCGTCTTTGAACTTACATTGGGACAAGAAGGTATCTACTGCCAACAAAGTCTCATTTGCCTTATTAAGGAGGGCCTGGCTTTGAACGTCCAATTCCCCGGGAGTCGGGATGCATCCTTCATAATTCTTATAAGTGAATGTCAGCACCCTGTGAGCCAAATTGCCATATGTGGCTACCAGTTCATCATTATTACGGCGGTAGAATTCCCGCCAGGAAAAATCGGTATCCGTGGTTTCAGGCATATTAATGGAAAGCATGTAACGCAATGGGTCAGGATCATAACGCGTCAAATAGTCAGGCAATGAAACCACCCAGTTGCGGCTTGTGGAAAATTTCTTCTCTTCAAATGTCAGGAACTCATTGGCTGGTACTTCGAAAGGCAGATTCAAATCTCCGTAGCCCATAAGCATAGCAGGCCATATTATAGAATGGAAGACGATGTTGTCTTTCCCAATAAAATAATAAGATTTGGTATCCTCCTTCTGCCAGAAAGACCGCCATTTTTCAGGGTCCTTTTGATTTTGTGCCCATTCCTTGCTGGCGGATAGATAACCGATCACCGCATCGAACCAGACGTATATACGTTTGCCATCGTAGCCTGGCAAGGGCAGTGGGATACCCCATTCCATATCCCGAGTGATAGCCCGGTCCCTTAAGCCATCCTCAAGGTAGTGTTTAGTAAATTGGTAGACATTAGAGCGCCAGAAAGCCTTTTCTTTAATCCACTCGCTTAATCTTTCTTGAAACGCGCTTAACTTTAAAAAGAAATGCTCAGAGTTTTTAAACTCAGGCTGGGCACCGCACAATTTACAGTGAGGCTCCTTTAAATCAATCGGATTCATAGGTTTACCGCACTGGTCGCATTGATCTCCGCGGGCGTCGTTAAAGCCGCAGAGGGGACAGGTGCCTTCGATATAACGGTCGGTTAAAAAACGCAGGCACCTGGGACACCAGGCTTGCTTAACTACATCTTTATATATATAGCCTTTGTTGAGGAGTGTTAAAAAGAAATCCTGGGTTACAGCTAAATGATTGTCGGTATTGGTATGGGTAAACAGGTCGAAGGTAATTCCCATCTTTTTAAAAGTCTCTATAAACTCATTACGATAATAGGTCGCTACCTCGGCCGGGGTTTTACCTTCCTGTTCGGCTTTAATGGTGATAGGTGTACCATGTTCATCGGCGCCGGAGACCATCAAGACCTCATTGCCTTTGATACGGTGGTAACGGGCAAAAATATCAGCCGGTAGATAGGCCCCGGCCACATGACCTAAATGGCGTGATCCACTGGCATACGGCCAGGCCACGCCTATGTAAATACGCTCAGACATGTTAGATCTCCTGGAATAATTTTAATTACAATAAACTGCCAGACTATTGATCGCTCAAGTCGAATAGTAGTTCGGCGCCTTCCTTGTCATTCTCAGGTTTTGCCAGACTTTTCTTTTCGCAACAGTTCATGCACAAAGTCTGGGTTTTGCCATCTTCTTCCATAGACAGGTAGCGTTCAGGGTAAAGTATGGCGCGCCCGCATTTATCACAACTAATATTTCCTAATGAAATACATCCGCGACGCACTTATTTTCTCCTTAATTATTTTTTATCCAGGCCTGATAAAGTTCCTTGCGTGACAGACCCGTTTCCTCGATGATTTGTCCTATAGCCTCTTTAGACGATATTCCGGATTTTTTCATAGCCGCCAATTGATTTTCAATCTGCGGGTTGATTTGAGGTTTCTCGGTTACAGTGTGTCCCGCAATTACTAAAGTAAATTCACCTCTTGGCACGCTGAAATGCTCGATAACCTCGCTCAAAGTACCCCGGAATATTTCCTCGTAAATCTTGGTTATTTCACGGCAAACCGCCGCTTGCCTATTTCCCCAGATTTCCAGTAAGTCTTTTAACGATTCTGCTATGCGGTGGGGCGATTCAAAAAGAACCAGCGTAGATTTCTCTTCTGCCCGGCTTTTAAGCAGCGTTCTCCTTTCTCCGGCTTTATGTGGCAAAAAACCCAGAAAACAAAAACTTTCAGTAGGCAACCCCGAAACTACCAGAGCGGTGGTTAGCACCGAAGGCCCTGGAATGGGGATTATTTTAACGTTCTGTTTGGCCACTGAGGATATCAACTCATACCCGGGATCGCAAATTCCCGGCATTCCGGCATCTGACACCAGAGCGACGTCGTCCTGTTCCAGTACCTTTAAAATATAGTTGAGTTTAGTCAACTTATTGTGTTCATGATAGCTGGTGGTGGGGGTTTTAATATCGTAGGCATTTAATAATTGCCGGGTTTTACGGGTATCTTCGGCCGCTATCAGTTTAACATCCTTGAGAGTTCTTATCGCTCTCAAGGTGATATCTTCCAGATTGCCAATCGGAGTAGCTACAATATAAAGTACGCCCATAGCTGTCGTCATTATAACCAATGGTGGCTCTTTCGTCCAATAATAATTCCCTTAACCTTGCCCTTATGAGAATTCTGCGTGACTTACCTTTTTTGTAGTAGTATTATGAACTATATAATGAGAATATTAGATTAGTGGTGTCCTTGATGAGGAGGCCTATGAATAAGGAACAGCAACAAACACTGGAAACATTACAGGCGGCTATTCAAATGGAAAAAGACGGAAAGAAATACTATCAGCAGTTGAGCAAAACCGGGAATAATGAATCTGGACGTAAACTCTTTGCCGCTTTGGCATTAGAAGAAAACCAGCATATCTTGAATTTCGAGACGATCTACCACGACATCGAGGTAAAAGCGGAATGGCCTGAAGTCAAGGTTGGCCCAAGCCAGGTTGGTACCTCTACAGGTCCTTTCAGTCAACCTGTTTCAGGCCGTACAAAATCCATGGACAGCGAACTGAAGTCAGTTCAAAAAGCCATGGAGATGGAGAATAAAACCCTTGATTATTATCTGACCTGGGCCGCCACAACTTCCTATCCGATTGAAAAGCGTTTCTGCGAGGCGCTGGCTGAGCAGGAACGAACTCATCATTCTTTATTATTGGAGTATTTTGAATTTCTTAAAGACCCCGCCCAATGGTTTACCCTGAAAGAACACCAGTCTATGGACGGTGGATAACTATTTTGGGAGTATAAAATGCTGGAAATTTTTAATCTAAGTGTTTCAGTCGAGAACAAAGAAATCCTGCGGAATATCAATTTGACCATCAAGACCGGTGAGACCCATATTCTATTTGGTCCAAATGGAGCGGGTAAAAGCACCCTGCTTTCCGCTATCATGGGTTTTCCTAAATACAAAATAACGAGCGGAACAATTATCTTTAATGGACAAGATATCACCAATGTACCAATAGATCAGCGGGCAAGGCTGGGGATAGGTATTTCCATTCAGCGTCCCCCTGTTATTCGCGGTGTCAAAACCAGGGATATGGTGGCAGCTTGTTTGAAAGAGCGCGGCGGCCAGGAGGATATACTCCGGCTGGCAGAAAAGGCCAATCTTGCCGATTTTCTGGAAAGGGACATCAATTACGGTTTTTCCGGTGGTGAGATAAAACGCTCTGAGTTATTACAATTACTGGCCCAGCGCCCTCAACTGGTTTTGCTCGATGAACCGGAGTCAGGTGTCGATCTGGTCAATATTTCTCTGATAGGCAAATTGATCAATGAACTGCTGGAAAAAGACAGTACTATTAAGGACAGAAAATGTATGGGGCTGATCATTACCCATACTGGCTATATTCTGGATTACGTTAACGCCCGTACGGGTTATGTCCTTTGCGGTGGGCACATCGGTTGCGAGGGAGACCCCCATGAGATGTTGGCCGAAATAAAAGAAAAAGGATACAGCACATGCCTGAGTTGCGCAAAATAAAGTCTTCTGAAAGCCATCAAAAAAAGGCACTGGCGTCCTTGAGCAAAAAGGCCGCTGACGGCAGTGATTTAGATTTATCCGGTTTTACCAATCCTGAGAAAGATTTGCCTTATCAGTCCGATCTCTCTGTCCTGCCTGTGCAGGATAAGGAGCAAATGCTTTCCTCAGGAGTTATTTTGGATAACCCATCTGGAAGGTCTGGCACTTTTATACAAATGGACAACACCCCTGTCCATTTTTCCACTCAACAAGAGGGCGTGGAAGTTATGGCCACCAGTGAGGCGTTGGCCAGGTATGATTGGCTTCAGGACTACTGGTGGAAGGCCGTGAAAGTGGATACCGATAAATATACTGCCAATGTAGAAATCAACCAGGCGGATGGCTATTTCATCCGTGTTATGCCGGGACAAAAAAGCATTTATCCTGTACAGGCTTGCTTATATTTAGCCGGGAAACAGGCAATTCAGAACGTCCATAATATCATTATTGCTGAAGAAGGGTCTGAGCTGCACATTATCACCGGCTGTACTACTGCTCCACGCCATGACCCGGGTTTGCATCTGGGCGTGTCTGAATTTTATATCAAGAAAGGCGCTAAAGTCACTTTCACCATGATTCACAATTGGCATCCTGATGTTGCGGTTCGTCCGCGTACAGGTATCATTGTGGAAGACAACGCTCTCTTTATGAGCAACTATGTTCTGATGAAACCGGTGGGCTCTTTGCAAATGAATCCTCTGGCTAACTGTATCGGAGAGAATTCAGTAGTGCGGTTTAACAGCATTCTTGTAGCCCCCAAAGGCTCGAATCTTGATATCGGGTCTCGCACCTTACTTAACGGCCGGGGCAGTAAAACCGAGGTCATTTCCAGGGCTATCACCACCGGTGGTGACATCATTGCCCGCGGCTACATTGAAGGCAACGCCCCGGATGTTAAAGGCCATTTGGAGTGCCGGGGTTTGATAATGGATGGCGGAGGTATGATGTACGCCATTCCCGAATTAAAGGGTAATTTATCCGGCATTGATCTCTCACATGAAGCGGCAGTGGGTAAAATTGCTGAAGAAGAAGTGGAATATTTGATGGCGCGCGGTCTGACCAAAGATGAGGCCACTGCCACTATCGTACGAGGTTTCTTGAGAGTGGATATCGAAGGTCTTCCAGACATGCTAAATCAAGAGCTAAAGAAAGCCATCCATGCCAGTGAAAGTGAACTTATGTAATCCGTGAAAGCACCTGATATTGAGTAATCCCTATTCAAACAGCTAACAGGGGTTATTTTCTTCTGAAAAGTTCAAAAAAGCTGACATAGTTGTCCTTGAAGAGATAAAAAGACGTCAGGCTTAAAATGCCGGCGATGAAAAACAGGTCGGTAGATCCAGCTGGTTGGAGAAGTTTGGAATTAAAAACATAGTCGATTAAAATCGGCCAGGCCAATGCTACCAGGAATATGACCATTGACCAGAAGCGGTAGTTGCGGAAAGCCTGTCCGGCCATAGACCGTATCCAGAAACTATAAACCAGGTAAGCCATTGCAACTTCCAGGGCTGCCGAGATCCAAAAAACCGGGCTTTCCACAGGAAGAGCTCTTCTGGCCAGGTACTGGACGAGTATGACAACTATCAGCAGTGCCAGGAAGAGCACCATATATTTGAAAACTTTCATCATTGTATTTAATTCTTGATTCTCAATTTAGATTCAGGTATATCTTAATATACATTGTTGCAGAGAAGCAAATATAGAGGCATAGATGCGCAGGGTTAAGCAGCTCATTACAATTACTTTTTGGATTATCAAATGGAAAAGGCCGGCAACCTGTCTTTTGCCGGCCTTTTCCGTCTACAACTAACCCTTGCTAATCTATCGTCGCGGGAGGCGAAACCCTTGACTCAAGTATCTATATCTTAGCACCCTGCTCTTCACAATAAGGTAACATTTCGGAAAATATTCTCACAAAATGATAACAAACTACGGTTCTCTAATAAGTAGCCACGCCAATTTTATCTGGCTTATGAAACAGACCTTGATTGGAATGACTTAAGGTAATCTTAGTTATTGACATCCGACCCTGGAATACTTTAGGATTATGAGAATTAAGTCGTACTTCTGTCTATAATTGCGCCCATACAAACACTGAGCTTACACGGTAATTGTTTTATGAAATATTCCGGCTGATTCACAAAACTGTATTTTGTCCAGGGAATATTGCAAATATGATGATAAGGAGGGTTTTCCTGCAATGAGAACAAAACTTCTACCGAATAAGGCACATGGGGTAGTTAGCATTAGCCGAAGTTTACTGATGTTTTTTGTTGCGGCAGTTTTGATTTTATCGCTTACTGCGTGCTCCAGCACGAAACCAACAACGTCATCCTCAGTTTCATCAGGCGGAAGTACAACACCCAAAAAGGGCGGTATTTTAACATTGTCTCATTTTGGTGAACCTGCCATATTCGGTACACCCTGGTCCACCAGAGGCGCCAGTGCAGACTGGTCTACTTTAGCTTGCGAACCGCTTTTAACGTTTTCCGAGAAATTAGGTGTTTATGAACCGGTTCTGGCAGAAAGTTGGGATTGGGCCGCTGATTACATGTCTATTACCTTCCATCTGCGCAAAGGCGTTAAATTTCATGATGGTACTGACTTCAATGCACAGGCTGTAGCCTGGAACTGGCAGAAAAGGCGCGATTATCAGGGTCCTACTATAGCAGGGTTATCTTCCACCAAAGATTGGACAGTCATCGACGATTATACTATCCGCTTTAATTTAAGGTTCTGGACGAGCATTTATCTGGATGGTTTCTATGGGGCTTCCCCATCGATAATATCGCCGACCGCTTTTGATAAGAACGGTGGTGAAAGCTGGACTAACACTCATCCTGTGGGCACTGGGCCCTTTATTTTCAAGGATTACTCTCGCGGACAGTATCTGAAATTTGAACGTAATCCAAATTACTGGAAAAATAACGGTACACCCTACCTGGATGAAATAGATATAAACGTTATCAAGGATACTATGGTGGCCCAGGCGTCTTTAATAAATGGCGACATTGATGTCTGGCGTGAAGCTGATATCGTGGCATGCGCTGAAATAAAGGAAAAATATAGTGATAAATTCCGTGTGGAGAATCTTTCCAGCGGTAATATGATCTTATACTTTAATAGCCAGGACCCTGCTTCCCCGTGGTCTAATTTGAAGATGCGCCAGGCCCTTGAATATGCCATTGACAAAGATTTAATCTGCACCTCCATAGGCAAGAGTTTATGGATACCTAATGTTGAGGAATTGAACGGCATTTCCGTAGTAGGAAAAGCTACCACTACACCCAGGAAATATGATCCTGTCAAGGCTAAACAATTAATGACTGAGGCTGGTTATGCCAACGGCCTCTCATGTAAACTGGTTTATAATACCGGAATGACCTCTCCTGCTATCATTGCTCTCCAGAATATGTTGGCTAAAGTGAATATCGAATTAACTCTCGATCCTCAAGCTGCTGTTGTCTGGAGTGATTTGACCAAGAAGGCGCCTGTGGGTAATGAAATAAGGTTTGAACGTGAGTCCGGCGGCCCTACCTCTATCATAACGAGTGCGAGTGGGGATTTCGGCAATACATCCCTCTTCTATGTAGGTCTGCTGAAACCGGATGGTTGGCAGGACACTCTCGATAAATTGCTGGCCAGTAAGAACGCTGACGAAAAAGTACAATTAATTACCAAATTGGACTCTATGGCTTACGATAACGCCATGATCGTGCCATTATGGAAAACCTATGATCTGGCTGCCGCTGTCAATAGTCTTAAATATGCCGTACCCGCGGGAAAGGGAACTTCAGCTTTGACTTATGCAGACCGTCCGACTTTTAGATTGGAGTATGCCTGGCTAGACAAATAAAGTGAAAATGCTTATATAACTTTAAGTTGATTCCCTCCTCTTTACAGGGGGAAGATATCAGGCGAATTCCTGACATCTTCCCCTCGGGGCTTTTTCAATCGATAGTGCTAGCTGATTCGTTTTGTTTGTAGTTTGGTCGCAGCCTGATGCTGGATAAAATTAAAATAAAATAAGGAACAGAAACAATGGAAACAAAAAAAATAAAGAATATCCTGGTTATCGGTGCAGGGACGATGGGAGAGGGCATTGTACAGAATTTTGCTCAAGCAGGCTTTAATGTAACTGTCATGGCAAGACGGCAGGAATCCCTTGATAAATGCCTTAAACAGGTTAACGCCAACCTCAACACATTCAAAGAGTTCGGATTGATAAAAGAATCTCCGTTAACCATCATGGGTAGAATTCAAACTATTCTGGATAAGGATTTGCTGAGTGTAGTAAACAAATGCGATTACGTTGTGGAAACTATCACCGAAATACTTGAAGACAAAAAAGCCATTTTTAACAGGCTGGATAGTTTGCCAGCAGATGTGGTAATAGCCAGTAATACAGGCAGTTTTACCATGACGATTCTCACCGAAGGTTTAAAAACCCCGCAAAGATTTGTGGGTACCCACTATTTCAATCCAGCGCATATCATTCCTGCGGTTGAAGTTCATCGAGGGGAAAAAACTAGCGACGAAGCAGTAGAAATCACAAAACAACTTTTAATTCAAATTGGTAAAAAACCCGTTATTGTCAGGAAAATAGTGCCTGGTTTTATCATCAACCGTCTTACTGGCGCTATGGAAAGAGAAGTTGACTATTTGTTAGATGAAGGTATAGTCACTCCGGAAGATTTGGATATTGCGGTGAAAAGTAGTTTTGGCTTCAGGTTGGCCTGTTTAGGACCTATGGAAGCTGAAGATATGATTGGATTGGATACTTCTGCCAGGGTATCAGACCGGGTCTATAAAGTCTTAAGTAACCGCACTGACGCTTCCCCCAGTCTTCTTGAAAAAGTTAAAAAAGGTGAATTGGGAATTAAGTCCGGCAAAGGCTGGTATGATTATTCGGATAGGACCCGTGAAAAGGTGCTGGATGCGACGAATCGCAAATTACTGCAGCAGTTAGCATTATTCAAACTGTTGAATCCATGATAATATAAAAATAAAGAGGGGAAAATGAATCAGCTATTTAATTTAAAAGGTAAAGTTGCCATTGTAACGGGAGGTGCCGGTTCTTTAGGTAACGCAATTGCTGTTGGACTGGCTAAACAGGGCGCCGATGTCGTGGTTTGCGGGAGAACCGCCAGTAAACTCGATCAGGTTGCCGCCGAAGTGGTAAAAACAGGCTCTCAGGCCTTAGCAGTAGTTTGTGACGTGACCGACGAAAATTCCGTGGCTGCTCTGGTAGAAAAAACTCTCCAGAAATTCTCGCACATCGATATCCTGGTAAACGCGGCGGGCATCAATATAAGAAGTACCCCTGAAGCCTTCACCCTGGCTGACTGGAAGAAAGTTATGGAATTCAATGCCATGGGTACTTTTCTTTGTTGCCAGACAGTGGGCAAACAAATGATTAAGCAAAAAAGTGGTAAGATTATTAACGTCTCATCTATAAGGGGCAGGTTTGCTGCACCTGCTGGAGGCGCAGCATATTGCCCCAGTAAAGGAGCCGTGGATTCATTAACCCGGGCACTGGCCATCGAATGGGCCCGTTACAATATTTATGTTAACGCCATAGCGCCCGCCCTGATTCACACGGAGCTCACACAAGCCGTGATAGACAACAAAGAATTAGCTAAAACCGTGTTATCCAGAATCCCCCTGAATCGTTTTGGTTTGCCTGAGGATTTGCTTGGTCCCGTAATCCTGTTAGCCTCAGAAGCTTCAAATTATATGACCGGTCAGATTCTGTATGTCGACGGTGGTTCAAGTTCCGGATAACCTGAATATAATTAGAAAATCAATAATATTAAAAAGAAGGATTAATAGATGTTAAGAAATGATGAAAAAGCCTTACGTAAAGTCATAATAACTGCGGCAATCACCGGTCAAGGTGCTGTACCAACCATGTCTGATTACCTGCCAATTACACCGAAACAAATTGCCGATGATGCGGTTAAAGCGGCTGAAGCCGGAGCATCGATTGTCCATATCCATGCCCGCAAAGATGTTACAGGAGAACCAACTCCTAATCTGGCCATTTTCCGGGACATTGTCACCAGTATTAAAAAGCGATCCAATGTCGTTATCAACATTACTACTGGAGGCGCAGGCAGTCCCGACGACAGGATGAAAGTCATTCCAGAGTTTAAACCGGAACTAGCCACTTTAAACTGCGGATCTCTCAGTGTCACTCCTTTCCATGCCTATGACAAGATTAAAGACAAAATCAAGTTTGAATGGGAACATGCCCATCTAAAAACAGAAACTACCATTTTCGAAAATACCTACAAGATGATGAGGGAATACAGCCAGGCCTGCAAAGAGAATAATACCAGGCCGGAATTGGAAATTTGGGATACTGGCCATATTAACGCAGTCAAATCAATGCTCGACCGCGGTTATATCCAGGCTCCGGTACACCTGCAATTCGTAATGGGCGCCCTTAGCGGTATGCCGGCTACTCTCAACACTCTGGTATATATTTATGACAGAGCCCGGGAAGTGCTGGGAACGTTCAGTTGGTCGGTAGCAGCCATGGGAAAAGACCAGATTGCCCTCGGAGCTGCAACCCTGGCCATGGGCGGCAATGTCAGGGTTGGCCTGGAAGACAGCCTCTACGCCGGTTACGGAAGAATGGCTCAAAGCAGTGCGGAACAGGTGGAGAGAATCGTCAATATTGCCAGAGAAATGAGCATATTGCCGGCTACACCAGATGAAACCAGACAAATGTTGGCTCTGAAAGGCCTTGATAAAGTGAATTATTAGACCTTTACTAGCTATCAAGTTTAAAGATTGTAAAACAGAAAAATGCTGCATTAATTTAATAATGCAGCATTTTTCTGACCAAATAAGATTGGCACAATAACCAAATATTCTTTTCGGTTTCAATAATTGTGTTTTTACCGCAATGCATTATAATTATCAAATAACATAGGCTATATGAAAGACAATAATCAACCTGAATTATCTTACCTGCACAGGCCAGGAGACAGGAGATTCCGCGTTCCCAGGACGAAACCTCTGCATATAACCATACCCAACATTCCTATAGTCAAACCCAGAACAGTTTCCCTGATATCCTTCGTTTATGGTTTCGCTGCTATGATCATCATCGGCGCGGTTTTGCTTTTATTCCCCTTCTCCAGCAAAGCCGGGGTCTGGACCGCTCCGGTAGATTGCCTGTTTACCTCTACCTCGGCTGTTTGTGTGACAGGATTAACTTTGGTAGATACTTTCGATCACTGGAGCAGCATAGGCCAATTAATTATTTTACTACTTATTCAATTGGGCGGGTTGGGATTCATGACCAGCACCATTATTTTGATGATGGCCACGGGCCGCCGTATAGGTTTAAGGGACAGGATTTTGATTGGCGAGTCTATAGGTGTCTCCCGCCTTGGCGGACTGGTTAAGTTGACTCGCGATATTCTATTTTTTACCCTATCTGCTGAATTGGTGGGGGCTATACTATTTTATCTGCGTTTTTCATCTCAATATGGTTGGATAAGCGGCATTTGGAAAGCCGTATTTCATTCTGTTTCAGCCTTTAACAACGCCGGGTTTGATATATTTGGAGGATTTCGCAGTTTGACCGGTTATTCCGGTGACTATCTGGTCATACTCACAACAGCAGCTCTAATCATACTGGGCGGTCTTGGTTTTGTAATGATAGACAATATTTTACAGGCAAAGGGTATTAAAAGAAGTACCATAGACACCAAGCTGGTCTTAATTGTCACCGTTCTGCTTTTAACTCTTGGTACCCTGGTAATTTTGGTATCAGAATTTAGTAACCCACGCACTCTGGGGAATATGCCCATACTGGAAAAGATATTAAACGCTTTCTTTCAATCTGTGACATCCAGGACCGCCGGGTTTAACTCTATCAATACCGGAGCTTTGAATATCTTTTCGCTTTTCTTTGTGGTAATCCTGATGTTTATCGGCGGAGCTTCTGGCTCAACTGCCGGAGGCATTAAGGTCAATACCATAGGCATTATTTTGGCTACTCTCTGGGATACGCTACGCGGTAAAGAACACCCGGGGATATTCGGTCGTGAGTTTCCCCTGCAGCAGATTTTTCGGAGTATGGCCTTGCTGGTGGTATCTTTAGGCTTGGTAATAGTGGTATTTCTGTTATTAACTGAAACCGAAACTTTTACATCAATAAGGATTCTTTTTGAGACAGTTTCAGCTTTTGGAACGGTTGGTTTAAGCACTGGAATTACCCCTGAATTATCAACCGCTGGAAGATTAATTTTAACTGTCATGATGTTTGTCGGCAGGTTAGGCCCGCTGACCTTGATAATGGCATTGGCTGGAGCGCAGCGCTCCAGAGGCTACCGTTTCCCCCAGGAGTCAGTGCGTATAGGTTAGGAGATGTGAAATGAGAAAACAGATTGTGGTAATTGGGTTAGGTCGTCTGGGACTCAGCCTGGCAAAAACCTTGATGACCATCGGTCACGAAGTGCTCGCTTTGGATAATGATGAGAAACTAATACAGGCGATTTCTCCTTTTGTCACCCGCGCAGTTCAGGTGGAGACTACCAATGAGTCGGCTCTCAAGGAACTGGGAGTTGGCAATTACGATATCGCTATTGTGGTAATGCCAGAAATTGAGATTAGCGTTCTATCAACTATTGTTATACAAAAGCTGGGGGTGCCCTATGTTATGGCACGCGCTGTTAATGAATTGCATGGGCTCATATTGGAAAAAATGGGTGTTAATAAAGTATTCTATCCGGACAGGGATATGGGCGCCGGTATCGCTTATGTGCTTACCCTCGGCGACATAATCGACTATATACCGGTAACATCCGGATACGGAGTAGTCAAGATGACAGTGCCCGCTGACTTTGCGGGTAAAACCCTTTCTGAAGCGGGTTTTGGACACCTTGGCATATTGAAAGTCGTAGCACTGATTCTTCAGCGGAAACGGGACATTCTGTTGAATCCGGACTCTGGTGAAATCATCAATGCTGAGGATGTACTGGTAGTAGCCGGCAACTGGGAAAAACTTGAAGATCTATTTGCCCATCTTAAAAAAGCTGTCTGATAACCTGAGGAGATGGCTATATTCAGGGTTACTCGATGCTAATGTCGAGGCTGTTTAGCAGGAGCATGACTTCAGGAAGGGAAAAGCGGGCCTTTTTGAGAATATTTACTTTGATATCGATGCAGTAGTTTTTTGCTCCCCGTAAATCAGCGGAAGATAAGTTGGTCTTGAAAAAACGGCTGTTCTCGAAGTCTGTCTGACGCAGATCTCCTTTGCTCAGGTCAGTTTCGATGAAATCCACCTCTTTAGCCTCGCAATTTATCATTTTGACTCTGGGAATTTTTACTAATTTGAAATTGGAATAATTGAGCTGGCACTCTTTAAAGTCCAGTTCACTCAACTCAGCACTGCGAGTCCAATCCATGCCCATTAACTTGCAGCGAATAAATCGCGGAGACTGAAAAACACAGTTCATGGGTGCAACGGAGCTCATAATAGAGTTCTCAAAGCGGCAATTGATAAACTTGCACTTCGCCATTTTGCAGTTTGTGAAACTGCAATGGTCGAAACGACACTCCTCGAAGACCTTCTTTTCAATAGTTTCGTCAGAAACAACAATGCTGCTGAAAGTCTCTTTTAGATAGGTATCCGCGATAAAATACACAAGCATATTATAGCAATAACCAGCCAATATGACACAATTGCCAAAGATTCAAAGGTTGGCTTAATTGTCACAAATTATGATACAATATCTAAGTATAAGTATCGGTTTTTCGTGTAAATATTTTCGCTAAATTACGTTATAACCAGAGTAATAAAACGATCGAATATTGGAATGTGCAGGATGCCGCCCAGCAGTTTCTGCTGGGCTAAATTTATATTGAGAGGTTGACAATGTCCTACAAAGTAACAAACCAGAAACTCAACCGGTGGGTTAATGAACTGGCCGAACTTTGCCAACCAGATAAAATTCATTGGTGCGACGGAACCAAAGAAGAATATGATATTCTGATGGCTCAGATGGTGGCGGAGGGGCGGGCTATTCCTGTAAAAAAGCGCCCCAACACCTATCTGTTCCGTTCAGACCCGGGTGATGTTGCTCGCGTCGAATCGAGAACCTATATAGCGACCCGTGAGCAAGCGAAAGCCGGACCTACCAATAACTGGGTGCAAACTGACGAGCTTAAAAAAACCATGAAGGCTTTATATACGGGGTGCATGAAGGGGCGTACTATGTTCGTGATCCCCTTTTCCATGGGCCCCATCGGTTCACCGATGTCCAAACTGGCTGTTCAAATCACAGACAGTCCATATGTAGTCTGCAATATGGACATCATGTGCCGCGTTGGCACCAAAGTTATTGAACTCCTGAATAAGGGTGAGGATTTTGTAGAGTGTCTCCATTCTGTGGGCGCGCCCTTAAAAACGGGAGAAAAAGACGTTTTATGGCCATGTGCCCCTATGGAAAACAAGTACATCAGTCATTTTCCGGAAGAGAATGCCATCTGGTCTTTCGGTTCGGGTTACGGCGGCAACGCCATCCTTGGGAAAAAATGTTTAGGCTTGCGCATTTCATCGGCCCTCGCTGAACGTGAAGGCTGGATGGCAGAACACATGCTTATCCTGAGATTGATAAGTCCTGAGGGCAAGAAATACCATGTTGCGGCAGCTTTCCCTTCCGCTTGCGGCAAAACTAACCTGGCGATGATCCAACCTGCCGTACCCGGGTGGAAGGCTGAATGCATTGGGGATGATATCGCCTGGATGAAAATAGGTCCGGATGGATACCTGCATGCGATCAACCCTGAAGCTGGCTTTTTTGGGGTAGTGCCAGGCACTTCTTACAAGTCAAATCCGATGGCCATGGACACGGTTAAAGAAAATACCATTTTCACTAACTGCGCCCTGACTGACGATGGAGACCTGTGGTGGGAGGGGAAGGATGGCGACAAACCTGCCCATGCCATCGACTGGAAAGGTAAAGACTGGAACCCATCCAGCAAAGAAACTGCTGCCCATGCCAATGCCCGGTTTACTGCTCCGGCGGCACAGTGCCCTATCATTAGCCCGGATTGGGAAAATCCGGCAGGAGTTCCAATAGATATTTTCATATTCGGCGGACGCCGCTCTGCTGTGGTACCTCTGGTAACCGAGGCATTTAACTGGGATCACGGCGTTTTTCTGGCAGCAACCGAAGCCTCGGAACCTACTGCCGCTATTCTGGATAATGTAGGCATCAGGTACGACCCCTTCGCTATGCTGCCTTTTTGCGGAATAAACATGGCGGACTATTTTCAACATCATTTTGAAATGGGGGACAAACTTAAAAACAAAGCGCCCCGCATCTTCTATGTAAACTGGTTCCGGAAAAACCAGATTGGCGAATGGTTGTGGCCTGGATTCGGGGATAATATTCGGGCTCTGATCTGGATGTGTGAGCGTATCGATGGCAAAGCAGGCGCCAGGAAAACTCCTATCGGCTACTTGCCTGAAGAGAAAGATCTGAATTTAAAAGGGCTGGTTATTGCCCAGGAAAAAATTAAAGAACTTCTTTCGGTAGATCCCGAAGTTTGGAAAGCTGAAATTCCCAAGATGGAGAACTTCTTTTCACAATTCGGTGACCACCTGCCTGCCCGGTTAAGAAACCAATTGGACGAGTTGAAAAGTCGTTTGAAATAATTAATTAAGTTTATATTGTTTTGGTAAGAGGGGAAATTGATCGTTTCCCCTCTTTTCATAATTTCATCTGCTTGCGGGCCTCTTCGTTGACGATACGGAAGACCTCATGCAATGGTAGGTTGCGTTTCTGAGCGATTATCCGGCAGTCCTCGTATTCAGGGAAAATATCCGTTTGTGAATTGGAAAGGCGTTTGACCTTAACTTTAACCCGGCCTAAACTTGAGTCGAATTCCAAAATCTCTCTTGAGGCAATATGCCGCGCTACCGGTCTTACCCGGATGCCCAAAGTAGAGGTTTCCTTGAGAATGAGGTTGCTTAAAAGTTCCTCATCGGAAGAATTGGCCAGCACGCTGAGCATAACCGCCGGACGATTTTTTTTCATCTGGATGGGTGTGAACCAGACATCCAGGGCTTTTTCATTTAGCAGTTTTTCCATCAGGTAACCGAAGACCTGCGGAGACATATCATCGATATTTGTTTCCATTAAAACCAGATCTGATCCCGGAAGATTGGTTTTAAGGTCGCCAATCCAGACTCTTAAGACATTCGGCCAATGCGGGAATTCTTTATGACCTGCTCCATAACCGGTTTTTAAAAGAGTCATATCAGGCCGTTTGAAAGAGGCGTAAGACGTAATTAAAACGGCACCGGTAGGAGTCAATAGTTCGCCTTTGGGAGCCTCTTCTTGAAGCAACTCCAGTACCGGGGCATTGGCAATGGAGAGTAGTTCAAGAGTAGCGGGGGCTGGAACAGGCAAGACGCCGTGGGCTGTCTTGACCGTTCCGCTTCCCACAGCCAGAGCTGAAGCATAATATCCTTCAATGCCCAGGGCTTCAAAAGCGATCACCGTACCAATAATATCCACGATAGAATCAACCGCGCCAATCTCGTGAAAATGGACATCTTGGGGTGCGATGCCGTGTACTTTGCCCTCCACTTCACCCAGGCGACTGAAGATGCTGGAGCTCTCCCTTTTTACTTTTTCAGAAAGACGGCTGGATTCAATAATCTGTAAAATATCGGCTAACGAGCGGTGGGGCTGGTGGACATGCTCATCCATAATCACATCAAATTGAGTTGCGGAGATAGCGGCTTTATTAACCCTGGAGATGCCCAAATGGTAGCCCTGGATATCTATTTTAGCCAGCCCCTCTTTGAGAGTATCCGGGGAAAGGCCCGCGTCCAAAAGCGCTCCCAGGATCATATCACCGCTGCAGCCGGAAAAACAATCGAAATATATTATTCTGGTCATCTTAGCCGTTATCCTTGATCTGTATTAATGCTTCATTTAAACTGCCGGTACGGTATCCGTTGAGATCGAGAGTGACATACTGATAACCCAGAGAGCGGATTTTCTCTACCAGTTTTAACCGGACATCCTCATTCAAAATCATGGGCATATTTTGAATGTCTACTTCAATTCTGGCGATTTCGCCGTGGTGGCGCAAACGCAGTTGACGCATGCCCAGGCTGGCCAGGTATTTTTCACCTTCAGCGATTTTCTCTAAAACGTCCAGTGTGACTGCGGTGCCGTAGGGTATACGAGAGGCCAGGCAAGGGGAGGCCGGCTTGTCCCAGCTGGATAAGCCGCTGGACTTTGAAAACTGGCGGATTTCCTCTTTGGTGATACCGGCTTCCAGTAAGGGGCTGCGTACCTTCATTTCCTGGCAGGCTCTGCGGCCGGGACGATAATCTGCCAAATCATCATAATTGGTACCGTCCGCTAACCAGGTCAATCCCTTCCCGGCAGCTAACGCTTTCAATTTCTCAAACAATCCTTTCTTGCAGTAATAGCAGCGGTCGGGTGTGTTTGCTACAAACTGAGGATCTTCCAATTCATCGGTTTCTACAATAAGAAAACTTAGTCCAAGTTCCTTAGCCAGTGCCTCAGCTTCTGCCTGGACGCGTGGCGGACAGGTTGGAGAATGAGCAAACACTGCCAGGGCTTTTTCACCCAATACGGAATTGGCGATAAAAGCCAGAAAAGTACTATCAACTCCTCCAGAATAGGCAATCAGTACGCTGCCCATTTCCAGCAGGATGGCTTTTAACTTTTCGACCTTATCCACTATTTCAAATCCTTGCCCGCATTGATCAATCCTGCCAGATACCCGGCGCCGAAGCCGTTATCAATATTGACTACGGAGATGCCGGGAGCGCAACTGTTCAACATGGTCAACAGAGGAGCAATACCATTGAAGCTGGCACCGTAACCTATGCTGGTAGGCACCGCTATTACAGGCACAGAGACCAGCCCGGCGATTACACTGGGCAAGGCTCCTTCCATACCGGCAACCACTACCAGGACGTTAGCAGAGCGAATTTGCGGCAGCTTGTCCAGTAAACGGTGTATACCAGCCACCCCGACATCAAAAATCTTTTCCACCTTATTATCCATCAATTCGGCGGTAACGGCAGCTTCTTCGGCAACGGGAATATCTGCTGTGCCGCCTGTCACAACCGTTATGCCAGGTCTGAGTTTTTTCAGCCCTGAGCGGTTAACCACAATAGTGCGTGATGCCGGATTATAGATGGCATCCCCGAGCTGCAGTTTCAAGGCCTCATAAGCTTCCTGCGTGGCGTGCGTAACTAAAACTTTAGGGGAATGCGAGACCAGTCTTTCAGCGATGATGGTGATTTGCTCTGCTGTCTTGCCGAGCCCGAAGATCACCTCAGGGAAACCCACCCGCAATGCGCGGTGATGGTCAACCTTGACCCACCCCATATCTTCGTAAGGCAGTTTACTTAAAGCAGCGGCTGTTTCCTCCACGCTCATTTCTCCCGCTTTAAGTTTCCGCAGGTTTTCCAGCAGCCAATTTTTAGTGGAGTGGGAGGTTTGAGCTGTTTTAACAGCACGCTTTTCGGGCATAATAGCTCCTTGCCAACTTACGGCCTTGATTTCTTGATTGCTACTAATTTACCATTTCTTAGATGGCTTTGGCTAATCTCAGTTACACTATAATCATAAAACAGAGGAAAGTCATATTTCAGGCATCTTAATTGACAGTCCTTACTCTCTGCTATTACGATGTTACAGTTGAGGTTGTAAAAAAGGGAGGCACAAATTGGAGTACAAAAGCCTGTTGTTAACAAAAGAGAACGGCCTGGGAATCGTAACCATCAACCGGCCTGATGTTTTAAATGCACGCAATAATGAACTCTCTCACGAGATGTACGATATGTTCACTGCCATTGAGAATGATCCTGAAATCCGGGTGGTTATTTTAACCGGCACTGGCAAGTCATTCATCGCCGGCGCGGATATCAGGGAAATAATGGAATTGGGCAGCGTGCAGGTGGAGGCTTTTCTGATAATGGCACGCCGGGCGCGCGACCGCATATATGGCTGCAAACAACCAGTTATCGCGGCTATCAATGGTTTTTGCCTGGGTGGAGGGCTTGAAGTGGCCTTGTGCTGTGATTTGAGAATTGCCTCTGAAACTGCCACATTCGGCCTGCCTGAAATAAATCTGGGCATTATTCCCGCCGGCGGCGGTATTGCCCGATTAGTTAAATTAATAGGAATGGCCAGGGCCAAAGAAATGATTTTTACAGGCGATACCTGCGATTCTCAAGCAGCTTTGAAGATGGGCTTTCTCAACCAGGTTGTCCCGTCTGGTAAATTAATGGATGAAGCTAAAGCCATGGCCGCCAGGTTGCTCAGTAAAAGCAGTATAGCTCTGAACTATGCTAAGAAGTCCTGCAACAGCGGGGTGGACATGAGCCTGGCCGCTGCCACAGATATGGATGAAAACTATTTCTGCCGGTGTTTTGCTTCAGAGGACCAGAAAGAAGGCATGCAGGCTTTTGTGGAGAAACGCAAAGCTAATTTCAAGAACAGGTAATAGAGTTTAAAGGAATAGCTGTTCCAGGGAACTATCCAGTATTGTCTCAAACTCTTGTTTAACTTCTTCCGCCCTTTTTCTACGAGTCAAAATCCGGGAAACGATTTCCGGCGTTAATTCGAAGGGTCGGCCGACCGCAGCGTAACGCTGGGCAAGGTTCACAAGAATTGTTCCTTTCACCAGCTTATCGGCCAAATAGACGACCTTGCTTTCCCAATCTGTTATACCAGGGGGCAGATCGGTGTGGACTTCTACGATATCAGCTATTCTCCCGAACCCCATTTCACGTAATATTTCCCCTCCTGCCTGATCGTGGTGCCGCTGCCCTTTAGCCAGGTCATGCAGCAAGGCCCCGGCCTGTACTGCATCATAATCAATACAGATACCCTTCGCCGCCAGGGCGCGTGCAATGGTCATTGCCGTTTCGGCTACCTTCAGTCCGTGTTTCTTTATTTCCTGAGGAACGCCGCCAAGGTCGTTCAAAATCACTTCGCTTTCCTCAAGGGTTGGAATATCGTACTTTGTGAAGCCTTCCAGTAATTCTTGGTAATCCTGCGGCGTGTCAATATCAAACAGGATATAGCGGTCCGCTGTTTTAACATCGAGTGCCAGTTGAGGATAAGCCGCCAGGATGTCTCTTAGACCCCCTTCAGGTTTATCTGCCAGTATCCTTGAACTTAAGGTGGCAGGAACAATAACAGGGTGCCCGCGTTTCCCCCCGTATGTGGGATATATTATTCGCTCCGCCTGCTGCTCATGGGCAGTCACTAAAAGCCTGATCGCGCACGGCCTTACCAGTGGTATATCTACAGGATGAATGAAAAATGCAGAATAATTATTGCCCAGCGCTCTTACCCCGGCTGCTACAGAAGTGAACATACCCTGTTGAAAATCAGGGTTATCAGCTATAACGACATTATTGTTCTTAAGGGTTGACGCTAATTCCTGGTTTTTCCAACCGGTTACCAATATTATGTCAACTTTATTTTGCTGATATATTGATATAAGGCGGTCTACCAGCGTCATACCCCCCACTTCTAGCAGTGGTTTGAAGGCGGTCATCCGGCTGGACATTCCGGCGGCTAAAATTATGGCAGCCAGTTTTTTCATCAGGTCTCTTCTATAAACCTTTTTTCATTATATTCAGGCTTTTGTAAGGAAATGTAAACACAAAAAAGGCCGCGCATAAATATATGCGAGGCCTTTTTTTACAGCGGTATGCCTGTTATATGGCGCTAATTGCCGGGTTTGCAACGCCTTTGTTAATCACTTTTCTAAAATGAAAACCGAAGATCGACAATTGTATAAACATCGGAAACGAGCTGGGTTTAAGGAAAAGGGTTGAGGCAAATGACCTCCAATAGTATCTCCGTCCTTTTTCCTTGATACCCACAAACCAGACGCAATTGGCCAGGCCGATTAATTGACTTACTGAAAATCTGAAAGTCGGGAATCTGAGCCGTTTGCGGGGTTTATATTCCGTTTGCAGAGTTTTAATCCGTTCGTAGTATTCTTTGGGCGAATATATCGTATTTAAAATGTGATGATATCCATCAATTAATTTTACGCGGTTCATTTTTGGCTCAAAATTAAGAGAGTAGTCCATATTGTCGCCGCTAAATTCCTGCTCAAGCAGGCGATTTTCTTTCTTCATACGTTGATACAAACGGGTGCCGCGGGGGGCATTCAAAAGTCCAACCATAGCTGTTACGATTCCACTTTTTTGGATGAAGTTGATCTGAGATTTGAAAATCTCAGCCTGATCGCTATCAAATCCTACTATAAACCCGGCCATGACTTCCATACCGTGGTTATGGATCTTCTTCACTGCCGCCACTAGATCGCGACTGACATTCTGGTTCTTGCTGCATTCGGTCAAACTGGCTTCATTGGGCGTCTCAATACCGATGAAGACCCGGTTGAAACCGGCTTTGGTCATCATATTCATCAGCTCTTCGTCATCTACCAGATTGATCGAAGCTTCGGTAAACAAAGTGAACGGATGGTTCCTCCTGCTCTGCCACTCAATTAAAGCCGGCAGGATTTCGGTTTTTAATTTTCCTTTATTGCCAATAAAATTATCATCCACGATGAAAAGGCTGCCGCGCCAGCCTTTGCTTAATAGAGATTCCATTTCTGAAAACAATTGAGAGGTATTTTTGGTGCGTGGAACGCGCCCGTCCAGGACGGTGATATCGCAAAACTCACAGTTAAACGGGCAGCCCCTTGAATATTGGATGCTCATTGAAGTGTAGTTATTCATATTTATCAGAGAATACATCGGCGTAGGAGTGGAAGTGATGGGCGGGTGTTCCGTAGTAGTGTAAATATGCTGTGCTTTGCCGGCTGCCAGGTCTTTTAAAAACGGTTCCAGTGTAATCTCGGCTTCGTTTAACACCAGATGATCGACATCTTCAAACTGCTCAGGTTCGGTAGTAAAGAGCGGGCCGCCTGCCACCATTTTCACACCCAGTTTTTTTACCCGGCGTATGACTTCCTTAACCGAATTTTTTTGTACTACCATGGCGCTGATAAAAACATAATCAGCCCATTTGATATCTTTGTCAGTCAAGGTACGGACGTTCATGTCCACCAGTTTTTTATTCCATTCCTGGGGGATCATGGCAGCCACGGTTAATAGACCCAGGGGCGGGAAAGCGGCTTTCTTCAATACGAACCTGATAGCGTGTTTAAAACTCCAAAAAGTGTCCGGATACTGGGGATAAACCATTAATATATTCAAATCAGTCTCCTGTTACAAACAAACCCGTTATTCTCTAATTACATTTTAACACTTTCCAATTGCAATATGTTAATTACCTGATATTTAGAGACACTTTATCAGTTCCTCTAATAGTTTCTGCCAATCTTTACCTAGACGTTTGATAGTGATACTTATTTGGGATAAACCGATTTTTGGACCGTATCGGTACATGGTGCCAAGATTCTGCCGGTTTATAAAAAGTCCAGGTAGCAGACGTATTGTGATTAAGCCTTCGTTAGTATTTATGGAATCAACCCCCGTTCTCAGGGCGATAGCCTTTAGCCTCAAGACATAGAGGAGGTTTTGGGCTTCAGGCGGCAGCTGGCCGAAGCGGTCCAGCAGCTCTTTCGCCAGATCGTCTACCTGTTCTTTAGTATTAAACCCGGTCAGCTTTTGATAGATGCTCAAACGCATGTCTGTACCTGTTATGTAATCGTCCGGAATATAGGCCTTCAGAGGCAAATCGATGGAAGGATCTGGTCTTTTTACAGCCTTTATTAGTTTCTTATCTCCCGCTTGTTTGGCCTTCTGTTCTTCTACCGCTTGAGCCAGCAAATCGGTATACAAATTAAAGCCGACAGCGCTTATACTGCCGCTCTGGCGCATGCCCAGCAATGAACCGGCGCCTCTGATCTCCAGATCTTTCATAGCGATGCCGAATCCGGCTCCCAAATCGGTTGCTTCGTAGATTGTGCGCAACCTTTTTTCTGCTGCCAGGTTTAATTGTTTATCGCGATCGTATAGAAAATAGGCATAGGCCAGGTTGCTGCCTCTACCGATTCTGCCGCGTAATTGGTAGAGTTGGGTGAGTCCGAAGCGGTCGGCCTGGTTGACGATTAGCGTATTAGCATTGGGTAAATCCAGACCGGATTCGATAATTGTGGTACAGACCAGGATATTGCTATTACCTTGCTGGAAATTGTACATCACCTTTTCAAGTTGCTCTTCGGGCATCTGCCCGTGACCGATATCTATTTTGGCTTCTGGAACCAGCTTATGTAATTTTTCAGCGATCAAAGAGATGCCCTGGACGCGGTTATGCACAAAAAACACCTGGCCGTTGCGTTCTATTTCACGTAAAATGGACTCTCTTACCAATTGATCGTTATATTCGGCGACAAAGGTGCGAATGGGTAAACGGTTTTCTGGTGGAGTTTCAATCAAGCTCATGTCCCGGACGCCTACCAGCGACATGTGCAAAGTGCGTGGAATGGGCGTTGCGCTCAGGGTTAACACATCCACCTGTTCGCGCATTTTTTTCAGAAATTCTTTGTGGGAGACACCGAAACGCTGTTCCTCATCAATAACCAGTAATCCCAGGTCTTTAAATATTACATCTTTCTGTAACAGGCGATGGGTGCCAATGCAGATATTAACCGTTCCGGTTAGCAACTCGGCAATCACTTCTTTCTGATCTTTGGCCGAGCGGAAGCGGCTGAGCACTTCAATCTTCACAGGAAAAGCTCCCATGCGTTGCTTAAAAGTCAGATAATGCTGCTCTGCCAATACCGTCGTGGGTACCAGGATAGCTACCTGCTTATTGTCCATAACTGCCTTAAAAGCTGCTCGGACGGCGATTTCTGTTTTACCGTAACCCACATCACCGACCACCAGTCTATCCATCGGTTTTTCTCGGGCCATATCTTCTTTGACTTCTTCCTGCACTTTGATCTGGTCGGGCGTCTCGATGTAAGGGAAAGAGGCCTCCAGTTCTCTCTGCCAGACAGTATCCTGCGAAAAGGCAAAACCCGGTACGACCTCACGGGCGGCGTATAGTTGCAAAAGGTCTAGAGCGATTTCCTCAACCTCTTTCTTAACTTTTTGTTTGGTGCGGGTCCATTCCTGTGTGCCTAACCGGCTTAGAGTTGGTGTGCTTTCACCAGAACCGATATACCGGTTAAGCCTGTCAATCTGATCGGTAGGCACATAAAGTTTATCTCCAGCCGCATAAATCAAGACCAGATATTCTTTTTCCGTATTGGATGTGGACATTGTGACAATGCCGTTAAACTGGCCGACCCCGTGTTCAATATGAACCACATAGTCTCCCGGTTTTATGTCAACCAGAAGTTTGTGTTTCTTAACAGGGCGTTTTTTAAGAAGTCGCCTTTCTTTAAAAAAACCGAAGATTTCGCTGTCTGTGAGAAGGTGAGTGTTGCCCATCGTCCAGCCTGCAGCCAGCGAACCTTGCACCAGTGTAATCGTTCCGGGCAGGGGTAGGCTTTTAATCTCAGTTAAAGGCTGGGTATAAATATTTGCTTCTTCGAATAGTTCGGATAAACGACTGGCTTGATTGCTGACGTAAATTAGACGTTTCTGTTGACCTGTTAAAATCCTTGATTTTTCAATCAAGGACGGTAACTGACCAGCGTAAGTAACGGCTGGAATAAAATCCAGGTGATGGTAATCTGAGTGTGCCGAACCTTCCCAGGAAGCCAGAGAAATGGTTTTTCTTGGCCCCAGGCTTTTTTCTATTTCTGACCAGAGCAGGAAAGGTTTTGGGAAATTCCCCGGCAAATCCCCGCTCTCAATTTTTTTAAGACGCATCCCTTCGGACTCATCGGCCACAAAGGCAATTTCATCCAGTATTGAATTAAAATCATCGAAAATGATAATTGAGTTTGTCGGAAGATAATCGAATAATGTTCCACTATTAAAATAGGGTGCATAGAAATTGAGATTGGCAGGTTTTTGTCCACTGGAAATCAGAGCTATTTCTTTTTCGAATTGTTGTCTGGTTTCAGCGTTGCATGAGACTAGATCGAGTCCATTCAAGGTTTTAAAAAGACTGGATGAATCCTTCACCGGTAATATTCCGGAAGCCGGGCTGACGTTTAATTGGTCAATGACTTTAAGCGAGCGTTGTGTGGAGGTATCGAAAAAACGCATACTTTCAACTGTATTGCCGAAAAATTCTAATCTGACCGGATAGTCTGTAGTAGGCGGAAAGATATCTACAATACCGCCCCGGCGGCTGATCGAGCCGGGTTGCTCAACCATATTTTCCACCTGATAGCCCAAAACCTCCCATTTACCCATTAATACCAGCGGATCTATTTCTGAGCCAGTCCCGATAGTAAAGCACTGCGCCTTAAATTCTTTAGCGTCAGTCAATCTTTGCATGAGAGCCTGGGCAGAGGCAACCACCAGATGCCCTCCCTTTTTTTTATCAGTGCCTGCCAAAGCCGATAGAACCTGAAGACGGTCCTGCTCAACTGACCAATCGGATATCGCACGTTGATATGGAATGGTATCCGGTTCGGGAAATAGGTAGGTTTCTACTGCGCTGCCCCAGTAGGCTAGCTGTTCATACAAATCCTTGGCTCTTTCCGAGTGAGCGGTTACCACCAGAATTGGTAGTTGCAGTTTATTATGTAAAGCTGTGATCAGGTAGGGCTTGGCCGCGTCCAGCAACAAAATCCGGTTTTCTTTACTCTTGGAATTGTTTATCTTTGTTAGCAATTCTCTAAAGGAGGGAAGTTCATCAATAAGCTGAATGATCAGCTTTAAATCTGTTTGCACTTTAAACGTTTCTCCAAAACCTTTTGGAGCTAGTCATAAATGGCTAGCCCTGTTATTGTATTTTAACATAGTACCGATCTAAATCTAAAGATGGATAGTAGATTTACTATATAGCGTTCTATTTTAGATTGTTGTAGAATGTTGGCATGATAAATGAAAATGTACGTGCACCACTGGAACGCAACATTGCTATGGAGCTGGTACGGGTAACGGAGTCTGCTGCTCTGGTTTCAGCCCGTTATTTGGGAATGGGTAATAAGAACCAGGTAGATCAGGCTGCAGTCAATGCCATGCGTAAAGTATTAGGTTACGTTCGCATGGACGGGGTGGTTGTAATCGGCGAAGGGGAAAAGGACGATGCTCCTATGCTCTATATCGGAGAAAAAATAGGGGATGGTTCCGATTTAAAGGTTGATATTGCCGTTGATCCTGTAGACGGCACCACCTTGGTTGCCAGGGGCCTGCCGGGGGCGATCTCGGTGGTAGCTTTGTCCGCTCGAGGGACGATCCATTGTCCTCGTCAGTTTGTATATATGAATAAGATTGTAACCGGTCATGAAGCAAAAGATGCCATAAATATCAATGATTCGGTGGCTAATAACTTAAAAAATATTGCAGAAGTAAAAAAACGCAAGGTATCAGAAATTACCGTAGTAGTCCTGGACAGACCGCGCCATGAAAAATTACTTTCAGAAATCCGGGCGGCTGGAGCCAGGGTAAAATTAATTTCCGATGGCGATGTTGCTGCCAGCATTCAAGCTGCTTTACCGAACACCGGTGTCGATGTTTTAATGGGCGTTGGCGGTACGCCGGAAGGGGTCCTTTCAGCGGCGGCAATACTGTGTGTAGGTGGTACGATCCAGTGCATGGCCTGGCCGCGGGATGAAAAGGAAAGAAACCAGGCTATCGCTGATGGGGTTGATCTCACCAAAGTCTATAAAACAGAGGATTTAATCGACAGCGATGATGTCTTTTTCGCAGCTACAGGCGTCAGCAGCGGAGAACTGCTGCAGGGTGTACGCTATATGTCCGGTGGAGCCAGAACTCAATCCATCGCCATGCGGTCAAAATCCGGTACTGTTCGCTGGATAGATTCATGGCACAATTTTGAAAAGCTGGATAAGGTCAGATTGATCGAATTTCATTAAAAGGTT
>Ga0114951_10000680_pt1 | contig 45891 bp, 33 predicted proteins | sample AM7aDNAmetaG_FD_88677 | JGI IMG/M metagenome (GOLD analysis project Ga0114951, IMG submission 88677) | Freshwater microbial communities from Finland to study Microbial Dark Matter (Phase II) - AM7a DNA metaG | ecosystem: Environmental > Aquatic > Freshwater > Lake | place: Finland: Lake Alinen...
CCGGCCGGCTGGCTCATCTGTACACGCCGACCGGCCGCCAGACGGTCGCGCGCGGCCGCGACCTCACCGCCTGCCGCCTGCTGATCGGCACCGGTGGGGCGCTCACGCGGCTGCCCGGCGGCGCGGCCATCCTCGCCGACACGCGCGGCAAAGGCGGCGGCGAGCGCCTCCTGCCGCCGGCCGCTGCGCGCTGCGCCCTCGACGGCGACTACATCTTCGCCTGCTGCGGCGCCCTCTTCGCGCACTTCGCGGCCGCCGCTGTGGTGGCGCTGATGCGCCGCAGCGCCGGCGTCTGACAGTGCGCCCGCGGCGGCGGCCGGCGGACTCCGCACGCCTCCGCCGGCCGCCGCCGGGCGGGCGGGGAGGCCGCAGGGCCGCCCCGCCCGCCGGCTCGGCCGTCAGCCCTCGTCGTGGTACTTGAACGAGACCTTGACCTTGGCGCGGTAGGCCATCACCTTGTTGTCCTCGAGGCGCATGTCGAGCTCCACGACCTCGGCGACGCGCACGTCCTCGAGATGGCTCGCTACCTTGTCCACCGCGAGCTTGGCGGCTTCCTCCCAGGACGACGAGCTGGTGCCGATCACTTCGATCACCTTGTAGACGCTGCCGGGCATGACTCCTCCTTCTGAGATGGGTGGATCGATCCGTTTCATCCTCTCGCGGGAATGCTCGCTTGACGAGCGTTTGCTCGCGTGCGCGGTGCTGCCGCGCCGCCGCGGCATCACCGCGGCGTCGCGGCCGATGGCTTCACGGGCGACTTGCCGCTATTCTGAGACCAGTGAGCGAGCCGCCTGCCGCACGCCGGCGGCTCATTTGACAGGCGGACCTGCGCTGGGAGGTGCCATGCGGGAAACGTATAGAACGACCTTCGCATGGCTGGTGCTGGGCGCGGCCGTGCTCGCGCTCGCCGTCTCGGCGCCGTGGGCGGCGGCGAGCCCGCAGCTTCGCGCCGCGCCGCTCAGCCCCGCATTCTTGCGCTACCGCGCCGATTTCAAGCTCAGGCACGCCCTCGGGCTGGACCGGGTCCCGGGCTTCCGGCCCGGCCTGATCCCCTCGCCGCTGGACGCCTCGGCGTTCGGGGGCGCGCGCCTCGCCGCCGCCGCGCGCGCCTCGTACCCGGCGTCCTACGACCTGCGCGACCACGGCAAGGTCTCGGCGGTACGGGAGCAGCAGCCGTACGGCACGTGCTGGGCCTTCGCGACCTTCGGTTCGCTGGAGTCGTGCCTGCTGCCCGGCGAGCCTCGCGATCTCTCCGAAGACAACCTCACGCTGAACGCCGGTTTCGATACCGACGGCGGCCCGTACGACCACGGCGGCAGCTTCAATATGGCGGCCGCGTATCTCATCCGCTGGAGCGGCCCGGTCGACGAGAGCGCCGACGCGTATGGCGACGGGACCACCCCGCCGGGGCTGACGGCGGCGACGCACGTGCAGGAGGTCCTGTACATCCCGGGGGGCAAAGAGGCGAGCGATACGGCCAACATCAAGTACGCGCTGACCACGTGCGGAGCCGTGGCGACGACGATCTACTGGGACGACGCGTACTACAACGCCGTCGCCGGCGGCTACTACTACGGCGGCCGCAGCGACGCGAACCACGCGGTGACCATCGTCGGCTGGGACGACGGCTTCGCCGCCTCCAACTTCGCTTCTCCGCCGCCCGGCGACGGCGCCTGGCTCGTCAAGAATAGCTGGGGCACAGGCTGGGGGCAGAGCGGCTTCTTCTGGGCGTCCTACTACGATCGCTACTGCGGAGCTGCAGCAGGGTTCAACGCCGTCTTCGACGGCGCCGAGCCCACGAGCAACTACGGCGACATCTACTCCTACGATCCTCTGGGCGAGACCAACACCTACGGCTTCAGCTCCACCACGGCGTGGGGGGCCAACGTGTTCACGGCGAGGAGCACCGCGTCGATCGCCGCCGTGGGCTTCTTCACGCACGTGCCGAACGAGACCTATACAGTCTACGCGGGCGCTTCGCTGCAGACGCTGCAGGCGAAGGGCTCCGCCGCGATCGGCACCCCCGGGTTCCACACCGTGAGGCTTTCGTCGCCGCTGCCCGTGAACGGCGGCAACGACTTCGTCGTGGCGGTGCGCCTGACGTCCCCCGAGAACAACTATCCCTTGGCCATAGAGAACGCCGAGCTCAGCTACAGCTCGGCGGCGAGCGCCTCGCCGGGTCAAAGCTACGTCAGCTACGACGGCGTCGACTGGACCGATCTCACGGACTGGGACGACTCGGCCAACCTCTGCCTCAACGCCTACACGACCGCCTCGGGCCCGGTGCCCACGCCTTCGCCGTCACAGACGCCGCCGGCGGACGCCGTCGGCCCCGAGTGCGCCGCAAAGAGCGTCAGCATCCTGCAAGGCAGGACCTGTAAGCTCTTCTTCAGGGTCCACGACGATCAGAGCGCGGTGGTGACGAAGCATCTCGCCGTCACTACGAAGTCCGGCGTCGTGAAGATGGGCCGCTCGTGGGACTACCGCGCGAACGTCGACGGCTGGTGGTCGATCCGCTACACGTGCTCCCTGCCCCGGGGCACCTACCTCATCGTCGTCACCGGTGAGGACCTCGTCGGCAACCGCGCCAGCAAGGTGGGCAAGGCCACGCTGACGGTGAGGTAGGACGCCCTCAGGCGCTGACGCTGATGGCGCCGGCGGGGCACACCTGCAGGCATCTGCCGCAGCGGATGCAGGCGTCGGGGCTGAGCGCCGCGGCGCGGCCGGAGCTGCTCCAGTCGAAGACGCTGCGCGGACACACCTGCAGGCAGCGGCCGCAGGCAACGCAGGCCGACTGGTCCACGGCGACGCTCACGGAGCTCGAGGCGGAGGACGAGCCGGAGGACGACGCGCTCTGGGCGCTGCCTCCGCTGCCGCTGCCACCGTTCGTGCCGGTGCTCCCGGCCGCGTCGCCGCCGGAGGCGGCTGCGGCGGACGACGTGCCGCTTCCCGACTGGCCTTGGCCGCCGTCCGCCCAGCCGTCTTCGCGCAGGCGCGAGGAGGCGCCGCTCGCCACGTCTCGCCCCACGAGTCCCACGCCGGCGAGCAAAGCCACGCCGCCGACGGCGGCCGCGCCGGCGAGGAAGCGGCGCCGCGAGATGCGCTGCTCGCGCTCACGTCCGCGCTGGTCGTCAAGAGCCTCAAGCCGCCGCAGGGACGCCGCCGCGGCGTCGGCTTCGGCGGCGGCCCGATAGGCGGGCTTCTGGGCCGCCGCGGCCAGGGCGGCCACGGGCGCGGCCGGCTGCGGCGCCGCGCCGGCGGCGCGCGCGGGCCGCGCGGCGCGCGCCGGCGCCGCTTTGCTCTGCGCGCCGAAGGTCCTGCGCGTCATGACGGTGATCCATTTGGCGTGCAGGGCGAGATGCAGAGCCGTGCCGGCCACCATGGCGACGCCGGTCCAATCGTGGACGGTGTGCCACCACGCGGCGGGGATCAGCAGAATCGTCGGGGTGGCGCCGATGGCGGTGTGCACCGCCCCGGGGAAGAGGAACACGATGCCCGTCACGGCGCACAGAAGGAAGGCGATGCCGGTGGCCAGGTCGATCCAGTAGTTGACGAGCGCTTTCTTCATGATGGTCCGTCTCTCCTCGCGGGGTGGCGGGCCCGAGCGCCGAGGGCGGCGGCGGGACTCCTTTCACGGAGTAGCGGACGATGCTAGCGAGCGAGTCTGAGAACCGGCTGGGAACCGCGCGAAGCCTCGCCAAGGTTCGTGAAGAACTGTGAAAGCTTGCGCCCGCGAGCCGCCGCGTATAAGCTCGTGCATACGTCTTATGCAGAGGAGGCACACGCTGACCAAGGCCACCGTCACCGTCGATCTGGGGAAGGTCCGTGACAACGCGGACCGCGTCGTCTCTTGCCTGCCCGGCATCGACGTCGTCGCCGTCACCAAGGTCACCTGCGGCAGCCCGGAAGTGGGCGCCGCCATGCTGGCCGGCGGCGCCGTCGCGCTCGGCGATTCGCGCCTGGAGAACGCTGAGCGGCTGCGCGCCGCCGGCCTCACGGCGCCCATCTGGCTGCTCAGGGCCCCGGCCCCCGATCTGGCTGACGAAACCGTGCGCCGCACCGAGATCTCGCTGGAGAGCGAGCTCGAGACGGTGGTCGCGCTGGACCGGGCCGGCGGACGGCAGAGCCGCCGGCACGGCATCGTCGCCATGGTCGACCTCGGCGATCTGCGTGAGGGCATGATGCCGGCCGAGCTGCCGGCGTTCGTCGCCGCCGTCGAGCCGCTCCGCCACGTCGATCTGCTCGGCGTCGGGGTCAACCTCACCTGCTACGGCGCCATCGTGCCCGACGAGGACAACCTCGGCCGGCTCGCCGCGCTGGCGGCCGAGGTCGAGCAACTCACCGGCCGCCCGCTGCGCTACGTCTCGGGCGGCAACTCGGGCTCCATCGGCATGGTCACCGGCGGCCGCATGCCGCCCGCCGTCAACACGCTGCGCGTCGGCGAGACCATCCTGCTGGGCGTCGACACGCTCACCCGCGAGCCCACGCTCGGCCTGCACCTCGACGCCATCACCGTCTCGGCGCCGGTCATCGAGTGCCGCGTCAAGCCGTCCCTGCCCATCGGTACCTGCGCCCAAGACGCCTTCGGCAACCGCCCCGTCTTCAGCGACCGCGGGGAGCGGCGGCGCGCGATCTGCGCCCTCGGGCGCCAGGACGCGCCGCCCGAAGGCCTGCGACCCGTCGACCCGCGCATCCAGGTGCTCGGCGCTTCCAGCGACCACCTCATCCTCGATGTCGAGGATCTGGACAGGCCGCCGGCCCTCGGCGAGTGCCTCCAGCTCGTGCCCAACTACGCTGCGACGCTGCAGCTCTTCACGTCACCGTACGTCCACAAGGTGTTCACTTCGCCGGCCTGACATAAGGATCGTGGCGCGGAGGGACCTGCAACCACAGGAGTGAGCATGGCGCACAGAACGAAAGTCCTGATCATGGGGGCCGCGGGCCGCGACTTCCACAACTTCAACACCTACTTCAGAGGCAACGAGGCCTACGAGATCGTGGCGTTCACCGCCACTCAGATCCCGTACATCAACGACCGCAAGTACCCGGCCGAGCTCGCCGGCGAGCTCTACCCCGACGGCATCCCCATCCACGACGAGTCCGAGATGCCCGCGCTCGTCAAAAAGCACGGCGTCGAGGAGGTCGTGTTCGCCTACAGCGACGTGCCCTACGAGTACGTCATGCATCGTTCGGCCTTGGTCAACGCTCTCGGCGCCGACTTCCGCCTCATGGGTCCCGACAAGGTCATGGTCAAGAGCACGAAGCCGCTGATCGCCGTCTGCGCCGTGCGCACCGGCGCCGGCAAGAGCCAGACCACGCGCAAGATCCAGACCATGCTGCGCGAGGCCGGCAAGAAGGTCGTCAGCATCCGTCACCCCATGCCCTACGGCGACCTTGTGAAGCAGCGCGTGCAGCGCTTCGCCACGGTCGAGGACCTCGCCAAGCACGAGTGCACCATCGAGGAGATGGAAGAGTACGAGCCGCACGTCGTGGCCGGCAACGTGATCTATGCCGGCGTCGACTACGAGGCGATCGTGCGCGAGGCCGAGAAAGAGGCCGACGTCATCCTCTGGGACGGCGGCAACAACGACTTCAGCTTCTACCAGGCCGACCTGTACATCACCGTCGCCGACCCGCATCGCCCCGGCGACGGCCTCGTGTATTACCCCGGCGAGGTCAACATCCGTCTCGCCGACGTGGTCGTGCTCAACAAGATCGACACCGCCGACCGCGCCGGCATCGCCGCCGAGCTGGCCGCCGTGCGCTCGGTCAATCCCACGGCGCGCATCATCATGGGCGCTTCGCCGGTGACCGTCGACAAGCCCGAGCTGGTGTACGGCAAGAAGGTCCTCGTGGTCGAGGACGGCCCCACGCTCACGCACGGCGAGATGAAGTACGGCGCCGGCACCGTGGCCGCCCAGCAGCTCGGCGCCGCCGAGTACATCGACCCGCGGCCGTTCGCCGTCGGGGAGATCAAGGCGACCTTCGACAAGTACCCGAACGTCGGCGTGCTGCTGCCGGCGATGGGCTACTCGGAGCAGCAGCTCAAAGACCTGGAGACGACCATCAACGCCTCCGGCGCCGACGTGGTCGTCATCGGCACGCCCATGGACCTGCGCCGCATCATCGACATCAAGCTGCCGGCCGTGCAGGTCACCTACGACCTGCAGGAGATCGGCAGCCCGACGCTCGAAGACATCCTCCGCGAGCGCAAGTTCATCTGAGGAAAGAGTAGCCCACGTCTCGCGGCCCGGCCGCTCCCGCGCGGGGTAGTGCGAAAGGGGAAGATAAGGATTCCTTGACTGTCGCGTCGCCCGCGGCCATCCGCAGGCTCGCTCGCCGGGGGGGAAGACAAGGATCTGCCGAGTTTTCTTATCTTCCCTCACAGCACTACCCCGCCGCCGCGGCCCTGCTCTCAGCGCTCATTTTCACCGGGCGCGGGTCGCGAAGGCCGCGAGGCAAACTGATACCAAGCCGCGGCGCTGAGGCGCGGCGCGGCTGTCCCGGCGCGGACCGGACCCTGGCGTCTGGTCTTCGCCGCGCCGCCTCCGGCGGCGGTCCATACGTCAACCGTCTCTCCCAAGGAGGGCCGCATGACCGCTCAGCAGTTGCGCGAGCGCATCTCCGAGCTCGGCCTCACCGGCCGCAGCTTCCTCACCATCCACGACTTCTCGCCGGCCGAGGTGCTCGCTCTGCTCGACCTGGCCACCGAGCTCAAGGCAGCGCAGAAGCGCCGCGAGCCGCATCCCGTGCTCGCCGGCCGCGCCGTGGCGCTGATCTTCATGAAGACGAGCACGCGCACCCGTGTGAGCTTCGAGATCGGCGTCGAGCAGCTCGGCGCTCAGCCCATGTTTCTCAGCGCGGGCGACATCCAGCTGCGCGTCGGCGAGACCATCAAAGACACCGCCAACGTCATGAGCCGCTACGTCGACTGCATCATGATCCGCACCTTCGCCCAGAAGGACGTCGACGACCTCGCCGAGTACGGCCAGATCCCCGTGATCAACGGCCTCACCGACACGCATCACCCGTGCCAGGGCATGGCCGACGCGCTCACCATCCGCGAGCACTGCGGCCGGCTCGAGGGCGTGAAGCTCGTGTACTCCGGCGACGGCAACAACGTCGCGCATTCGCTGGCCGAGGTGGGCGCCAAGACCGGCATGCACGTCGTCATCTGCACGCCGGAGGGGTACCGGCCCGACATGGACATCATCGCCCGCGCCCGGGCGGACGCGGCGCAGACCGGGGCGACCATCGAGCTCACCAGCGATCTGCAGGCTGCGGCGAAGGATGCCGACGTCATCTACACCGACACCTTCACGAGCATGGGCCAGGAGGCGGAGCACGACGTGCGCCTGGCCGCCCTCAAAGCCTTCCAGGTGAACATGGACCTGGTGCGCGACGCGGGCCCGCAGGTCAAGGTCATGCACTGCCTCCCGGCGCACTGGGGCGAGGAGATCACGGAAGAGGTGCTGTACTCGCCCAATTCGGTCGTCTTCGACCAGGCCGAGAACCGGCTGCACGCGCAGAAGGCGATCATGGCGGCGGTGATCCGATAGCCGGCGGTCACTTCCAGGTGAGGAACCAGGTCAGGCGCTGGTAGTACTCGAAGACGACCGGATAGCCCAGCAGAAACGGCAGCCACGCCAGGGCCAGGCCGGCGGTTGCGCCGACGTACGCCCAGGCGAGCGCCGCGGCGACGGCGCGCCGGCGTGCCCGGCCACGAAGAGCGGCGATCACGGCGGCCGTGGCCAGCACGACCCCGGCCGCCGCCGCGGCGCCCCGCCAGAGCGCGCCGCGCGCATCTCCCAGCAGGCCTTCTCCCAGCCCGGCCACGCCGAAGGCGGCGGCCGCAACGAGCGCGCCGCCTCCGAACCCCAGCGCCTGAGGCGCGCACGGCGCCGCGCGCCGCCCGGCGACGCGAGACAGCGCGCCGGCGACCAGGATCGCAAGAAACGGCACGACCGGGGTCATGTAGTAGATGTAGGCCTGACGCGAGGTCAGCAGCCAGGGCAGGTAGAGCAGCGCCACGAGCAGCGGGGTCAGCCCCAGATGCAGGTCGCGACGCACAAGCGCCTGCACGCCGAGAATCACGAACGCCAGTGCCGCCGCCCACCAGAGCAGCGGGTTGCCGATGGCGATCAGCCCCGTCGAGCCCCCAGGGCCCTCGACGAATTTGTACCAGATGGGGTGCACATCGAAGAGCCACGTAAGAGGGCGTGAGGCGAACGACGCGCTGCCGCGCAGCCCCCAGTTGAAGCCGAGCATGGAGCGCTGCAGGTGCAGCCAGTCGCCGAGTGAGTGGCCGCTGAGGAAGTAGCCGGCATAGCTCGCGACGTACACGCCCAGGTTGAGCGCGAGGATCGCGGCGACCGCGGCGAGCAGCCTGCGCAGGCCGAGACGGCGGGCGTACAGCGCCAAGATGACCAGCGCCGCGACGACGGCGAGGGCGCCCGACCACTTGCTGGCCACGGCCGCGCCGCCGGCGAGGCCGCAGAGCACCGCCCAGCGCGCGAAGTGCGGCGCGCTCGTCGCGCGCAGAGCGCAGTAGATGCACGCTGCGGAGCCGAGCGCCACGAACGTGTCGAGCACGGCGAGCCGAGCTTCGATGATGAGCATGGCATCCGAGGCGGCCAGGACCGTCGCCGCGAGCGCCCAGACCGGCGGCAGAAAGAGCCGCCGGGCGAGGGGGTACACGAGGGCGATGAGCAGCGTGCCGGCCAGAGCGGCAGGCGTGCGCCAGCCCCAGGGGCCGTCGCCGAGCAGGGCGATGCCGGCGGCGATGGCGAGCGTGCCGAGCTCCGGATGGGCGGCGGAGCGCGCCGCGCCGGGGCGCCAGCTCTCGGCGCCGCGCGGCCCGAGATCGCCGCGCAGCAGCGCTGCGGCGTCATGAGCGTAGTAGTGCTCGTCGAAGACGTGTCCGGGGAAGGCGTCGAGCGCGGCGAAGCGCACGGCCGCCGACAGCGCGATGGTGAGCAGGACGAGCGCCACGATGAGGCGGCGCCGGCGCGGCCACGCGGGGGCCGGCCCGTCTCTCGTTGGGGCGGCTGCGCTCTGCATGCGGCGATGATAGCACCCGCGTCGCGCCGGGCGCGGCCGTGGCGCTCTACGTGCCGGGAACGGAGCGTCGCCGCAGCCCACGGGCGAGCACCGCGAGGGCCACGGCGCAGACCGTCGCGAGGCCGGCGGCGCCGGCCAGCATGAGCCACACGTACTGCAGGCGCCCGCCGGCGGCGTCGGCGACAACGCCGCCGGCGAGCGCCGCAAAGGAGCCCACCCCGAACGAGAGCGCAAAGCTGGTGCCGTAGCCGAGACTGCGGTGCCCGAGCGAGGTGTAGCGACCCGTGAAGACGTTGTCCATCGGCTGGGTGGTGAAATGGACGAAGCTGGTCGCGGCGAGAAGCACGAGCAGCCACCATTCCGCGGCGAAGAAGGTGCCGGCCAGCAGAAGGGCGGTGGCACCGAGCAGCACCGCGTACAGCGTCTCCGCGCGCTGCCGGCCACCCAGGTGACCGCCCCACCACTGGCCGAAGAAGCCGGCGAGGTAGACGAGCGAGGCGAGGATGCCGCCGCGCAGCACGGCCGTGGCCGGCAGCACCCCGGTGCGCGCCGCGGCCAGCGCCGGCAGGTACGTGGCGAAGCCCCGGTAGATGAAGCCCAGCGCCATCGTGATCGCGTAAACGAGGAGCAGCGCCGTGAGGTTGGTCGAGGGAGCCCGGGCCGGCGCCTCGCCCGGCTCGGCCGCGGCGCCGCTCGCCGTCGGGTCGTCCACGTCCCAGCCCACGGCGCCTTCACGGACCTCCACCTGCGCCGCGCGCGTCCCGTTTGCGGCGCGCGCGGCCGCTGCGTCGCCCGGCGCGCCGGCCGCGAGGCCGGGGTCCACGGGGCGTGGCATCCTCAGGGTCAGCCCCGCCACGCCCAGCCCGACCACAGCGGCGGCCGCAAAGGGGAGGCGCCACGACACGCTCCAGGCCAGCAGAGCGCCGAACGTGGGGGCCAGCGCCAGCCCGAGGTTGCCGACCATGCCGTGATGCCCGAGCCGCCGGGCATCGTTGCCGCTGACCCGCGAGACCAGCGTGAGCCCTGCCGTGTGGTAAGGCCCGCACGCCACGCCGAGGGCCAGCAGGGCCACCGCGAAGGCGATCTCGTTGGGCGCCAGCGCGATGGCGAGGCAGGCCGCCGCGCCGCCGACGAGCACGAGGCGCACGACGAGCAGCGGCGACACGCGGTTGAGGATCAGCCCGGTCGGCAGCGACAGCAGGCCGTAGGCGAGCATCGCGGCCGTGAATACCGCCCCGAGCGTGCCGTAGCTCGCCGAGAACGTCTCGCGCAGCATGAACAGGACGGCGGGGAAGAGGCCGATGTACAGGTGCGTGGTGGCATGCGCCAGATACACGGGCAGGAGGGAGGGGACGGGCGAGGGTGCGGCGGAGCCGCTCACGGCCGTTCCCCCGCGCCGCGCGCCACGCGCTGCAAAGCGACGCCGCACAGCGTGGCCACTCCCGCCACGGCGGCGAGCAGGAGGAACACGTACTGCAGGCGACCGCCGGCGGCGTCGGCCACGAGCCCGCCGGCCCACGCTCCCACGGACCCGACTCCAAAGGCCAGCACGCAGCTCACGGCGAAGCTCATGCCGCGCGCGCGATGCGACGTGAAGCGCGCGATCAGCGTGTTCTCCAGCGGCTGCGTGCTGAAGTGCACGAAGCTGAAGGCGACGAGGATGACCACAAGCCCCCAGTCCTGCAACCAGAAGGCGGCCAAGAGGCACGCGGCATTGGCCGCGATGATGAGCGTGTAGCGGCGCTCCAGGCGCCGGCGGCGGCCGGCGTGCCCGCCCCACCACTGCCCAAAGAAGCCCACCGAGTAGACCAGCGACGCGACGATGCCCCCGCGCACCACGGTGGTCGCGGGGAGGAAGTCCACGCGCATGCCGGTGATCGCCGGGAGAAACGCGGCGAACCCGGTGAACACGAAGCCGATCGCGGCGCTGATGATGTAGACCAGGGTGAGGGAGGGCAGGTGCGTGTCGTGGGGCTCTTCCGCGGCCAGGGTCTCCACGGCGACATTGTCGGCGATGTGACCGGTGCCCAGCCAGAGCCACGCGGTGACGCAAAGGCCGAGGGCCGCTCCGGCCGCGAACGGCAGGCGCCAGCCCGCCCACGCCGCCAGCAAACCCCCGAAAGCGGGCGCTATGGCGAGCCCGAGATTGCCCATCATGCCCCAGTGCCCGAAGAGGCGCGGATCGGAGCGCCCGGCGCGGGTGATGAGGGTGAGCGCGGCGGTGTGGTGCACCGAGCACGCCGCGCCCAGGGCGACGAGCGCCGCCGCGAACCAGAGCGTACCGGGCGCCGCGGCGATGGCCGCGGCGGCCAGCGCCGCGGCGCCCGTCGAGAAGCGCAGAAAGGTGAGCGGCCGCACGCGATTGGCGAGCAGCCCCACGGGGATGGCGCCGAGGCCGTACACGAGGAGGGCCGCGCCGTACGTAGCGCCGAGGACCGCGTAGCTCTCCCCGGACTTGGCGCGCAGGATGAACAGCACGGCGGGGAAGAGGGTGAGCAGAAGGTGGACGAGAGCGTGCGCCGCGTAGATCGGGGAGAGCTGCGCAGAGGTCGAGCGCTCGACGTCCACGTCCCGGCGGCCTGTCAGATCCAGCTGGGGAACCACATGATGTGAGACCAGTGTCCGGGGCTGATCGGGATGTTGAGCACGATCGGCAGGAACGCCACGGCGATGCCTACGATCGCGCCGGCCACCACCATGCTCACCAGCGGGCGCCAGCCCCGCGACCGCGGGGCGACCACAACGATGACGACGAGCAGCGCCAGGAAGATGCCCACCCCGACGCCCACCCAGCCGAAGGCCGGGCCGACGCGCTGCGGCAGATGCCAGAAGACCCAGGCGGCGACCCGGCCGATGGGGTCCCACAGTACGGCCGTGGCGAGGGCCGTGGCGGCCATCACGAGGACGCCGCGCCGCGGCAGGCTGGCCTTGCCGGCAAAGGTCAGGAGCGCCGCGGCCGCCAGGATGGCGAGAAACGGCGCGACCGGCGTCATGTAGTACATGAAGGAGGTCCTGCTGGTCGCAAACCAGGGCACGTAGAGCACGACGACGATGATCGCCGCCGGCAGCAGGAGCGTTGTGCGGCGCAGGATCGCGAGGATCGGCGCCGCGATGAGCCCCAGAGTGGCGGTCCACCAGAGGAACGGGTTGCCGATGGTGATCACGCCGCGGTACGTCGTCCCTCCCACGAAGTAGTACCACACGGGACGGTAGTCGACGATCCACGTGAAGGCGGGGGAGGCGTAGGTGTGGGTGGCCTTGAGGTGCAGGCTGAAGTACTCCGCCTGGCGCTGGAGCTCCCACCAGTCGGCGAACGTGTGGCCGCTGGCGAAGTACTGCACGTAGCTGAGGACGTAGAGCGCGGCCGGGATGAGGATGAACAGGGCGACGACGCGCAGCGCCCCGGGGAGCGCGCGCACGAAGGCGGGCCGTGCCGAGGGCACGTCCCCGAGAAGATGGGCGGGCGCCGCCGCGGCGTCCGTCGCCGGCGCCCTGTCGCGCAGCCAGGCGATGAAGATGAGGACGGCCGCCGCAATCAGAGCAAGGCCGCCGGACCACTTCGTGGCGGCGGCCATGCCGCCCGCGGCGGCGCAGAGGACCAGCCAGCGCACGTGGCGCCCGTCCTGGACATAGCGCAGCGCGAGCAGGATGCAGAGCACGCTCCACACGCCGACGAACACGTCCAGCGTGGCGATCCGCGACTGCGCGATGCCCAGCGTATCGGCGGCGGCAAACGCCAGGGCGATCAGCGCCCACGGCGGCGGCAGGCCGAGGCGGCGCGCCAGCGGATAGACGCAGGCCAGCATCACGAGGCCGGCGATGACGGCGGGAAAGCGCCAGCCGAAGGCGCGGTCGCCGAACAGCAGGATGCCCGCGGCGATGGCGAACTTGCCCATCTCCGGGTGCGGCCAGGACACCTCGGCGCCGGGCTCCCAGCGCAGAGGCGCCGTGGGCCCGACGCGGCCGTCGACGATGGCCTTGGCGTCCTTGGCGTAGTACACCTCGTCGAACATGTACTCGGCCGGGGTGGCCACCTGCCACAGGCGCAGCGCCGCCGAGATCAGCAGGATGAGCGCGACCGCCAGTGTGATGCGGCGCCGGCGAACCGGATCGGCTATGGGGACCGGTGGTGCCAGCACTGGGTTCGCGAGACTCCTTTGGGCGACCTGCGTTGGGGGCCATTATAGTCGTGCGCGACTGCGCTCGCGCGCGGCCGCGAGGAGCGCTGCCCGCGCGGGCCGCCGGACCTCTGCCGCGCTGGCGCGCGCGAGGTGGTGCGGTGCTCCGTTCCGGCACGGCGCGCTGCTTGGCCGCGCTGCGGGTTCGTGATAGAACTCCGCAGATTTGTGTCGCGGCCGCGCGCGCGGCCGCGCGCCTGCATCCTGCCCACACGTCTACCGAGAGTGGAGGCTTCGATAGATGGCTGACGAGAGAACGTTGACGATTCCGGGCCAGGGCATAGGCCCGATGGGCGAGCGCGGTACGATCACCGCCACGCTGCGCGACGCCACCGGCAACCCGGGCCCGCTGGGCCTCATGGCGTTCGGGCTCACCACGGTGCTTCTGAACGTCCACAACGCCGGGCTCATCCCGCTCAGCGGCATCATCCTTGCGATGGGCGTGTTCTACGGCGGCCTCGCTCAGGTGATCGCCGGCATCATGGAGTGGAAGAAGAACAGCACCTTCGGCATGACCGCGTTCCTCTCCTACGGCTTCTTCTGGCTGACGTTCGTCGGCATCTTCGCGTTTCCCAAGTGGATGGGCTCGGCCGGCCTCGAGCTCGGCGCCACGAGCACGGCTCTCGGTTACTACCTGCTGGCCTGGGGCCTGTTCACCGTGCTCATGTTCGTCGGCACGCTGCGCATCAACCGCTCGCTGCAGACCGTGTTCCTGAGCCTGACCGTGCTGTTCGTGCTGCTCGCCATCGGCGAGTGGACGGGCAATGCGACGATCACCAAGATCGCCGGCTGGGAGGGCATCTTCGTGGGCCTCTCGGCCGTCTACGGCTCGATCGCGCAGGTCTGGAACGAGCTTTACGGCCGCGTGGTGCTGCCGATCGGGCCGTACCGCGGGAAGTAAGACGAGCGCGCGGGCGCGGCGGCGCTCCGCGACGCGAGACGCGACGGGCCGGGGCTGCGCAAGGCAGCCCCGGCCCGTCGCCCTCGCGTGGGGCCGCCGGCACTTCGTCCGGCGGCCCCCCGCGCTTTGTCTACCAGTCGATGGCGTCCACAGCGGCCTTCTCCCAGCGCAGCTCGCAGAGGATCGTCGTCATGGCGGGGTCGTAGGCGGGCGGCGGATAGGTCGACAGCTTGGGTCCGAAGAGCTGAGGGCCGCCGCCCGTGGCCCACGAGCCGTACCCGGGCTGGGCGGTCATGTCCGCGCAGAGGCCCGTGATCAGCACGGCGCTGGACTTCACCAGGCGCAGCGTCGCGTTCACGCCCGTGTTGTCGGCGGGCAGGGAGTAGATGCGGCGCGTCACCTGCGGGCTCGGCAGCGGCGCGCCGCCCGACGGTGAGAACCAGCGTCCCACCGTCGAGGTGCCGCTCCAGTAGCGCACCATCGCCGCGTCGTACTTCAGGGTGATGACCTGCACGGGCGTGCCCGTGCTGCTGTCGTAGGAGGTCAGCGTGCTCTTGGCTCCTTGCTCGTCGGAGCCGGTGGCCGCCATCACGGCGGCGATCACGGCGGGATCGTCGACGGCGCCCGAGGCCGTCACCTGCGGGTCACGCAGGACGGTGCGGGGCACGGCGCCGGTGTAGAGCACGAGCGTCAAGCCGTCCTGGCTCACCACCTTCCAGTCATGGTTGAGGAGCAGGGCGTAGCTCCCCGGCCGCGTGATCGTCGTCGAAGCGGTCGAGCTCACCATGCCGACGACCGCCCCGTCCTGCAGCCGCCGCCAGGCGTGAGCGGCGTACCGGTACACGGGCAGCTCGGTGCCGCTGAAGAGCGCCTTGGGAAGGGTGAAGGTCAAGGTGACGGCCGAGCGGAACTTGCCCGACCAGCGGCACGCGGCGCCGCGGAAGAAGACGTTGCCGTCGGGCAGCGGCGCCTCGGCGTCGGCCGCCGCTTCGTCAATGCTGTCCAGATCGGGCGCGGCTTTGCCGCGCAAAGCGCTGAGCTTGCCGACGAGCATGAGGCCGTCGTCCTGGGCGAGCACCACCTGCTGTCCCGCCGCCCGCGGCGGCGAGATGGCCGCGGCCGCCGCGAGCGTTCTGAGAGGCGCGGCCGAGGCCGCCGGCGCCGTGCCGAGGGCGAGGAGCAGGGTGAGCAGCAGGGCGAGAGCCGTGAGGCTCACGAGAAGTGTACGGTCTCGCGCCGCGTGCGGGGTGATGGCGTAGGCGTGGTCCATGGCAACCTCCTGTCGTCTCCTCTTCTTGTCGACGAGATCTGTCTCGCACTTGAGACCGGATTGGGCGCCGCGGCCTGCGCCGGCGCGCCCGGGTATATCCTTGCCGCGCTACGGCAACGCCCCGCGACGGGATCCCCGCCGCGTCTTCCCGGAGGTGACCATGAGCGCCACGAGCAAGTTGAGCCCCGCCGTCGCCGCCGACTTCGTGCTGCGCGGCGCCGGCGAGCTGGTCACGATGAGCGCCCCGCCCGCCGCCGGCCTCGGGGCGCTCGCCGGCGGCGCCTTGGCGGCGAAAGACGGCGTGATCGTCTGGGTGGGGCGCGAGGCGGAGCTGCCGCAGGCAGTGGACCTCGCGCCGGACGGCCTCGACGTGGACGCCGAGGGGCGCTGCGTGCTGCCCGGCTTCGTCGACGCGCACACGCACGCGCCGTTTGCCGGGTCGCGGGCCGCCGAGTACGGCGAGCGGCTCGCCGGAGTGAGCTACGGCGACATCCTCGCTCGCGGCGGCGGCATCAACGTCACCGTGAAGGCGACGCGCCAGGCCTCGGAAGAGGAGCTGGCGCGGCTCTGCCGCCGGCGCTACGACAGCATGCTGCGCCACGGCACGACGACCGCCGAGGTCAAGAGTGGCTACGGCCTCACCGCGGCCGCCGAGGCCAAGCAGCTCCGCGCGGCCGCCACGCCTCATGCGCTGCGCCGCGAGCTCACCTTTCTGGGGGCGCACATCGTTCCGCCCGAGTACGACGGGCGCGCCGACGACTTCATCCGCCTCGTCTGCGACGAGATGACCCCCGCCTGCGCGCCGCTGGCGCGCTGGTGCGACGTCTTCTGCGACGAGGGCGCGTTCAGCGTCGGGCAGGCGCGGCGCGTACTGGTGGCGGGGCGCGCCGCCGGGCTTGGCCTGCGCATCCACGCCGACGAGCTGGCGCGCTCCGGCGGCTCGATGCTGGCCGCCGAGCTGGGCTGCGCCTCGGCCGATCATCTGATCCACGCTACCTGGGAGGAGATCGCGGCGATGAAGGCCGCCGGCGTGGTCGCCGTCATGCTGCCCGGCACCAGCTACACGCTGGGCATCCCGTTCGCCCCGGCGCGGGCCTTTCTGGAAGCCGGGGTGATCATCGCTCTGGCGAGCGATTTCAACCCCGGCACCTGCGACTGCGAGAACCTGCAGATGATGATCTCGCTGGCCTGCCAGGGCATGAGGCTCACGCCCGACGAGGCGCTCTACGCGGCCACGGTCGGCGGCGCGGCGGCGCTGCGCCGCGGCGACGTCGGCAGTCTCGAGGTGGGCAAGCGCTGCGACTTCAGCGTGCTCGTCGCCGAGAGCCGCACCGAGCTGCCCTATCACTTCGGCGTCAACCTGGTGAGCGACGTCGTGCTGGGGGGCCGGGTCGTCGTGCAGGACGGGGTCGTCCCGCGCGCTGCGCCGGCCCCGGTGCCGCCCCGCGAGCCTGCCGCGCAATTCCCTGCAGGCCCTTCCCTCGAGCAAGGAGGCGCGGCATGACGCTCGTCGAGTGCGTCCCCAACTTCTCCGAGGGCCGGCGGCCCGAGGTCATCGACCAGATCGTCGCCGCCATCGCCGCGGTCGACGGCGTGCACGTGCTCGACCGCCAGAGCGACGCCATCCACAACCGCTGCGTGATCACCTTCGTGGGGACCGACGAGGCGGCCGCGCAGGCCGCCTTCGGCGGCATCGCCGCGGCCGCCCGCCTCATCGATCTCAACGTCCACGACGGCGCGCACCCGCGCTTCGGCGCCGCCGACGTCGTCCCGTTCGTGCCCATCAAGGAGGACGACATGCCGATGTGCGTGGCCCTGGCACGCGGGCTGGCACTTCGCGTCGGCACGGAGCTCGACATACCCGCGTACCTCTACGAGGACGCGGCCCGCCGCCCCGCGCACCAGAACCTCGCCGACGTGCGTCGCGGCGAGTTCGAAGGGCTGCGCGAGGCCATCCTCACCGACCCGGGACGGGCGCCCGACGAAGGCCCCCGGCGCCTGCATCCCACCGCCGGCGCCGTGGCCATCGGCGCGCGCCCGCCGCTGATCGCCTACAACGTCAATCTCGACAGCGACGACGTCGAGCTGGCCCGCGAGATCGCCGTCGCCATCCGCGAGCGCGACGGCGGCTTCCCCAAGGTCAAGGCCATGGGGCTGGCGCTGGCCGACTGCGTGCAGGTGTCCATGAACCTCGTGGATTACCGCGTGACTTCCATGCACACGGCCTACGAAGAGGTCGCGCGGCGTGCCGCCGCGCGTGGGGTGCGGGTGCGCGAGAGCGAGGTCGTCGGCCTGCTCCCCGAGGCGGCGCTCGTCGACGTCGCCCGGCGGGCGCTCATGGCCACGGGCTTCACGCAGCAGCAGGTCCTCGAGGCGCGCGTTCTGGATCTGCTCACCGGGTCGTGAGCGCGTAGGACGACCGCGCGCGGCCGTCTCTGCCGCCGCGCGCGCTTGCGGCGCACGTGCACGGTTTTCCGTCCGCCCCCGCTCCTATCATCTGCCTTGACACGAACATGGGTTCGCCCTAAGCTCCATACGAACGTATGTTCGCCACCAAGGGAGGAACGGTGCAAGGCCTCACACCGCGACAGCAGCAAGTTCTCGAGTTCATCCGCGTGAGCCTGCGCGACAACGGCTATCCGCCGACGGTGCGCGAGATCTGCGCGGCGCTGCACCTGTCGTCGCCGTCCACGGTGCACGCGCACCTCGCCAATCTCGAGCGCCTGGGGCTCATCAAGCGCGATCCCACCAAGCCGCGCGCTCTCGACGTCGTGCAAGATCTCCGCCCGCGGCGTCCGCTGCCGCTGGTCGGCCGCGTCGCCGCCGGCCGGCCCATCCTCGCCGAAGAGAACATCGAAGAGCTCATCGACGTGCCTGCCTTCCTGCGCCGCGACGACGACGATTTCGTGCTGCGCGTGCAGGGCGACTCCATGGCCGACGCCGGCATCTTCAACGGCGACTTCATCGTGGTGCACGCGCAGGATCAAGCGCAGAACGGCGAGATCGTCGTGGCACTGGTCGGCGACGAGGCCACCACCAAGCGCTTCTACAGCGAGGGCCGTACCGTGCGCCTGCAGCCCGAGAACGAGCTCTACGAGCCCATCATCGTCAATGCCGACGAGGTAGAGCTCGTCGGCCGAGTCGTGGGGGTCCTTCGCCGGCTATGAACAGCTTGCCTCTCGCCACAGTCGCCTGCCCGACGCTCGCCGACACCGTCGACGAGGCGCTCGCCGCCGCGCTCGCCGGGCGCGGCGAGCCCTGCCTGTGGTGCGGAGGCCCGGCCGTCACGGTCGTGCGCGCCGACATCTGGAGCGGCCAGGTCACGGTGCGCTGCCACGAGTGCGGCAGCGAGCTCAGCGGCGTCGTGCCGCGCCACTTGCGTGAGGTGCGCAGGTGAGCGCGGGGCGTCCGCAGCGCGGGGCCTCGACGGCAGGGGCTGCGCAGTACCGCGCGATCGCCTCACGCGGCGCCGGGCGGCGCCCGAGCAGCCGGGCCGGCCGGCGCCAGCTTCGCCGGCGCCGCCTCGCCGGCCTCTTGCGCTTCGTCGTCTTCCTCCTGCTCATCTTCTTGGCGGTGTGGGCCGGCGTGCGCGTCGCCCACGCGGGCACCGTCGGCAGCGCCTACGCCGGCCACAAGTACGTCGTGAGCAGCGGCGACACGCTGTGGAACATCGCCGCCCACGAGTACGGCGCGGCCTTCGATCTGCGCCGCGCCGTCTACAAGATCCGCGAGGCCAATCACCTCGACGCGTCCAGCGTCTCGCCGGGCGAGCGTCTCACGCTGCCCTACCTCGAGGAGTAGGGGCGCAGGGCTTCGCGTGCGTGCGCTATACTTGCCCGGCGCCGGGACGTGGCGCAGCCTGGTAGCGCACCTGCTTTGGGAGCAGGGGGTCGGCGGTTCGAATCCGCCCGTCCCGACCACATTTCTTTCTGGGCGGGAGTAGCTCAGTTGGTAGAGCATCAGCCTTCCAAGCTGAGGGTCGCGGGTTCGAGACCCGTCTCCCGCTCCACTGCCCGCCTTCCGGTCGCGCTCCAGCCGCAGACGCCCGTCGCCGCGCGATAGCCAACTCCCGCGCCCGTAGCTCAGCTGGATAGAGCAGGAGACTTCTAATCTTCAGGTCGCAGGTTCGAATCCTGCCGGGCGCGCCATCACTTCGGGAAAGTCCTGCTCAAGCCGCTTTGCGGGCGCCGGGCAGCGCTTCGCATGGCCTCCGGAGAGGCCATCCGTTCTCCGAACGCACCAGCCGTGGCAGCCGCGGGAGCCGCTGCGGCGGGGTAGTACTGTGAGGGAAGATAAGGAATCTCGGCGAATCCCTGTCTTCCCCCCGGCAATCGAGCCTGCGGACGGCCGTACGCGACCCGACAGTCAAGGAATCCATGTCTTCCCTTTTCGCACTACCCCGCGCCGCAGCCGTCGGGGTCGGCGCGGCCGCCGGGCGCGCCCGCCGGGGATGGTCATGTGGCCGAAATCGTGGCCTTTCCGTCACCCCCGTCCGTTAGTATGGGTGGACGATGCCTTCAGGCGGGTGCGGACCTGACGGCTTCATTGACTGCGCTTGCAGTCACCCGGGTCATTGGTCATTCCTTCATGGGGGTGGTCGAGTGGATGCGTTCGCGATTCGCGACCGGCTGGTCAGGGACTACGCCGAGTACGTGCGCAGCTTCATCACCGTCAAAGACCCGAGGATGGAGCAGTACGTCGATGACGTCCTCGCCGGCGGGACGCTCTGGCCGGAGCCGCTGATCCAGCTCAATCCGGCCTTCGAAGCCGGCGAGTCGCTCGCGGACCTCATCGCCGACAAGGCGCTGCACCCCGAGTGCGCGCATATCTTCTGCATGAAGACAGCCGACGACACGATCGGCGTGCCGCTGCGGCTCCACCGTCATCAGAGCGAGGCTATCCGCATCGCGGGGTCGGGCCGCAACTACGTGCTCACGACCGGCACCGGTTCGGGCAAGAGCCTCGCCTACATCATCCCGATCGTGGACCAGGTGCTGCGGTTGGGGGCGGGCAAGGGCATCCGCGCCATCGTCGTCTACCCGATGAACGCGCTGGCCAACAGCCAGGTCAAGGAGCTCGGCAAGTTCCTCGAGCTGGGCTATCCCGAGGGCCATCCGCCGGTGACCTTTGCGAGGTACACGGGCCAGGACTCGGACGAGCGGCGTCAGGAGATCCTGGCCCATCCGCCGGACATCCTGCTGACCAACTACGTGATGCTCGAGCTGATCCTTACGCGGCCGCGCGACAAGAAACTGATCGCGGCCGCCGACGATCTGCGCTTCCTCGTGCTCGACGAGCTGCACACCTACCGCGGTCGCCAGGGCGCGGACGTGGCGATGCTCGTGCGCCGGGTCCGCGACCGGCTATCGAAGGGCAAGCTGCAGTGCGTCGGTACGTCCGCCACGCTCGCGGCCGGGGGCGGCTTCGACGAGCAGCGTCAGAAGGTGGCGGTGGTCGCCACGAGGCTGTTCGGCGACGTCGTGGCGCCGGACTGCGTGATCGGCGAGACGCTGCGCCGGGCCACGCCGGTGCGTGCGGTCGAGGATCCGTCGTTCGTTGATGACCTGCGCGCCTGCGTCAGCCGGTCCGAGCGCGAGCTGCCGGCGGACTACGAGGCGTTCGTGCAGGATCCGCTCTCGAGCTGGATCGAGACGACCTTCGGCATCGCCGAGGGCGATGACGGGCGCCTGGTTCGCGCACGTCCGCGCTCGGTGACGAGCTCGGCGACGGATGCGGATCAGGCCGGCGGCTCCACGAGGGCCGGCGCGGCGCGCGATCTGGCGGAGCTCACCGGGGTCGACGAGGACGTCTGCGCGCACGCGATTCAACGCATGCTGCTGGCGGGCGCGGCCTGTGAGCCCAAGTCGGGCTCGAACACGCGCCCGTTCGCCTTCAGGCTGCATCAGTTCATCAGTCGCGGCGACACGATCTACTCGACGCTCGAACCCGCCGGCGACCGGCACGTCACGGTCTACGGTCAGCAGTGGGCGCCCGGCAGCGAAGATCGCCGCATCCTTCTGCCCGTGTCCTTCTGTCGCGAGTGCGGCCAAGAGTACTACACGGTGTGGCGTCGCGAGGCGGAGGCCGGGGGCGCGCTTGGGGCCGGGGGCGCGCTGGAGACCAGCGGCGCGCTTGGGGCCGACGGGGCGCCGCGCCCGACGCAGTACTCACAGCGCCGCCTCGGCCGGCTCACCGACGAGGAAGACAGTGAGCCGGGCTACCTGTTCATCGACGAGACCTGTCCGTGGCCTGACGATGCCGCCGAGATCATCGCGCGCCTGCCGGAGGACTGGCTCGACGACAAGGGCCTGGTGCGCAAGGACCGCAAGAAGTGGGTGCCGCGCACGGTGGCCGTGTTGCCCGACGGCAGCCAGAGCAGCGGCGGCAGCCGGAGCGGCGGCGGCAGCGCGGGCGAGGAGGGGCTGCGCTGCCATTTCGTGCCCGCCCCCTTCCGCTTCTGCCCGAGCTGCGGCATCTCGTATGCCTTCACGCAGCGCTCGGACCTCGGCAAGCTGGGCTCGCTGGCCACGGAGGGGCGGAGCACGGCGACCACGCTCCTGAGCCTGGGGACGGTGCGCAGCCTGAAGGCGGCCGAGGATCTCACGCCGGCGGCGCAGAAGCTCCTCAGCTTCACAGACAACCGGCAGGATGCCTCGCTGCAGGCCGGGCACTTCAACGACTTCATCGAGGTCGGGGTGCTGCGCTCCGGGCTCTTTCAGGCCGCCCTCGGCGCCGGCGACGCGGGCCTGAGCTTCGACGAGCTGACGCAGAGCGTGTACGACACCCTGGCTCTGCCGTTCGAGCAGTATGCGAGCAACCGCGAAGCCATCCTGCAGGCGCGGCAGAACACCGACGCGGCGCTGAGGAACGTGCTCGGCTACCGGCTGTACCGCGATCTGCAGCGCGGCTGGCGCGTCACCTCGCCAAACCTCGAGCAGACCGGCCTGCTGACCATCGACTACGCGCTGCTCGGCGAGCTCGCCGCCATGGAAGAGGTGTGGCAGGGCGCGCACCCGGCACTTGCCGAATCCGCGCCCGAGAAGCGCGCCGGCGTGGCCGCCGTGCTGCTCGACTACATGCGCCGCGAGCTGGCCATCAAGGTGGACTATCTGGACGCCGGCTACCAGGAGAAGATCCTGCAGCAGAGCAACCAGTATCTGGTCGCGCCGTGGGCGATCGACGAGAACGAGGAGATGAAGCACGCGGCGATCCTGTACCCGCGGTCCAAGACCCGCGGCGACTACCGCGGGCACGTGTACCTGTCGGCGCGCAGCGGCCTGGCGCTGTACCTGCGTCGTCAGACGACCTTCCCCGATCACGCGCTGAAGCCCGACGACTCCGGCCAGATCATCAAGGACCTGCTGCACGCGCTGGCGCGCGGCGGCCTCGTGGAGATCGTCGACCGGCCGAAGAAGGACGACGAGGCGCCCGGCTACCAGTTGCAGGCCGGGTGCATGCGCTGGCGCGCCGGCGACGGCAGCGAGGGGCACTGGGATCCGATCAGGGTGCCGACGCTGTCGCAGGATCGCGGGCGCCGCACCAACCCCTTCTTCGTCAAGTTCTATCGCGAGACCGCCGGCGAGTGCCAAGGGATCCACGCGCGCGAGCACACCGCTCAGGTGCCGTACCGGGACAGGGAGGAGCGTGAAGAGGCGTTCCGCGCCGGCCGACTCCCGGTTCTGTACTGTTCGCCGACGATGGAGCTCGGCATCGACATCGCCGAGCTCAACGCGGTGAACATGCGCAACGTGCCGCCGACGCCGGCCAACTACGCGCAGCGGAGCGGGCGGGCAGGGCGCAGCGGCCAGCCCGCGCTCGTCTACACCTACTGCGCCACCGGCAACTCGCACGACCAGTACTACTTCAAGCGCCCCGAGGACATGGTCGCCGGCGCCGTCACGCCGCCGCGGCTCGACCTCGCCAATGAGGACCTCCTGCGCGCCCACGTGCAGGCGATCTGGCTGTCGGAATCCGGCATGAATCTGGGGAAGTCGCTGCGCGACGTGCTCGACATCGAGGGCCAGCCGCCGGCGCTCACGCTGCAGCCGCACGTGGTGGCCGATCTCGACAACAAAGGCTCGCGGCAACGCGCCCTGAAGAGGGCGAAGCAGGTGCTGGCGACCATCGGCGACGAGCTGGATGCGGCCGCGTGGTACGACGACGAGTGGCTCGAGCGCGTGATCCGCGAGCTGGACCTCGAGTTCGAGAAGGCCTGCCGGCGCTGGCGGACGCTCTACCGCTCCGCCTACGAGCAGGCCGATCGTCAGCACAAGATCAGCCTGGACCAGTCGCGGCCCAACGAGGACCACCGGCGCGCGGAGGCGCTGCGTCGCGAGGCGCTCGCCATGATCCAGCTGCTGCGCGACGTCGACAGCGTCGCGCAGTCCGACTTCTACAGCTACCGGTACTTTGCCAGCGAGGGCTTTCTGCCGGGCTACAGCTTCCCGCGTCTGCCGCTCTCGGCGCTCATCCCGGCGCGCAGGATGAAGACTGACTTCGACTTTCTTTCGCGGCCGCGCTTCCTGGCGATCTCGGAGTTCGGCCCGCGGGCGCGCGTGTACCACGAGGGTTCGCAGTACATCATCAACAAGGTGATCCTGCCGATCGGGGACGAGGAGCCGCTGACCAGGCGACTCAAGCTCTGCGAGGCGTGTGGCTACCTGCATCCGGTGGACGACGAGCACGACCCCGACCTCTGCGAGCGCTGCGGCGTGCCGCTACCCTCGGCGATGCAGCACCTGTTCCGCCTGCAGAACGTGGCGACGCGCAGGCTGGAGCGCATCACCAGCGACGAGGAAGAGCGTCAGCGTCAAGGGTACGAGCTGGTCACCGGGGTGCGCTTTAACGAGCACAAGGGTCAGCGGGGCGCACGCACGGCGCAGGTCGTCCACGATGATGAGCCGCTGCTCGAGCTCACCTACGCGCCCAGCGCGACGCTGTGGCGCATCAACAAGGGCTGGCGGCGGCGCGCCAACCCCGCCGAGCTGGGCTTCGTGCTCGATGTGGAGCGCGGCTACTGGGCCAAGAACGAGCTGGAGAAGGAGTCTGACCCGGACGACCCGATCTCGGCGCTCAAGGAGCGCGTGATCCCGTTTGTGGACGACACGCGCAACTGCCTCATCGTGGAGCCTCGCGGCGAGATGGGCAGCGCCGACATGGCGTCGCTGCAGGCGGCGCTGAAGAACGCCATGCAGGTGTGCTTCCAGCTCGAAGACGGGGAGCTGGCCGCGGAGCCGCTTCCTGCGGAAGCCGACCGCCGCCAGATCCTCTTCTACGAAGCGGCCGAGGGCGGCGCCGGCGTGCTGCGCCAGCTCGCGGAGGACCCGGAAGTGCTCGCGCAGGTGGCGCGCACGGCGCTCGAGCTCTGCCACTTCGATCCCGACACGGGCGAGGACCTGCGGCGCGCCCGCCGCGCTCACGAAGACTGCCAGGCGGCCTGCTACGACTGCCTCATGACCTACTCCAATCAGCGCGACCACGCGCTGCTCGACCGTCACGCCATCCGCTGGCTGCTGGAGGCGCTGCGCGACGGCGACGTGCGGCCCTCGCCGACGTCGGACAGTCGCGCCGATCATCTGGCGATGCTCAAGCGCATGTGCGATTCGCAGCTCGAGGAGCGCTGGCTCGACCACATCGAGGGCCAGGGCCTGCGCCTGCCCAGCGCCGCGCAGGTGCTCATGGCGTCGTGCGGCACGCGGCCCGATTTCATCTACGAGGAGCAGCACGCCGTGGTCTACGTCGACGGGCCGGCGCACGACTACCCGGAGCGCCAGAACCGCGACCGCGAGCAGGAAGAGGCGCTCGAAGACGACGGATTCACCGTGGTGCGCTTCGATCTGCACGAGCACTGGGACGACGTGGTCGCCGCGCACCGCTTCGTGTTCGGCGAGGGGCGGGCGTGAGCTTCGCCATCGGCTCGCTGGTCAGGGCCCGCGACCGCGAATGGGTCGTCCTGCCCGACTCGACGGACGACCTGCTCATGCTGCGCCCGCTGGGCGGCACCGACGAAGAGGTCACCGGCATCCTCGTGCCGCTCGAGCGCGTCGAATCGGCCTCGTTCGATCCGCCCGACTCCTCGAAGCCCGGCGACTACCGCTCGGGGCGGCTGCTTCGCGACGCCGTGCGTTTGGCGTCGCGGAGCACCGCCGGCCCGTTCCGCTCGTTCGGCAACATCGCCGTGGAGCCGCGCTCGTACCAGCTCGTGCCGCTGCTCATGGCGCTCAAGCTGGACCCGGTGCGGCTCCTCATCGCGGACGACGTCGGCATCGGCAAGACGGTGGAGGCGCTGCTCATCGCCCGCGAGATGCTCGACCGCGGCGACGCGAGGCGCCTCACGGTGCTCTGCCCGCCGCACCTGGCGCGGCAGTGGCAGGGGGAGCTGCGCGAGAAGTTCCATCTGGACGCGCAGCTCGTGCTGCCCAGCACCGTGAATCGCCTGGAGAAGCAGTGCCGCTTTGCCGAGTCGGTGTTCGAGCGCTACCCCTTCACGGTGGTCTCCGCCGACTTCATCAAGCAGGAGTCGCGCCGCCATGAGTTTCTGCAGGCGGCGCCCGAGCTGGTGATCGTCGACGAGGCGCACACCTGCGTGGAGGCGGGCGGCAGCGGCCGCGGCTCGCACCAGCGCTACAAGCTCGTGCGCGCCCTGGCGGAGAGCCGCGGCGCCGACGGCCGCCCCGACCGGCACATGATCTTCGTGACGGCCACGCCGCACAGCGGCAAGGAGGAGGCCTTCCGCTCGCTGCTCGGCCTCTTGCGCCCCGAGTTCGCGGACCTGCCGGAAGAGTTGGGCGGCGAGGCGCACAAGGCCGACCGCCGCGCCATCGCCGCGCACTTCGTGCAGCGCCGGCGCGGCGACATCCGCAGCTACCTGGGCGACGAGACGCCGTTCCCCGAGCGCGACGAGGCCGAAGAAGCGTACTCGCTGACGCCCGCCTACAAGGCGCTCTTCGAGAGCGCGATCGCCTACGCGCGCGAGTCGGCGCAGAAGGGCGCGGGGGAGTCGCAACATCGTCGCCGCGTGCGCTGGTGGTCGCTGCTCGCGCTGCTCGGTTCGCTCTCGTCGAGTCCGGCGGCCGCGGCCGAGACGCTGCGCACGCGCGCCGCGGGCGCCGACACCGAGACGGCCGAAGAGGCTGACGCCGTCGGCCGCCGCAGCGTCTTCGACCTGATGGAGGACGAGGCCGGCGAGGGCCTCGATGTGGCTCCCGGCAGCGACTTCACGCTGGACGACGATATCGGCCGCCGCGAGCGCGCCAAGCTGCTCGACATGGCGCGCCAGGCCGAGGAGCTCAAGGGTCTCAAGGGCGACGCCAAGCTGGCCAAGGCCGCCGACATCGTCGAGGCGCTGCTGCGGGAGGGCCGCCGGCCGATCGTCTTCTGCCGCTTCATCCCCACCGCCGACTACGTGGCCGACGGCCTGCGCGCCGCGCTGGCCAAGCGCAGGGGTCTCAAAGACGTCGAGATCGAGAGCATCAGCGGCCTGCTGCCGCCGGCGGAGCGCGAGGCGCGCATCGAGAAGCTCGGCGGGGCGCCCACCGAGCACCGCGTGCTGGTCTGCACCGACTGCCTCAGCGAGGGCATCAACCTGCAGGAGCACTTTGACGCCGTGATGCACTACGACCTCTCGTGGAACCCCACCCGCCACGAGCAGCGCGAGGGCCGCGTGGACCGCTACGGCCAGCCCAAGAAGCGCGTGCGCGTGGTCACTTATTGGGGCAGGGACAGCCAGATCGACGGCATTGTGCTCGACACCTTGGTGCGCAAGCAGAAGACGATCCGTTCGGACCTCGGGATCACTGTGCCGGTGCCGATCGAGGGCGAGAACGTGGTGGAGGCGATCTTCGAAGGGTTGCTGCTGCGTGAGCAGACCGGCGGGGCGCAGGATCGCCTCCCGGGACTCGAGGAGTTCCTCAAGCCGAAAGCCGAGGACCTCGACCTCAAGTGGACGAACGCGGCGGAGCGCGAGAAACGCTCGCGGACGATGTTCGCGCAGGAGGGCATCAAGGCCGGCGACGTGCAGCGCGAGCTGGACGAAGAGCGCGCCGCAGTCGGCTCCAGCGCCGCTGTGAGGGACTTCGTCTGCACGGCGCTGGAGATGAACGGCGCCGTGGTGGACGCACGCAAGGACGGCGCCGTGCGCCTCGATCTCGGCGCCCTGCCCGTGGCACTGCAGGACGCGATCCGCTCAGAGGGCGCCGACGGCAGCGCCGGCAAGCTGCGGGCGCGCTTCGAGATGCCCATCGGCGACGACGAGGTGTACCTGAGCCGGACGCATCCGCTGGTCAGCGGCCTCGCGAGCTACGTGATGGACGCCGCCCTCGACCCGGTGCTGCAGGACGGCGACTCCGGGCGGCCGGTGGCGCGGCGCTGCGGCGCCATCCGCACCGGCCAGGTGGCGACGCGCACGACCGTGCTCCTTGCGCGCTGCCGCTACAAGGTCGTGACCAAGCGCGCCGGAGCCGAGCCGCTCGAACAGCTCGCAGAGGAGTGCCTCGTGCTCGGCTTCGAGGGCGCGCCCGAGAACGCGCGCTGGGTGGCGGGCGAGCAGCTCGAGGCACTGCTGCGCGCGGCCCCCGACGCCAACATCGCGCCGGAGCAGGCCGCGAGCTTCGTGCAGAAGGTGATCGACGGCCGAGATGAGCTCGAGGGCCATTTGGCGGCCGTGGCCATCGCGCGCTGCGAGGCGCTCGCCGACGCGCACAAGCGCGTGCGCGCGGCCGCCCAGCAGCGCGGCGTCACCTACGAGGTTCGCCCGCAGGGCGCGCCCGACGTGCTCGGCATCTACGTGTACCTGCCGGCGCAGGCGGCCGCGGGAGGCGCGCCGTGAGCCGCACCCGCGACCTCTTCGCCGCCGTGCACAGCGAGGGCAACCTGCTGCCGCCCGACCTGCTGCAGCGGCTGATGGACCGCGACAAGGCGCTGCCCGGCCTGGCGCCGGCCGACTACCACCACGACGGCGAGCGCCTCAACGAGCTGGCGGCCGCGAGCTGGCTGCGCCTGCAGGGCCGCTGGCTGGCGTTCCAGGAGGCTCGCGCGAAGCTGCCCGTCGACGACCCCGGCACCACAGTGACCCGCGAGCGCTGGCTGCTGCCGCTCTTCCAGGAGCTCGACTACGGCCGCTTGCAGACCGCCAAAGCGGTCGAGCTGGGCGGCCGCTCCTACGCCGTCTCGCACGCCTGGCCGCCGGCGCCGATCCACCTCGTGGGCTGCAACGTCGCGCTCGACCAGAAGACGGCCGGCGTGGCCGGCGCCGCGCGCACCAGCCCGCACAGCCTGGTGCAGGAGCTGCTCAACCGCTCCGACGACCACCTCTGGGCGTTTGTGAGCAACGGCCTGCGCCTGCGCCTGCTGCGTGACAACGTGAGCCTCAGCCGCCAGGCCTACGTCGAGCTCGACCTCGAGGCGATGATGGAGGGCGAGCTGTACTCCGACTTCGTGCTGCTGTGGCTGCTCTGCCACCAGTCGCGGGTGGAGGGGGAGCGGCCCGAGGAGTGCTGGCTCGAGAAGTGGTCGCAGGAGGCGCAGCGGCAGGGCGTGCGCGCGCTCGATGGGCTGCGCAAGGGCGTCGAGCGCGCGATCTCGTCACTGGGCTCCGGCTTCCTGAAGCAGGCCGGCAACCAGGAGCTGCTCGAGAAGCTGCGCGACGGCCGCCTCGACAAGCAGGACTACTACCGGCAGCTTCTGCGCATGGTGTACCGCCTGCTCTTTCTGTTCACCGCGGAGGATCGCGGTCTGCTACTCGACCCGGCGGCGTCCGAGGCGGCGGCGCAGACGTACGCCGCCTACTACTCCGCGGAGCGCCTGCGTCACCTGGCCGAGCGTCGCCGCGGCTCGCGGCATACCGACCTCTTCGAGAGCCTCCACCTGGTGATGCAGAAGCTCGGCGGCGACGGCTGCCCAGAGCTCGGCCTGCCGCCGCTGGGCAGCATGCTGTTCGCGGATGAATCGGTCGTAGACTTGCTCGGCTGTCGCCTCGCCAACCGCGACCTCCTCGAGGCAGTGCGCAACCTCGCCTTCACCAGCGACCGTCGCTCGCTGCGCCCCATCGACTTCCGCAACCTCGGCGCCGAGGAGCTCGGCTCGGTCTACGAGTCGCTGCTCGAGATGCAGCCCGATCTGAACCGCGAGGCGGCGACCTTCGCGTTGCGCGTGGTGAGTGGCAGCGAGCGCAAGACCACCGGCAGCTACAGCACGCCATCGAGCCTCACCCAATGCCTGCTCGACACGGCGCTCGACCCCGTCATCGACGAGCGCCTCAAGGCGGCCGCAACAGGGGAGCGCGAGCGCGCCCTCCTCGACCTCAAGATCTGCGACTCGGCCTGCGGCTGCGGCCACATCCTCATCGGCGCCGCCCACCGCCTGGCGCGCCGGCTCGCCGCCGTGCGCACCGGCGACGACGAGCCGTCCCCCCAGGCCCTGCGCCAGGCCCTGCGCGACGTGATCAGCCACTGCATCTACGGCGTCGACATCAACCCCATGGCGGTCGAGCTCTGCAAGGTGAACCTGTGGATGGAGGCGCTCGAGCCCGGCAAGCCGCTCTCGTTTCTCGACCACCGCATCCAGTGCGGCAACAGCCTGCTCGGCGTCACGCCGGCGCTGCTGCGCGAGGGCATCCCCGACGACGCCTTCAAGGCCATCGAGGGCGACGACAAGAAGGTGTGCACAGAGCTGCGCAAGCAGAACAGAAAGGAGCGCATGGGCCAGACGAGCCTGTTCGGGCGCGCCTTGGAGCCCTGGGAGCGCCTCGGCAGCCTCGCCAGCGGCATGATGGACCTCGACGACATCGACGACGCCACCCCCGAGGGCGTGCGCGAGAAGCAGGCGCGCTACGAGCGCGTGGTGCGCTCGAGCGATTACCTGTACGGCAAGCTGTTCGCCGACGCGTGGTGCGCCGCGTTCGTCCAGCCCAAGACGAGAGAGACGACCTACCCGATCACCGAGGAGGTCTTCCGCAGGATCGAGGAGAACCCGCACGGCGTGCCCGTATGGTTGCCGGAGGAGGTGCAGCGGCTGGCCACGCGTTACAGGTTCTTCCACTGGCACCTACAGTTCCCCGACGTGTTTCGCGTGCCCGCGAGCGACCGAAGCGCCGAGAACGAGCAGACGGGCTGGAACGGCGGGTTCGATGTGGTGGTGGGCAACCCGCCGTGGGACACTCTGAGTCCAGACGCGAAGGAGTTCTTCTCGTCGTTCGATCCGCAAGTGCGCCATGTGGACAAGGTCCGGCAGGCGGCCATCATCGAAGAGCTCCTGACGTCACCCGACATAGAAAGCGTTTGGCGAACGACGCGCCGCGACCTCTTCGCCGGCGCTCACTTCATGAAGGACAGTGGTCGCTACCGACTGTTCGCCGAGGGCAATCTCGGCAAAGGCGATTTCAATGTCTTCCGCATGTTCATCGAAATCGCGCTCCAGACTGCGCGCGATGGCGGATTCGTCGCACAGCTTGTTCCGGAGGGCATCTACAACGGAGCCAACTGCGCTGCGATTCGAGCAGCGCTGTTCTCCGAGTGTTCGCTGCGAGAGTTGCTTGGTTTCGAGAACGCGCGTGAGGTGTGGTTCAAGGGGATCGATAGTCGGACGAAGTTCGCTCTCTACGCCGCCCGCCTTGGCGGCGACACTACTCGCTTTCACGCCTCCTTCAACATCCGGACATTGGCTGCCCTGAACGAGGCACGGCGAATGGGCGGCCTCAGCATTCCCACGTCGATGGTGCGGGAGTTCTCACCCGATGCGCTCGCCATCATGGAGCTTGCCGATCAGCGCGACATCGATGTCGCTACGAAGATGTATGCGCGCTGGCCCAAGTTCGGTGACGAAAGCGCCGGATCCCCCATGCGCACATACATGCGCGAGCTGGGCATGGGCAACGAGAACGGCGTCTTCGGGAGTGGTCGCAACGGGCTGCCGCTGTACGAAGGGCGGATGGTTGGCCAGTTCGACCACCGCGCCAAAGGATATCGGAGTGGGCGCGGCAGGTCTGCTGTCTGGCAAGACCTCACCTTTGGCAGCTCCGAGAAGTCTATCCAACCTCAGTGGCGGGTATCACCCGAGGACGTGCCGGGAAAGGCCCGAGGACGCACAGCGCGGTTTCGGACTGGGTTTTGTGACGTGGCAAGCCCTACGAACGAGCGTTCTCTTGTTGCTGCTCTAATCCCGGCGGGGGTCCTTGCAGGCGAGAAGGTCCCGACGATCTTGTTTGAAGATGGTTGGGACTGGGCCAACATGCTGTGGCTCGCTGTTGCCAACTCCTTCGCCATGGACTTCCTGGCGAGGAAGAAGGTCGCCCTCAAGATGTCGTACACGCTGGTCGACAGTCTGCCCTTCCCCCGCGTCGACCGGGACCATCCCCTGGCACGCCGTCTTGTCCCGCTTGCGCTGGCTCTTAGCTGTTGCGGGCCGGAGATGGATGACTACTGGGACGCTCGCATGCCGGAAGGCTGGGTCGCCTCCGCTGGCACAACGGGCGGGACGCCAGTGGGAGTCGTCGATGAGGACCTGAGACTCGAGCTGCGCGCGCAAATCGATGCGATTGTCGCGCGCGATGCGTTTGGCCTGAGTGCCGATGAGATGGACTTCATCCTGGATACGTTTCCTATCGTGAGACAGCGGGAGCAAGCGAAGTACGGCGAGTATCGCTCGAAGCGACTGATTCTCGAGGAGTACGAGCGCACGAGCGGCTGAGGGCAGCGGAAGCCACGGCGGCAGGCGCCGCTGATAGAGTGCCGATACGTGCATGATTGCGGAGGGAGGGGCCATGATCGTCGGCACACTGAAGTCCCCCAGGGAGTACGCGGGCCAGACCGTTGCGCGGAGAGACGGTGTGGGCGTGCATTTAGCGCAGGTCGTGGCCGACGGTCTCAGCGAGCCCGGCGGTTCGGCAAACGCCAAGCAAACCTTCACTCGCAAGCGGCTCGACCAAACCCGGAGGCAATCGCCCAGACTGCCGAAACAACTCCGCACGCTGACACCACCCACCACCAAGGGTTCCCGCTGACTACCGCCAAGACCGGCAGCACCTCCCCACGCAGGCACCTCCCGCAATGGGTTCTTGCTGTTCCGGTATGCGAGAAACGGATGACGGTAGTCCCTCTCGAAGTAACAATCCACTTCAAGTCGCCCCAACGGTCGTGCAGTTAGCGAATTGACGGCCGGGGGTAGAACGTGACCAACGTGGTGCGAGTCGCACCGCCGCTGGGGCGGGGACCCTATGGGGGAGATGGCGATGAATGCGACCAAGAAGGTGCGCCGTGGCCACATCGCGTGCCGGCGGGACGGCATCATCGCGATCATCGGCGCCGCAGTCGCCGCAATGATGCTGGTGGTCTTGCTGGCGGGCTGCGGATCCTCCACGGCACCCGCCACCGAGACGCCGGCGCCCGCGCCGGCTGCGGCTTCCATCGGCCCGCTGTGGGCGCAGGTGGGCGCCGCCGAGACTCCGCTGTTCAGCCTCGTCGTCACCGAGTCCCAAGGCTTCAGCGCCGCCGAGCAGGAGTATCTTCGCGGCCTCAAGGTCACGTGGAGCACCATCAGTCAAGAGGCCACCGAGTACGCCGCGCTGGCCGGGTCCGGCGCCGATCCTGCCGCCTTGGCGACGCTTGCCGGGCGCATCGGCCGTCAGGCCGAAGCCGCGGCCTCGAGACCGTCGCCCAGCGCGCGCTTCTCAGTGCTACACGAAAGCGCGCGCCTTCTCATGCGCAGGGTTGTCCGTCTCTCGCTGCTCACGCAGAGCTTCGTGAACGCCACGACAGAAGAGCAGAAGGTCGCCATCGCGGCCCAGTTCACGCGCCTCGCCACCCCTTTGGCGGGCGAGACCCTGAGGGTCGCCGACTGGGGCATCGAGCTTCGCAACCTCTACGGGGGCCTGTATCTGGCGGCCGCATGGTCGGCGCCGGCCACCACCACTCCTGCTTCGTCCTCGACGTCGGCGCCGCAGCCGGCGCCGCAGCCGGCGCCGAACCCGAATCCGAATCCGAATCCAGACCCAAGTCCGAACCCCACTCCGAAGCCCACTCCGAAGCCGACACCCACCCCCACGATCACCGCAGCCGAGGCCCGGCAGATCTCCGAGATCGCCGAGCTCGACTCATGGCTCACCGCGGTTCTCGATCAGACCAACAGCACGCTCAAGGACCAGAAGATGCCGTGGAGCGAGGATCTGGTGGCGTCGTTCTGCCTCAACATGAGCTTCCTGCAGGACAAGTGCGACCGGTGGCTCGGTACGCCGGCCGCCGGTCGCCTGATGGCAGGCGCCTACAAGGAGTACCTCAAGGGACTGTCGCTGGTTCGCCAAGGCGCCACGCAGCTCACCGCCGCCACCCAGCGTAACACCGCCGGCGCCGGGGCTGCCGGCGCCGCGACACTCGAGCAGGCGACCCCCTACCTCCAGCAGGGCATGGCCAGGCTGGGGGCCTTGAGGTGACCGGCTGCCCCGGGCGAGCGCCTGGGGCGAGATCGCGCGTGCGTGCGGCGAGAGAGTCAGAGGCAGGCCGGTGACCGATGTGAGAGGCACGGGGGGTGTCCGATGAGACGATGGTCCGTTCGCAGCTCCATCCTCGCCGCGATAGCGTGCGCGGCGCTGTTGGTGGTCGACGTCGGCGCCGCCTCGGCGTTCGAGAGGACGAGCGGCGGCTGGTATTGGCAGAACCCCCTCGCGCAAGGCGACTCGGTGCACGATGTCGCCGTGACGGGCGCCAGCGCCATCGCCGTCGGCGATGCTGGGACGGTCTTCACGTCCACCGACGGCGCCACGTGGACGCGCCGGTCCTCCGGCATGAGCAGTACGCTGCTGGCCGTCGATTGCGTCGGCGCCTCGACGGGCTGGGCCGTCGGCGACGGCGGCGTGATCAAGACGACCAACGCCGGCGTGAGCTGGACGGCTCAGCACCTGATTCGCGCCGGCGCCTATCGGTTCACCGACGTGACCTTCGTCGATGCCTCCCACGGCTGGGCCTGCGGCTCCTACGCCGTCGACGGCGGCGGCAACGCCAGCCGCATTATCAGGACCACCAACGGCGGCGACACCTGGACGATCGCCAAACAGTGGACCAGCAGCGACAGCAAGGCGGACGTGCAGCTCCTCATGCAGGTGGATTTCGTGAACGCCACCACCGGTTGGGCGACGGGCTGGGGCTACGACGCCGCCACGGGCGACTGGGGCTACGTGGTGCTCAAGACCAGCGACGCGGGCGACACCTGGTCGATCACGCGTTTCGGCGATGGCAGGGCCGAGATCAGCGCGATGGACTTCACCACTGCCGCCGATGGCTGGCTGGCGACGGCGTCCCTCGCCGACTACGCGCCCGCGACGATCTGGAAGACGACCGACGGAGGAAGCACGTGGACTGCCCAGACGACCAAGGATGGGGCGACGATCACCGATCTTGCCGCTTCGCCGGCCGGCGAGTGCTATGTGAGTGGGCAGACCCAAAGCGTGTTTGACTGGGTCGGCTTCGTGCTCAACAGCAAGGACGGGGGTGCGACCTGGACCCAGGAGTACGCTCAGACGACGGTCAAGCCTGAGGCAGTCGCCTTCGCCTCGACCATGGCGATAGCGGTCGGCGACGGCGCCCTTTTCCTGAGCCGGGATGCCGCCACCAGCGCCTGGACCCAATCCTCGCCCGGCGTGCGCAATAACTTGACCAATGTGCAGTTCATGGACTCGAAACTGGGCTGGGCGGTCGGCTGGAAGTCGACCATTCTGTGGACCACCGACGGCGGCCGTACCTGGAAAGAGGCGAGCGTCCCTTCCGGCATCTCGCTCGAGGGCATCGACATGGTCACCGAGAAGATCGGCTGGGCCGTCGGCTGCTCGGGTCCGCAGGTGCCCTACGCCGACCTGGGCGCCGGCTACGGCACAGTCGTCCTGCGCACCGACGACGGCGGGCTTCTCTGGAAGTACCAGCTCAACCGCACCACCAGCCCCGGTCTGGCGGCGGTCGACTTCACTGACGTCAACCACGGAGTGGCGGTCGGCACCAGCGGCATCGTCGTGCGCACGATCGACGGAGGCCGCACCTGGTGGTTCAGTACCGTGGGCGCGACGACGCTGCGTGACGTCGCCTTCACCGATGCCATGAACGGTGTGGCGGTCGGCGGGCAGACCGAGTCGGTCGGCGGCAATGGCGTCATCTGGACGACCATCGACGGCGGCGTGACGTGGATTGATGCCAAGCCCGAGCCGACGCCGAGCGCTCCTTTGCGCTCGATCACGATGGACCCAGTCTCCGGCACGCTCACCGTGGTCGGCGACAACAGCCAGCTCTACAGCGGCGGTGGAGCTTCCTGGTCGTACGCCGCCATCGCCGTCGACGAAGTTGTCCAAAACCCTCCCTTCTATCACTTCATGGACGTCGGTCTCTGCGACATCCCTGCCACTTCCCTGGGCCTGCCCGACGACGCGAACGGCTGGATCCTGGGCGAGAACGGCGCGATCTGGACGCGCAACGGCGGTGCGTGGCGATTCCCGCCGACGATCTCGAGTTTCGTGCCCTCTTCTGGTGCTGTGGGTACGACCGTGACGCTGTACGGCAGCGGCTTCACTAGCACGAAGCCGATCAAGACCACGGTCACCTTCCAGGACGCCAGCCCCGTAGCCGCCGAGGTTCTCTCCGATTCGGAGCTCACGGTGGTCGTGCCGAGAGGCGCCGGAATTGGCAAGATCGCCGTCACAACGTCGCGCGGCACCGGCATCAGCGTCGAGAGATTCACCGTGACGGGCGCAACGCCCCTGACGTCCCTCGCCGCGCGCGCTTCCGCGGCACCCGAGGCGCCCATGCCGACGGTCGCGTCCTTCACCCCGGAGTCAGGCTCGGCGGGCACCTCCGTGACCCTGATCGGCAGCGGCTTCACCGGCGCCACTGCGGTCGCTTTCAACGGCGCCGCAGCCACCTTCAGGGTAGACAGCGACACGCAACTAACGGCCACCGTGCCGCTCGCCGCCACCACAGGGACGATCGCCGTCACCACGCCCGACGGCACCGGGACCAGCGCTAGGAGCTTCACCGTGATCTTGCTGCCCTCCATCGAGAGCTTCACTCCGATCTCGGGCGCCGTTGGCACGGTCGTGACCTTGACTGGTGCCAAGTTCACCGGCGCCACCTCGGTCGCATTCAACGGTATCGTCGCGGACTTCATGGTGGACAGCGACCGGCGGATCACGACCACAGTCCCGACGGGTGCCACCACGGGCCCCATCAGCGTCACGACGCCGATCGGCACCGGCACCAGTTCCGCCGTCTTCACCGTCACGCTTGGCACCCACCGCCTGAACCACTCGGGCGGGAGCGGCCAGGAGAACCAGCTCAACAGCCTTGCCGTGGTCGACTGGCTCAACGCGTGGGCGGTCGGCGACCGCGGCACCATCCTGTCGTTCGACAGGCTGCCGCCGGACACGACGTTCGCGCCGGCCAACGGCTGGCTCATGACGTCCTCGATTACGCTGGCTGCCACCGACGAGAAGTCCGGCACCGCCTGGACCCGGTGGATCGTCGATCCACCCGGCGTCAATGGGCAGGTCGAGCCACCACTCGGCGATTGGGACGCCTGGCCTTGGCAGTACGGCACGTCGGTGACCTTCAGCACGCTCGGCGACGCGCCCGGCGCGAGGCACCTGATCTATTACCAGTCGCTAGACAACGTGGGCAACATCGAGCTCGATCCGTACTGGCTGAAGCAGGGAGACTACGAAGTACCCTTGCACGCCTGGGTGACGGTCGACTTCATCGGGCCGCAGACCTATGCCCCGGCGCCGGCCTCGGTCGCCTTCGGTTCGCGCCCGTCGTTCTCCTTCTGGGTGAACGACGACCTCAGCCCCAAGGCGAAGGTCACGATGGTGGTCAAGGACGGTGGCAACCAGACGGTCAAGACCCTTCCGCTGGGCTGGCTGGCCACAGGGCAGGAGTTTTCGGCGCCGATCAGCACTTGGAAGTGCACCCTGGCCAAAGGTACTTACACGTTCGCGGTAAGCGCCGAAGACCAGGCCGGCAACACGCAGGTCGTGCTCGGCAGCAACACGCTCACAGTGTACTGACCAGGGGTCAAGCGGCGGCGCAGCTCCACGCGAGGCGGCGGCCTTCGCTTGGGCGGCGTTCCCTCCGGATCCTGATACTGGGCGAAGACCCGTGCTCTTGACCAAGTGGCGATACCTGCGGATTCGTGGCACCAGTCGTGGTGGCATTGGGATGATGGGCGACCTCACGGGGCGAGCGTACCCCTCGAGCTGGCACTGCTAGATATCATGGATGTGGTCGGCGCCCGAGGCGTATGGTATCGCGGGTTGCCGAACGGCCTCTCCGCACATACGTCTCGGAGGTACCGACCACATGTCAGATGCTACGACCACCCACCTTCGGGTTGCGGGCCTGGACGTGCATGCCGCCTCGATCCGCCTGGCCGTGGTGCTGAGGGACGAGCTCGAGGGCGAGCGCACCTTGCCCTTCGACTGCCAGCTGGTCGAGCGTGAGCTGCGGCGCGCGGGAGTCGCGCGGGTCTGCTACGAAGCCGGCCCCCAACGGCTTCGGTCTCGCCCGGCAGCTGCGCGACGCCGGCCTTCACTGCGACGTCGTCGCTCCCGGGCTCGTGCCTCGGCGCAGCAGTGACCGGGTCGAGAGCCGACAAGCGCGACGCCCGCAAGCTGGCGCTGCTCTACCAGGGCGGGATGCCCCGCGCCGGTCTGGGTGCCGAGCCCCGGGCAGGAGGCCGTGCGTGACCTGATCCGCGCGCGTCCAGGACGCCCGTCAGGATCGCGCCCGGGCGCGGCAGCGGCTCGGCAAGTTCGTGCTGCGCGGCGGCCGGCGCCTGCCCGGCAAGAGCTGGACCCTCGCGCGCCGGTGAGTGGCTCGGCCGCCAGGCCTTCGAGCACGCCGCCCAGCAGGCGGCCTTCGATGACTACCTGCTCGCCTGCGACCTGCTCGACCGCCGCATCGAGACGCTGGAGCGCGAGACCGACGAGTGGGCCGCTGACGACGACTTTCGCGAGCTGGTCGGGCACCTGCGCTGCCTGCGCGGCGTCGACACGCTGACCGCCATCGGGCTCGTCGCCGAGATCGGCGACTTCTCGCGTTTCAGGGCTGCGCCCGCCTTCATGGCCTACCTGGGCCTCGTACCCTTCTGAGTCCTCCTCGGGTGAGCGCCGCCGGCAGGGCTCGATCACTCGGGCCGGCAACAACCACGCCCGCCGGCTGCTGATCGAGGCGGCCCACAACCAGCGTCGCCGGCCGGCGCGCTCCGCGCATCTGGCGCGCCGTCAGGCCCGTCAGCCGGCCGCCGTCGTGGCCCGCGCGTGAGCAGGCGCAGCTACGCCTCCACAAGCGCTGGCAGCGCATGGGCGCGCGCGGCAAGCACTCCAACAAGATCGCCGCCAGCGTGGCCCGCGAGCTGGCGGGCTTCGTCTGGGCGATCGCCACCGAACAGCCGCTGCGCGCGGCCTGAGAGCTTGGCGGCCGGGTGCGCCCCAGTGAGCAGAACCCTCGCATCTCCTATGCGGCGCTCCGCGAGGAGGCGACCCGCGAGGCTAGACAGAGGCAGCTGCCGACGGAAGCAAGTCGTGCGGTACCCAACCCGCGGATATCAGGCTGATCAACCGTCGCTGACCCATGCCACCCGGCCGCCAGACCTACTTGCTCTTGACGACCGCATCCATATCAGCAGTGAGCTCTCGCGCATGCTCCCCCTCCTGTGTGATCTGTCGTGGGCGGCATCAGCTGTGGACGCCGGAAACGGCCATCTGTTGGATGCCGTTGTTAGCTGGCCTCGGACGGAATCGGAGCGGCATCTTCGTCGTCCGGGGCTGTCTTGACGCGCGACTTGCGGATCTTGCCTTCGCCGTCCATGTCGAGAAGCGCTCTGAGTTGCCTGGCGCCCTCGGATGGCTTGCCTGGCCCACCGCGAATGACGCCAGAAATGCCCCAGCCATCGGGGCGTGTGTTCCTCTTGTTGATGAGGTTCGGGTTCACTGACACGGCCATCTTGATGAGCGACTTCTCGAGGTCGCTGATGGCCGTTCGATTCAGGCCGTGCTTGTTCGGCGGATGGATGAGGAGCAAGAGTGACAGCGAGGTCGCCGGGTGATGAAGAAGGTAGTGGTTGAGCTTCGCGATCTTCTCCGGCGTGAAGCACTCTTGCATGAGCGGTCTCACCGACTTGCCCACGTAGATCGGAAGGAGGCCAGCGAGACCATACTTCTGAGGAACCGCGAAGATGTAGCAGCCTGCCTTGTCTCCGAGTGGCGACACACCCGGCCAGAACTCCTGTCGAATCACCCGCGGATCGATCTGCCCCTTCGAGAGCGGCACATCGAGCATCTTGGTGGGTGTGAAGACAATCACTCCGCCCTCTTTGTGGTCGCGAGTACCGTCTCGTCCGGCAAACACTGAGTATGCCGCGTGTGTGACACTGCGGCAGAAGCCTACGTTGTCCTGCGTACGCCGTCCACGGGACCTGAGGGCGCGGAGATGTGCGGACGGCGCATGGCGGATCACAGGGCGTCGGCGGGACTACGAACGCCGAGGCCGCCGCGGTTCCCGGGGAGCTCACGTGGGGAGGTCGAACTGGCGTTCCGCGAGGGCCGGGTGCCGGTGTACTACCGGGGGAACAGCCTCGCGGTCATCGTTTTCCTGCCCGCGGTCAAGTACCGCTTCGAGATCCACGAGCGCTTCCTTGACGGCCTCGACCCGGAGACGCAGGCGGAGCTTACGCTCAGCCGCAGCTACGGCCAGGTGACGGTTGACGCGCGCGGCGCGCATCGCATCCTCCGGCGTCGCAACGTCGGCAGGCTCATGAAGGCGATCCGCGACATCGCGCGCAGCGAGGAGCTCACCTTCGAGCAGATCCGCAATGAGGCGGCGGGGGCCTACGCGCTGCCACGAGAAGACCTACGCGCAGAAGCGCCGCCTCGGGCTGATCGCCGGCGCGGGCATGCCGGACGAGATCGAGATCGACGGCAACGAGGTCGAGGGGCTCGTCGTGGTCGGGCGGGTGCTCGCAGGAGGCCATGGCGCAGGCGGAAGCTGGTCGGAGAGTGAGGCAGTGAGTGTCACCCAGCCGCGCAGTCGTCATCCTTGTGCCGCGCCGCGACCCTCGTTACGCTCCAAGACGGCATGAACGATACCCCTGAGCACAACGGCGGTGAGGTCGTCCTCTTCGAGTCTCCTGACGGTGAGGTGCACCTCGACGTGCGGCTCGAGCACGAATCGATCTGGCTCACGCAGAAGCAGATGGTCGAGCTGTTCGGCCGCGACCAGTCGGTGATCTCGCGTCACGTTCGCAAGGCGTTCGCCGACGACGAGCTGTCGGCCGAAAGCAATATGCAAAGAGTGCATAATGCATTCTCCGACAAGCCACTGACTCTCTACAGCCTCGATGCCGTCATCTCCGTGGGCTACCGCGTCAACTCCGTGCGCGGCACCCAGTTCCGCATCTGGGCGACACGGACCCTGCGCGACCATCTCCTGCGTGGCTATACGCTCAGTGAGACGCGCCTCCGCGAGAAGGGCTTCGGTGAGATCGAGCAGGCTATCAGCCTGTTGGCCAGCACGCTCACGCGACACGCGCTCGTGACGGGTGAAGGCGCGGCGGTCCTCGACGTGGTCCAGCACTACACGCGCGCCTGGCGGCTGCTCCTCGAGTACGACGAGGGCCGGCTGGCAGAGGCTCCGCCGCGTCCCGAGACCGAGGCATTCCGGCTCACGCTCGCAGTTGCCCACGATCTTATTGCCGACCTGCAAACCGCCCTGGCCGGTCGCGGGCAGGCCGGCAGCCTGTTCGGCCAGGCGCGCGGCGAACAGCTCGCTGCGATCCTCGGCGCCATCGAGCAGACGTTCGATGGGCGGCCGCTCTACCCCTCGGTCCAGCTGCGCGCGGCGAATCTGCTGTACTTCCTCATCAAGGATCACCCGTTCTCCGACGGCAACAAGCGCATCGGCGCGCTGCTGTTCCTTGAGTATCTCTCTCGCAACGACCTCCTCGCGCGCGCCGACGGTGCGCAGCGCATTGCCGACAACGCGATGGTCGCCTTGGCGCTGCTGATCGCCGAGAGCGAGCCGGGGCAGAGGGACCTCATGATCCGCCTCATCATGAGCCTGCTGGAGGGCGACGACTGAGCTGGTCTGCTGAGCTCGGTGGAAGTTACCCCGCTCACCGACCCGGCATATCGTGATCAGCTGATCGACACGCTCGTGGGTCGTTGCCTCCCGGCCGTCGCCTTCGATGCCGTTCCCATCCCCATCGAGGGCGGTGGCTATTGCCTCGTGGTGGAGGTTGAGCAGTCGCTCTCCCCGGTGATGGTGTCCGGCAAGGGCCAGTCTCGGTACTACCATCGCGTCGACTCCAAGTCGCTGCCCATGGGCGAGCGCGAAGCACGCGAGCGTTATGCCCGCATGGAGGCGCGCGCCGACGTCGTCGACCGCCTCGTCGACGAGGCGAAGCCCACGCGGATGATGGGCGCCGGCGTCGGAGACAAACCACCGTGGTTCACACTGCAAAACCTTCATCACCGGTTCGACTCCGGTCGCCGCCTCCAAGCCTTGTCCCTGCACCTGGCGATTCCCGATGGTGCGCGCCCAGGCGCGCAACAGTCGATTCGGCAAAACGGCCGACAGACTGCTGACGAGACGCGGCGGCACAGTCTCGCATGCCGTAGCCAAAGCCATCACGCCGACCCGTCCGGCCCTGGTGCTACGGTGACCATGGTAGCGGACAGAATTCGCCCCCGTAACGAGGCGAGCCGGCAGTAGGGAGGAGCCATGGGTTCTGCAGAGCGGCGCAAGAAGGCAACGAGTGAGGCTCAGGAGCGAGTTCTCACCTCGTGCGCCCGCAGGTGCGCATTGTGCCATGGCCTCAACGGGGACTTGGACCGCAAGCAGGGACAACTCGCGCACATCGATCGAGATCGATCCAACTCAGCGGAAGGCAACCTCGCCTTCCTCTGCCTCGACCATCACGCTGAGTACGACGCCACGACCAGCCAGGCAAAGGGCATGACGCCGCGCGAGCTCTCGCGGTACAAGACAGAGCTTGAGAGAGCGATCGCCAACAAGGAACACTGCGGGGCCACGGCTCAACTGGACGGGCAAGGCGGAAGAGGCGGAGGTGGCAACGCCGCTGGCAGGAACAGCCTTGTTGTCGGAGGCAGAGGCGGCAAGGCTGGTGGACCAGGAGGGGGGCGCGGAGGCGACGGTGGCGGCGGTGACGCGAGCGGCGAGGGCTCGGTCGTCATCGGCGGCGACGGAGGGGATGCTGGTCGTGCCGACGGTCGCGGCGGAGCCGGTGGTGCAAGTCCGCTGAAGAAGCTCTCTGCGGAGATCTTGGCGTCCTTCGGACTGACCGGGAGCGAGGGCTACGGTCAAGGCGGGCGCGGCGCCAGCTCCGCTGAGTACGATCGCAGTCTCAGGCTGCTCTGCCGTCTGAGTGGGGAGTACGCATCAACGCACCCCAGTAGTCCCATGACTCCGATGCCTGGGGTCTTGATGCCCCCGGTGGAGTGGGTCAACAATCGGCTGTCTGACATGCGAGAGAGCTTCCGCGTGGAGTTGGTCGACAACGAAACCGACTTCTTCTTGCGGCCGGTCGTTCTGATGTAGGGACCGAGCGCCATGCACCGCAGATCGCCCAGGATGCTTGCGACGGCGATCCGCAGCCTACGCCGAGTGGCACGGCATCGACGTGCGCGTCGCCAGTCTGCGACACGGTGAACGCCCCGTCTGCCGTCGTCAGCAAATGGTAGATTGGGCTCATGAGCGATAGGGCGACAGCACTCAATCCCGATCTTCTCACGTGGGCGCGCGAGCGAGTGGGCCTGTCCCTGTCCGACGTGGCGCACTACACGCACAAGGGTGTCGACGACGTTGCCGCGTGGGAAGCCGGCGACGCTTGGCCCACCTACAGACAGCTTGAGAAGCTGGCCGAGGGTCTCTTCCATCGCCCAGTCGCCCTCTTCTTCCTGCCGGAGCCCCCGGAGGAACTGGCCGCTCAACAGGAGTTCCGTACTCTGCCGGACTTCGCTATCACCGGCCTCGGTGCTGATGCGCGGTTCGCCGTGCGGCTTGGCCGCTCATACCAGACGTCGCTCAGAGAACTGACTGGTGGCTTGAACCCGTCGGATCGGCGTCTGTGGCGCGATCTCCGGCTGGACCGCTCCTCCGACGTCATCTCCGCAGCTCGCCGGCTGCGCAACTACCTCGGCGTGACTCTGGAGGAGCAGCGGTCGTGGCGCACGACGGCGGAGGCAATGGCGGCGTGGCGGGGCTGCGTGGAGGATGCCGGCGTCTTTGTGTTCAAGAGATCCTTCAAGCAGCGCGAGGTCTCCGGATTCTGCCTCACTGACGTTGAGCTCCCCATCATCATGGTGAACAACAGCACTCCGTTCTCAAGACAGATCTTCACCCTGTTCCACGAGGTCGCGCATCTGCTCTACGGCCTGAGCAGCATCACGACCGCCGATGGCCGCTTCGTCGATCGCATGTCAGGCTCCCGGCAGTCCATCGAGGTCGCCTGCAACCAGCTTGCCGCGGAGGTCTTGGTTCCGAGCGACGCCTTTCCTTGGGAGAGCATCGATCGAGACGATCCCGCGGCCTCCGTTGCCGCCGTCGCGCGCACCTTCAACGTGAGCCGCGAGGTCATCCTGCGCCGCGTTCTCGACAGAGGCTGGATCGACGCGGTGTCCTATCGCGACTGCGTTCAGGGCTGGGCAACCGACAGCGAAGCGGGTCGCGCCGGCGATGGTGGCGACTACTACAACAACCAGGCGGCTTACCTCGGTGACGCGTACCTCCGACTGGCCTTCTCCCGGTACCGCGCCGGGATCATCAGCGACGCCGATCTCGCTGAGCACCTGGGCGTCAAAGCGCGCAACATCGCGAAGCTCGAAGAGAAGGTCGCGAGCAGGATCTGATGTCCGCCACCTACGTCCTCGACACCAACTCGTCTGATCCACCGTCATCCCTGGCAGCAGAACGGGCAAGGCTGTACCGTAGGCGGGCGCCGTCGACTCTGCAGTCATCGCGGTGGCGGTGCGCCGACACCGCCAGAATCAGGAGAGGGACAGCATGAGTAGGCTACGGATGCTTGCGTTGGGACTGGGGCTGGTCATCGTCGGCTGGACCATGCTTGCCATGGCCGGTGCCGAACAGGTCTCTGCTGGAGGGACCCTCTGCTTCGTCGACGCAGAGCACGGCTGGCGGACCACCTACACCGGTTCCAGCTCGAACCCCTCAACTGCCAAAGCGATCGCGTGGCGCACGACCGATGCCGCCGAATCGTGGAAGCGACTGGGCACACGGGCATGCGCCTTCACAGGCGGCATGTTCGGCGGCGGCTTCCTCGCCTTCGCCACGCCCACCTCGGGCATCTGGGTGCGCCAAGGCCACAGCACACTGCTGCGCACGACGGACGCGGGGACCACGTGGAAGACCATCAGGCCAGGGGCCGAGGGCTGGCTTACTGACGCGAGTTTCGCCACAAGCCGGGTGGGATGGGGCTGCACTCAGCTCGGCACTGCGGGCGACTCGAGGTGCTCCATCATCAGGACGACCGATGCGGGTCGCACCTGGCGCGGCCAGAAGCGCCTCATCGGCTACGTTGACCAGGTTTCCTGCCCGAGCGTTCGTAGCTGCTACGTTCTGGCGTCCGACATCAAGGGGGAGGCGATTTGGGCCACGAGTGACGGCGGCAGTCACTGGGTGCGCCGCCGCCTGCCCTCGGGCACTTGGTGGAGGTCCATCGACTTCCCCACGGCAACGACCGGCTGGGCAGTGAGTGACAAGGGGACGGTAGCGAAGACGACCGATGGCGGCAAGACGTGGAGCCGCAAGAACCTCGGCTCCGAGCTCTACGACGTCAGCTTCTGCAGTTCTCAGGTGGGCTCCATCGCGAGTGGGGGGTTCGTCTGGCGCACCACGAACGGAGGCAAGACCTGGGTCGCGCAGGGTGTCCTCGCCGAAAGTGCAGAGCCACTCAGTGAGGTCCTCTGTGTCGATTCCGCTCATGTGTGGGTGCTGGCCCAGGACGGTGATGCGTTCGCGAGCAGCGACGGCGGGACCACGTGGCGTTGGTGTCCCTGGCCCGGAGCGCACTGACCTCCGACCCTGGCGACGCCCGCAAGCACAGCGCGCTCGGTCTTTCGGGGCCGCGTTTCAAGTGTTCTGCCGCCTCGCGCTGTTCGATGCCGGCAGCGCCATGCCGGACGGGATCGGGACCGGGACCGAGGGGGGTCTGGTTGAGGGGACTGTCGTGGCCGGCGAGTGCTGGCGGCCGCCTGAGGATCAGGCGGCGATGTCAAACGTCACCTCTGCTTGCCGAACGTCACTCTGGGCAGAGCGGGGTAGGCGCCGTAGAGTCATGAGGATGACGCCGCACTGTTGCATAACATCGGCACTTCTTGACAATAGCCGATGTATTGCAACAATGAGAGGCATGAGCGATCGTCAACAGCAAGTCCTCGAGATCGTGCGCGCGCAGGGTGCTGTGCGGCCGCGCGATCTGGAGGC